>Ga0315295_10002028_pt1 | contig 17238 bp, 15 predicted proteins | sample YL17G14_0_MG_FD_204453 | JGI IMG/M metagenome (GOLD analysis project Ga0315295, IMG submission 204453) | Sediment microbial communities from Yellowstone Lake, YNP, Wyoming, USA - YL17G14_0 | ecosystem: Environmental > Aquatic > Freshwater > Lake > Sediment | place: USA: Wyoming | collected... | reverse complement strand
CAATGAAGGAATGGAAATCTTTAGAAAGAATGGTCAGGAACCAATTATCCCTTTCAGCACCGAACAACCTGATATTATTCCTGAAAAGCTTAAGAAATATTTAAATACAAGCAATACTTAAAGCTACGATGATTAAAAATAACCTGTTCAGCTGGATTCTTCTGATTCTTTCCTCACTGGTACTGCTTTTTATTCTGGCTCCGCTTGCAGGGATGTTTCTTAATACAGGAAGTTCTGAATTCATCGAGACAGTCAGGGATAAAGAAGTTCAGGGAAGTATCTGGCTAACTCTCTGGGTCTCTTTTACTGCAACATTTTTTTTTGCATTTACCGCAATTCCACTTGCCTGGCTTTTAGCGAGAAAGAATTTTCCACTGAAAAGCGTTGTCCAGGGAATTATTGATTTACCGGTAGTCCTGCCTCACACTGCTGCCGGTATCGCAGTATTGGGTTTTATTTCAAGGGATGGATTCCTTGGTAAATTAGCTGATGCATTGGGATTATCACTTATAAATAATCCTGCCGGAATAGCGCTGGCAATGGCTTTTGTAAGCATTCCATTCCTTATAAACTCAGCCCGTGATGGTTTTGCAGCTGTACCTGAAAGGCTCGAAAAAGCTGCACTTACTTTGGGAGCAAGCCGGAGAAGGGTCTTTTTTACGATTTCTCTTCCCCTGGCCTGGAGAAGTGTCATGACAGGATTTGTCATGATGTTTGCAAGAGGAATGAGTGAATTCGGCGCAGTGGTGATCGTGGCATATCACCCGATGATCGCCCCGGTACTCATTTATGAACGGTTCACATCTTTTGGCCTTAAATACGCCCGACCGGCTTCAGTGCTCTTCATACTTGTTGCCCTTGCAGTTTTCATACTTCTCCGGTTGATTTCATTAAAGAAAAAAGAAATTCAACTCTCGCCTGATGCTAAAGCTTAAAAACATAAACAAGAAGCTGGGCAGTTTTGCCCTGTCGGAGATCAGCATTGAAATACCTGAAGGAGAATATTTTGTCCTGCTGGGCCGGTCAGGTTCAGGGAAGACTCAGCTTCTTGAGCTGATAGCCGGACTTAGCGTACCCGATTCAGGAGAGATATGGATAAATAATCAGGAGGTCACCAGGAAAAGAATACAGGAACGCCCTGTCGGACTTGTTTTTCAGGATTATGCCATATTCCCGAATATGACTGTTTTCGGAAACATTGCATATCCTCTGCATTCAAGAAAGCTGGAAAGAAATGAGATTAATCAGAAAGTGAACCGGATAGCGGAGGAGATGAATATTTCAAATCTTCTGGATCGCTTTACGCAAAATCTGTCAGGTGGGGAACTTCAGAGGGTTGCGCTTGCAAGGACACTTGTCAATTCCCCCAGGCTCCTGTTGCTCGATGAACCTATGGCTTCAATTGACGCCAGCCTGAAGGATGATATTAAAAGAACTTTTCGTCAGCTGAACAGGAACGGGCTTACAATCATTCATGTGACCCATGATTACAGGGAGGCTGTAAGTCTGGCTGACAGGGTTGGAGTGATCCATAATGGTTATATTATTCAGGAGGGGCCTCCTGAAACTGTTTTCGGCAAACCTGTAAATAAATTTGTTGCAAGGTATGCCGGAATCAGAAACTTCTTCAGGGTGAAATTCACTTCGGTTGGTGGCAGCTGGAAAGCCCGGTGTGACGGTAATATTGTGTTTAATATTTCCGGAAGCGATTTCCCTGATGAAGGTCTGCTAATACTTAAAAGTGATGATATTAAAATTTGCAGTTCAGAACCTTTATCAGTTGCTGATAATTGTATAAATGGGGTGATCAGGGAAATTAATCCCTCGGATTATGGTATGGAAATCACCGTTGATGCAGGAGAAATATTTTATGTTGATCTGTCTGTTAATGATTTAAAATTACTGCAGGTCAATGAATCATCAAATGTATGGATGACATTCCCAAAGGAAGCCGCAATTGCCCTTCCGGGAATATAAATTGATAAAACTAAAAAGGATAATCCATGGTAATGATCTCTTTTGAGCAGGCCTATGATATTGTGATGAATTCAGCTCTTAAAATGGGTACAGAAGTGATTTCATATACAAGGTCATTGAACCGTATTCTGGCTGGTGATGTTATCAGCGATATTGATATGCCTGCATTTAATAAATCTACGGTTGACGGTTTTTCCTGCAAAATCTCCGACCTTGGGAATGAACTTGAGATAATCGAGACAATACCTGCAGGGATATGGCCTTCTAAAACAATTGGGGAAAACCAGTGTTCACGAATTATGACAGGTGCTCCGGTGCCTTCAGGTGCTGATTGTGTGATTATGGTCGAAGAGACTGAAATACTCCCCTCGGGGAAAGTCATATTTACAGATAGTTTCAAAAAGGATAATATAGCACTAATAGGGGAAGATGTACGGAAAGGAGATATAGTCCTCAAGGCAGGAAGAAAAATAAAACCACAGGATATTGCAGTAATGGCATCTGTAGGACATGTTTCAGTTACTGTAAGTAAGATGCCACAGGTTGCTGTTATCAGTTCAGGCAGCGAACTCGTTGAACCAGAAGAAATTCCGGGGATGTCACAAATAAGGAACAGTAACTCCAGCCAGCTTATGGCCCAGGTTGCACAGGCAGGAGCATCGGGGAAATATTACGGGATTGCCGCAGATGATGAAGAGAAGACTCTTTCAATAGTTGAAAAGGCAATATCAGAGAATGATATAGTTCTTATAACAGGGGGAGTCTCAATGGGTGATTTCGACTTTGTTCCTTCAGTGCTTGAACGGGCAGGCGTCAGAATCCTGTTTACCAGAATTGCGGTCCAGCCGGGTAAACCCACAACCTTTGGATTGTATCCAGGGGCTTTGATTTTCGGACTTCCTGGAAATCCTGTATCTTCGTTTATTCAGTTTGAACTTCTGATCAGGCCGTTAATATCCAAAATGATGGGATATGAATGGCGGCCGGTAAGTATTAAACTGCCAATGAATGAGAAATTTACAAGGAAGTTTGCTGACAGAATGACTTTTGTTCCGGTGACAATCACAAACGACGGACTTGTTTCGCCTGCAGACTATCATGGTTCAGCGCATATCTCAGCGCTTCCCGAGGCTGACGGTATAATAGCGATACCAATCGGAAAGAAAAGACTTGAAAAAGGGGAAATTGTTAGTGTACGACAGATTTAACAGATCGATAAATTACCTACGCATATCTGTTACGGACAGATGCAATCTCAGATGCCGCTACTGCATGCCTGAAGAGGGCATTCATCTTCTCAGGCATGAAGACATCCTGACATTTGATGAAATTACGGACTTTACTAAAATAGCAGTTGCAAATGGTATTACCAAAGTAAGATTTACAGGAGGAGAACCGCTTGTCAGGAAAGGAATAGTAACCCTGGTAAGTATGATCGCCTGTATAGAGGGTATTAAAGATCTGTCAATGACTACAAACGGAACCCTTCTGGAACATTTTGCAGACGACCTTAAGAGTGCCGGTTTGCAGCGAATTAATATAAGCCTCGATACAATGGATCCCAGTAAATACTCGTATACTACAAGGACAGGAAACCTGAATGATGTCGTTAATGGGATTGAAGCTGCAAAAAAGGCAAATCTGCTTCCTGTAAAAATAAACTGTGTGATTAAAGAATCAAAAGAGGAAGCAGATGCCCTGGCAGTTGCATCATTCTGTAAATCAAATGGCCTGCAGTTGAGATATATAAGGGAAATGGACCTTGAAAAAGGCAGTTTTTCGACAGTCGAAGGTGGTTCCGGCGGCAACTGCACTGTGTGCAACAGGTTGAGGCTTACATCTGACGGGAAACTTAAACCATGTCTTTTTAATGATGCTGAATTTGATATCAGGAAACTGGGAAATGAGTCAGCTATTAAAATGGCTGTTAATGCAAAACCTGAACAGGGTTTAAAAAATCTGAAAGATAGTTTTTATAATATAGGAGGTTAACAAAATGGACAATCTGACACATACCGACGATGCTGGTAAAGCAATAATGGTCGATATCGGATCAAAAGAGATACATCAGCGAGGGGCTAAAGCTTCAGGCCATATTAAGCTCGCTGCAGGGACTTTAGAGCTTATTAAAGAAAATCTTCTTAAAAAAGGTGATGTGCTTGCAGTAGCCCAGATTGCTGGGATAAATGCAGCAAAAGGGACTTCGCGCCTGATCCCTTTATGTCATAATATCGTTCTGGATAATATAAAAGTTGACCTGGCCCCTGATGAGTCCGGAATTGTTGCAGAAAGTGAAATTCATTGCACAGGCAGGACCGGGGCTGAAATGGAAGCCCTAACCGCAGTAAGCATAGCACTTCTTACTGTTTATGACATGTGCAAGGCAGTGGATAAGATGATGGTTATTGACAGGATCATGGTAACCGAAAAAACAAAAAAATGAACCTGCCCGGAAGATTTGAAGTACTGATAATTACACTTAGCGACAGAGCATATTCGGGTGAATACCAGGATCTGAGCGGCCCCAGGATTAAGGAGAAACTGGAAGAGTATTTCATGGTTCAGAAGTGGGAATCAAATATCAGGATCGTCCTCATTCCCGATGATGCTGATGTCCTTCAGAAACTTGTTACTGACGCAGGAAATTCCACAAATCTCATATTTACTACCGGAGGAACCGGTATAGGTCTGCGTGATATTACGGTTGATGTTGTTAAACCGCTCCTCACTAAAGAGATCCCAGGCATTATGGAATTCATCAGGGTAAAATACGGAGCTGAAAAACCAAATGCCCTGTTAAGCAGGGGAGTTGCCGGAATTACAGGGAAATCGTTGATTTACACGCTTCCCGGATCTTTAAACGCGGTTGATGAATATATGTCTGAGATCATTAAAACCCTGAAGCATAGTATTTTAATGCAATATGGGATCGATACCCATGAGAAACATTAATCTGTCATGCGGTTAAGGGTATTTATTGTCTGAATTCCGATAACCCTGTCGTATCTTTCGCGGGGATTCCTGTAATAAACCAGGACAGTATAATCGTTTTCGGTTTCATAATGACTTCCCTCAAATTTTGTCGCTATCCCGTCTTCAACCCCGTCTTTCTTAAAATAATATTCATAATTATACCAGCCCTGTTTCAGAAGCATTATACACTCATAAGCGCCCTGGTCAGGATTGTAACTCATAACGTTATTGCTGTTAATTGACCAGTTGTTCAGGGCTCCCGAAATATACATTTTGCCTCCTTCAACCGGATATTTCGAGGGCAGTGTGAAGTAAACATAAACATAATCAGCGTCGGTCTCCGGATTCTTTTCCTCCTGGACAGCAATATAAAATTTCCCGTTAAAATCCTCCCAGTAAAAATAGGGCTTGAATTCTCTGTTTTCCGATGGGAAAAGATAGACATGATAGTTGGAAACCAGATAATCAATCTTTCTCACATACTGCGACTGGTATCTTATACTTTTAATATCGAAATATCTGAATTCATTTCCCCCTGGGAAGATATTTTTATCAGATAATGAACTGTATTTAAGTTCATTATTGCTGTAAAATTCAGGCTTTAAATTTCTTTTTGCATTGTTCCACCTTCCGTTCTGGAGAATAAATGCATAAACATCGCTGTAGGGATCTGTAATTCTGATAGCCGAGAAATCCACTGTAAAATCGATCTGCTGGTTTGTATTGATATCAGCCGTCATCCTGGGCCGGTGAGCAGCTATATTTATTCCTGCAGCATCTTCGGTAATAACAAAACGCTGCGACAGAACAGGATTATCAGGTTCATTCATCGGATACACCAGTAAAATATAGTTCCCTGATAACTTAAGCTGTGCCCTGTCATTCGGGAATGTGAGTTTGTAATGGACGTAATTTACTGTTGTATTAAATGATGGTTTATAATCTTCTATCGGATTCTCGGGAAATCCTTCCAAATAATCAGTAGGAAACATGTCCGATTTTTTCCAGTCTTTATCACAGTGAATAAATGTATAGTAGTAATTCTCAATATTGTCACCGAGAAGATCGAAATGAAGTATCAGTTTTTCTTCGCTGTTATATTTAATGAAAGGATATGAAAGGTTCCAACCCTCTTTGTAAAGCTGAACGGTTTTAATATTGTCAATAAAAACGTGATTAGTAAATATAAGTGAATCACTATTTTGTGAGGACAATGGAAACATGCTCAGAAGCAAAGCCAACGCAGTCGAAAACATGAAAATGATATTATAAATTTTCTTGAACAAAAATAGTGCAAATTTGTTATATCATATTTAGCATTTTTCATGATATATTACAAGCTATTTATACATTTGCAGGTACTGTTAATTTATTAACAATAACCTTTTCCAGAAGAATTATTTTAAAAAGATCCACTCAGTATGTCCAGATCTGTTAAGCTAAAAAAAGGGTTTGATATCCGGTTGAAGGGTACAGCAGAAAAGAAGATTGCTGCAGCTGTCAAACCGGTCATGTTCGGAGTTAAGCCCGTTGATTTTCCGGGACTTATCCCCAAACTGGACGTCCGGCCTGGTGATGAAGTTGAGGCAGGATCTCCTCTCTTTCATGATAAGCTTCGTCCGGAAATTAAGTTTACCTCACCGGTTAGCGGGAAAGTGGTATCTGTCGAAAGGGGGGATCACAGGAAAATGCTTGAAATAGTTGTAGAAAAGAACGGTGACAGATCAATAGATTTTGGAAAATCGGATCCTGAAAAGCTTTCATCTGAACAAATAAAGGAACATCTTTTAGTTTCGGGGCTCTGGCCCGCAATTCGTCAGAGACCATACCATGTTGTTGCCAATCCGCAGGGTGTTCCGAAATCGGTCTTTATTTCTGGCTTCGACACTGCACCTCTGGCCCCGGATTATAATTTCATAATTGAGAACTCTCCGGGTTTCTTTTTCGAAACAGGGATAAAAGCACTTGGAAAGCTTACAGGGGGCAAAGTCAATCTTGTTCTCAATGGCAATAGCGCTGACAATAAAGTCTTTGATAATATTGCAGGAGTTGAGAAATCTTATTTTTCGGGTCCTCATCCTGCAGGGAATGTCGGCGTTCATATCCATCATCTCGATCCGGTAAATAAAGGTGAAGTTGTGTGGTATATTAATCTTCAGGATGTTATTTCAGTCGGCAGGTTATTTGAAGAAGGAATATACAAGCCTGAAAGGATTATTGCATTGACTGGTTCAGAAGTTATTCATCCTCAGTATTATAAAATAATATGTGGAGGATCTGTAAAACCTATGATAACCGATAATGTAAAACCTGGGTACCTGAGATATATCAGCGGACATGTATTGACAGGAGCAAAGATAAGTTCCGACGGATTTTTAGGATTCTATGATTCCCAGATAACAGTTATTCCTGAAGGCGACTATTTTGAATTTTTCGGATGGGCTTTACCGGGTATCAATAAATTCAGCTTTTCAAAAACATTCCTTTCCTCACTTATGCCGAAAAAGAGCTATAAGCTCGACACTAATCTGCATGGCGGTGAAAGAGCTTTTGTGGTCACCGGACAGTACGAGAAAGTCGTTCCAATGGATATATACCCAATGCAGCTTTTTAAAGCAATTCTTGCCGAGGATATCGAAATGATGGAAAACCTTGGTATCTATGAAGTGGCTGAAGAAGACTTTGCGCTTTGCGAGTTTATTTGTCCTTCCAAAATCGAGATACAGTCTGTTATCCGTAAGGGTCTCGACCTTATGAGAAAAGAAATGAGTTAAAAAATCTGTGAATTTTCAATCATAATGAATTCCCTGAGAAAAAAGTTAGATAAACTTAAGCCCCAATTTTCAAAAGGGGGGAAGTTTGCAAAATTGCAGTCGGTATTTGAAGGATTTGAATCCTTTATGTTCGCTCCTAACAAGGTCACTTTTAAAGGTTCTCATATAAGGGATCCCATTGACATGAAGCGAACAATGAGTATAGTAATAATTGCCCTTATACCGGCACTTTTATTCGGATGCTATAATGCCGGATTACAGCATTTCAGATCAGTCGGCACCAATCCGGCTCTTTTACAGGCCTTCTGGTTTGGTTTCCTGAAAATACTTCCTCTTATAATTGTGAGCTATGGGGTGGGGCTTGGAATTGAATTTATTGCGGCCCAGATAAGGGGGCATGAAATTAATGAAGGATATCTTGTTACGGGCCTCCTTATCCCTTTGATAATGCCGATCGATATTCCCCTCTGGATGATGGCTCTGGCCGTTGCTTTTTCCGTAATACTCGCCAAGGAAGTTTTTGGAGGAACTGGAATGAATGTATTTAATCCTGCTCTTATTGCAAGGGCTTTTGCCTTTTTCAGCTATCCTGCATGGATGACTGGTGATAAAGTCTGGACAGAAGGATTGACAGCAGGGAAAAATATTATTGACGGTTTTTCCGGCGCAACCCCTTTGTCAATATGTGCTGGCGGAGAAATTACAAAGCTGCCTTCATTTATGCAAATGTTTATTGGTACGATCCCCGGTTCAGTGGGAGAAACCTCAACGATTGCCATTCTCATTGGGGCGCTGATCCTTATTTTGACGGGTATTGGCAGCTGGAAAATTATTGTAAGCGTATTTGCAGGTGGATTGGCAATGGGACTACTGTTTAATGCCTTTTCAGCAAATACTTATATGGAACTGCCATTCTATTATCACTTTGTTATGGGCGGTTTCACTTTTGGAGCAGTTTTTATGGCCACCGATCCTGTTACAGGTTCACAGACCGAAAAAGGAAAATGGATCTATGGATTTATGATAGGTGCTCTTTCAATTATGATCAGGGTTGTTAATCCCGCTTATCCCGAAGGAGTAATGCTTGCTATTCTTCTGATGAACATTTTTGCCCCTCTTATAGATTATTTTATAATCCAGTCAAATATAAAGAAGAGGCTTAAAAGGGCTAAAGTTGCAATTAACACCGATTTAAAATGATACAATTCAGTAACAGATACATATTTATCTTCTCAGCAGCAATGGTGATTGCAGTAGCAACTTTATTATCTCTTGCCGCAACATTGCTCCAGCCTGCCCAGCAAAGAAACCTGGAGATTGAGAAGAAAAAAAATATGCTCGAATCGATTAATGTGCCTTCCACCCGTGAGAATACCGAAGAGCTTTTTGATAAGTATATAAAGGAAAGCTTTGTTATTAATCCCAAAGGGGATGTCGTAGCAGACATTGATGCTTTTACTGTAGTTCTGAAAAATGAGCAGAAGAAACCAATTGAACAGGAATATCTTCCCGTTTTCAGGGCTACTCCGGATGATGGTGAGAAGGTGATCATAATTCCGGTTGAGGGTAAAGGGCTCTGGGGTCCTATTTACGGATATGTTGCCCTGAAATCTGATCTGAATACCATTTATGGGGTCAATTTTGATCATAAAGGAGAAACACCGGGGCTTGGCGCTGAGATTAATACAACAGCATTTGAGAGCCAGTTTCCCGGAAAAAAATTATTTGAGAATGAGAATTTTGTTTCAGTTCAGGTTATTAAAGGTGGAACGCCAAAAGATAATATACATGGTGTTGATGCAATATCCGGTGGAACAGTGACAAGCAAGGGTCTGCAGAAAATGCTTTTTGACTGCATTCAAAAATATAACGGCTACCTCTTAAAAAACAGGATTTAATATATGAATAACAAGGAAAAAGAGCCGATGTTTTCGGCTAAAAATTTAAAACTGCTGACTGAGCCATTTGGAAAAAACAATCCGATCACAGTCCAGGTTCTGGGAATTTGTTCAGCTCTCGCAGTTACCGTAAAGCTGAAGCCGGCAATAGTAATGGCACTATCTGTTACTATTGTCACCGCTGTTTCGAACCTTGTTATTGCAGCCCTCAGGAAATATATTCCCGACAGGATAAGGATTATTGTCCAACTGGTTGTGATTGCCACAATGGTGATACTTGTCGACCAGTTTTTGAAAGCTTATGTCTTTGATGTGAGCAAGCAGCTATCGGTTTTTGTGGGACTGATCATCACTAACTGCATTCTTATGGGAAGGCTCGAAGCCTTTGCAATGGCCAACAAGCCATGGCCTTCATTTATCGATGGTATAGGGAATGGTGCCGGATACGGAATGATATTGGTTATTGTGTCTTTCTTCAGGGAACTGCTTGGCTCAGGAACTATCTACGGGTATCCTGTGTTTGAGAAACTTGGGATTTATCACTCAGGATATGTAAATAATGGAATGGTAATTCTTCCTCCTATGGCTCTGATCTTTGTCGGATTGATAATATGGTTTCAGAGAAGCAGAAATAAGGGCCTGATTGAAAAATAACAGAAAACAAGCGCAATGGAAAACCTTCTGAATATATTCGTAAAATCGATTTTCGTCGATAACATGATCTTTGCCTTTTTCCTGGGCATGTGTTCATTTCTCGCCGTTTCCAAAACAGTAAAGACTTCAATAGGTCTTGGTATAGCGGTAGTTTTCGTTCTTCTTATTACCATTCCGGTGAATTTTCTTATTGAAAAATATGTATTAAAAAAAGGAGCTTTGATCTGGCTCGGCGAAAGTTTTGCTGATGTTGATCTTAGCTTCCTTACTTTTATGGTCTTTATTGCTGTCATTGCCGCTATGACCCAGCTGGTGGAAATGATAGTTGAAAAATTCAGTCCGGCATTATATAATTCACTTGGCATATTTCTTCCTTTGATCGCTGTGAACTGTGCAATCCTGGGAGCTGCTCTCTTTATGCAGGAACGGGAATATGAAAATGTCGTCGAAGCAACAGTTTTCGGGGTCGGATCAGGAATAGGATGGATGTTTGCAATTGTAAGTATTGCAGCAATCAGGGAGAAGCTTAAATACAGTAATATCCCGCCACCTCTTAAAGGTTTGGGAATAACATTTATCCTGACCGGTCTTATGGCAATAGCATTTATGGGATTTATGGGAATTAAACTCTAAGAAACACTTTTAATATGGTCCTGGCTATTACTACTTTAGGCACACTTTTATACAGTATTGTTGTTTTTCTGATTATTATTATGTTGCTGGTGATCATGCTGCTGATCGCCAAAGACAAATTATCACCCAAAGGAGATGTGACTTTACTCATTAACGACAGGGAACTTGTTGTATCGCCTGGCTCAAACCTTCTTATGACTCTTTCAGGCAACAGTATATTTCTTCCTTCAGCCTGTGGTGGAGGAGGCACCTGCGGGATGTGCAGATGCCAGATTGAAGAAGGCGGCGGATCAATATTACCTACAGAGGTTGGATTTTTTACAAGGAAAGAACAGCAAAATCACTGGAGGCTTGGCTGCCAGGTAAAAATCAGGGAAGATCTTAAAATAAAGCTCCCTGAAGCTGTCCTGGGCATCAAAAAATGGGAGTGCGAGGTTGTGTCTAACGGGAATGTAGCTACTTTTATAAAAGAGTTCGTTGTTAAGCTCCCTGAAGAAGAGACGCTTAGTTTTAAACCAGGGGAATATATCCAGATTGATGTTCCGGAATATGAAACCAGCTATAGAAATCTTATAATAGAAGAAGAGTTTAAAAGCGATTGGGATAAGTTTAAAATGTGGAACCTTGGAGTTAAAAATAGTTCTGAAACTTTCCGTGCTTATTCCATGGCCAATTATCCTGCTGAAACGAATATAATCAAACTTAATATCAGAATAGCAACACCGCCGTGGGATAACGTAAAGAAGCAGTTTATGAATGTCCCGCCCGGAATATGTTCCTCTTATTTATTCTCGCTGAAAAAGGGAGATAAAGTTATGATATCAGGGCCATATGGTGAATTTCATATCAAAGACACAAACAGCGAGATGGTTTATATCGGAGGAGGTGCAGGAATGGCGCCTCTGAGGTCCCATATATTTCATCTTTTCCATACTCTTAAGACAGACCGGAAGGTATCATACTGGTATGGTGCGCGCTCACTGAGAGAAGTTTTTTATGAAGATGAGTTCAGGGCTATTGAGAAGAAATTCCCGAATTTCAAGTTTTACCTTGCGCTTTCTGAACCACTCCAGGAGGACAAGTGGACCGGCCTTACAGGTTTTATTCACCAGGTCCTTCTTGATAATTACCTCAGCAAACATGAAGAACCTGAAGATATTGAATATTATTTCTGCGGTCCGCCGGTGATGAATAATGCAGTTGTCAAAATGCTCGATAACCTGGGCGTACCTCAGGAAAATATTTCATTTGATGATTTCGGAATATAGTTCTCTGTGACCCTCTGTGTAAGTTCTCTTCTGTTACATAGAGAGACACAGTGGTAACACAGAGTTACGCATTGGAAAAACCTCACAATAAAATGAAAAGCAGATTTACAATTATTATTACTTTGCTTCTCCTGTCATTTACTTCCTGTAAAAAGATAATTTTATTCGACAACTTTGCCGGATTCATTCAGGGCACAACATACAGCATAGTATTTGAAAATAATGGCAGGTTAGAGCCTCAGGAACTGAAATCAGATGTTGAAAAAATCCTTCACGGTTTTGACATGTCACTCTCTCTTTATGTTGATTCCTCCATACTTTCCAGGGTTAACCGCAATGAGGACATAATCCTTGATAAATTCTTTATCGAGGCATTTAAGAAATCAGTTGAAATAACTAAACTGACTTATGGAGCATTTGACATAACTGTTGGTCCTCTTGTCAGGGCATGGGGCTTTGGACCAGATGCTCTAAAGAACTTTACTGAATCAAAACGTGACTCCCTTTTAAAACTAGTTGGAATGGAAAAGGTGAAAATTGAAAATGGGAGGCTGATAAAAACTGATCCGGGTATAAACCTCGATTTTAATGCGATCGCCCAGGGATATTCAGTAGACATTGTTTCAGATTATCTTACCGGCAGGGGAATTAAAAGCTATCTTGTTGAGATTGGAGGCGAAGTGCGAGTAAAAGGTGATAAGCAGGGTGTGTTATGGAGGATAGGAATCGACAGGCCTTCTGATGACAATAACCTGCCAGGGAACGACCTTCAGGCTGTGATCAGTCTTAAAGACCGGTCGCTTGCTACATCGGGCAATTACAGGAAATTTTACATTGAGAACGGAATAAAATATTCCCACACAATAGACCCAAGGACCGGATATCCTGCAAAAAACCAGCTTTTAAGCGCGACCATTATTGCCGATAAATGTGCAACAGCTGATGGTATTGCAACCGCCTGCATGGTCATCGGTAAAGACAAAACAATTGAATTCCTTGACCGGCATCCGGAATATGATGCATTTCTTGTCTTTTCAGACGATAGCGGCAACTACCAGACATGGACGTCGGAAAATTTTAAGAGGTTTATTTCGGAAGCTGGAAATTAATTGTTTCCTTTCTCTTCGTACCTCGTACCACGGACCACGCACAAATCCTTCAGCCCTCAGCCCTCAGTGGTTTTCTTACGCAGGTTGAGCAGCCATCAAAATCATCAGACGGAGTACATCCGATATTGGTATCCTGAGCACATTTGATACCTCGCTTCTGCATTTCCTTATTCCGGCTAATGTGAGTTTCAGGAAATTGTCCGTTTTTCTTAAGCAAGATCCTGATCCCGAAAAAGATTGCAGAAACAGTAAGAAGTACAGCGCTTATTATCAGTAGTTTAACAAACATAACCTATCTTTTATTCCATTTAAATCTTTGCCTACCTTAATGGGTTGTCGAAAAAGTTGATTATTTCTTATCCCTAAATCCCTCAGGGGGGACTTTTTGAAATCCTGAATGCTTTAAAGCCCCTTTTGGGGGGTTGGGGGTAAATAAGTCGTTTTAGACAATCTCACCTGGCCTCACAAATATAAACATCATTTATTCCTTATTAATTAAACAACCTAAGGTTTAGTTTGTTTATCTTTTGACAGAATAAAAAAGAGCATCAACATGGATCAAAAAAAAAATTCAGCCGGACAAATTAATAGTAAAGAAATTATCCTTGCCGATTTCCGGCTTGCAAACCTGAGCCGCAACCTTAGTATTATTGGACGTCGTGAGGTGCTGACAGGGAAAGCTAAATTTGGTATTTTCGGCGACGGTAAAGAAATTATTCAGATTGCCCTGGCGAAACAGTTCAGGAATGGTGACTGGCGGTCTGGTTATTACAGGGACCAAACCTGGATGATGGCCATGGGGCTTTATGGTTCTGTTGAATTCTTTCACCAGCTTTACGGGAATACCAACAGAGAAATAAATCCGGGCAGCGGCGGCAGGGTATTTAATAACCATTTTTCAACTCCGAATATTAATCCGGACGGAACCTGGCGTGATCTTACAAAACAGAAGAACTCATCATCAGATATATCTCCAACTGCAGGCCAGATGCCCAGACTGCTGGGTCTGGCATATGCATCGAAGCTCTTCAGGCAAAATAAAGAGCTTCATCAGTTTACGAAACTTTCTTTCAGGGGAAATGAGGTAGCATTCGGATCAATAGGTGATGCAAGTACTTCGGAGGGACACTTCTGGGAAACAATAAATGCGGCAGGTGTTCTTCAGGTGCCGATGGCTCTTTCAGTATATGACGATGGTTATGGCATTTCAGTGCCAAAAAAATATCAGACCACTAAAGGCAGTATATCTGATATTTTAAAAGGATTTGAAGACGAACCCGGAAAGCCGGGGATATTAATTTTCAAAGGCAAGGGATGGGATTATCCTGGACTGATAAAACTTTATGAGGAGGGAATTGAGATCTGCCGCCGCGAGCATAAGCCTGTTCTCTTTCATATTGAAGAGGTTACACAGCCATTAGGTCACTCCACTTCGGGTTCTCATGAACGATATAAAAGTGAAGAACGGCTAAAATGGGAGGAGGAATTTGACCCGATAAAGAAAATGCGTGAATGGATTATAAGTGATGGAATTGCCACTGAAGAGGAGCTTGACAAAGTGGCTGTAGAAGCTGAGGAAGAGGCAAAAGAGTCAAGGAAAAAAGGCTGGGAAATGTTTCAGAATCCTATTAAAATAGAACGGGATGCACTTGTAAAGGTCATAAACGATCGCACTTGCAGATGCGTTGAAGAGATTAAAGAGGCGGCAGTCGATGATATTACCGAAGACCTTAAAAAAGTTCTGTTGCCGATCAGAAAAGACAATTTTATGGCAGCCAGGAAGATCCTGAGAAATGTTTGCGGTACCTGCGCTAAAGCCGATAATCTTAAAGAGGAGCTGCATGGCTGGCTCAAACGGAATTATCAGGATGCCGCAAACAGCTATAATACATTTCTTTACAATGAGATGCCTACTTCGGCATTGAATGTTAAGCCTTTACCGCCAAAATATTCTGATAATCCGCCGGAAGTTCCTGGACGCCAAATTCTCAGGGACAACTATGATAAATTATTTTCGAAATATCCTCTGCTGTTGACTTTCGGGGAGGACTCCGGCCATATAGGAGGTGTAAACCAGACTCTTGAGGGTCTGCAGAAAAAATTCGGAGAACTGAGAATTACTGATACCGGAATACGGGAGGCAACAATTCTCGGTCAGGGTATAGGGCTTGCGCTTAGAGGCATGAGACCGATCGCTGAAATCCAGTACCTTGATTACCTGATGTATGCGATCCAGATTTTGAGTGACGACCTTGCAACAACTCATTACAGAACTGCCGGCAGGATGATAGCTCCTTTGATAATAAGTACACGCGGCCACAGACTTGAAGGCATCTGGCATTCGGGGTCACCAATGAGCATGCTCATAAATTCGGTAAGGGGAGTATACGTCTGTTCTCCCAGAGATATGACCCGGGCAGCCGGATTTTACAATACACTGCTTGAAGGCAGCGATCCTGCAATAGTAATTGAGCCTCTGAACGGTTACAGGTTAAAGGAAAAGATGCCTGAGAACCTTGGTGAGTTCAAAATTGAACTTGGCATCCCTGAAATACTCTCTGAAGGGACCGACGTTACACTTGTGACATACGGATCGACCGTCAGGATTGCAGCTGAGGCTGTAAAACAGCTCGCGGCACACGGAATATCAGTAGAGCTGATCGATGTGCAGACACTTGTTCCTTTCGACAGGAAAAAGATGATTGTGAATTCGATCAGGAAAACGGGAAGAGTTATTTTCCTTGACGAAGATGTACCGGGAGGAACAACTGCATATATGATGCAGGAGGTATTGGAAAAGGACGGAGGATGGAATTACCTTGATTCTCCTCCCAAAACACTTACAGGCAAGGAGCACAGGCCTGCCTATACCACCGACGGCGACTACTTCTCAAAGCCTAATGCTGAGGATATTTTTGATGCGGTATATGAAATAATGAAAGAAGCAGTCCCTGAGAAGTACTGAAAAAATACGTTGATTAGTATGTAAATGATTACCGGAAACGATCTTCCAGTGCAATAAGCTGATTTTTTAATTCAATTGGAAGACGGTCTCCAAACATTGCATAATGTTCTTTAATTAATGCTATTTCTTCTCCCCAAAGGGTTTTATCCACCGAAAGTAGCTGGGAAAGATTAATTTCCGGGTTTTCAAGACCACTTATATCAATACTGTCAGATCCGGGAAGAAAACCTATTTGAGTTTCGACAGCATCAGCAGTACCTTCACAGCGTTCAAAGATCCATTTCAATACCCTGATATTATCTCCAAAACCAGGCCATAACCATTTGCCATTTTCATCCTTTCTGAACCAGTTGACGTAAAATATTTTTGGCAGAGCGTTCTTATCTGGTGCAGATTTTCCTGTTTCTATCCAGTTATTGAAATAATCAGCCATATTATATCCTGCAAACGGAAGCATTGCAAAAGGATCACGACGGACACCCGCCTTTAGTCCAATTGCAGCTGCTGTAACCTCTGAACCAGCTATCGAGCCAAGAAATACGCCATGATTCCAGTCGAATGCTTCATGTACCAAAGGAATAGTTGTTGGTCGCCGGCCTCCAAAGATAAACGCAGAAATTGGGACGCCATTCGGATCCTCCCATGCAGGGTCAATTACCGGACATTGTCTGGCAGGAGCAGTAAATCGAGCGTTTGGATGTGCTGCAGGCTTGCCACCTTTGGGATCGTATCTTTCATTAGTCCATGTCATTGTGCCTTCCGGAGCATCATATCCGATTCCTTCCCACCATATATCTCCATCAGGAGTAAGGGCTGTATTGGTAAAAATGCAATTCTCTTTAAGAGAAAGCATGGCATTTTGATTTGTTTTCATTGATGTTAATGGAGCTACACCAAAAAAGCCCGCTTCGGGATTAATACCATAAAGCCGGCCATCTTTTCCAAACTTCATCCATGCAATATCATCACCAACACATTCTACTTTCC
>Ga0315295_10002027_pt1 | contig 17242 bp, 9 predicted proteins | sample YL17G14_0_MG_FD_204453 | JGI IMG/M metagenome (GOLD analysis project Ga0315295, IMG submission 204453) | Sediment microbial communities from Yellowstone Lake, YNP, Wyoming, USA - YL17G14_0 | ecosystem: Environmental > Aquatic > Freshwater > Lake > Sediment | place: USA: Wyoming | collected... | reverse complement strand
TTAAGCCTCCTCGTGCTCAAGCAGGAGTATATACTACGATGGTTAAAGTATATACTATTTTGGTAATAGTATACAACCCCAACATATCAATAAAAGGAGCGAGCGATGGGATAAAGCGCATGTGCCCCGAAAACCATTAGCCTTCGCGGGCTCGCGGGTTCGAATCCCGCCCCCTCCGCCACCATAAATACATTAATCGTTATTAGCGGCTGCCGTGGCTGGGTTCGCGTCCAGGGCCGGATGGTATACAAGCAGATGAAGGCCACATATTAAATACTGGTGGGCAAACGTGCCTTTGCCCAATCGAGAAACCTTTGCGCATCCAAGGCGATCTCTCGCGCTTCCTTCTCTGTCATTCGCTTTTGTTCGTACTCGACGCGGCTCTTCTTGGAGATAATGGTTCCAAGCCGTTTGGCCGCGCCTTGCGCGTCTTCTTCCTTGAATTGAGATTGCAGGATCCTGACCGCATCTTTGTGATCCTTACTCGCCGGCCTTATCCCGCGTAGAGCGACGAGGACCGCGTCATTTGCGGATATCGCAGAGTGCACCGCGTTAATGCCTGCCGCTTCCCAGTGACCCCTTTGCAGCGCATCGTTCATCGCAGCCGCACATTGCTGGGCCCTATCCCAGAAAGTGCCAGCCTTTGATTTATCGGTGCGTTTCGTCTGCGGCTCTTTAACCATAAGCTCTTAGTCTCCTGTCAAGGACCTATAGAAAGACCTGTTTCTGCTATTTCCCTCCATAAGCCACGTCTGGCATTTTTCCTGCGTTGGAAATCCGTATTCTTGAGCAAGATCGTCGATACTTGATTGCCGAACAATTTAGCGACCTGTAAAGATGCCTCTGCGACCTCGTCTTCCCTATCTGCGGGGTTGACCTCATCTCCAAACACCAGGACCAGGTCTATATCGCTGTTTGGATGTTCCTCACCCTTTGCGACGCTGCCGAATAAGATTGTGGCCACCAGGTCTTCACCCAACTTATCCGAGAATATTCTTGCGACCTCCCCGAGCAGGTCTTCCTCGAGCTTGAACGCGGGGGATAAGATCTCCGTGAAGATGATGTTATCTTCGTCCAGAGAATACAGGTTGGATCTACCGGCCTGCTGCTTAACGATTAGGCCATTGCGCTCGAGTTCATCCAGGGCATAACGGGTTGAATTATGAGACAGGTCGATCAGTCTCGCCAGCTCCCTTCCCGTATGCGCGCTTCTCGTTCTGGAGAGGAGCCTCAAGAGCTTGATCTGCGTTCTGTTGCCTAATATATCGTCCAAGGGCTCATGAAACCTCATGCCTTGATGTTAGCATGAAAAAGACCATATGTCTATAAATAGGACCATATGGTCATAAATAAGGCCATACCCAAGATGGATTGTCTTGAAAACCATTAGCCTTCGCGGGCTCGCGGGTTCGCATCCCACCTCCGGTCTTTATAACGCATCTTTCATGTCTCGCTCCATGACTCCCGAGGGTCTATATGCTAACCTCTAATTGACAGTCCTCATCACTCATGCAAACGGGGGATTTCGTAATGAGTGCGGGCGACGCAGTTGCCGCCATTTTAAAGACCAAGCTCTACCCTCCAAGATTGCCGGCAATCGTGGCCAGGGACGGGCTTCTGCGTGCTCTCGATGCCACGAGAACCGCCAGGCTGACCACCATGGTCGCCGGTGCCGGCTACGGCAAGAGCACCCTGGCCGCCGCCTTTCTTGCCGCTCAAAAGGCCCCCTCGGTCTGGTACCAACTGGAGGAGACGGACCAGGACCTGTCTGCCTTCATCGCTTATCTGGTGGCGGGGATAGGGAAGGAATATGGGGGATTCGGGGAGAGGACCTTGCGCAGCCTGCAATTCGCCGAGAACGTCACGAAGGAGAGCAGGGCCATCCTTTCCACCCTCATATCCGAGATGGAGGAGCAGATAAAGGAGGAATATTTCATAGTTCTGGACGACTTCCATCACGTAAACGATAGTTCTCCCATAACCGAGGCCCTGGAATGCATCCTGGAACATCTGCCTCCGAACATCCACTTCATCGTCCTTTCGCGCTCCAGGCCCAACCTCGATCTATCCGAACTCGCGGCCCGTCGGGAGCTGGTTGAGATCACCGAGGAGGACCTCTGTTTCTCCCACGATGAGGCGGGTATGCTCTTTGCGGATGTCTTCAACAGGCCCTTGAGCAGCGAGCAGCTTGAAGCGCTCTCCCAGCTCACCGAGGGGTGGGTATCGGGCCTGGTCCTCTTCCACCTCGCCTTCAAGGGCAAGGGTGAGGACGAGATGGAGGAAGCTATGCGGGGATTTGAGGACGCCCCAGCGAGGTTGTCGGAATATCTCTCCAGGGTCGTTTACGCGAACCAGACCGATACTGTCAAGGAGTTCCTGGTAAAGACCTCCGTTCTTAACCGCATGAACCCCGCGTTCTGCGATGAAATGCTGGGGATAGATGACTCGGGGAGCATCCTCACCTACCTCACCCACGAGAGGTTGTTCACCATACCCCTGGATGGGAGGGGAGAGTGGTACCGCTACCACCATCTCTTGAGAACCTTCCTCCTCGAGACCCTCTCGGAGAGGCTGTCCCCGGAAGAGAAAGGCGAACTCAACCGCCGGGCGGCCACCCTGTGGGAGAAGCGCGGCGAGGTGGAGCAGGCGCTGCAACACTACGTGGAGGCGGGCGATCACGACAGGGCCGCCGGGATACTAGAGGTGATAACCCCCGGGCTGTTTACCGAACAACGCTTGACCGTTGCGGACCGCCATATGAACCTCTTGCCGGAGGAAACGCTTAACGAGCACCCGATGCTCGTATTTTTCCTTGCCAGGATCTCGGATTTCGCAGGTGACTACGAGAAGGCGATCGAGGGTTACCGCAGGGCGGCATTGCTGTTCGAGGAGGCGGGAGAGGTGGAAAGGCAGGCCCTGGCCCTTTTGAATATCGCCAGGCTCATGACCACGCTTGGCGGAAGAGCCGAGGAGAGCTGGGAGTTGATGGAAAAGGTAAGGGAGATGGCCTCCGCGGGGTCACCTAACTGGTGTGAGGCGAGCGCTTTCGTGAGTCTCATGGCGATGCAGGGGGGATCACCGGAGCTGGCGCATCAATTCTGGGCGGAGGCCATGGCTCACGCGGATGAGGTCGCAGACGAGGCCGTCAGGGCTAGGACCCTGTACTTCTGTGCCTGGATGCCTTACTTGAGGGGCGACTATACACAGACCTGCGAGATAATGACGAAGGCCTGCCGCCTCTGCGAAATCATAGATGAGAAGTTCGGTTTGGCTTACTACTATCAATTCCTATCCATGGCGCTGTGCAAGCTTGGCCGCTTTGCCGAGGCGCTGCAATACGCGGAAAAAGGCTTGGCGGCCTGTGCGAACCTGGCCCAGGAGACCGTCTTTACCCTGCTCAATCGCTCCGCCAAGGCCTACGCCCTGGTCTTCATGGGCGACCGTGAGGCGGCCCTGAAGGAAGTCGCGGGAGCCTGCTTCTCCCCGGGGGAGTACGGGGCGGGTTCTTTGACCTTGTTTCTGGAGTCTACCGTGGCGGAGGTATATATGCTATGCGGCGATAGGTCCAATGCCCGCGAACGCTACGCGGCAGCCGAGCGCATAGCCGGGGAGATGAAGTACCCGGGCGTGGAGATGTTAGCCGGATTGATTATGACCTGGTTATCCCGGGAGGAACTGGGCTTGGAGGCGGCCAGGGAAGAGGTGAAGGCCACGGCTGAATCCCTGAGAAGCACTGGTGCAGGACTCCTCACCGTTCCCGCCCAACTCCTCCTTGCCCTGCTGGAGCTGGCCTCAGGAAGGAAAAAAGAGGCAAGCGAGGCTCTGGAGGAAGTGAGCGCAGCGGAGGGCGGCTTAATCGCATGGAAGGGCTTCTGGCTGGGCATGGTCAACGGCGAGGAACCCGCGGAGACCCTCCTCCCCCTCGTGGGTGAGATGTTTGCCCGGGGAGAGCACCTCGACTACTGGAGCTGCGCCTTCGAGGTCATGGGGGCCGATTCCCTTCCCTACCTCCAGGGGCCGGAGAAGAGCGGGGATCCCGAGGTGGGGGAGAAGGCGCGGGAGCTCGCGGAGGCCATCTCCAGGGAGGCGGCCAGGCCCTTGAGGATAAGCATGCTCGGGCCCTTCGAGGTGATGAGGGGGGAGGAGAGGATAGCGGAGGGGGAGTGGAAGAGCAAGAAGGCCCTGGCCGTGCTCAAGCACATGGCGGCCAATCGGGAGAAGCGCCTCGTCCCCCGCGAGGTGCTCATGGAGTTGCTGTGGCCGGATAGCGATCCGGAGCGCTCCTCGAAGAACCTGAACATGGCACTGACCTCCCTGAGGAAGACCCTGGAGCCCGCGGCCCCCAGGGGCAAATCCGCATATATCATATCCAGCGGGGAGTCCCTCTACCTCGAGGTCGGCGGCGGCGGATGGGTAGACGCCGAGCTTTACCGCAACAAGATCTCCGAGGCGAAGGACGCGAAAGCCGCGGGGAACCACGATCTCTGCCTCGAGGCCCTGCACGAGGCGGAGGGTCTCTACCGGGGGGACTTCCTGGAGGAGGACCTGTACGAGGACTGGTGCCGCAGCGAACGGGATAGGTTAAAAGAAGAATACCTCGAGCTCCTGCAGGACATCTCGAACGAATACCTGGGGAGGTGCAAGCACTCCGAGGCGCTTCGCTATGTGGAGAAGGCCATCGCGGCCGACCCCGGGCGCGAGGGACTTTACCGCAACCTCATGGAGATATGCGGGAAGATGGGGGACCGCGCCGGCATCGAGCGCGCCTTCAAGCGCTGCAGCGAATACCTGAGGGAGAACTTCGACGTATCGCCCTCCCGCGAGACCGAGGAACTCTACCACAGTCTGAGGCGGGAATAAGGCCTGGGGGTCACGCCCGGCTTTCGGCCTGACCCTGAAGTCACGCTGCTATAAGCAGGCATTAAGAGGAAGACCTGGCTTCCTGGGGCTGTGCGCCGGCCAGCCTGTTCAGGCCTGAAGCCTGACCCACAGAGCTAAGCAGTTTTACGCCGCGCTGCCGCTCACGGATGTAGGATTGTCCAGAAAATCTAATAAACAGTCTTAAATAGTCTCGTCCTTGACCCATTCTTTATTCCCTCTTGGTCCCCCTTCCGTATCCTGCGGTTGAGGTAAGCGGCCGGATGCCGCGAAGCGCGCAGGATGATAAGGGTGGATTCCTGCAAAGGGGAAGAGAAAGGGGAAGACCATGTCGCACGCAACCATCACGAGCAGGAGGCCGGAGAGGAAGGTTAGCACGGTCACGGGGCGCGAAGAGCCGGCAAAGAAGAAGAGGGGTGAGGGTGAGGAGCTGCTCTGCAGGTGCGGCCTCGCGGACCTGCAGGAGGTCGAGTTCATGCGGCAGGTGCTGCGGGCAGGCAAGCCCGACGCCAGCGAGGAGGTCCTGGACAGGTGCGGCCGCAGGGACCCGCAGGGGATAGAACTCATGCGGCAGGTGCTCAAGGCCAACGGATCGTGAGAAACCCGATCCCGCCCGCCAGGCCTGCGGACCTGCTTGGTGCAGCCCCGCAGGCTTGGGCGCTTTTTGCAAAGAACCGTTCTGGTCCGTTGAGAAGGCTTTGATTAAGGCAGGATTGACCACGAGAAGAGGCAAGGAAGAACCAGCCACCTCATTCGGCGACAATCTCGAAAGGAAGGCCGAACCGGAGGCTTGATAAGGAGGTAATCGATCATGAGCGTAGATACATACAGAAGGCTTGCGGGAGTCCTCGATACACTGCCGAACGGGTTCCCTTCGACCGAAAGCGGCGTGGAGCTGAAAATCCTCGAGAAGATCTTCAACCCGCAGGAAGCGACGCTCTTCTGCGACCTGAGGTTGGCGTATGAGACGGCCGAACAGATCGCTCAGCGCACGGGACGCCCCCTGGAAGGCCTGGAGGAGAGGCTGAGGACCATGGCCGATAAGGGGCAGATCTACGAGGTCAGGATGGGCGCGAGCAGCCTCTTCAAGATGGTCCCCTTCATCGTGGGGTTATGGGAAGGGCAGCGTGACCGCATCGACAAGGATTTGGTCGCGATGTTCGAGGATTACTTCCCTGCATTGGAGGAACAACTCCTATCTATACAACCACAGATCATGCAGACGCTCGCCATCGAGGAAACCATCCCGTTCGCGCAGGAAGCCCTGCCTTACGAGAGGGTTTCCACCATCCTCGAATTCGGTCAATCCTTCAGCGTCAACACATGCGTCTGCAAGAAAGAGCGGGGGATGTTGGGAAACCCCTGCGAGAAACCGCGAGAAGTATGTTTGTTCGTTGTCCCAATACCCGGGTATTTTGAACAGTTTCCCGCGGCTCGAGCCATCTCCAGGGATGAGGCCTATGCCCTGCTGAACGAAACGGAAGAGGCCGGTCTCGTGCACATGACGAGCAACGTGCAGGCCGGGCAATACTTCATATGCAACTGCTGCGGGTGCTGCTGCGGGATCCTGAGGGCGATCCGCGAGGACGGTCTGCCCGCCCGGCTGGTCATCAATTCCCACTACTATGCCGAGACCGACCCGGAAAGGTGCAATGGGTGTGGGATCTGCACCGATGAGCGCTGTCAGGTCGATGCCATCGTCGAAGAGGAAGGGATATACCGGGTGGTGCAAGAGAGGTGCATCGGCTGCGGCCTTTGCGCGAGCGCCTGCCCGGAGCAAGCCGTTCGACTGGTCCGCAAAGATGACGCCGATCTCATGCCGCCTCCCTCGACCGAGGAAAATTGGTTCGAGCAGAGAGGACGTGCGCGCGGAGTGGATTTTTCCGCTTACAAGTAGATGCTGCATCGAAAGACAGGTGGAACTCAAGAAATCAGCCCGGGGAAAGGATAACGGTATGAAATATCGGGCACAAAGCGCAGGTGCCTTGAATACGATCAGCCTTCGCTCACCTCGCGGTTTCGCATCCCGCCCCCTCCGCCACTGAATACGCCATGTGAGCTTGGCTTTTGCTTCAAGACTTTGGGGGTTTGGTAAACGATCGGATGTGTCGAAATATCAGTTGAAAAGCACGAAACCCGGTAGTGTTGATGCCGTACTGGTCGCGGTTTGAAAGGAGATACCCGATGATGCCCAGTGAGATGAAGCTTGTCGTAGAGCCCTTGGAGTCACTGTCTTTCGAGCCGGTGATGGTCCGTGGCGAGGGCCTGCACCCCGGCTCACGCGCGACGCTCGGCATCGAGATGACGGACAAAGGCGGGGTCACTTGGTCGTCGAGCGCCCGGTTCGTAGGCGGCGAGGACGGAACGGTAGACACGTCCAACCAGGCGCCGGAGTCTGGCGACTACGACTACGTGGACCAGGCCGGACTCTTCTGGTCGCTCAAGCCGGTTTCGGAAAACAGACCGTCTGGCGCATTCGGAAAGAGCCTTGCGCCCCAGGAGCTGACGGCGTGGCTCGAGGTGGATGGAGAGCGGGTCGCTACCCAGGGGTTCAAGCGCCTGCACCTCGCTCCCGGGGTAGAGCGCGTCGAAGTGCGGGAGGAAGGGGTCATCGGCACCCTGTTCCTGCCCGCCGGGGAAGGCGTGCGGCCTGCCGTCATGGTGCTCAGTGGCTCCGAGGGCGGGACTTTCGAGCCTGCGGCGTCGCAGTACGCGGCCCAGGGCTTCGTGAGCTTCGCGCTCGCTTATTTCGGCATGGAGGGGCTGCCCGAGGAGCTCGAGGAGATCCCGGTCGAGACCGTCGGACGGGCCCTGGAGTGGCTCGCGGCGCAGCCGTGCGTGAACGGGGACGCGATAGGCATCTGGGGGGCGTCCAAGGGCGCAGAGCTCGCGCTGCTTTCGGCCTCGATATATCCCGCGATCAAGGCCGTCGTGGCGAAGTCGGCAAGCGCGTACGTGTTCGAGAGCATCGGTGAGACCATGGGCAAAGTCCACAAGTCCTCGTGGACCTACCGCGGTGAGCCGGCCCTATTCGTTCCATTGCAGTTCAACTTCCGCATCGGGATGAGCTATTTCTGGTCCCGGATGTCTAAGAAACCGTGGCCGACCAGGCCCATGTACGCGCACGCGATAAAGCGCGCGCCCGACCTGGAGAGTGCGACGATCAAGGTCGAGAACATCAACGGCCCCGTCCTGGTGACCGGGGGGGGAGCAGACGGCGTCTGGCCATCCGATGAGATGGCGAAAGCGATAGGCAAGAGGCTTGCCTCGCAGGACCGGAAGTTCGAGGACGTGGTCCTCACCTATCCGGATGCGGGACATCAGATCGTGAGCCCGTATTCATCGACGGGCATCAACTACCTGACTGTAGGGGGAGGTTTCGTAGAGCTGCTCGGCGGGACTCCCAAGGCAAACGCGCTGGCTTCCGAGGACTCGTTCCCGAAGATCAACGAGTTTCTTGCCAGAGCGCTCGGGATCGCCCAGGCTTGAACTCAACCGCTTTCAGCTCATCCTCAAGCTTGCTTTGCTAAACGATCTTTCTTGAGGATGGTTAAAATCCTTTATGACAGTTTACGGACTTCAGAGTGATAGCACGAACTCCAGTATCGCCCGGGTGACCTCCTCCGGCTTTTCCATGGGAGAGAGATGGCCGGCGTCTGCGATATTCACTATGAAGGAATTCCCTAACCGGTCGGCTAGAAACGTGCCGTATTTCACGGGGGTCAGATTATCGTCCGACGCGGTCAGCACCAGGACTGGGACCTCGATCTCCGCCACCCGTTCCATCACGGCGAACGCATCGCAAGCCTTGAAATCGCCTAATGCGACGCCGGGAGAGCATGCGGCCATGCTTTCCACCAGCGGTTCGACCTTAGAGGGGTCCGTTTTCCCCGAGATGCTGAACGTGCGCGAAAGATCGATAAAGCCCTCGGCCGCAGCAGCATAGTCCTCGACACAGCTAAAGCCTTCGCCGTCGCTGCGGCCGTGGCCGGGCAGGTCCAGCGCGATGGTGTTCATCCCGTCCGCAAGCGCTTCCACTTGCGCATGCCATAAGACACTCGACCCGCCGGATCCGTGGATGAACACGATGGTGGGAAGATCCCGGTCCAGGGGCCACCGGCCTGCGACGAAACCTATACCACCGACTTTTGATTCATACATCTCACCGATGTTTTACCATCAGCCGGGCTGTGGATGCGGTCTTACCTGGCGTCATTCCGCTTGACACACAATCCTCGTCTGATAGCCTGTAAACGAGGGCTGTTTACAGATTTTGACCTATCTATCTCGATCGGTGACGCAGCGCTGTCTCTAGCTTCTGGCCGGCTACGCTCATCTCAGGGGCACAGCCCTGGTATAGGCAGATCTGTTCGAGGGCGCATGGACGTGACTTGCTGAGGCGAGTCCTAGTTCAAGGAGGGGGTATTAACCATGATGGGAGGAAACTGGGGCAAGATCCTTGCAGTCGATCTCACGCAAGGGACTACGGAAGACCTGGTGCTGGACGAGAAGCTGTATCGCGATTACCTGGGCGGCAGCGGACTGGCCGCGAAACTGTTCTTTGACCGTAGGGGGTGGGAGGCGGAGCCGCTGTCCCCCGAAAATCCGCTGATGATCATGTTGGGACCCATATCGGGACTGAACCTCCCGGGGGTGTCCCGGCTGGAGATCTGCGCCCGCTCCCCTCTCACCGGTATCTGGGGGGAATCCTGCATGGGAGGCCATTTCGCACCCCAGCTCAAGCGCACCGGCTACGACGGCATCATCGTGACCGGGGCCGCGGACAGGCCGGTCTACCTTTGGGTGGCGGACGAAGCTGTGGAGATCCGCGACGCCTCCCACCTCTGGGGCAAGGATACCTACGAGACGGAAGAGGTCCTCAAGGAAGAGGTGGGGGACAAGCGGGCCCAGGTGATGTGCATCGGACTCGCGGGGGAGAACCTGGTGAAGTACGCCAACGTGATGAACGACAAGGGCTCCACCGCCGGCCGCTGCGGCATGGGGGCGGTGATGGGCTCCAAGAAGCTCAAGGCGGTGGTAGCCCGGGGCAACCAGAAACCCCCCATCGCCGACGAAGAGGGATACAAGACAGCCCGGGAGCATATGAACGAGATATTGAAGTTCAGCATGATAGCCGAGTCCTTCGGCACCTACGGCACCAACGTTGGCATGGATTTCGGCATGGCCATAGGCGACGCGCCGACGAAGAACTGGCGCGAGGCCTACTGGGAAGCCGGGCCGGAGAAGCTGGGCGGCGTCGCGGTGGCCGAGTCCATCCTCACCAAGACCCATTCCTGCTACGGCTGCCCGGTGGGATGCAAAAGGATAGTTAAGGTCGACTCCGGCCCCTTCGCCATGGAGGAGGGCCCAGGAAGCGAGTACGAGACCGCCGCCGCCCTGGGCACCATGCAGCGCATGGACAGCGCCGAGGCCAACAACAAGGCAAACGAGATGTGCAATCGCTACGGCATGGACACCATCTCGGCCGGGGGCACCATCGCCTACGCCACCGAGGCCTTCGAGGCGGGGCTCGTCGTTGAGGCCGACACCGGCGGCATCAAGCTGGGATGGAACCAGCCCGAGACCTTGCTGACGTTGATCGACAAGATCGCTCAGCGTGAGGGCTTCGGGAACGAACTGGCCGAGGGGGTGCGGGCTATGTCCCAGAAGTATGGCGGGGAGGAATACGCCCTCCACGTCAAGGGCCTGGAATGCCCCATGCACGACCCCCGGGCGATGTGGGGCCTGGCCCTGACCTACGCCACCTCGGTGCGGGGAGCTTGTCACGTCGCGGACGCGAATCTCTTCGCGGAATATGGGATGACCGGCCATAACGATCTGGGCGTCAAGAGGTCCTGGCCCTACAAAGCCAAAGGTAAAGCCGCGCAGACGGTGGCGTCGCAGAAGAAGGGATCGATCGCGAACTCGGCTGTCATCTGCCTTATTGCCTGGGCTTCTGAAGGCGGCGCCATGCGTGACATGACGGAGATGCTCAATCCCGTCACCGGCTTCGCATATGACGTGGACGGACTGGCCCGGGTGGGGGACCGCATCTGGTATATCAAGCGCGCCATCGACAACCTCTGCGGGATCACACGCGAGGACGACCGGCTTCCCAGGCGCATAATCGAGCCGCATGTCGAGGGGACCACCTCGTATCTCACCCTGGCGGCATTCCCGACCATGATGTCCATGCTGCCCATGGGCAAACTGCGGGTTGAAAAGATAAGGGATGTCCTGGCAGATTTCCAGATGAAGATCCTGGTGCCCAACATGAACAGGCTGCTCAGGTCCCAGCGTAACCTGCCCGGCTTCAGGGGCCACTTGAAGAGGCTGGAGGCGGGAGAGGCGGAGGAGATAAGGCGAAGGACCGTTCCCTTCGATGAGATGATCGAGGAGTATTACCGCCTGCGTGACATCGATGGCCGGGGCCGCCCCAGCCGCAAGGTCCTCGAGGGACTGGGGATGAGGGAAGTCGCGGACGAGATACATAGCTAAGATGCATAGATAACCGTTATCCTGCGGGTTTCTTGGCTTTCCAGGATATCCACAGATGGACTCTTCTTTAACTCTGGCATAGTCCTGCTCTTACCCAGGAAGATCTAAACGTCAGGACTACTTTTCCGACGACTATGGCTCACACCCCTCAATCCCGGCTTATGCGGTCCCCGATGCATATATCGGCCTGCATGACTATCGACAGTCTAGAGAAAGCCTGCACATAATGGACTTGTGCACATCTGGCCGATCGATCCACATCGGATGCATATGAGCTGATAAAGGGACAGCCGGAAGGAGAGGGAGGGGTCATGGGCAAGTCATTCCTGATGGCGTTCGATCTCGGCGGCGGCTCCGGCAGGTGCCTGCTGATAGACCCGGATAAGGGCACCACTTACTCCACCAAGCGGAACTGGTCATATCCCGTTGCGCCCAACACCGCCGGCTTGGGATACGATCTCGACCTCGAGGACATGTGGCGCAAGCTGGGAGAGGCCTCACGCCAGGTCATGGAGGAAGCAGGGGCCGGGCCGGGAGAAGTGCTGGGCATCGCGGCCACCAGCATGCGCAACACCACGGTGCTCCTGGATGCGGATGACCGCGTGCTCTTCGCCACCCCTAACCAGGACGGACGCGCCTTGGGCGACGCGCTTATGCTCGCCGGCGAGCGCGGCATGGAGTTCTACCAGGCTGGAGGTCATTGGCCTGGCCCCATTTTCACCGGCCCTAGGCTGCTGTGGATGCAGAACAATGCGCCGGAACTGCTCGGCCGGGCCACGCGGGTCGCCTGCCTCTCCGACTGGGTGGGATACCGCCTGAGCGGCAGTCTTTATGCCGAGAGGTCGCAGGCAGGTGAGACCGTGCTCTTCGACCACCGCAAGCACGACTGGGCCTTGGAACTCATAGAGTCACTCGGTGTGAGCGCGGAAATCTTTCCCGAGACCGTCGACGCAGGTACCCCCATCGGCAGCCTCACGCGCGAGGCGGCCGAGCACCTGGGACTGGCGCCCGGCATCCCGGTGGCGGCGGGGGGAGCCGACACCCAGTGCGGCCTGCTGGGGGCGGGGTGCGTGCGGGACGGGGACATCGGTGTTGTCGCCGGCACCTCCATGTCCGTGCAGCAGGTCTGCGGTGAATACGTGCTGGATGGAGAGGGCCGGCTGTGGAGCGGGCAGCACGTGGTACCTGGGCTTTACGTGCTGGAGAGCAACGGCCTGCTTTCGGGCACGGTCCTGGAATGGTTCTCGCGTATCCTCCGCCCCGATAGCGGTGACCCGCTTGCGGTCCTTTTCGCCGAAGCAGCTCGTTCCGAACCCGGGGCTGCGGGAGTATATTCGACCTTTGGGGCGCACGTGGGCGACGCGCGCTCCATCAACGTCATACTCGGCAGCCTGACCATGTCCCACATGGTGACCCCCGATACCTTAGCCTGCCGTGATCATATAAGCCGGGCTCTGCTGGAGGGCATCGCCTACTCGGCGTGGGCGAATGTCGGGCAGGTCATCGAGGTGAGCGGCATGGACCCGGACGTTATCGCAGTCGGAGCCGGCATGTCCAGGAGCGCGCTCTGGACCCAGATAGTCAGCGACGTGGCCGGAAAGGCGGTGAGGGTACATTCCGTGCCTGAGAACTCTGCGCTGGGCGCGGCTATCTGCGCCGGCGTGGGGGCCGGGGTCTTTCCCGACTTGATGGAGGGGGCCAAACGGCTCGTGAGTGTGGAAAGAGAACAGCGGCCGGGAGCTGATTCCGAGAAGTACCAGGTTCTCTATGCCGGCTGGAGGGAGGCTATGGACAAGCGCGCCGAGTGCGACAGCTGCATGGCGAGCCAGATGGCCATCGCCATGTTCAGCCGCGCGCCCGCCGCCTGTGAGGCTCCGCCCGCCTTCCGCCCTCGCGTATTGGTAACGGCGAGCATGGACGAGGCGGCCCTGAACGAACTGCGTGAGATGGGCGAGGTGGACTTCCGTCCCTGGCGCGAAAGGATGAGCATCCTCAACGGCGGACAGGAGCTGGCCCAGGCGCTCAAGGGTTTCGACGTCTTCATCACCGAGATGGACGTGGTGGATTTCGAGGCGCTCAAGGCGCTGCCCGGCCTGAAGATGATCATCTGCTGCCGCGTTAACGCGATCAACGTGGACCTGGAAACGGCCACCGCCTTCGGCATACCGGTGGCCAACACGCCCGGCAGGAATGCGGATGCGGTGGCCGACCTCACAATGGCCTTCATGATCATGCTGGCCCGCAAGATGCCCGGGGCGGCCGCTTTCCTCAAGCGGGACGGCGGCGAGGCCGGCGACCTCATGAGGATGGCGCAAGCATATAACGAATACCAGGGGAGCGAGCTCTGGCGCAAGACGGTAGGCCTGGTCGGGCTGGGCAACGTGGGGGTGCGGGTCGCACGCAGGTTGTGCCCCTTCGGCGCGAAGGTGCTTTTCTACGATCCCGACGTGAACGCCGGGGAAGGGGCGGTGGCGGGGGCCGAGAAGGTCTCCCTCGCAGAGCTGCTCTCACGCAGCGACTTCGTGAGCGTTCATGCCCCGGCCACGGATGATACCCACGATCTCATGGACCGGGAAGCCTTCTCGCGCATGAAGGAGGGAGCGTTCTTCATCAACACGGCGCGGCCGTCCCTGGTCGATGACGAAGCCCTTGCCGAGGCATTGGAGGCCGGAAAGCTCGCCGGGGCCGCCCTTGACGTCTTCGCGGTGGAGCCGCCCGCCGCGGATGACAGGCTGGCGGGGAGGGATGACGTCATCGCCACCCCTCACATCGGGGGCAACACGGATGAGATCGGCGCCCACCAGGGGGAGATCGCCGCGGACCAACTGCGCAAACTGCTGCGGGGGGTAGCGCCCGACCATATCCTCAACCCCGAAGTGATGGAGGGGTTCGATTGGACCGGAGCCAGGCGTGAGCCCCCGCCGCCGGAGCTGGAACGCCTCGCCCTCAACGAGAAACCCACCATCACCTCTTAGTGACGCTCTTTCCCCATCCAGTGGATCGATTGGGGGAAGAACAAGAAGAACATAGGGGCATTCTTCGGTCGGTTCGATTATTTACTCTCCCAACCGGCTTACCAGCCAGGTACCCAATAACTGAAACGCGAACGACCCGATCGAGGGTATCAACACCTGCAGGGCGGTTTGTCCCCTGCCGCGATCGAGCTTAGAATGGAAGCATAAATAGCGATGGGCAGGGCTACTCGTTGTGATCCCGACAGAGGCCTTTCTGGCTTGGGGTTTATTAAAGGAGGCGTATGCGATGAGTGCCGTCCCTCTCAGGGCGAGCCTAAAATAGAATCCTAACAGCGTTGGGTACGGATATCCATGTGATTGCGATAAGGGGCATGCTAACGGGGAATGATAAAGGGAGGCGAGGGCGATGAGTGCTGTTCCGAAGATGAAATGGCTGGCGATCATCTCTATCCTGGTCCTGGCTGCCGGACTTCTCATTCCGGTGGTCCTACCGCAGGAGGAAGCGCGGGCGGAAAGCTGGGTGGAAGTGGCGGATGAGGGGATCGCCGGCTTCCAACGCATACAGTACGGGGCGATGGCCTCCGCCGTCTTCAACGACGGGAGCGGGAACCGTCTCTATATAGGGACCAGCGATCCCGTGCGAGGCTGCCGGGTCCTGCGCTACGACGGCCCCAATCCCGATAACTGGACCCAGGTCAGCGCGGACGGCTTCGGTGACGCCAACAACACCCAGGTCTCCTGCATGACCGTCTACGCCCACGGGGGCACCACCTATCTCTACGCGGGGACTTTGAACAAGATAACCGGGTGCGAGGTATGGCGCAGCGCGGGAGGGGGAGGCACTCCTTACGCGGACTGGAAGCAGGTTAACACCGACGGCTTCGGGGCGGCGGCCAACGACGAAGCCACCTCCATGGTGAGTTTTGGGGGCTCGCTCTACATCGGGACCGCCAACCCGGGGGGAGGCCAGCTGTGGTTTACCTCGGGAGTAGGGGGGCCGCCCTATACCGATTGGGCGCCTGCGGCGGCGCCCGGGTTCGGGAACGCCGCCAATATCGCCATCACCGCCCTGGCTCCCTTTACCTCCGGGAACGGCTGGCTGCATGCGGGGACCCGCAACCTCGCCGGTTGCGAGGTGTGGGCTCAGATCGCTCCGGGAGCATGGGCGCGGGCGGATGCCCTCGGTGGCAACGGCGGCTTCTTCAATGCACCCGCCGTCAACACCGAGGCCTCTTGTATCTCCGACCGGGCGGGCCCCCCGGGGGTCCTCTTCGTGGGGACCGCCAACGGCAGCGGATGCCAGGTATGGGGGTCCGCGGGAGTCGCAGCTCCCGGACCTCCCACTCCCTACATCGACTGGACCCGCCTGGACGCACCCTTTGGCGCACCCGGGGGTTTCGCTAACCCGAATAACATCGAGGCCACCTCCATGACGCTCTTTGGGCCCGCACCTCAAGCCATGTTCCTGACCACCTTCAACCCAGCGACCGGTTGTGAGGTCTGGCACTCGCCGTTTGTCGCCTGGCCGCCTCCCGCCCCCGGATTTCCCTGGCTGCCGATAATGCCCGCCCCAGGCTTCGGCAACCTGGCCAACTTCAGCGCGGCGACTATGACCGCGCACGCGGGGAATCTCTACGTGGGCACCTTTAACGCGGCGTCCGGGGCGGAGGTCTGGGAGTTCTCGGGCATCTCGGGGACCTGGACCCAGGTCAACCGCAACGGCTTCGCTCCTGACTATTCCATCGCTACCTCGAACATGATCGCCTTCAAAGGGCAGCTATACGCGGGCACCCGCAACCAGACCACGGGCTGCAAGGTCATGCGCTACGACGACCCCGGCTGGACCCAGGTGAACGCCGACGGCTTCGGCCGGGACACCAACACCGAGGTGACCTCCATGGCCGTCTGCGGCCACGGGGGGACGAGCTACCTCTACGTCGGAACCCGCAACGGGAACGGCTGCGAGGTGTGGCGCACCGCCGGGCAGGGCGGCCCTCCTTACACCGACTGGACCCTGGTGAGTGCCGTGGGCTTCGGGAACGCAAGGAACATCAACACCGACAGCATGGCGGTGTTCGCGCACGGTGGAACGACTTATCTCTACGTGGGCACCGGCAATTTCAGCACCGGCTGCGAGGTGTGGCGCACCGCCGGGCAGGGCGGTCCTCCTTACACCGACTGGACCCTGGTGAACGCCGGAGGTTTCGGCGACCCCGCTAACGGCGAGGTCTCCTCCCTGGCCGTCTACGGCTCCAGTCTCTACGCGGGCACCGGCAAGACCGGCGCCGGATGCGAGCTGTGGCGCACCGCCGGGCAGGGCGGCCCTCCTTACGCCGACTGGGCCCAGGTGAACAGCGACGGCTGCGGGGACAACAACAACACGGCGATCGTCAGCATGGCCGCTTATGCCGGCGGCCTGCACCTGGGGGTCGTGAACGCGGCGACCGGCTGCGAGGTATGGCGCACCGCCGGGCAGGGTGGCCCACCCTTTACCGACTGGGCCCAGGTGAACGCCGACGGTTTCGGCAGCAGCGCCAACCTCCAGGCTGTTCTCAGCAGCTTCGGCGGGGCCCTCTACGTGGGAACGGGTGATTTCGGCGCCGACGCCGAGGTATGGCGGACCAGGGCGCGGGGCGGACCGCCCTATACCGACTGGTCGCAGACGAACGTAGGAGGTTTCGGGAACGCGAACAACCTCTTCGTATATTCCCTGGCAGTCATGGGCTCCGGCCTTTACGCTGGCACCTACAACGGCATGGAGGGATGCGAGATATGGCGCGCCAAGAGCAATGCCTGGTACTTAGCAGAGGGCTCCACCGACGGTGGCATGGAGACCTTCGTCCTGGTGCAGAACCCGGGCACCTCCCCCGTGCACGTGAACATCAAGTTCC
>Ga0315295_10002026_pt1 | contig 17244 bp, 13 predicted proteins | sample YL17G14_0_MG_FD_204453 | JGI IMG/M metagenome (GOLD analysis project Ga0315295, IMG submission 204453) | Sediment microbial communities from Yellowstone Lake, YNP, Wyoming, USA - YL17G14_0 | ecosystem: Environmental > Aquatic > Freshwater > Lake > Sediment | place: USA: Wyoming | collected... | reverse complement strand
CTAGAAGCAGTCTCACAAATGGCTGAGATGAGGTAGTCTGCTCCCGGACGGCGTCACGGAAGGCGCCGAGGAGGGAGCGATGGACCTCACGGACGAACAGTGGACGATCCTGGAGCCGTTGATCCCCAAGCCGAAGCTGCGCGCCGACGGGCGCGGACGACCGTGGTGCGACGATCGCCAGGTGTTGAACGGCATCCTCTGGGTGTTGCGCACCGGAGCGCACTGGCGCGACGTCCCGGACCGGTACCCCTCGCCCGCCACCTGCCACCGGCGCCACCAGCAGTGGGTGCGGACCGGAGTGTTCGCCCGGATCCTGCAGGCGCTGGCCGAGGACTTACGCGACCGGGGCAAACTCGACCTCTCCGAGACCTTCATCGACGGCACCTTCGTGGTGGCAAAAAGGGGGGGCTTTGCGTGGGCCCCACTAAACGGGGCAAAGGTTCGAAGATCATGGCAGTGGCAGACCGCACTGGCCTTCCTGTCGCCGTCGACGTGGTCAGTGCTTCGCCGCATGAAGCCACCCTCGTCAAGGCCACGCTCGATGCCGGGTTCCTCCCCGACCCGCCGCGGCGCCTTATCGGCGACAAAGCCTACGACAGCGATGCGCTCGACCAGGACCTCGCGCAGGAAGGCATTGAGCTGATCGCGCCGCAGCGCAGCAATCGGCGGAAGACCCAGGACGGACGGCCCCTGCGACGCTACCGGCGGCGCTGGAAGATCGAGCGACTGTTTGCCTGGCTGCAGAACTTCCGCCGCATCCTGGTCCGCCACGAGCGTGACGTGCTCAACTACCTCGGCTTCGTCCAACTTGGCTGCATCCTCATCCTGCTGCGCCGGTGTTTATGAGACTGCTTCTAGCCATCCGCTTCATGTCGTCACCCTCCGGCGAACCTGCTCTGAGGTGCCGTTCGGGACTCTCGGCCCGCAGAATCCTCCGGTAGCAATCATCTCACCGTGGGGCGGCATGTAGCCAGAGCACGGACAGATGGGCGTACGAGCGCAATACGGAAGGCCCCGCTGCGCAAATGGATCGACCACCCCCGCGAACGGGGGTGGTCGTCGTGGACCGCGGGCTGGCGGTCACTCCATATCAGCGGTAGATGCTCTTCAGCTGCCCCCAGGTCGAGGAGCGTGCCGGCACCGAGCAGTGGCCGAGGATCGAGAAGGTGATGTCGTGCACGTCAACGTAGGCGCCGGACGAGCCGGTCAGGTTGCAGTTCAGCGGACCCACGAAGGCCGGAAACGGGCCGGGCTCGCCGGGCGCGCCGGGCGTGGCGCCGACCACCTCGGAGTTGGAGATGGCCATGGTGAAGCAGTTGTCGTAGCCGTCGATGGTGCCGGTGAAGTTGATGTTGCTCACCACGCCCACGACCTGGCCGGCGACGTACTGCTTGGTGGTGATCACGGTGAACGACGACACCAGGCCGGTGTAGTACGGATCGCCGGTGCCCCACGAGCCGGTGCCCGAGAGCCACAGCGTGCCGCCGGTGTAGGAGGTGTTGTAGATCCGCTGACCGTTCCCGCCGACGACGCCGTCGAAGATCAACGTGGGAGAGGCGGAGATCTGCTCGCAGCTCAGCCTCCAGTTCAGCCCGAGCGAAGCGCCGTCCCAGGACTCGGCGTCGATCATGTTGCCGATCTGGCCATCACAGCCGTCACACGGCATGGACTCGGTCGCGCGGCCGGGCTGGATCGAGCCGTTGAGCGTCTTGTAGGTGGCGGGCAGCGGGGGATTGAGCCCCGCCGCGCCGGCCAGAGAGGCGAGAGAGAAGAGCAGGATCGCAGCCAGAGCGAACTTCTGGATCGTAGCCTTCGGCATGGGATGGGCTCCTTGGGAAGATGCGGTGTCTGCGGTGGTACGAGCCCCGAGTCGCGGCCCGGAGTGCCTGCCCGCGCGCTGTCTGCTGCGCGGCGCGGCCACTTGGCACCTTCAGACGCGGCGAGCCCAGCCGGGGATTCACCTCTTCTTCAGGAATCGCACGCGTTTGGCCGCACGCGACACCCCTGTGCGGGAGGCGAGTCCGGCTCAGGCCCCGAGCTTCTGCCGCACCCGCTCGAGGCGGGCGCGGGCCTCGTCGCCGATGGGCTTGAGGGCGTCGTTGCCGACGAACCCGAGTGCCGCGGCCGGGTCCATGAAGGCCACCACCGAGCCGCCCTCGTCCTCGTACACCACGACGTTGCAGGGCAGCAGCAGGCCGATGTGCAGCTCGGCCTGGAAGGCCCGGTGCGCCAGCGGCGGGTTGCAGGCGCCCAGGATGACGTAGCGCCGGAAGTCCACGCCCAGCTTCTCCTTGAGCGTCTGCTTCACGTCGATGCGGGTCAGCACCCCGAAGCCCTCCTCCTTCAGGAGCTCCGTGGTGCGCTCGACGGCCTGCTCGTAGGGCAGGCTCACCTTCACTCCGAAGCCGTACGAGGTCTCGATGGCGTCCATGGTCGTGCCTCCTCGGTCGTGCCTGTCGCCGGGGCCCGGCGGCCGGGGATCGCCCCGTGGCCGCCCTGTGACCCCGATGATCTCGGCTGTGGGAGCCGCGCGGGTCCCGGCGGGATGCGCGGACCGGCGTCAACCCTGTGCAAAGGCCCAGACCCGGCAGGGCTCAGGGGACGATGCGCGCGACCACCACCGTGATGTTGTCCGGTCCGCCCCGCTCGCGGGCCAGCGCCACGAGCCGGTCGCAGGCGGCACCCACGTCCGGCAGCGAGGCGAGCGCGGCCAACTCCTCGTCGCCCACGAGCCCGTGCAGCCCGTCGGTGGAGAGCAGCAGCACGTCGCCCTCGCGCAGCGGCTCCGCGAGGCGCGCCGCATCCACGCGCACCTCGGCCGCCACGCCGACGCTGCGCGTCACCACGTTGCGGCGCGGGTCCACGCGCGCCTCCTCGGGCGTGAGGTGGCCGTCGCGCACCAGCTGGGCGACCAGCGTGTGGTCCATGGTGAGCTGGCGCGCCCGAGCATCGCGCACGAGCCAGGCGCGGCTGTCCCCCACGTGCGCGACGAAGCCCTCGGTTCCGCGCACCACGAGCGCGGTGAGCGTGGTCCCCATGCCCTGCCGCTCGGGGTGGCTCAGGCCCTCGGCGTGCACGGCGCGATTGGCGGCTTCGACCGCGTGGCGCAGGTCCTCGAGCGGCTCGCTCCGTCCCTGCCGCCAGACCTCGAGCAGCCGCTGCACCGCCATGTGGCTGGCCACCTCGCCGGCCCGCGCGCCCCCCATCCCGTCGGCGATCACCAGCAGCACGCCGCGCCGTGAGCGCACCGCGGGCTCCGCGGGGAGCCACAGGGCGAAGTGGTCCTCGTTCTGCGGGCGCCTGAGCCCGATGTCGGTGGCGGCCTGGACCTGGATGTCCATGGATGTGCCCGCGCGCCCTGCCGGAAGGCCGGGTCAGCGCGGCGCGGGCCTCGCCTCCTGTCGGACGAGGTGGATGGCCATGTGGTCGGCGTCCTCGGCCGCTTCGCCCACCACCTCCACGAACGTCGGGTGCGCGTGGATGGCCTGCGCCAGGTGGCGCATGTCGAGGTCGGCGGCGATCGCGAGCGAGCACTCGTGGACGATCTCGCTGGCGCGCGCGCCGATGATGTGGGCTCCCAGCAGCTGGTCGGTCCGCGCGTCGCCGACGAGCTTCACGAAGCCCGTGGTCTCGTGGTCGGCGATGTTGCGGCCGTGGGAGCGGAACGGGAAGCGCCCGATCCTGAGCGTGCGGCCCTGCGCCACGGCCTCGCGCTCGGTGAGGCCGACGCTGGCGATCTCGGGGCTCGTGAAGGTGGCCGAGGGCACCGCGCGCCAGTTCGTCTGGGCCGGGTGCCCCGCGATGATCTCGGCGGCCGCCTTGCCCTGGGCCGAGGCGAAGTGCGCCAGCTGGCGCAGGTCGGTGACGTCGCCGATGGCGTAGATGCCCGGGACCGAGGTCCGCAGGCGCTCGTCCACCACGACGCGGCCGCGCTCGCCCAGCGTCACGCCCGCCGCCTGCGCGCCCAGGCCCTCGGTGTAGGGCCGGCGGCCGGTCGCCACCAGCACCGTGTCCACCTGGACCGTGCGCCCGCCGGTGAGGGTGAGCGTGATGGAGCCGTCGGGCTCGTCGCGCCGGTCCTCGACCTTCGTGCCGAGGAAGATGTCGATCTTCCGCTTCTTCATCTCGCGCTCGAGGGTCTGCGAGATCTCGTCGTCCTCGGCCAGCACGAGCCGGGGCAGCATCTCGACGAGCGTGACCTTGGTGCCGAGCGCGGCGAAGAAGCAGGCGAACTCGCTGCCCACGACCCCGCCGCCCAGCACCGCCATGCGGCGCGGCTGCTGCGGCAGGTCGAGGGCCTCGCGGCTGGTGATGACGCGCGTGCCCTCCACCGCGAAGCCGGGCGGCAGCCAGGAGTCGGCACCGGTGGCGATGAGCACGTGCCTCGCCGCGAGCTCGGCGCTGCCGCCCTCACGGCGCTCGACGCTCACGCGCTCGCGCGAGACGAGCCGCGCCGTGCCGCGCACGACCTCGACCCCGCGACCCTTGAGCAGCACGCCGACGCCCCCGGTGAGCTGCTTCACCACCTTGCTCTTGCGCTCGAGCATCCAGTCCCAGCGCACGCGGGGCTCGCCCACCTCGATGCCGAACTGGCGCGCCTGGCGGATCTGCTCGAGGAGATGGGCCGAGACCACCCAGGCCTTGGTGGGGATGCAGCCCCAGTTCAGGCAGGTGCCCCCCAGCTCGTCCTTCTCGACGACGGCGGTCCTCAGGCCGAGCTGCGCGGCCCGGATGGCGGCGACGTAGCCGCCGGGGCCGGAGCCGATGACGACGAGGTCGAAGGGGCGCGAATCGGACATGGGGGCGCTCACGCGAGGGATGGGTCGGGCGTCACGCAGCAGGACGGTATCAACGGCCTCCTCCCGGAGGCGGCGTCTGGCCCGGCGGCAACCCAGGCGGCGCGCCCTCCGCGCCCGGCTCGAGAGGCGGCGCCTTGCGGCCCGACTTCTGGATCAGCTGCTGCATCTGCCTGGCCACCCCGTCCTTCATCTCCTGGGTCGGCGCGGCGTCCATCGCGCGGTGGTAATAGCGGAGCGCGCCATCGACGTCGCCCCCGGCCTCGCGGACCATCCCCATCCCGTACAGGGCCTGGGGCTTGTCCGGCTCGCGCCGCAGGGCCAGCTGGAAGAGCTCGCCCGCGCGGTCCGGCCGGCCCATGTTGTAGTAGCAGACACCGAGATCGACCATGACGCCGGTGAGCGACGAGTCCCGCTCGAGCGCGCGCCCGTAGTGGACGACCGCCTGCGCCCAGTTGGCGGTGTCGTAGAGCAGGTTCCCGTACTCGACGTTCGCCCCCACGTCGGTGGAGTCGCGCCGCAGCACGGTGCGCAGGCTGTCGGCCTCCCGCTGCTGGGCCGCCGAGGCGCCCTCCACGGGCGGCGCGTTGTTCTTCTGGAACGAGGTGAAGGCGGTCCAGATCAGGGCCGCCGCCATCACCACGCCGAAGAAGAGCCACAGGGAGAGCGACATCGGGTTCACGGCCGGGCCGGGGCGCTCACGCTGACGGCGCACGGGACGGGGGATGACGACGGCGGGCTCGGTCTCCCGGTCCGCCCCGGCGGGCGCCCGCTCCTCGAGCGGGAAGTTGCAGCGGCCGCAGCTCGTGCTGCCGGCGGGGTTCTCGTGCCCGCAGTCGGGGCAGCGGATGATCTCGGGCATGTGCTCCTCGCGGTCTCCTGCGGGACTTCCGGCGGGCGCCCGTTCGATCCCGGCCGGAGCGGACCGCAGGTCAGGTCCGGCGCGCGGCGGGTTCCCATCGGTGCGGCCGATGAGTCGTGGATGCGGGACTATAGGCCGCGGCCGGAGCCTGCGGCAAGGGGTGGTGCGCCGTCGGGCCTCGCGTTCCCGGAGGGACTCCGGCGCACGGCTCCGGCCCCCGGCGCATCGCCACGCCGCGGCCCGGGCGGTCCCGCGGGCCGCGGGCTCCGGCGTCCGTTGCCGAATCGCGTGGCGGCGGCTAGCATCCGGGGACCATGCGACCCAAACCCATGCTTCTGCTCCCGCTCTTCGCCCTGCTCCTCGGCACCGCCGTGCACACGGCCACCTCCACCGCGGCCGCCCCGGCCTTTGCCGCACCCGAGACCGCACGCCTGTCGGTGCTGCACACCACCGACCTGCACGGCGCGCTCACCGCCTACGACTACCTCGCCGACCGGCCGGCCGCGGGAGGACTCGTCCGCATCGCGAGCCTGGTGCGCGCGGCACGGGCGGCGGGACCGCCCGTGCTGCTGCTGGACGACGGCGACGCCATCCAGGGCGGCGCGCTCGAGACCTTCTACTGGCGCGGCGACCGCGCGCGGCCCGAGCCCATGATGACGGCCATGACGCACCTGGGCTACGACGCGATGGCCGTGGGCAACCACGAGCTGTCGTGGGGCCCGGACGGCATCGCGCGCGCCCGCGGGGACGCGGGCTTCCCGTGGCTCGCGGCCAACGTGGTGCGCGCCGCCGACGGGCGGCCCGCCTTCGGCACCTCGCTGGTGAAGGTCCTGGGCGGCGTGCGCGTGGGCGTGGTGGGGGTCACCACGCCGGCAGTGCCCGCGCTCGAGGATTCGGCGAACTGGGCCGGCCTGGCCTTCCTCTCGCCCGTGGAGGCGGCGCGGTCCGAGGTGCGGCGGCTGCGCGAGGGCGAGCGCTGCGACGTGGTGGTAGTGCTGGCGCACACGGGACTCGAGAAGGACCCGGCCACCGGCCTCGAGCGCGTGGGCGACGCGCCCGACGAGAACTGGGGCTACCGCATCGCCTCCGAGGTGCCCGGCGTGGACGTCGTCATCCTCGGGCACACGCACGCGGTGGTGCCCTCGGCCCAGGTCGGCGGGGCGCTGCTCACGCAGGCGGGGAGGAACGGCGAGGCGCTCGGGCGCGTGGACCTCGAGCTGTCGCGCCCGGGCCCGCAGGAGCCGTGGCGGCTGGTGTCGCGCCGCGCCCAGGTGATCGCGCTGCGGGACTCCGTCCCGGTGGACCCCGAGCTGGACGCCTTCGCCGCGCCCTACCACGCGGCCGCGCAGGCCGGTCTGGCCGAGGTGATCGGCACGGCCGCACGGGACATCGGCTCGCCGCACGGCCGCTTCACGGACGGCCCGCTGTGGGACCTCGTGCACGCGGCCCAGCTCGAGGCCACGGGCGCCGACGTGTCGCTGGCCGCGCTCTACGACCCCGCGGCCGTCATCCGGAAGGGACCCGTCACGGTGCGCGACGCCCTGCGCACCTATCCCTACGACAACACGCTCGCCGTGGTCGAGCTGACCGGCGCGGAGCTGAAGCAGGCGCTCGAGCGCTCGGCGCGTAACTACGAGCCCTACGCCTTCGAGTACGAGGGTGCCCCGCCCCCGCTCGCGAAGCGCGCGGCTCCCGGCTACAACCTCGACGCGGCCCAGGGCGTCGCCTACGAGGTGGACCTGACGCGGCCCGAGGGCGAGCGCATCGTCAACCTGTTCTGGCACGGGCGCCCGCTCGCGCCCGACCAGAGGCTCAAGGTCGCGGTGAACTCGTACCGCCTCAACGGGGGCGGCGGCTTCGAGGAGATCCGCCGCGCGCCCCGGCTGCTCGTCCGCGGCCCCGAGGCGCGGCAGGCGCTCGTGGACCACATCCGCAGGGCCGGCACGCTCGAGGGCCGCAGCGACCTCGGCTGGACCGTGCTGCCCGACTACGCGCCGGTCCCCGAGCGGGGGCTGGTGGACCTCCTCGTGCGCCAGGGCGTGGCGCCCCGGGCCGAGGTCATGCGCCTCTATCCCGAGGAGCCGGCGCGGCGCGCCGACCTCGCCTACTGGCTGGCCCGCGCCTTCGGCTGGCGCGAGAAGCGCCTGTCGGGCGCCTTCGCGGACGCGCCCGACTCGCTCGAGCCGTGGCTGGACGGGCTGCTCAGGCGCCGCGTGCTGGGGACGGACGCGACCCAGGAGCTCATCCGCCCCTTCTCCGTCACCTCGCTCGCCAACGCGCTCGACTGGTGCGAGGCGGCGGCCCGCGCCTCGGACTACGCGCTCGCGACCGACGCCCGGCGCGCCTCGTTCCGGCGCGGGCTCGTGACCGGCACGAGCCTCGCGGCGCCGGGGAGCCGGCCCGGGACGCCGGCCGGCGGCGAGATCCGCCGCGACACCCTGACGCGCGCGCAGGTGCTGGGGCTCGTCGCCAACACCCGCTTCCCCACCGTGCGCGTGCTCGAGACCACCGACTTCCATGGCGCGCTGCTGCCGGGCGCGAAGGAGCGCCGCAGCGGGCGCCCCTGGGGCGGCTCGGCCGTGCTGGCCGCCTGGATCGCGCGGCTGCGGGCCGAGAACCCGGAGGGCACGGTGCTGGTGGACGGCGGCGACAGCTTCCAGGGCACCATGATCTCGAACCTGCAGTACGGCCGCCCGGTGGTCGAGGAGATGAACGCGCTGGGCTATAGCGCCATGGCCGTCGGCAACCACGACTTCGACTGGTCGGCCGACACGCTGGAGCGCCGGGCGGGCGAGATGCGCTTCGCGGCGCTCGGCGCCAACATGATCGAGCGCGGGAGCGGGAAGATGCCGCGCTGGGTGCGCAGCGACACGCTGCTGGTGCGGCGCGGCGTGCGCGTGGGGCTCTTCGGGATGTGCTACGTCGGGACCCCGCGGGTGACGCTGGCCACCAACGTGGCGCACCTGCGCTTCGAGGACGACTCGGCGACCGCGGCGCGCCTCGTGCCGGTCCTGCGCCGGCGCTGGCGGCCGCAGGTGCTGGTCGAGATCGGACACACGCCGGCCGAGATCGACTCGCTCCGCCGCGCGGCGGGCGACCTGGCGCGGCTGGCGCGCGGGGTCCCGGGCGTGGACCTGTGGATGGGAGGCCACAGCCACAACTACGTGCTCGACCAGATCGGCGGCGCCACCGTGATGATCCCCGGCTCGCAGGGCCAGGCCGTGGGCGTGTGCGACCTCACGGTGGACCCGGTGCGCGGACGCGTCGTGGAGCGCCGCGCGCGGCTGGTCAACACCTACGCCGACGAGGTCACGCCCGACCCCGACATGGCCGCGCGGGTGGCGGGCTGGAACGCGTGGGTGGCGGCGCTGGCGGCCACGCCCGTCGGGCGCAACGCGCGCGCGCTCACGCGCGGCGGGCGTGGCGGGGAGTCCCTGCTCGGGAACCTGGTCACCGACGCCATGCGCGCCGCGTCGAAGGCCGACCTGGCGTTCACGAACGGCGGCGGGCTGCGCGCCGACCTGCCGGAGGGCCCGATCACCAAGGGGACGGTCTACGAGGTCATGCCCTTCGACAACACCATCGTGCTCGTGAAGCTCACGGGCGCCGAGGTGCGCAGCATGCTGGAGGACGGGCTCGCCCGCGGCCGGGTGGCCCTGCAGAGCGGGGTGCGCTTCCGCTGCGACCTGTCGCGGCCCGAGCGGCAGCGCCTGGTGTCCATCACGATGGCCGACGGCACACCGCTCGACGAGGCGAGGACCTACAGCGTGGCCGTGAACAACTTCATGGCCGCGGGCGGGGACGACTACGACACGCTGCTGCGGGCGCACGACAAGACGGAGACGGAGACGCTGGTCCGGGACGCGCTCGAGCGCTACATCGTGGAGCGCTCCAGGGACGGCGTGCTCGACGTGCAGCCCGACGGGCGCATCGAGCGCGTGGACGGCGACTAGTCCGGGCCATCCACGAACGCTCGGTCACGAAGGCCCCCGGCCGGTCCGCCCGGCCGGGGGCTTCGCGCGGGTGGCGCGCTCAGCGCGCGCTGCCCGTGGCGGTCGTGTCGCCGCGTGGCTCGGCGTAGCCGAGTCGCGACTTGTCGAGATAGCCGCGCACGCCGGCCGCGAGCTGGCGCGCGATCTGCTGCTGGAAGGCGGCGCTGGCGAGCAGGCGCGCCTCGACCGGGTTGTTGATGAAGGCGGTCTCGACCAGCACCGAGGGGAACTCCACCGACTTCAGCACCACGAAGCCCGCCTGCTTGACCCCGCGCTGCTCCAGCCGGCGGTCCACGGTGATGTGGTCGAGCAGGGTCTCGGCCAGCAGCTGGCTCTGCTGCAGCGCCGAGGCGCGCTTCACGTCGTAGAGGATGCTCACCAGGTCGTCCTCGGCCTGTGACGGCACGCCACCCACCAGGTCGGCGGCGTTCTCCATGTCCGCCAGATCCTTGGTGGCCTGGTCCGAGGCGCCGCGCAACGACAGGAAGTAGACCTCGGTGCCGCTCCCGCTGCCGCGCCGGGGGGTGGAGTTGGCGTGGAGGCTGATGAACAGGTCCGCCCGCGCCTTCTCGGCGAGCTGGTAGCGCTCGCGCAGAGGGATGAAGTAGTCGCCGTCGCGCGTCAGCACCGCGCGGATGCCGGGCGTGCGGTTGAGCTCCTCGACGAGCGCGCGCGCCACGCCCAGGTTGGCGTGCTTCTCGAGCACGCCGCGCGGGCCCCGCGCGCCCGAGTCCTCGCCCCCGTGCCCCGCGTCCACCACCACGACGCGGACGCGCTGCTGGCGCTTCACCGCCGCGATGCCCGCGAGCCGCGTGTCCTCGGCCGCCCGCGCTCCGGGCCGCGCCACGTCCACCACGATCCGGAAGGGCTTCTCCTCGTCGGCGCTCAGCAGGAAGACCCGGAAGCGCGTGGTGTCGGCGAGCCAGATGCGGAAGCGCGTGCCCGCCCGCTCCACCACCACCTCGACGGAGTCCACCACCCCGTCGCGCACGCTCAGGGAGGTGGGCACGCCCGGAGCGCTCGTCAGCCGCTCGTCCGGGACGCTCACCACCAGTGCGGAGGCGAAGCCGGAGTCGGGGCACACCGGCGTCACCGGCGCCGAGAAGTCGAGGACGAGGCGCGTCGCCGTCGGCGCCGACCAGGAGCGCAGCCCGGTGAGCACGGGCTCACGCACGGGGCGCGCCGCGCCGGCGGCCGCCACGCCCCACAGGAGCGCGAGGGCAGTCACGGCCAGACCACAGCGCGTTCGCATCGCGTTCATGCCTTCCCTGGCCTCCCGCGTCCGCCCTTCACGGGCGGCGGAGGCAGCGGGCCCGCGCCCGCCGCCCCCGCCCGGTCGTCGCCCATCCGGTGCTCAATCGAGCCGCAGGGGTACGAAGCGCGTGTTGCCGTTGCTGTTGACCAGCAGCACCGCGTGCTGCTTGCGGCTCTCCTTGGCGTCGCGCAGCGCCCGCGCGAAGGCCGCGGCGCTGGAGACGGGCTTGCCGCCCACCTCTTCGATGATGTCGCCCGGCTGCAGCCCCGCGTCCTCGGCGGCGCTGCCGTCCTCCACCGCGGCCACGAGGACACCCGTCGCGATCGAGCCGTTGCTCCTCTCGTCGGCGGTCAGGTCGCGCACCCGGAGGCCGCCGGGCACGGGGCTGTCGCCACCCCCGGGGACCGGCGCGTTCTGTGCCACCACCGTGTCGGTGCGCTCCACCAGCGTCATGGTCAGCGGCACGCGCCGGCCCTCGCGCAGCACCACCAGGTTCACCCGGGTCCCGATAGCCATATCGGCAACCTTGAGCCGGAACTTCTGCATGTCGGTGACGGGCTGGCCGTTGAACTCGACGATCACGTCGTTGCGCTTGAGCCCCGCGCGCGAGGCCGGCTGCCCGTCGAGCACGCCCTGGACGAGCACGCCGTCGCTGCCCTTGATGCCGAACCCCTCGGCCAGCTCGGGCGTCAGCGGCGCCAGGGTCACGCCCATCCAGGCGCGCTTCACCTTGCCCGAGGCCATCAGCTGCTCGGCCACGTGCCTGGCCAGGTTGATGGGGATGGCGAAGCCGATGCCCTGGCCGCTCGGGTTGATCGCCGTGTTGATCCCGATGGCCTCTCCGTGGATGTTGCAGAGCGGGCCGCCCGAGTTCCCGAAGTTGATGGAGGCGTCGGTCTGGATGAAGTCCTGGTACGAGGGCGTGCCGCCGAAGATGTTCAGGTTCGAGCGGCCCTGCGCGCTGATGATGCCCACGGTCACCGAGCCGCGCAGCTCGCCCAGCGGGTTGCCAATGGCGATGGCCCAGTCGCCGATGCGCAGCCGCTCGGAATCGCCGAGCGGCAGCGTGGGCAGACCGTCGCCGCTGATCTGGATGACCGCCACGTCGGTCTCCTGGTCGGCGCCCACCACCTTCGCCTTGAAGGTGCGCCGGTCGTTGAGCGTGACGGTGATGTCCTCGGCGTTCGAGACCACGTGGTTGTTGGTCAGGATGTGGCCCGCAGCGTCGATGATGAAGCCCGAGCCGGAGGTGGGCTCGAAGCGCGGGCGCCGTGGCGCCTCCTCACCGAAGAAGCGGCGGAACAGCTCGTCCTGCTGGAAGCCGGTCTGGCCCGTCACCTTCTTCTTGACGTCGATGAAGACCACGGCCGGCAGCGCCTTCTCGACGACGCTGGCGAACGGGCTCTCGAGCGGCTCGCTCGAGTATGTCAGCCCGGGACGCTCGCGCCGCTGGGCGTCGGAAGACTTCTGGAGGTTGAGTCCGGCGCTGAGTCCGAGTCCGACCACGAGCCCGGCGAGCACCAGGACCGCCGCGGTGACGTAGTGGCTCCGCGGGCGGGTGAACGGTTCACGATTCATGGATTGTCCCCCTGTCGGGTGGCCGGCTCCGGGCCCTGCGCACGCGGCCCGCGACATCCGCGCGGACCGGGCGGGACCTCCACCTGTGGCGGGCAGGCCCACCCATCGTCATCACATCCCTTAGGTTAGCGAGAGCGGGCGGCGGGCTGTCAGAAAGCGGCAAAATGTGCGCGCGGCGGGGTCGAGCGTGGTGCAATGGGGCACCACCGCGGGCCTCCCTCGCGGGCGCATCATACACGGTGCGGGGGTCCGCCGCGGCGGACCCCCGGGTGGATGCGCACGGAGCCGCTCGGCTACACTGCGCCGCATGCCCTCCGGAGCGGTGTACTTCGTCGCGGACGCCCATCTCGGGGCGGAGGCCGCCGATCGCGAGGCGGCCCGCCTGCGCTGCCTGCACGACTTCCTGGCATCCCTGCCGGGGCGGGCCGACGCGCTCTTCATCGTGGGCGACCTGTTCGACTTCTGGTTCGAGTACCGCACCGCCATCCCGCGCCGGTACTTCGCCACGCTGACGCTGCTGCAGCGCCTGCGCCAGGCCGGGGTGTCCCTCACCTACCTCAACGGCAACCACGACTTCTGGCTGGGGCGCTTCCTCGCCGAGGAGATCGGCGTCGAGACCCGCGACGGTCCGGTGACGCTGGAGACCCAGGGCCGGCGCGTCTGGCTGCACCACGGCGACGGCCTGGTAGGCGGCGACCTGGGCTACCGGCTGCTCAGGCGCGTCATCCGGAACCCGGTGAGCATCGCGCTCTACGGGCTGCTGCACCCCGACCTGGGCATCCCGCTGGCCGGCCTCGTCTCGCGCTGGTCCCGGCACTCGCGCGGCGACCAGGCGCTCGACCCGGACCGGCTGTGGCGCGAGATCGCGGTGCCGCGCTTCGCGGAGGGCTTCGACACGGTCATGGTGGGCCACTTCCACCAGGCCTGGGAGCGGCGCGAGCTCGGGCGCGAGTTCGTCGTGCTGGGCGACTGGATCGACCGCTTCACCTACGCCGTGCTGGAGAACGGCGAGATGAGCCTCAGGACGTGGGAGACGGCGCCGCAGGGCGGACCCGCCCTCAGAACTGGGCGGTGAACGAGATGCGGTGCGTGTCGCCGAGGTCGAGGCGCAGCGGCACGAAGGCGTAGTCGAGGCGCAGGGCCTGGAACGAGTAGCCCGCCCCCACGCTGAAGCCCGTCGCGTCGTCGTTGAAGCGGTATCCCGCGCGCAGCGCGCCGGAGCCGGCCGGGCCCGTGGCGGTGGCGACCTCGAGGCCCAGCATGCCCACGCCGCTGCGGCCGCGCGTGAAGCGCCCCTCGAGCGCCCCGCGCAAGGTCGCCCCGCGTGGCAGCGCACGCTCGTACGAGCCCCCCGCCTGGACCGCCGCGGGCAGCGCGACGTCGCTGCCGGGCGCGCCCTCGATGTCGAAGTGGGTCGCGGGGCCGAGGTTGTGCGCGCTGGCGCCGAAGCGCACCCCACCCAGCCCGGGGGGCGCCCAGGTACCGCCCAGACCGAAGGCGTAGGTGGTGGCGGACGCGTCGGCGATGCGCTCACGCACCACCTGTGCCGTCCCGCCGAGGCTCAGCCCGCCCGCGACGGCGTGGCCGTAGGCCAGGGCGAACTCGAGATCGTGCGCGCCGAACGACCCGAGGAGGTTGCCCAGCTCGTCGCGCTCCTCGATGGGCTCGGAGTAGAGCGCGCGCAGCGAGACCGCCAGGCCGCCGCCGAAGCGCCGGCCCGCCAGCGCGACCTGGTCGTGCCGCAGCTTCTGGGCGAACTCGACGTGCGACCCCATCATCTGCACGCCCTTCACGCCGTCGAGTCCCGCCGGGTTCCAGAAGGCGGCCTCCACGCCCTGCGCCAGGCTGCCGAAGGCGCCGCCCAGGGCGGAGGCGCGCGCGCCCGCCGGGACCTCGAGGAATGCGAAGCCGGCGGGCTCACAGGCGGCCGGCCGCGAGGTGACGAGCAGGAGCGCGGCGCAGACGAGCGCGACGCGGAAGCGGTTCATGCAGATCCTCCAAGGAAGGACGAGGCGGAGCCGGAGGCCCCGCCTCGCCCTCGTGCGGGCGTGGAGTCTACCACGCGCTGACCTCAGCGCCAGCCGCCCCGCGAGCCACGGTCCGCGGGCCTGGAGTCGCCCCTCGGGGGCGTGGACGGTGCCGGGCGCGACTCGGGAGCGCGATGCGGGGGCGACGACGGCTTCGCCTCCGGAGCCCGGGGCGGCGGCGACGAGGGCCGCGCCTCCGGGGCCCGGGGCGGCGGCGACGAAGGCCGCGCCTCCTCGCGCGGGCGCTCCCCGCGCGGCGGCGACGACGGATACGGCTCGCTCCGCGGACGCTCGTAGCGCGGCGGCGAGTACGGGGTCGGCTCGTTCCGCGGACGCTCGTAGCGCGGCGGCAACGGGGCCTCGTCCCGGGCGGGCCGCTGCGGCGCCCGCTGCTCCCCGCGCTCGGGCCGGATGTAGCGCACACCACCCTCGTCACGGCGTGTCCGGCCAAGGGGTTCGCGGGTCGGCCCGGAGCGGCCCCGGTCGTCGGGGCGCACCCCAGGCGCACCCACGTCGGGGCGGTTCGGACGGTTCGCGCCGATCGGCACGCGGAAGCGCACCCCGTCCTTGCCCCTGACGTAGTCGCCCGCGAGGAAGCCCGGAGGCAGCGGCTTGCCCTCCGTCCGGCGCGTCCAATCGTACCGGTTCGGCGGCGTGTAGCCCGGCGGAGGCGGGCTCTTGTACCGCACCATGTGCCCGCTCCAGAGCGTGTTCCACGTGCGCCAGCCGTTCCACGACGTGTAGTAGGGCCGGTCGTAGGGATCGCACGGGTAGCAGCGGGGCACGAAGCAGAAGTAGGGCACCGTCCCGAACCAGTAGCTCGGGCCCCAGGTCCAGCCCCAGTGGACGCGGAAGTCGAACGCCGAGCAGCTCGTGTAGTAGGGATCCCAGCCGTCCCACCACGCCCAGTAGCGCGGGCGGTGGCAGTCGTTGCAGAGATAGCGCGGGTAGCGGACGGGCTGGTGCACGTAGTACGAGGTGTAGGCCGTGCCCATCCCGTCGCGGTCGTTGGGGTCTTCGAGGACCTGGCGCCGGATGCGTTCCATGGCCACGAACGGGTCGCCCATGATGCGGCCGTCCGACGTCACGTCGCTGTCCTCGTCCTCCTCGACGCCGACGTAGCCCGCCTCCTGGCCCTGGGGATCGTACGGGCGCAGATACCACGGCAGCGCCCGGAACGGCTCGCGCGCGGCGACCGCCACGATGTAGCCCTGGCCGACCGGCCCCTGCACCACCAGCTGCAGCCCCGACCGGTAGGGCGGCACCCGGTACGTCTGCCGGCCCGCCACGTAGCCGCTGCTCCCTTCGTAGGGATACAACACTCGGACGTAGCCCTCGGAGTCGATGTCGTAGACGATCAGGTAGGCATCGTCCGACGCCCGCACCTTGATCTCGACCGGCTCGCCCGGCTCGTAGACCGCGTCCTTGCCCCGATCGGTCCAGATGTCCACGCCCAGCCCGCGCGCTCGAGCCGCGGACGGGGCGAGGACGAGCCCGATCATGAGGGCGCTCAGCAACCACCGCGCTCGGTACATGGTCATGCTCCTCCCGGGTTCCCGGGGCGCTCCATGCCTGGCGGCCGCTTCTGACGCGGCTCGCGCGCCGGATGGCGCTCCGGGTCCCTCTTTTCCTTCACCTTGTCGCGCTTGATACCCGGCTGGGACCGGTCCTTCTCCCGGACCTTCGTCTCGCCGGCGGCGGGTGGCTTCTGTGACCCACCCGTACGCCAGGCCTCGTAGTCGCGCGGCTCCTGGTACCGCCGTGCCCCCCGGTAGCCGGCCGAGTAGCGGTAGCGGCCGTAGCTCGGGTTCTGCTCCTTGATCCGCACGTACCGCTCCCGGTAGGCGGCGACCGCCTCCGGGTGACGGCTCCACTCGTAGCGGAACCCGCGGGCGGCACACCAGTCGTAGTACGGGTCGAAGTAGCGGTACCCGTGACAATCGTAGCAGTAGTAGCTCTGCGCCGGGCGCGCCGCGACGTCGTACCGCTCGACCACCGGGTAGCGGGTCTCGATCAGGACCGCGCACCCCGAGAGCGTCGCGAGCACGGCCGCCGCTCCTGCCGCCTGGGTCCAGCGCACGAGCCCTCCTCCCCTATCGATGCAGCCACACGATCGGACGGCGACCGGCACCTTCCGGACGCACCCGCCGGGCGCTCAGCTCGGGGTTGCCCAGATCGGTCTGGTAGGCCCAGTCGAAGACGACCCTGCCCGGCCCCACCGAGGTCGCGCGGAACTTGGCGAAGTGGTTGTCGTCCGTCCACACGAGGTAGACGTGGCCCACGATGGCCTCCACGGTCCCACTCACCGACCAGCCCGTCGCGGGCGCGTAGTCCACGGCGTCCATGGACGCGTAGCCCGCGTCCTGGATGTCGGTGCCGTAGGGCACGAAGACCTGATGGTACTCGTAGCCGAGGCTGTCCACGTAGTAGCCGTAGAACATGTCGGTCGCAGGGTCGTCGTAGCTCCGCACGGCCGACGGCGTGCCGTAGGCCGATAAGTCGTAGCCGGACGTCGCGGGCTGGCTGAGGAAATTGGCCATCCCCGCCCCGGTCCCCGCCGGGCGGGGCGTGGCGCGGACATCCTCGTAACTCAGCTCGCTCTCGTTGCCATACTGGTCCACCGCGGCGACCGCGTAGTAACGGGGCTCGCCGTTGGCGAGGCCGGTGACCACGTGCTGGACGTACGGGTCGCCGCTCACGGCCTGGACGGCCCCGATCTGCGTGTAGGGACAAC
>Ga0315295_10002021_pt1 | contig 17267 bp, 20 predicted proteins | sample YL17G14_0_MG_FD_204453 | JGI IMG/M metagenome (GOLD analysis project Ga0315295, IMG submission 204453) | Sediment microbial communities from Yellowstone Lake, YNP, Wyoming, USA - YL17G14_0 | ecosystem: Environmental > Aquatic > Freshwater > Lake > Sediment | place: USA: Wyoming | collected... | reverse complement strand
GAGCCTGAACTTTTTCATGGTGATGGCAATCATATTCGCCATTTCGTTGATACTGCTCCTGCTCGACGGCAGGGAGATGTGGTCTGCGGTCTCGGCTGCGGCAGCTGCGGCATTCGGGCTCCTGGCGACATGGCAGAGGCATAGGATCGATAAACTGAAGGGAGTTGATTCACATGCCGCCCCTTGAAGACATCTTGATCAGCGCGGTCGTCAGGGAACTTGCGGCAGCCCTACAGTCCAAGAAAACCAGGCGCAGAATCAAGAAGCGCATCCAGAGAGCCCTGAAGAGCGACAGGAAGCCAGCCAAACGGCAGCAGAAGCGACCACCCAAGCAGAAACGAGGACATCCAGCTGCCCATCGCGCCAAGACACCGCGCAAAGGCAGCGGCAAGCCTGTCAACGCTGTCAAGAGGACGGGCAAGCCCGTAAAAAGGACTGGCAAGCCGTCTGCCAAGGCGAAATAGTGCCTGCTCTGCTGGCTTCAACCCGCTGGTCTGCTACTTGACCAAGTTGACGATCATCTGGCTCCTGGCTGCCGTCTTCCAGTCGAACGTCCGTAAGTTCATGGCGTTCGTTCCAACAACTTTTAACGGCGTTGCGCGGATATTGAGATTTCGTTCACCCCGACCAGCTCCGAACGGGCTTCACGAGACTTCTTCGTGGCAGGTATTTTACAGATTATAATACAAATCGATATATATAGGGCTCATAATGGTTGTAGCCGTTTATGTCTAGAAGCGGACATGGCGGCGGTGTCATTTCGTTCTGCATCTGTTTGTCTGGGGAGAAGGCGACCGCCCATGCGCCTTGACTGCAGCTGCGTGCTCGTCCCGTCCATGTAAACGGGCGGCAGGGCTAGGAATTATTATCGCTTGGCGCACCAGCGTGTAAGCCAGTGGGCTACAGGACAGGGGGGCACTGGCTGGCTCCCACTGACCAACAAGAAGAAGCAGCCCGCACGTCAGGGTGACTTCGATGTGGGCAATGACAAGAAGGAGCGGGCTGGCGACAGTGGATACAGGTGACAGATATGGGACGACAGGGCGGACAGTTACCTTGACGTCAGGGGAGACGTCAGGAAACCTTGACATGGTAGACAGGTACTTTGTATTGATATCTAGTCAGATGGTCAAGCCAGTCACACGGTACCAGCCCCTGCGACCAGCCTTGGGACGAGCCAGTCAGCCAGCGACAGTGGTGAAGATAGGCGACAGGTACATGGCTGACAGTTGACAATGGCATGACCAGTTGGCTGGGCTGCAGGGCGGACTGTCACGCTGGCTGGTTAAAAGATACCATGGTCATGTACGCTGTACGCCCCCTGTCCACAGCTGGCTTCCCACCAGCCAAGCCATCCCACTCTAAAAAATGTTATCAGCCAGTCCCCCTGTCATCCCTGACCAACTGGCTCTTGGCAGCCAGATAGCTGTCACCAGCCAGTCCGTTTTGTTTGGACACCACCAGACCATTCACTGGTCATCTATGTATAGAGCCAGGTACACCACTGGTCGAAGACAGTATCCACTGTCTCCGCAAGCCAGCTCACCCGAGCCAGCCAGCTGGTTATTGTCCGCTGGCTCCACTGTCATCATCATGCCATCACCTGCCCGCCCCGCCCTCTATGACGAAGTCGTCTTCCCGCTCGGACTGTCTCCTCTTCTGGAGCTTCTTCATTCGGCTCGCCAGCCCGCATCGCCTGTCCTGGAATTTTACGGAACCCCTGTCCACCACGATGACGCCTATGCACTTGCCGAAGTCGCCCCTGCTGTCAAGAGCCAACAGGGAGAACGTCCCGCTCTTTCCGATCGTCTCCTTCCACACCAGTTGCAGCGTGTCTGTGTTGTCAATGCCCAACAAGTTTATCATGCCTATGGGCTTCCTCTGCATTGCAAGCTTGTACCATTTCTTCGCTCGCGGGCTGTTGTACATGAGCTGGACGAGGACACGATTATATTCCAAACGCATGACTGGTCACCATCCACCCAAATCGGTCATACTGTATGTTTTAATCTCATATTTCCGTGATTTTAAAGACGGCGGTCTAATTATTAGATAATCTAACAAAACCGATGTTTAAACATGATATTTTAAGTCATGCTTCAAAATTTGAAGTATGTCCAAAAGCCGCATCATCAAGTGCGCAACTTGTGGAAAACCCAAAGTCGTATACAGGAAAGGTTCACGCTATTGCTCAAGAGAGTGCTTCTGGAAAAGCAGGTTCATGAAACCTAAAAGAATACCATGGAGACTTGCAAGTACGGAAAGAGGTGAAGATGTGGCGGTTTCGATGGAGGACATCCTTGACACATACCCGCGAGCAGCAAGGGAAAGGGTAGCCAAATACCCAGAAATAATTAAAGCCAGGGCTGAAGGGAAGAGACTTAAGGAAATCGAAAGGGTTTTTGGTGTGAGCCACTCTACCATCGGTTATTACGTAACGAAACCCATGTCCCCTGTTTTGTACAAGATGCTAAAATCGTGCAGATGGCTTCCACTGAAGAGATCGGAAGACCTTGATTTCCTTGTCGATTATATACATGACCACGGATACATACCCCGAAAATTGCATACCGCCAAGGTATGGAACGCAGATCTTTTTGAGCTTCAGAGAATAAGGAAAAGGATGCGAAAGGTGTTCATGCATAATTTCCGCATCAAGAAGGACAGAAGGATCTATGTGATCAACACCGACTCCATGACAGCGAGGGCTTTGCATCTGGCGGGTGTTCCTGTCGGGAGAAAGCCGAGGTGAGAGAGACATGCCTAAAGACCTGACTGAATACAATCGCCGATACTACAGGCAAAACAGGGAAAGGTTGCTGCAAAAACAAAGGAGATACTACCAACAAAACAGGGAGAAAAAGATAGCATATTTCAAGGCATACCTGAAAACCCCAGAAGGCAGAAAAAAGAGACAGGAATATGCTAAAAAATACTACAAAAGACCAAGAGTGAAGGAAAGGGACAAGGAACGGAAGCAGAAAATGAAGGAGTGGTATCGGAAATACCACCTTGAATATTACCACAAACACAAGGAAAGAATAAATGCGAAGCGGAGGAAAGTCAAGCCTGTTTGTTAAAAACGATTTAAATTATGTATTAATATACAATTTGGGGTGAATCTATGATCAATATTAGTGAGAAAAATATGAGCTTTGAGGAATACCTTGAAGAGAGAAAAATAAATAAGAGCATTGTTGATAGCTTATTGAAAAAATCTGATGTAATAATAATTCCAGCAAAATTACAGACATCTGTTGTCGTAAACACCGATCTTATGGCAGTATCTAAAATAATGAAGACCAAAGGTCTAAAAGTGACTATAGCCAAAGAAAAAAATCAGGAAATAGATGTAGCTGAACATAGAACAGCTGATATCTTGTTAAATGTCGGTATTATAGTAGCCGACAAAGCTCTCGATATGTTATTTGCGATAGCTGGTATGTACATATACGACAGATATCTAAAAGGTAAAGATTTGAAAGAAGATGAGATACCATTCGTAAAAACTACATATTACGATCTTAAGAATGGCAAATTTGTTGAAAGAATTGAAAGAGCCGACAAAATGCCAAGGAAGTGAAACCATGACGGATGATAAAATAGTGAAACTGGTTTTTTTAGCAAGAAAGAATAAAGAAAATGGGAATTATTCTGAAGCCGAAAAACAGCTACAAATGTGTATATCACTGTTTGAAAATAACATGAAGAAGGATAAGACACCGCAAACATTAGTTGAATACCTAACAACCAAAGCCGAATATCATAATCTTAAAGCTAAAGTAATGTTCAAAGATTCAGACACACCCTTACAATTGAGAGAAAATGCAGTTGAATCACTGAAGCTTATGGAAAAGGCAAGGAATATCATCGAAGAAAAAAACTTGCCAGGTAAGGATGATATTGAAAACAATATTCTAAAAGCACTCAAAAATACAATAGATGTTTTTGGTTGTATAATACCAGAAGCTGAAAACCATTACGTGATTAAATGTCCTATAAGAATAAAAAATAGTTTTAGATTTGGTATGAGTCCATCGATTATTATGAAAAATCCAAAATGTTCCATATGCGGAAATAATCCAACGGATCCTGAAAAATGCGATCATATAGTAGGTGTTATTTATGACGGGAAAGTTTGCAGAATAATTTATGATAATATCGATATAGATCATACTGCATTGGTTGAGAGACCTAAAGATCCAAGATGTGTTCCTCACAGAATTCTAATCCCAAAAACTGACATGGAGAAAGCATTTACTGAAGATGAAATTAAGCAAAAAGAACGTGATAAAAGTCAACTTTATTGTCATCTTTGTAGTGAGTTGAAAATCATTCCTGATATCGATTTCAATATCTTCATTCTTATGCAAAAATTAGAAAAGGATGATATAAAAAGTTCAGAATCTTCAAAAGAAATGATTATTAGTGGACCTTTGCTCTTCGCTAAATAATTAATAACAAAATTATAGTTCTTAATATGAATAATTTGGAAATCGATTCCGAGAAAGGAAAACAGGTCGCAATAATACTTTTTGACAAATTTAATTCTAATGAAGGTATTTTTGGTCAAAATGGAATGCCTGAAGATATATTATGGGGTTCGGATCTTTCGGACATGGGGCATAAAATAGGTTCAGATGAACATCTTTTGTTTATAACAATGACAGTTTCTATAGACTATCAAAGAGATGCAGACAAGCTTTGGAAAGCTGGTCGGGAAACGATGGGTGATAAAGAAACTAAATGGCTATTTTCTCCAGACATCGTAAAAAACAAATCTATAAATGAGATAATATTTGCAATGAAAAAATATGGACTTTCTCAGAAGCATAAAAAGGATGCATGGATATGGAAAAGTGTTTCAGAATCCTTTGCCAACATTTACCATTCTGATCCCAAAAATCTAATAAGAGAATGTGATTACGATGCGATAAAAATTTTCAATAACAAATTTGATATTAGATTCAAACAAAAATTCCCATTTTTTTCGGGCGATAAGATATTTCCTCTTTGGATAAGGATGCTTCATGATAACATTGGGTTTGAGTTAAAAAATCTTGAAAAAATACCTATACCAGTAGATGTTCATATTGCAAGGTCAACATTTACAACAGGTTGCTTGGTGGGAGAGTATACTGGAACGATATCAGATATTGCTCCAAAAATAGACGAAGCTTGGAAGAGTGTTATGAGTAAAGTGAAACACCCAAAACTTACGTATAGGCTTCAATTGGATGAACCCCTTTGGAATCTCAGTAAAAATGGATGTACACATAGAAGGGGTAATATCTGCCCTAAAAAAAAACAATGTCCAGTAGGAGAGTTTTGCGTAGATAATTATGTATCGGTTTCTTCAAAAATAATAAAGGTAACATCAAAGATAATACATGAGAAATCATCTCTTGATAATTTCATGCTCAAATAAGAAAGACAATAGATGTGATTTGTTGCCAGCTATGATGACGTTTTACGCATCGCCGCATCTTCCGCTGCTGAGACACTGCTGACCACTTTCGCACCCGCAATCCGCCTAGTAGTTATCTGCTTTTTCTTATTACTTTATTTCCGAAAAATGTCGACATTTCAGCTAAAGTATATGTGACAAGACCAAATGTCACAACTAAAAATATTATTTTAAAATCAATATTATTGAAAATCATTTTGTCACTTTCTGCTGTCAGTATCCCAAAAATAGACAAAGTTACTATCGTTAAAATACAAATAAAAAGTCGCTTGATATATTTTTCAGATTCTTCTCTTTCATTTTTCTGTTCGTTTAACAATTGAACAGTCATTTTATATATTTTATCATTTTTTCCACGTAAAGAAATTCTGTTCAATTGCTCAATAATAAGATTTTTCCCTTTTTCTATTTCCGATAATTTAAAAATATACATTACTATTATCAATGCCAGAAAAGCAACAAACCCCTGCAAAATGGAACTGTAATACCAATAATATGTATCTGCTTTCGGTAAAATGATTTTTGTTTGTAATAAAATAATACTTGTAACAAAAATTATCATAATTATTATCGATGTCGATATAGATGGATGTTTTATCATAATTTCTGAGATGAAGTCCACTAATCTCTTATCTTTTTTTATGTTTTTATGTGGTTTTAAAAAATTCCATAGAAAGGAAATGCCGATCATGTTTCCAATAATAAATGAAAACACAGAAAGGTAAGACGAGTTGATGAAATAAAATATAAAACTTCCAACAATAAATAAAATTCCAATTAAAAAATATAGCGAGCTTTTCATGAATTAATTTTAAAGATGTAGTTTAAAAGATTGGATTGTTACGTGTTGCTGCAACTTCCGCTGCTGAGACACTGTTGACCGTTTTCGCATCCGCAGTCCGTGCAGCAGTTTTTGGAATTTTCCATCTTGTCGCACTTCCCGTTCCAGCAATCGTAAAGTGTTTCCTTGACGTCCATGTACGCAGGTTCACTTCCGGTGTACTTTTTCACCGTCCATTTGACAAGACCGAACATGGCATCGTTGTCATTTCCACCAATCATAAATACAAACCTATCCTTTTGCCACAAGTACGTCGTTGAGGTTTCTGCCCCGGCATCATGGCTTCCAGCCGATGAGCCGCCCACGAATACCGGTCTGTTCACCATCTTATATATTTTTTCATCCCCGGTCAGAGTCATGAAAATTTCAGTCCCAGCCGTTGGTTGTGTTGTTACGGCTGACATGAAAAAGCCGATATAGCTCTTCGCTTCTTCTTCACTGCCGAATTCCACGACTAACCCGGTGACTTTGTTGCTCGGTGAACTCAAGTCGCTGGAAGAACTCATGAATTTTGAGTTCTTTGGATGGTATTTGCCACCGGTCATCTGATCAATGGCGTCGCTTGAGACCAAGTAAGGCGTAACTTCGTAGTTTATGAAATCGTTGATCGTGCAGTTAGACCAATTAAAATTGTAGCTGCCGTTTCCTGTCGGTGTCTCGGTTGTATTGGTTGTAGTGTTGTACGTACCATTCCTCTGGACGCAGACTACTTTTTTGTCGTCATACGAGACGAATACCGCTATCTCGTTGTCATTTTCCTTGATATGCACGTTGTAATAGTCCTTTTCCTTGTCTATGAATGGCAGGCAGTTCTCGGGAACTTTCTCAGTATTGTTCTTGATATAATCGCTGCTGAACAGGGTTATCGAGATTTCGGCGTTAGGATGATCCTTCAAAAACTCCTGTATTTCGGGCAGCTGTTTAACGAATTGTGTCAAATCCCCCGAATTAACGCAACCAGAGCTTGCTACAACAAAGACTAACAATACCGATAAAGACACATACAGCCACTTACCCATAACTTCCGCCTCCATTGCTATGATATTCGACTGAAATCTTTATAAATGTTCTTTATTTGTTCTCTTTATGTTCGTTAATGGTAAGTGTCTGGTTCTTCAATCGAATTGTGTATGAGCATAGAAGACTACAGCTTTGTCGTCAGCGGGAAGTTCAGAAAGAAGGTTTTCGTGGAGCTTAAACGAAAGAGGACTCCCTCCCAGATAGCCAAGGACGCGAAGGTCAGCACCACACAGGTGAGCAGGACGCTGAAACAACTTGAAAAGAAAGGGCTCGTGGAATGCCTGACACCGAATTCAAAAATGGGCAAGATATACACACTCAGCAACAAAGGAAAAGAGCTGCTTGCTGAAATTGAAAGCGATTCTGGTTAAGTCCTGCTTTCGAAGCATCTGTGAACCCGAATTTTACAATTTTGATAATATTCCTCGATGAAACTCTTCGTGTAATGCGCTTTCGAATAGGACGAAATGCCCATTTCTACCACATCCGTAACGGAGTCGAAAAAAATGGAAACCGGACGAACTGGATGTTTAAATCAAGAATAAATTACCTTTTGTGTTATTTTAACTGTAATGGGCGGCAGAAGAAGTCCTCAAACGAAGAAATTAGTTGGTTCTGGTTCGAATAGTTCTGAAACTATAAATACAATAAAAAATAGTTTGGATAAAAAAGAATCTGAAATTGCTGCTAAAGCCATAGTTGCTGCTTTAGCAACGACAAACCCAATGATAGCAGCAGCTTATACGGCTTACAAAGTAGCTGAGTTTATTTATCCAATTGCTGAGAAAGGTGTCGAAAAATATGAAAAAACTCACAATGAAGAGAAAGCTTTAGATGCAATGAAAAAAGAAACTATAAAACAAACGGGAAAGGAGATTGCAGGATACACCGTAGGTTGTACAACAGGTATGTGTTTGGAAAAACTTAACGAAAGTGGATTGAAAACAAGCGAACCTATAAATGCAGCAATATCAGAAGCGGCATCTGAAACGATTAAAGAGGTGATTCATCATGAATAAGGAAGAATTTATCAAAAAAATGATTGAAAAAACAATAAGAATATGGATCACAAGCACGTTACGTTCAGAACAATTTTCAAATGAGCATTTAGGAAAACCTGAAAAAATGGATAAAGTTGAAAAGGCAATAGAAAAGATAATATCCAAAATATCAAATGATTTTATTATTGAACTCAAAAAAAGAGACTACATCGAAAAGCCAGCTCCACAAAAAGAGTTCAATTCTATCCTTCGGTCAGTTTTTGAAAAATATAGGGAAGATTATGATAAATCCTCAATTGAAAGTGAAAATAAGTGATCCAAAAACTTTGAAGTTGAAAATTTTTCCAAACAGGTACCAAATACCAGAAGAGATAGAACTTTATGATATCAAAGTATTGGCAAATTCAATTTTCTTATCTGAAAGTGTGATCAAAAGACCTAGCAAATTCGACTCTTCATTTAAGGGAAAGCAATTCTTTCTTTCCAAAATAGATAAAATTGAAATACCTTTAATCCAAGAATATGATGAAATTGATATACTCTTAGAACAATTATTCTTGCTAATATTCAATAGGCGTATAGAAGTTGAAATTGTCAGAAATCCTCAAAGAAGACTTATTAACAATTTAAATAATGTAAATTTGACTAATGATTTCACTTGCCTATTCTCTGGTGGAATCGACAGTTTTTCTGGTATCCTTTCAAGTAACGAGAAATATGGGAAAATATTAGGTTCCTATACACATCATTTAAATCAGAGAACCTTAAAGAAAAGAGTTCAAAAACTAATTTTATCCTTGAGAAGTCGAGGAATTAATGTTTGTGAAAATTCGGGTTTAAAACACCCTAACGATATTTCATTGACCAGAGGTTTGCTCTATACAATTGACGGATTTATGACAAAAAGAAGAAATATTATTATTGCTGAATGCGGTCAAACAATGTATCAACCAAAATATTCTCCTCTTGATATTATCGCCTTAACAACAAATAAAAATGTTTTAAAAACAACTATAAAATTAATAAGAAAAATTACAGGAAAAAAGATTAATATTATTTTACCAAATGAAAATTTAACTAAAGCAGAAATTGTATCAAATTGTGTAGATAAGGCAAACTTGCTTCAAACACATTCATGCTGGAGAACTGGATTTGCGTCTGAATTTAAACGTCATCATGATGGTACGTGTTTGGCTTGTGTGCTACGAAGATCTGCATTTGAAATGGCTGGTTTAGAAGAAAATTACGAAAATGACATTTATTCAGATCATTTGAGAAGTTCAATGATGAACAACATCCTTTCGCATTTAAATTTATCATACAATATTTTGAAGGATTTTGATAAACTTCAAGAATATTCTAAAGAATCAATCAAACAAAATGGAAAACTAGACTTATTTCAACGAGCTGCAATGGATATATTCTGTTCTTTATATCTTGCAAATCAAAAAATTAAGATAAAAAATCGTCAGATTATAAACTGGCTGAATATGTCAAAAGATATATTATCAAATGACGAGATTGAAAACAGATTATGCCAAATAAAAGAAAGAAAACATAAACCAAATTTTGACAAAAAAATATCTTAAACCCATCACAGTTATTTATTTCATGTTTTCAATGACTCTAAATTTTAAATCGGGAGAATCCAAAGCTCTAAAAAACAACAGAGTCCGACACATAACAGTTGAAAAGAATAGGGCATATGTAAGATCCATAATCTTCTGTTTTTTCTCTATTAACTCTTCATAGCTTATGATTTTTACAATCCTCGGTTTTGAACCTCTGGAATCGATGAGTTTGATTATACCCTTCTCTGATAGATCAATATCTATATGCACTCCGCAATGTCTTAATAACTCATCAACAGATGCGACAAGTATCGCATATTTTGGTTTCAGAATATTTTCTATTTCATTATAGGAACCAATTGAACTTTTCCCATTTTTATATCCCACAATAAGAGCCAAGTCTCTCAACATTTTTTGGGATAATTCAAAAAAGTCTTGATATTCTTTTATCATAGTTCTTGCAGCTATCTGTCCTTCTATCGGGGTTTTACCAAAAGAGGATAATCCATTCCATGTAGCCCCAGATGTTTTAAGAAAAGAAGAAAGGTTAATTGCAATTAAATCCAAATCAGCTTTAGAAGCACTTCTATATACTTCAATTGATTTTAACGGATGAAGTATCATCAAATTCTCCTGAATGACCTTATCAGCGGTACTCGAAAAGTCTTCAAAGCGTGCTATATTACCCGTTTTTTTCTTGAAAAGTTCAAAATGGTAAAGAATAAATTGCATTTTCAATATTTCATTTGCAATTACTTCGAAGTAATTTTCAGTCAAAGATCTAACTTCTTGGGAATCAAATTTACCATCCAACACTAAAAAAATAGCTTTTTCCAGGTCAAATTCCTTGGGAAGTTTACCTTTACCTTCTTGTATCATCTTTATGGATTCACTTACCGCATCACCCTTTTCGGATATGAAATGATGCATATTTTTGTAATATTTATTTGTATCCTTAATTTCCATCAACTTTCTTTTTCCATTCCTATACGATAATTGAAGGGATCCAGCAAATTGAATAAAATCTGGTTCGGATGATACAATTTCAATACTATTATTGCCTAATGAAAAAATAATCGTTGCTTTAGTATCAAAATCGTCTTCAAGTTTAGCTCTTTTTATCTCAAATTTTGCCTCTGTGGGTTCATACCCTTCGACGTACATCAATTTCTTCGCCTTTATGAAATCTGCGCTATGTTTCGACATATGCTAATGCCTCTCTTCTCGAATTTAATTAATCCAAAATCCCTTAGCATAAACAGTATTTCCTGACATTCGCGCTTCTTTATAGAGAAAGAACGGCAGAGTTTGGTGTATACGCTTTGCAGAGGTATCACGTCCCCTGATCTGTCATCAAGCTCAATGAGCCTGTTCCAGAAGAGCCCATAAAGGCCTCTTATATTTATTCGTGGTTGAGTTACATTCTTTACCTTATTAGAAGGCTGTTCTTCCTTTGTAGGTTTGTTTTCAAATATGCCTTTCAATATACTGAACATTGAATCGTCCTGGAGTTCCTTGTTATGTTTGGCGTTGTCGTAAAGGCTTTTTAGACTTTCCAAAGCCGCTTTTTTACTTTCCCTTAATAATTTGCTCGATTCAGGGTCTATTTTATCTCCGAACTTCTCCTCCATCCAAACTGTACCTAAAAATCTGTAAAGCCAGTCTGCTGTCTCTGTTTTGAAGTAGTGCATATACTATCATCCATAATTACAAGAGCGTGGTCTTATCCATTATATTCCTCAGAATTTTCCTTAGAAAATCCTCTCTTTCACTTCTTTTTCTATACCTTATTGTTCTTTTGAAAAACTCATGATAAATACAGGAGTATTCAGGCAAGTATTCTTTCATCCATCTCTTAACGTTCTTTGAATTGGCAACGATAATTAGTTTTTTCCTGTCAACCTTTAGCATCTCGATTTCTTTTTTCATCCATTCTGCACTTGATATTAACTCCTCATGGGTTGGTGGTTTTCCTGCATAATCCACAATCTTTACGAAATCAGTGAAGTGCATGTTCTCAAATCCTTCCTCTTTAAGCACCCTATAGAATATCTTGTCTACCCAGTCAGGGAATTTATGTTCTCTTCGATTAACACGAGCCGAAGATGGCCTCTCTGTTATCCAAATTACGATAGTGTTGTTGATTAAACCATTTCCGTAAAATCCTTTTACTCCACTGTAGCTTGGCCAAACCCAAAATGTCGTTTTATCTCCGAATTTCTCTTTCAATGCCTTTTCCGATTCTTCCGCAAAGTTTTCGAGATTCATATAATCACGTTACCTTTCAGTGAGGTTTGGCAATGTTTGGATGGGCAGTTCATTTTCACATCCCCCCAGATAATCTTTTTATCTCGGCTTCCATTTGCCCCAAGTCAGCATTTTCCCAGTTTATCGCCTTCTCCTTGTTGTCCCTAATAAGATCCCTGAATCTTTTCATGTTGTCTTTGAGAAGGTTCATTATTTCTTGCAGATTCTTCACTATTTGGGTTTCCTTGTATACGATCCCTGATTTTCTCAGTTCGTCTGGGTATCTCGTAAGTGATTCGTGGACACTAGTTATGACAGACAGTGGCATAACAACAGAAGCGAATTCAAACATCACTTGGAAAAAATTCTTGATGTTTCCATATGGCTTCATCATGTTTATGAGTTCCCTTGTTTCCCTCTCTGAAGTGGATTTACGAAGAGATCTCGTTATATTTTTATTCAGTTTCAGAAAAAATGGGATGTCCCTGTCCATGTTCAGTATCTCCTGCCTCGCTTCTGGAGTCATTCTGCTGAATGGTTTCAGAACCTTCAGGTCATGCAACGGATCCGATTTCAGCCCAAAAAAACCTGTAGCTTTGCTTATCCATTCCTCTTCTAAAAGTTTGATGTATATTTTTACGGGGAGATGGCCCACTTCTGGTCTTAGATCGCACTCCGTGAAAAGACCAAAATATAATGCATATGATTTGGCAAGCTTCTCAAGGCTTTGCTGAAGATTGTATATGGAGTTTTCCGTATCACCTGAATCGAAACTCCTTTTGCAGACTTCAAGATCCTTTTCGGACCTTTCAAGCCAGTTTTCTATCGTCCCAAAGGATTCTTCCTCAAGCCTGAGCGCGATATTCGGAAACGATTGTATAAGGTCATACATGCCGTTTTGTTTCTCAAGGAAGCTTCTCCTATATGTTGGTTTGTCCGAAAAAACCCTCATCAGGATTCTATTAAAGGCTTCCCTATTTCTCAATATAATTTGAAAAACCTGTTCTCTTTTATTTAGTCTTTCATTTTTCATGTTTAGAGTATGGATAAAGATAATAAATTCATCTTTTGGGGTGAAATATTATAGAGAATTTCAGTTTTAAAGCCAATTTGAGATATCCTTTTCATGGGTTCCGAAATTTCCGATGAAGCAAAAAGGTATTTAACAGGTACAAAAAAGCCGACAAGGTTAAGGTTATGTCTGACTATCATATTTATTTTGTTGGGTTTGCTCGCTTCTGGTGTGTTTGGTTTCTATCTTCATTTATATTTAAGCGACCTGAGCAAACAACCAGATTTATTTGCAAGTGTTGGTGTATTGGACAAAGATGAAATAAGCTACTTTTTCCCTATAACCCTTATCAATTCTGGTCAGAAGGAACTCAGCAATGTTATGTTCTCTTTTCAGAACTGCTATATGGAGAAACCGATGAATTATAAATACGATTTAATGATTCCTTCACAGATAGAACCGATTAAATTCAGGGACAAAAAAACAATGGATATCATAACCAAAAAGGCATGCATGCCTGAGTATAACTTCTCTGTCAACGACTGTGATGTTAAAGTATACAAATTAAACGATACAAACGTTTATGTTCCTCCAATGAACTGTTCAGTCTATATTTGCGACTTTTGTTATTACAGTCTGAGAGTAGGTTCTGATCAGATGAATGAATACAAGAATTTTAGCGGAAGATTCTTTGCTCCGAAAGAAATCAGGCTAAAAGTGGCACCAAAAACCATATTGAATGTTTCGGTTGATTCTTTGGAAGAATATTCTCCAGTATCTTTTAATTTTTTTAACTGGAAAGAAATATGCATGTGGGATGGCACTTGTTCTGTTTATGAACTGCCTGATTATGCCACAGTGCCTGTTTTCCCTATGGATATCACTTTGAATCCGAAAGATCCTTATCAGACGATAAATATCACAATAGATTATCTAGAAACCGTTGGTAATGCGTTGGGCAAGTAACCGAATTGTGTTTATAGTTTATAAATCATGAATCCAACTATGATTATCACTTCTCCTAACATGGACAAATTGGACTGAAGCCCCAGGAGGGCAGAAGAACCAAATTCTCAATCCTAGTGGTTTTGTATAATATTAGTAGAAGTTTGATTTAAAATGATTGTTGAACGTTCATTTCATTTTTTCTCTTATTAGCAGCAATTATTGATTTTTCATTCTTCATCAATTTAATGATTTTTAATGCTTCTTTTATAAAATCTGTGTTAATATTACATTCCCACAGAACCAATGTCTTCCAACCTTGCTTTTTTAATTTTAAAATATTTGTTTCATCTCTTGCTACATTTCGCCTTAGTTTCATTTCCCAATAATCTAAATTAGATCTAGGAATATGTCCATCAACACAAGTGTGCTGGTGCCAAAAACAACCATGAATAAAAACTGCTATTCTTTGTTTTGGAAAAACTATATCCGGTTGTCCAGGAATTTTATAATTTACTTTATATCTTATACCTTTTGAAAAAAGATATTTCCGAATAATTAATTCTGGCTTAGTGTTTTTAGATTTAATTGCAGACATATTTTTACTTCTTCTTTCTCTGTTGATTTTATCCATTTTTAAAACCATTGATAAAATTAAGAATTGATATTGCCACACCGTGTGCTGCTAAAAAGGGGACGCCGTTACCTATCATCTTAAATTTATTTGTTAGTGAAATCTCTTTTGGTATTTCAAACTCTTTAGGTAATGATTGTAGTGCAAGAGCCTCTGAAACAGTCAATCTTCTCGCATAATAAGGATGCAAATGAACCTCGTTATTGCCATAACAAGCTGTTGGCGAGTATCTCCAACGATGCAACCGCTTATAGGATTTTTTTGAATCATCTCCCTCTTCAATTAATTTCATTTTAGATAATCCTGCTCTTGCTTGAAAAAAATCAAGCCTATTTGGGTGGTTTTCCACTTGATTTTTATCAAACCAATACTGTACGGTTAGTTCAGAAATCACTCCTTTGGGGATGTCTAGTGGCTCTCCTTCTTTAAAATTAGACTTTTTTGGCCAATCAATAGAAAAAACTTTATCTTTATCATATTTTATTTGGGATTTCCAAGGAAAATCACCAAGATAAGATCCAAAATCAGGCATTTTTTTATTGAATTGTTTAAGGAAGTCCTTATGGAAGCCTATTAATATAATTCGTTCCCTATCCTGAGGAACACCATATTCTATTGAATTTATCAGTCTTTCAGTTAAAATAAACCCTGACTTGAAAAGCTTTGATTTCAATTCATCATAATATATTTTATGTTTCTTAGTTCTCCATAATCCTTTAACATTTTCAAATACAAAAAAATGAGGCATCATTTTTATTATCAGATCGGCATAAACGTCAGAGAGAATGCCGTGCTTACCATCCCTGCCTTTGTTTTTTCCACCTATTGAAAAATCTGGACACGGCGGCCCGCCAATAAAGCCCACAATATCTGTTTTTTTAAGTTCTTGGACATTATTTTTTAATATTTTACTCTTTTCACCATTAAGATACTCGTTTATACCATCATGATGATAGCCATATATTGGCGCAGGATTTCCTAATTTTAATCTAGAATGTATGTATGATTCAAGAAAAGGTTTATGAATTTCGTTCACAAATACAACACTAAATCCTGCTTTTTCGAAACCAAGATCAAGAAATCCTGCTCCTGCGAAAAAGGAAAATATCTTCGGGTTTTTTTGATTCATACACTAATAATGGATTGGTTAGTTAATAAATCTTTATTAATAAAGTATTAATTAAATATTAAATAAACTCCTATTATACGTTCACTATTTATTAACAATGAATTGGGAAAATATAGGCTTCATCAAAGCGAGTTCTCATAGAATTAATATTCTAACAAGTTTGTTGAAAAAAGAACAAACTCCAAGAGAGCTACAAGATAGTGTTAAGATTCATTTTTCCCAAGTAAGCCTGATTCTTAAAGAATTAATGGAAAAGGGATTAGTCGAGTGTCTTAATGAAGATTCAAGAAAAGGTAAAATTTATTCCTTAACCCAAAGCGGAGAAGAGGCAATTAAATACATACTTGAGGGGAAAAAATGACACTTACAGAAAGATTTCTTAAAAGCTGTTCTGATGAAGAGTTAAAGAGATTAACAAAAATGACTAATGGAAAAAAGGTTGCAATTAATTCAATAGAACTATTTCAAAAATTTGAGAACTTATATACCTCGGATATGAGGTTTCTTGATATTTTGAAAAGCTTTGAAGAAATTTCAAACAACTCTGCTATAAAAAACTTTGGGATAAAGCCGCATCCGGGGTCAATTAACAATTGTATGGGACGGTGGTTTGAATTACTTTTCTTCAAATTTTTTAACGAATTTTTATCTGCATATTCAACTAAAGATAAACTTAAAGAGATATGCAAATTACCAAGTGCTAAGGATTCCAAAAAATTTATGGATCTGTTCGTTGAAAGGCAGAAGACGCTCTTGAAAAAAATAAATCCTTCAACATCAAACCCAGATTTTATTATTCTTGATAATTTAACTAAATCGGTCTATCCTGTGGGATTAACATGGATTGAAAAATTTCAGAATACATCATTTTTTGGAAATATTGACATGCAAAATATAGCTGCAATCATATCAATAAAGACGTCAGCTAGACCAGACAGAAGATACCAACAATTGTATGAAGCGAATCTAGTGAAAGCCATTGCTTTGAGATTTAGAAAAAAAGTTAAATTCCTTAGTATAACGCTTCACGAGAATATCAAAAATGAAGAAGTATATTACAGTCCATCAATTATTTCTATTGTTCAAGGAGGGACTTTAGAACCAAGTATTGATAAATCGGCAACACTCGATAAAATATCGGATATAAAGCAAATAATCGAGATCATATTTGAATAGTTTTAAATTATAGGACAAAGTGTTAAGGGTGTTTTTGGGCTTATTTGACTATCTAATAATCTGATAATTAGATTATTTTATAAAGACTTCCGTCAATAATTTGACAGGGAACTGCCATTAAACCGCATATTCGAGAAACATTTTATATTTAAATATTAATTAATCAGGGTCATGCGTGCTTAATGCGGCATTTCTTATTTAAGAACTTTGCCCGTTTCCATGTA
>Ga0315295_10002020_pt1 | contig 17268 bp, 21 predicted proteins | sample YL17G14_0_MG_FD_204453 | JGI IMG/M metagenome (GOLD analysis project Ga0315295, IMG submission 204453) | Sediment microbial communities from Yellowstone Lake, YNP, Wyoming, USA - YL17G14_0 | ecosystem: Environmental > Aquatic > Freshwater > Lake > Sediment | place: USA: Wyoming | collected... | reverse complement strand
GCTACAGAATTCAAGCTCCTTCTTTTTCTTGCAGAAAGGAGAGGCAAGGTGTTCAGCAGGGGCCAGCTCCTTGATGCTGTTTGGCGGGATGAGGCATTTGTTGAGCCAAGGACAGTAGACGTGCATATCCGGAGGTTAAGGGCCAATATCGAAGCAGACCCTGCTAACCCACGGTATATCAAGACACTGCGCGGAATCGGCTATCTGTTCAATGAAGAGAAATGAAACCTCTTCTCTTCAGAAGAATCCTGATTTCATATCTGCTTATAACCCCCCTGCTCCTTCTTTCACTTGAACTCTACCTCTCAAGTTCCATAAAAGATAATTATATCTCAAACCTCAGGGCAAGTCTTATGACCCAGGCGCTTTTGATTGCAGACCAGATACCATCTTCCTTTACACGTAACCTGGACGATTTCTGTAAAAGCGTTAAAGATAAATCAGGCGCAAGGGTCACTATCATTGACAGCTCCGGACGAGTACTGGGAGATTCGGATGAACCTTCGGAAAAAATGGAAAATCATTCGGACAGACCCGAGATTCAGGATGCAGCGTTAAGTGATTCAGGAAGTTCTATACGCTACAGCAAAACCCTGCGGAAGGACCTTTTTTATCTCGCGATATCAATAAACAGTGATCCGGATAAAAGATTCCTGAGACTGTCAATGCCTCTTGACGATATTCAGAAAGCAATGAATACGATAAGGATAAGGATCATTATTGCATCTCTTGCAGTCACATTTATTGTCATTCTTTTTGGACTTATACAGACAAGAAGGGTTACGAACTCGATTGAAGATATCACAGATTTCTCAAAGGAAGTCGCTACAGGACATTTCAAAAAGAGACTGTTTCTGAAAGAAAAAGATGAGCTTGGAGAACTCGGCAAGAATATCAGCAATATGGCACAGGAACTCAGTGCGCGGCTCATTCAGACTGAAGAAGAAAAAGGCAAGGTTGAAGCTATTCTCAGGAATATGTCTGATGGTCTGATTCTGACAGATACGAAAGGAACGATACTATTGATCAATGAAGCTGTCAGAAACCTTTTCTCTATCCAATCTGATATTACAGGTAAAACGCTGACAGAGGCCCTGAGGAATGCAGACTTAATGGAGCTGATTGAGAGCGTTGTTGAAAAAAAGGAAAAAGTATTACGTGAGATTAAGGTCACCAGACCCGGAGATCTTTATATCCTGGCAACTGCAACCCCATTTTATTCTCCTAAACCTGAAAACGAACTCTCAGGCGTTGTTTTACTCTTCCATGACATCACAAGACTCAGAAAACTTGAAGAGATAAGGAAGGATTTTGTTGCAAATGTTTCCCATGAAATAAAGACCCCTATTACAGCAATAAAAGGTTTTGCAGAGACCCTTATTGAAGGCGCCCTTAATGACAGGGATAATGCCCTTAAATTTCTCGGGACGATCAGGAACCATAGTGAACGTCTCAACTCCCTTGTAAATGATCTTTTAACTCTCTCAAGCATAGAACTTGGAGATATATTGATAACAAAGAAAACTTTCAATCTTAATGAGATCATAGACACTGTATTTGCAACCTTGCAGGAAAAAGCTCAGGCTAAGGGACTATATCTCAGAAAAGAGGTAACACCCGAAATCATGGAGATCGATGCAGACAGGGACCGTCTGATTCAGATACTCATCAACCTTGTCGATAACGGAATCAAGTTTACCGATACAGGAGGAATAACGATAAAAGTCAAAAGTGAAAAGTTGCAGGTTGAAGGTGAAGAAAAGGATTTCATTGCAATCTCTGTCGTAGATACAGGTGCAGGGATTCCTAAAAAAAATCTTCCCCGTATCGGTGAACGGTTTTACAGAGTTGACAGCGCACGTTCAAGGGAGCTTGGCGGCACAGGACTCGGTCTTGCAATAGTGAAGCACCTCGTGAAAGCACACGGCTGGGAGATGAAAATTGAAAGCACAGAAGGTCAGGGTACCACGGTCCATCTCATCTGTCCTTGTTATTGAATCTTTCTCCCATCTTCTTGATTTTGCGACTGCCAAGTGCGCTATAAATTATACTGGCATTTGGATGGCACAAAAGTTCAAAATAAAGTTTACGCTACCGTAAAGTAACGTATTTTACAATAATATGACCTGGAGGAACTCACATGAAGATCGAACTTGAGGGGTCGTTACTCAAGATGATACCTGAGAACAACAGGGAAAAGGAAGAACTAAACCATCTCTGGACTGTTATCATCGACTGTGTTGCGTATAATAAAAAACTGGTGCCAGTGGGCAAATATCTCCCTGGGATTCATGAGGTTGCAACCTTCAATATCGAGTAGGTTTTTAAAGAGATATATCCTTAATAAAAATGAAACAGAGAAAGAAAGCAATCGTAGACATCGACAACACCCTCTGGCATTTTTGTGATGCACTCTATGAGGAACTGAGGAAGACAAACAAGAGATTTCCGACACCAGACAGTTGGACAGACTGGGATTTATGGGAGGGGTATTGTACAGAGGATGACTTTTATAATGCCGTCAATGCTATTCATTTTAATCAGCATAGTGACAACCATTTGCCTTATCCGGAGGCCAAAGATTTCCTTATCAACCTGAAAGAAAACGGCTACCATATCACCATAGCAAGCCACAGGTCACCTGATTACACAATGCAGACTGAGAAGTGGCTTAAAAAGCATGGTCTTGTATATGATGAGTTGCACCTTTCTTTCCATAAAACCCAATTGTTTGACGAATCTACAGATGTCGTAGTTGATGATTCACCACTCGTATTAGAGAAGGCAGTTGCAAAAGGAGTAATGGCTACAGGACTGTTGTTTCCCTGGAACAGGCTTTATAGCGAAAATGGCTATGTCCTGTTGAATAGCCTTGATGAGATTCTGAAATTTATCCTTGATCAGACCCAATAATAACTGCTGAATGATAAAATATCGGTAATACTTGCCCACCCTGATTATCCTGTGAAATACAAGAGGTAATTGTTGCAAAAACAGAACCACGAACTATGGGCTAACTGCAAGAATAAATACCTGCCCATGTAGGGGTAAGAACATTCTCATAAATTCAAATGGTTAAAAATAGTTACATGTCAAATTATTATAGTAAAAAAGACTTGATTTAATACTTTTATTATGGTAATAATTATGATATATTTAGTGATATAAAAAGATAGCAAAAAGGGGGTGTCAATGCTTTTGTTTTTGCTGGGATTAGTGGTTGGAGGAATATTTGGCATAGCTTTAATCTGTATCCTTTCGGCGGGATCAATGGCAGATGAACAAATGGAACTCATGTCAAAAAAATTTGACCAATTCTCTTTTGACAAGCACAACATAATAATATCCAAGCACTAATCTTTTGAGTATCAGCAAAGCTATCTCCTATGAGGAGAAAAGCACTTTTTATCCTTTCTGGATAAATATTGTTGAATATATTCAGAGGTACCGTACAAAAAATGAAATTTATAACGATAACGGAACTAAGACTTAAAGCGACAGAGATAGTCAGAGAAATTGAGGAAGTAAAAGAAGATGTGATAGTAACTAAGAAAGGTAAACCAGTTGTACTGATGCAGTTTATTACAGGAGAGGTTTTTAGCCTCAAAGGTAAAGAAAAAGAGAAAGGTAAGTGAAAAAAGATATTGCAAAGGGAATCTATAAGTGCAGTAAAGTCTTCGGAAACGCTATGCAAGGCTTGACGGCAAAACAGTCTTCGATACACAAAGTGCAAGTCTGAGGGCTGTATCAGCTGTGATCTTTCTCTTTTCAAGGACTATTTCGTTTATTCTCCGTGCAGGCACACTGATATTCAGTGCCAGTTTGTTCTGACTCAAACCCATCGGTTTAAAAAATTCTTCAAGGAGAACCTCTCCCGGATGTATGGGGTGTAATTTTATTTTTTTCATATATGCACTCCTGTCGACAAACCTATTCATTCCTTCTCTGAAAATCATAGATGTAATAGAAAATTAATTTTCCTTTCATAATCCTGTAATAATCCTTTGCTAAGCTACTATAAAAAAGGAGGTGAAAAATAAAAATGAATACCCTTACAACACACCAAGAGCAGCCAAAAGTATTTTTTAAAAAATACGAGCAGGCGTGTCCATACAATGGTATCAATGTTTGTATGGCCTCTTTCTCATTAATGGCAATCGATACGAAAAAAGACAATTGCTGTACCACAGACGACTATGATGATTGTCCAATCTTCCTCTCAAAGGTCTTAAGGAAGAGCTAAGATTATCCTGACAACCTGTATCCCCCGGTTTAACAACAACATCCCTGCAATAAAGTTGCATGATGCGGTCGAAATTCGTTCTGTATATCACCAGAGTTTTGACCCTATCTCCTCACCTTACAATACGGAATATGTAGAAACACAAAGAAATTATAAAAAAATATGAGGGATCGCTGTAAGATAGAGAATGCATACCGTATTATTGTTCAGGAGTTTGAGGTCGTGAAAGCACTCACACTCGAGTACGATTTAAAAAGACTCACAAGAAAGAAGAAAATCGAAGGCCTTGAGCTTCATTTGATCTGACCGTGCAGATTCCTCCTTATCTTGTGAACGAACATTATGACGACCGCTATTTCGATGTGGTCAATGCAATTGAAGAAGCGAAGCACGTCTTTTTTCGGGGTACCGACATCATGGATTTCCTTTCTGCCGCAGGGCCGGGTAGGAAAGAATTCAGAATAGGTGAGACAGGCTTCGGCGCAGGCCGTCTGCTCATTGCACTCATGGATTTTCTGGACAATTGCGGCATCACAAATATAGCGATTACCTACAATTCCGTTGAACTGCATCCGGTCACTTTTGAGCGAATGGTATCCATTCTCGAAGGATTCAGAACAGAGGCGGGTCCGCTTATTGATCTGCTTGTCCGGACTTACAGTCGCGTCGAAATTTCCAGACCAGGGTGGCACCAGATACAACTCACCCGGTCTTTTGGCATCCTGACCCTGAATCTCTGGATTGGTGAGGCCCTCGAAATGGTCCATGCACTCACAATTCCCTGTGACGCATGGTTTCTGGATGGTCATGGACCAAAGAAAAACCCTGCCATATGGCGGCGTGAGCTTCTTATGGCGATTGGAGAAAAAACAGTGCCCGGTGGGACTTGTGCCACCTTTACCGTTGCCGGAGCTGTTCGACGGGGACTTATCGCTGCGGGGTTTTCTGTAGAGCAGCGCCCTGGTTTTGGTGGGAAAAAATCAGTGCTCAAGGGACTAAAACTGTAGTGCAGGCATTGCCAGGACATTGATAATTTTAGGTGTATCTGTGAAGAGTGTAGACTTGACACTGAATGCTCCTGTATGTACAAGAAGGAATCTGAAAAAGAGGAGTCCCGACGCCGCCTACTTCTTCGTAAACAAGAGAGACCTCCTCCACCATCAAGTACTCACAGTAGTCCATGCTCCTGCATAACCTCTTATTTCCGTGTGGTTCTTTTGGAAATCAATTGCTTGAGGATAAACTGATTTTTCAAGACTTGACCCTCTCTACTCTATTCTGACATTATGGATAAAACCTTTATTCCTAAGCTTCTTCAAGTGTCCGGAAGCATTATTTATGCAACTGATGGGTCTATTATCACTTGGTCTGTTAGATTCTCACAGTAACAAATGCTATCTATCACCCTGACCATTCTGTGGAGTACAAGAGGAAATTGTAACAAAGACACAAATATGAACCATGCTCCTACTGCAAGAAACAAGACCTGACCCCATGACCCGATTTTACAGTTGTGTCTTTAAATCCCGTAAGGGGCACCTCAAATGCATTTGTTTGAATGGGGGGAATAGATCGGTTCCAGAAATGACATAAAACTCAATTAGGAGGCGGAAGAAATGGATGTCCTCTATTCCGCTTGAGCCTGTGAAAGAATTTAGGTTCCTTTAATTCTTTGCAGGATATTTTGATATTTATTAAGTTCGTCACGATCCCTCAAGGTTGGAAAGGAGTTTAAATAACTCAAATAGCCTTTTAACTCGCCGACCCTTTTCTTATATCTTCTTGAATTCATAGAAGCTTGATGAAACATAGCTCTTACTCTTCGCCGCCATGCCCTTGGAGGAACAGGTTCCGAATTGACCACAATCCCCGTCACCTTCTGTTGTCCTCCCCGACTTGCTATTCGGGTCTTCTTATGATTTATTCTTAGCCCGAAGCTTTTTTTAAGACCTATTGCTAATTCTTTAATCGCAATAACTATTTTATTTTTTGACTCACCACTAATAGTCATATCATCAGCATATCTGCTGTATACAAGTCCTCTCTTTCTTGAAAACTCAAAAAAAGCTTTATCGAAATGATATAAAAGTGCATTAGAAATCAAAGGACTCGTCGGGGCACCTTGAGGCAACGAATCTTTCAGAGTAACCAATTGGGAAATAACTTTAGAAATTTGCTTACCAAGTCCGTTGTTAATTAACATTTCTTTTACCATTCTCTGACTAATCGAGCCAAAAAAATCGACAATATCAATATTTGCGACATATCTCTGACCAGCATGAGGATTAGCATTGGTAAGAATTGATTTTCCTTTTTGATAAGAATGACAACTTTGATGAATTTTCAAGGACTGCAAAAGATAATCCATTATCCAATATTGTACAGTCTTAAGAAAGATTCTCGGCGCACTTATAATGCGCTCTCCTCCTCCCTTCTTACCAATTTTGAATTCTCTGTAATGTCTTGTCGATGCGTGCGAAAGTGAAGTAATAAGTCTCGGACTTATACCAATCGCTAGTGCGAGTTCGGAATAATTAAGATCATTATGAAGATGCGCTTCCCCACTCGCACTATGAATAGAATCAAAAGAAGGAAAAGAATAGAGTTTGAGGTTAATGTCGGGGGCGGTAATATCAAAACCAGCTTTAAAATAACGCTGCTCGAAGATACGCGACCAATAAAGTTGGGAGCTGCTTTCAAGAGCAGCTCCCAACTTTATTGGTCGCGACTCTTGTAAGCCTCTGCTACCGTCTACGGTTGGCGATTCGCCAACCAACTCTTGATACCCTTCCCCCGACAATCCAAGCTTACCATTCCTTGCATCTTTGAGCAAGAACAATCTAACTTTATCTCTATGTCGTCTTAGTTTTACAGATAATTTGTAGTTTGCCTTATTAGTTAAAGAATATAATCCAGCTTTCTTATGAACTTTAGCCAGATACCCTAACTTTTCCCATATAGCTATTATTTTATTGATTTTTTTTACAGTCGGTAGTGGACTTACATCATGATATATTAGAGATATAAACTTTAAAGCATCCTTCCCCGAAGTAGGCTGAAGAACCCCAATTGCCCATAATAATATATCTTCATTGAAAGCTACTTTCATTTTCTTTTACTCCATCCCAACGGCCGACCTCTCATATTTGTAGGATAAACAGAACGTCTTCTTTTCAATCTTTCAACTAGATCCGTATGATCGAAGTTATCTAAGTCAGCATAATAAACCTTGCCGTAATCTCTTATTGCTCGTGCTGGTCCTTCATTAAGAAAAGATTTCCGACGCTTGAATTCCTTACTAATAATCACTATGAAGTCTGTTGCACGATCCGTCGATTGAATAGTTTCATATGAAAACAAACCCAACTCACAATAGGCCCCAACACTATGAGCAATTATAATTACAGCACCGCAATGGTTACCTTTGATGAAGTTAAGCTCATTTATATGCGCATAAGTGTTATATTTTTTTCTAAGAAACTCAAGCCCATCATCCTCACCAAGAACCACCTCAAAATCTTCCTTTTTCAAGACGCCCTCTATTTTTTTGCGTAACTTTGCCCCAGGATTTTTTTTATCCCGATATGAAGGACCACAAAGAAAAATAGCCATTTTTTTTATAGAAAATATTTTTTCTAACTCTTCTCCATAACGTTCAACTGAGATTTTTTTGCTCATACTCATGCTTTAATCCCGAAAATCCATGTTTTCGGTTAACATATTGCAAAATAAAGCCCCTTGTTCTATAGCATCATTAAGCGCGCTATGACTGTGTGGCATTTCATCAAACCATCTTTTAGGCATTCTATCCTTTGTACATTTTCTATATTCTAATTTCAGCATTGACATAGCATAACTTTTAATATCTAAAGCAGAAAATGAGAATGGACTTGCCCCCACAAAACGAATCAGATACCAATAAACAAACAAAAAGTCAAAACATGCGGGATACGCTACAAACACGGGCATGCTTGGTAAGCTTTTAACCCAGGTTGAATAATTGACCATAACTACTTCAGGTTCCTGTAAATCCTGTCTACATTTGTGCCAAGCTTGAGGATTTTTATTCCACCACTTCATCGTGGTAGGATGACCTGACGCATCAGGTAATGTTTGGAGGTTTGCTGAAAAAGTACTTAGTAATGTCTTATCCGGCAAATAAGCAGCAGAACCCAAACTAAGCATTGAGTGAGGACCAGGAATTGGCCCGTCAGTTTCGATGTCAGTACTTATGTATATTTCGTTCGATATGATATTTGACATAATAATAGTCAAATTAGTTTATATTTATGACAAACAGGGGGCAGGTCTATTTTCTTGAAGCATATTCTTACCTATGATAAATTATCCCCTTTTTCTGACATATCGCTCCTTTGTCACGACTAAAAAATATCATACGTAAAAAAATGAGAAAGCGCAATCGTGAAACAAGCCATTAATTGAAAGATTAGTTTATCATTGGATTTTCCTAACTTGGCCGTTTCTTTAGTTTATGACCCTGCATGGCAAACTCCGGGACGTTGTTTCCTACGTTGCATTATTATGCCACCAGTTGCTACATTTTGTGATTGCACGTGTAAACTGTACATTCTGACGAGTCTTCTGGTACCATGCGAAGTCCCGTCTCTTTTCCATCGAAATACCTTTGGCTTTGATCTACTTGTCCATCCAGTCATCGGTCACTTCCCACAACATCTCACTATCCTCGCCCTATTCTCACTCGCCTTATCTCCCTTATAATAAATCTCGATGAACTCGATCCTGTCCTCTTCTTCGTGATAAGCATAGATAACTCTTATCCCCGACTGCACGCCTTTCCCTTTCAGCGCTTTGCAAGCGAACTTCTTTGCCTTATATATTTTCGGTGAATGGATGCCGATATCGGGTATTTGAAGGATCGCCCGGCTATCGACTTTCTGTTTGTGAAATGCGTTCATCGCGACCTTGATGAAAATCTGCAAATCCTCTTCAAGTGAGGCGAACCGTCTGACGAGTTTCTTGAGGTCCTTCTCGAATTCTGGAACATGGGAAATCTTCTTGAACAGCTTCCCGACATATGGACTGTAGAACGGGCCACTCATCCATTCTCTTCCGCATACGCCCGTACGGAATAGGGTGGCGTGCGGTAAAAGACTGCTTCGTACTCGATAACCTCGCCCTCGCTGGTCGTGATCCAGGGGATGTCTCCATGCGAATAGTCACTGATCTGGCTGGCATTCATGTCCGAGAGCTTGTTCAGTACGTCATCAATCACCCCTATCTCGCTCGCCTTGAACTTCGTGAGATCAGGTCTGTTTCGCGGCAGGTATTTCGTCTGTGGGTAGTTGAAATAGTCGCTCTTTACCTTTTCTATTTCCGCTTTCTTGATCATCTGCTCAACGATCCTGGCAAACTCGACAGGCGTCGGGCCATATTGATTCTTCATATACGTCGCGCCGATAAGCTGCTCTTCATACTTCTCATAGAAGTCGAAATCTATGAAATAGAGAAGCTTATAGATGACCGTTTCGCCGATGTTCGGCTTCGAACCAACCTTGTTCAGGATGTACAGCAGCACTTCCTTGAACTTCTGAAGATTCTTTTGCGGTACGCTGATCCGCATCCGCGGCTTAGGTTCCTTTTCTTCTTTTCCTTCATGCAAGCAGACTTCCGGCTCTTTTCCGGGATTGAGCAAGTCATCTACCGGTATATGGAATGTCTGCGAAAACCTGAGAAGCTCATCGGTAGCGATCTTCCGTGCGCCGCTCTCTATTTGAGATATGGCCGGACGAGGCAGTTTCATTTTCCGCGCAAGCACATCCTGACTCATTCCGGTCTTTTCCCTCAATTCCCTGATCCGAAGTCCTATTTTCTCATAAATGTTCATTGGATCCCTCCCTGTATGACATCATATTAACATAGGTATGATTATCTGTCAATATATTGTTAGATATTATTACAACAACAGGTTTTTGCGGGCAAGGTTAATCGCTTACAGAAGGGAAAGGGAGAGGCTACTTGATTAGTCTGCAACTCTGCTTATTTTTTTCACAAATCGATAACAGATTCATCTTCTAACCGTAGTCGGTTATTTCGACATAAACAGAAACTTAACAGAAATGTAACATTATTGTAATAATCAAAGAGTATTGTAAATACAAAAGGAGACAAATAATGAAAAAAGCATTTAGTATCTTGATTTCAGTTTTATCAATGTTTGCAATTATGGGAATTGCTCATGCAGAGAATTTAAGGATCGACGGGTCTACAACGGTACTGCCCATTGCACAGAAAGGGGCAGAGGTATTTATGAAGAAAAATCCGGCTATTAAGGTGTTTGTATCGGGGAGCGGTTCAGGAACCGGTATTAAGGCATTAATTGACGGGACAACGCATATTGCAACAAGTTCAAGAGAAGCAAAGGATAAAGAGGTTGCTTCTGCAAAACAGAAAAAGGTTAACCTTACCGGCCATAAAATTGCGCTTGATGGAATCGTTCCGGTTGTCCATCCCTCGGTGAAAATCAATGATATCACTGTTGAACAGCTCAGAGATATCTTCAACGGCAAGATAAAAAGCTGGAAAGAACTGGGCGGACCGAACCGGCCCATCTCTGTTGTTTCAAGGGATACCAGTTCCGGAACCTATGAAGTATGGGAGGAGAAGGTTTTGAAAGGGGACAGGGTTCGGGCAGATGCACTTCTTGTTGCTTCAAGCGGACAAACTATTCAGACCATTGCACAGAATAAATTCGCCATAGGTTATGTGGGTATCGGATATCTTGAAAAGTCTGTTAAGGCATTGAAAGTAGGCGGGAAGTCAGCCTCTGCAAACAGTGTGCGTGACAGTTCATGGCCGATCTCAAGACCTCTCTTCATGTATACAAATGGAAAGCCCTCAGGAACTATCGCGCAGTTCATCGACTTCATGCTCTCGAAAGAAGGCCAGAAGGTCATCAATGAAGTCAAATATGTGAGCATAAAATAAAAACAGGGGCAAGGATTCAAGGGGTCTTCGCCTCAGCGAATCCGCCGGGGCGGAAAGGGTTTGAGCATGAAAATACTGAATTATCAAAAAAAACTTGAACCCTCTAATCCTTGAATCCTCGAACCTTCTAAATACATATGAAATGGCAGACAAAAGAAAAGGCAGTTGAGTTTATAGTCAGCGGTATCGGGCTGTTCTCTGTTGTTATTCTGCTGCTGATCGGTCTTTTCCTCTTCAAAGAGGCTTTTTATATTTTTTATAAGGCAGGTGTTCTTAAGGTCATCTTCGGTTCAGCCTGGTATCCCACGTATGATCCGCCAGGCTTCGGAATGTGGCCTCTCATAATGGGCACTGTTGCTGTCACCTTTATTACCGCAGTTATGGCAATTCCACTTGGGCTTGCAACTGCTGTCTACGTGGCGGAAGTAGCCAATCACAGGGTCAAGGAATTTCTGAAACCGCTTATCGAAATGCTGGCAAGTTTTCCATCTGTGGTACTCGGCTTTTTCGGAATGGTAATTATTGCACCAATGCTCTCCAACTGGCTTTCTCCGTTACTCTCGGAAAAACTCCCGGAATTTCTGAAAAACCTGAATATCCCGTTTATTTCTACAACACTGGCTGACTTCTGTTATGACAAATTGTTCATTGCATCCGGCCTTAACATACTGACAGCATCTCTGATGCTTACGATAAGGGCTATCCCTGTCATAGCGAGCATTGCTGAAGATGCACTGACCGCTGTTCCCCGTACCTACAGAGAAGCTTCTTACTCACTCGGAGCGGACAAATGGGAGACGATATGGAGAGTGGTCATCCCATCCTCTGTTTCAGGATTAAGCGTTGCAGTAATACTCGGGATCGGCACCATCATTGGTGAGACCATGATTGTTCTTATGGTTGCAGGTGGTGCTGCAGTCGTACCGCACTGGATGTTCGACGCTGCAAGGCCGATGCCTGCGGCTATTGCCGCTGAAATGGCTGAGGCGCCTTACAGAAGCCTGCATTATCATGCTCTTTTTGGTGTCGGTGCAATCCTTTTTGTCATCACATTTATCTTAAGTCTGATTTCTGATTTCATCTCTAAAAGATACCGTGCTGTAAGGATCGGGGAGAAAGTATGACACAAGGGACAGAAGGCATGCAGAAACCATTTCATCTTAACCGCAAAAAAAGATTCAACCTGAAGCAGGGGTTCTTCCTATCCCTTATCAGGACATTCGGTTTTGCCGGGGCAATAATCCTGTTTATCATACTGTTTTTTGTCGCGTATAATGGCATCAGTGTTCTAAGCTGGGAATTTATAACCCAATCCCCGACCGAGGGCATGACAAAGGGTGGTATTTTCCCTGTTATCGTCGGGACCATATTGTTGACCGTTTTCTGTATGGCAGCAGTTATTCCTATCGGCGTTACTACTGCCATATTTCTGTCAGAATATTCAAAACCGGGATTACTCCTCAATATGGTCATGATGTCAATATACACACTCTCGGGTGTCCCTTCTGTAGTCTTCGGGCTCTTTGGCCTCGCGGTTTTTGTCGTGGCATTTCAATTTGGCATGAGTTTGCTCGCAGGTGCATTTACACTTGCCATCATGGTGCTTCCCTATATTATTTCAACATCGGAAGAGGCTATTAAGGCGGTACCATACAGCTTCAGGGAAGCTTCACTCGCATGTGGCGCTACAAAGTGGCAGACCATCCGAAAAGTGGTTTTGCCGACAGCCATGCCGGGGATCCTAACCGGTGTAATATTAGGGACTGCAAAAGTTTCAGGTGAGACCGCTCCGATTATGTTTACCGCTGCAGCATTTTTTACACCGGGGGTTCCAAAAAACCTGTTTGAACCTATCATGGCATTGCCATATCATATTTATGTATTGGCAACGGCAGGAACACATATCGAAGAGACCAGACCAATTCAGTATGGAACCGCGCTTACTTTAATCCTGCTGGTATTGGGGATGAATTTTCTGGGGATAATTTTACGTTCCAGGCAAAGGAAGAAGAAGACATGGTAGAAAACCAGCACGTCTTTGAGATACAAGACTTCAATATCTATTATCGTAATTTCATGGCTGTAAAAAACATCAACCTCGATATCGAAACCAATAAGATTACAGCCATCATTGGCCCGTCCGGTTGCGGTAAATCGACCCTGCTGAGGGCTCTGAACAGGATGAATGACCTTATAATTTATTCAAGGGTTGAAGGGCAGGTGCTTTTTCAGGGGGTTGATATCTATGATAAGGAAACTGATGTTATCGAGCTGAGAAGAAGGGTTGGGATGGTATTTCAAAAACCGAATCCCTTCCCGAGTTCCGTGTATGAGAATGTTGCATATGGCCCCAAAATCAGAGGTATTAAAAAGAAATCCCAGCTCGATGAGATTGTGGAGAATGCCCTCGTGAGGGCAGATTTATGGAAAGAGGTGAAAGACAAGCTGAATGAATCGGGAATGAGCCTTTCCGGTGGACAGATGCAGAGGCTCTGTATTGCACGTTCCCTCGCCCAGGAACCTGAAGTTCTGCTATTTGATGAACCAACATCTGCGCTCGATCCGATTTCAACAGCCAATATTGAAAACCTTCTGCAGGAACTGCAAAAAACCGTTACAATAGTCATTGTAACCCATAACATGCAGCAGGCTGCGAGGATATCAGATTGCACGGCGTTCATGTACCTTGGAGAATTAGTAGAATTTGGGCTTACTGACAATATATTTGTAAATCCTCAAAACAAACTTACAGAAGAATACATTACAGGGAGATTCGGATAATGGCTATTTTTGATGTAGAATTAAAGGAATTGAGAGAACGGGTTTTAAAGCTTGGGATTATGGTCGAAAATGCCATAAGCGATTCGGTAAAGGCGCTGGTTGAAAGAGACAGTGAGTTGGCCAGAGAGGTGATCAGGAGAGATCATCTCGTCAACGCACAGGATGTGGCAATCGATCTGGAATGCATCAGGCTTCTGGCATTGAGACAGCCGATGGGAAGCGACTTGCGATTTATCACGACAACCATGAAAATTACCACTGACCTTGAAAGGATGGGGGACCTTGCTGGCAATATAGCTGAACGTGCTCTGGAACTTAATGAAGAACCCCAACTGAAACCATTTGTAAATATCCCCAAGATGGCCGAACTCGCACAGGCAATGGTAAAAGATACTCTTGACGCGTTTGTTGCAGGATGCTCACGTCTCCCTTATGAAGTCATCAGGAAAGATGACGAGGTTGATGATCTTACTGTAAAGAATTTTGAAGAACTCCTCGGCCTTATGATACAGGATCCGAAAATCATTCCATTAGCCATAAAAAGAACATATATCGCCAAATATCTCGAACGGATAGCAGACCACGCAACGAACATCGCTGAGATGGTCATCTATATGTGCAAGGGTAAGATGATCAGGCATACTACGATTGAAGAATGAGACGATGCCTGAAGAACTATCAGTGAAGTTAGGGGACTATTTTAATACTCTAATAATTTTATAGGAGGACGCTATGGATGCAATTGAATGCATTAAAACCAGAATGAGTATAAGGAAATTCAAACCTGCCCCTGTGCCAACTGATATCTTAATGAAGGTTATTGAAGCAGCGCAATGGAGTCCGTCATACAAGAACAGCCAGCCATGGGAGGTTATCATTATTTCAGGCGCAAAAAAGGAGGCTCTGTCAAAACACCTTGTGGAGCTACTTGAAAAAAATACACCACCCTGTCCTGATCTGCCAGAACCTCAATCATGGCCTCCTGTCATTGATGCGAGGATTACCGCTCTGATGAAAAAAAGAGGGGAGATATTAGGGGTAGATCTGAATTCTCCGGAAATCAGGAAAAAATCAAAGATAGCGAACTTCCGGTTCTACGGAGCGCCGCACGGAATGTTACTTTTCCAGGATTCATCTCTAACTCCCTGGTCTGTTTTCGACATGGGCCTGTTTGCGCAGAGCCTCATGCTTGCTGCTCATGCGCATGGCCTTGGAACTGTACCGCAGGCATTTCTTACGGATTATGCCCAGTATGTAAAAAAGTTCATGGGGATCCCCGAATCAAAAAGGTTTGTCCTTGGAATTTCCATAGGATATCCGGATATGGAGTCACCTGCGAATAGGTTCAGGACCGACAGGGTTAATATGGATGAAATAGTAAGAGTGATCCAATAAACTCAAAACAATATCTGTTATAGCGATTTTACAAAGGATTTAAAAACTTCCTTGTCTTGATCGGACATATCAAGAAATTCAATGCCTATATCATACTGCTTTGGTTCTTTATCGCCCAGCAGAAAGCAGGATATAACCTTGCCTGAAAACTTTACAGTTTTCTCTCCAGGAAATACTATTTCCATTAGCTGGTTCTCTCCAATTTCTAAACAATAATAACTTTCTATGCGTATTCCGCCCATGCTTATATCTTTCATCTTGTACGAATCATAACACTGTATCGTAGCTTGATCGGGTGTTTTAATAAGGAATCGAACATAGAGTCTCAGGTCACTGATTTTATCCATAGCTGTATGTTCCTGTTTTTGATACCCTATAACATGACCTTTCAAGAAATCGTTGATAGCGTTGATTTGTTCATTTGAGACGTTTGTGAATTGCATCCCGGCTGAATAAATTGGAATGCTCTGACCAATTGAGTCTTTATGACTCTCTCTAAGCTCAGCCCGAACAACCTTACATGGTATGGTTAAAAGTTTTCCTTTACTTTCAAGTCTGAGCATGTAGATAGTACCAACATTAAGCCTCTTATCTGTTTTCAGTAAAACTCCCCCAACACTTATGTTCAGTATTTCTACCTTATTTGCGAACATAATCCTGCCACTGATATCCAGGGAATCAACGATGAATCTTGGATGGCTTCTTTGTTCCATGTTAAGCCTTTAAATCCTCCCTCTATAACTAAATACGATAATTGTGATATAACTCGTATCGTATCGGACACTTACAGCACAGAGACTTGCTCCCGAGTTTTGATTTGTACGAGCATCCGGCTTTTTGCACAGGATTCTTTATTAGAAGGTTATCTTTGAGTTTTATGAAGACAGAGCAGATATCTCCACCGTCCAAGCAGCGAAAATTGCAATGGCACTTTTTTGTCAGCTTTCTCGTTTTATCACTAATCCTGTAGTCCATAAATCACCCGCCGCTTATTCTTTTATTTAAGAATACCTATAATTTTCTTGATGGTCAGTATGTTAGTTCGTTCATGCAGCTATGCCTTTCATTTTAAATATCTGTTCAATGATGTTTGTCAGTAAAACTCTTCCATCCCCATAGTTTTATGCTTTTGACAGCAGGAGTCAATCCTACCTGGGTAGGGGGTAGAAAGAATAATGGAATTCATCTACTTGATTTTGAAGTGATTTAATGAAGAACCCTGCGGCTACATTATCAGGTTTTTTAACTCTCCTTTTGATTAAATGATCATCAACAGGTTATTTTAGGTTGTCAGTATTTATAATTTATGAAAATAAAAATAAGGCTGTACTGTGATGGATGAAGTATTTAAAATACGCAGCCAGGATTCCCGGTCTTCCAGAGTTGGATATATCTTTGTTATCCTGGCTGCTATCCTGTGGGCTATGTCAGGCTCTGCATCCAAGTTTTTATTTCAGAGCGGTTTGTCACCGTTTCAACTTGTACAGCTCCGCACAACGCTGGCAGTCACAACATTATTTATATGGTTACTGATCCGTCAGCCCGGGCTCCTGAAAATATCCCGAAGAGACCTGATATTTTTTTTCCTGCTCGGAATCAGTCTCGCATCCGCACAGTTTACATATCTATATGCCATTAGTAAACTTCAGGTGGCGGCAGCCATCCTGTTGCAGTACCTGGCCCCTGTTTTTGTAGCCCTGTACACTGCTCTGTTTGCCCGTAAAAAGCTTCGCACATCAACAGTTGCTGCTATTATTGGAGCGGTCTCCGGCTGCTATCTTGTGGTTGGCGCCTATAGTATGGATATATTAAATATGAACCGGGCAGGCATCTTTTCCGGGCTCGTCTCAGCTGTTGCTTTTGCCTGGTATTCGGTACAGAGC
>Ga0315295_10002018_pt1 | contig 17276 bp, 14 predicted proteins | sample YL17G14_0_MG_FD_204453 | JGI IMG/M metagenome (GOLD analysis project Ga0315295, IMG submission 204453) | Sediment microbial communities from Yellowstone Lake, YNP, Wyoming, USA - YL17G14_0 | ecosystem: Environmental > Aquatic > Freshwater > Lake > Sediment | place: USA: Wyoming | collected... | reverse complement strand
CGTCGTGCCTGCCGCGAGCATCAAGGCTTCCTCATCGCCGCGGTCCAGTTCATCTCGACGGTGATCGTCGAGGCCGACGCTTGGCCGGCTGGCACCGTCACGAGCACGCGCTGGCCGTCCCGGGTGATATCCGCCCACAAGCAGTCTGCCCGCAGCTTGAAAAGCTTGTGCGGCGCGCCGGCCTTGAACGCGGGGCTCGTCTGCACGTCGGCCGCCATGAGCGTGAGCCCGTCTTGCCCGAGATAGATCAACTCCCGGCCGTCACGCACCCACCACGAGGGGAAGTTGAGTGGTCCCCCAGCGCCATTGGTGGAGACCTGGTACTTGCTTCCCGGAGACGGGAACGACTGGGCGTAGAGCTCGACCTTCCCGGACTCCTCGGAGAAGTAGGCCATCCAGCGGCCGTCCGGCGAGACCGCTCCCAGGTACTCATTGAATGCGGTGCGTCGGTAGGGGACCGGCTTGTGATCACCCTCCGTGGGAAGCAGCCACAGGTCCCATCCGCTGCCCGGGCCCGGTTCTGAATACACGAGGGACCGTCCGTCCGGCGTCCACTGCGAGAGCTGCATGAAGAGTCCGCTCGAGATCAGCAGCCGCTGTTCTTCGCCCGCCCCGCCCACCGGCTTCGCATAGATATCCATGGGTCCCGAGCGGTTCGAGTTGAAGGCGATCCGGCTCCCATCTGGGGACCACACTGCGCATTGGTTGATGAATGGCCCGAAAGTGAAGCGCGTCGGGACGGGGCGGTCCAGGTCCAGCAGCCACAGGTCCGTGGCGGAGGCAGAGCTGCGGCGTCCCAGGCAGATCCGCTTCCCGTCCGGCGAAAGGTGCGCCTCTTCGTAACGGCCGGATGGAAGCGGGATCGTGCCCGCCGGGTGGCCCAGCCGGTCGAACCACTTGAGCTCGGTGTTCGGGAGTCCCGCCCCGAAGTGGGCCATGACCCCGTCGTCCGAGGTGGTCACCCTCGGCAACGCGTCATAACCGGAGGGTGTCGGAGCCTCGCCCAGCGTGACGGGTTCGCCGCTCAATGACAGACGACGGGCATCGAACCTCTGCGCCACGACGGAAGCACTGCGGATGTAGAGCAGGTATCCGGGTGCGGCGTAGATCGGAGCAGCGCCCGCGCTGACGACGAACCGCCTGCCCCTCGAGTCGAGGGAGCCCGCGTAGGCATCGTAGTTCCCCTGCCGGGCAGGCAACGCGACAAATAGGAAATGCCTCCCGTCCGGAAGGAAGTACGGCCAGCGGTGTGCCGTCTCGTGATGGGTCGAGTCGAGGCTCGTGACCTGAACCGGCGTCCCACCGCTCACGGGGACGCGGAACAGCGGCCCTGCGGGGTCGGGCGCGAACACGATCACGCCATCGCGGCTCCAGCTCCCGCCCCGGCCGTCGCGAACGTCGCACAGCACCTCGGGGCTGCCGCCGGCTGCCAGGATCTTCTTGAGCTTGCCGTCGGCGAAGAACCCGATCAGGCGGCTGTCGGGCGACCAGAAGGGAAGAGCCCCGTTCTCGGTGCCGATCAGCTCCCGCGGCGCCAGGGAATCCAGCGGGCGGATCCAGATCCGGCTCGTCCCCGCAGAGTCGACCGCCACGAACGCCAGCGTCCGCCCGTCGGGAGAGATGGCCGACGCCGCGGCGTCGGGACCCAGCGTGACATTCTCGGGGGCGGTGATGGAGAACCGGCTCACGGCTTGCCGTGGGCCGTGGGGCAGCAAGCGAGGGACGGTGACGATGGCGGCCGCAGCCAGCACGACCAGCAGCAGCGCTGCGCTCCAGAGCAGCCGCTCGCGGCCCCTGCCGCGCGCTCCGCGGTCCACCGCAGGCGCGAGCGGCGCTCTGGTCTGAGAGCCGCCCGCTGCGACCCACTCCAGCTCGCGCGCAAGGTCGCCTGCGCTCTGCCAGCGCTTGTCAGGGTCCTTCGACAGACAGCGTCTCACCAAGTGCTCCAGCGCCGGAGGCGACAGCGGCTGGAGCTCCGAGACCGGCCGCGGCTCGTCCTTCATGATCGCCACGATCAGGCTCGCCTGGCTCTTGCCCTCGAACGCCCGCTTCCCCGTCGCCATCTCGTACAAGACGCACCCCAGCGCCCACAGGTCCGTGCGCGCGTCCGCCTCTTTCCCTTCGAGTTGCTCCGGCGCCATGTACTGGAACGTACCGACAATCGTCCCTTCCGCGGTGAGCGGCCGGCTCACCGTCGGCGATTCGGTCAGGGTGCCCGGCGCCCCGGCGAGACCCGCGGCGCGCGCCAGGCCAAAGTCCATCAGCTTCGCCCCGCCCTTCGTCAGCATCACGTTCCCGGGCTTCAGGTCGCGATGCACGACGCCCGCACGATGCGCCCGGTCCAGCGCGTCCGCGATCTGCGTGCCGAGCGTAAGCACCTCCGCCACCGGCAGCAGCCCCTTCTCCAGCCGATGCGCGAGTGTTTCGCCCTCGAGCAGCTCCATCACCAGGTAGTCCACGCCGTCCTGGTGTCCCACGTCGTGCAGCGTGCAGATGTGCGGGTGGTTGAGCTGCGAGATGGTGCGCGCCTCGCGCTCGAAGCGCGCCCGCACCTCGGGCGTGGCAGCCAGGTGCGGGGACAGCACCTTGACGGCCACGTCGCGGCCGAGGCGCGAGTCGTGGGCGCGATAGACCTCGCCCATCCCGCCAGCGCCCAGCGGGGCGAGGATCTTGTACGGGCCGAGCGTCGTGCCTGCGGCCAGCATCGACTTTCTCCGAACGCCAGGGCCTGCGACGGAAGGGAACCAGATGCGCTTGGTTGCAGACTACAGGGCCGGGCGGTGGGGTCAAGCCTTGGCTGGCAGCCGTACCACCCCCGCCTAGCCCGCCCAAGCGCGAGAACCCCCCGCGTCCAGATCGGACGCAGGGGGTCTCGGTCACTGGCTCCCCGGACAGGATGCTATCCGAGCCGCCGCGGCGTTCTTGCAGGCACTTGCGGCGGCGTAGCGCCGATGTCCGGCCAACCGGCTGCCGGTTCCTACCCCCTTCAAGCCTTGCCGGCAGTTTGGGCCGAGGGCCTCTGCCAAGGAAGTGCGCCGGGTTGCGCGCATCGCCGTCACCCGATTCACGGTTTGCGCCCGGCAACCGCTACGACGTTCGCACTCGCGAAGAAGCCGTCCATCGACGCTGATCGGTCGAGGCTCGCTTGCCAGCGTCGCAACTCCTGTTCATTGATTACGCTCGCCGCCTGCGCCTCTTGCGCAATCCGATCCAGCCGCATGATGCGTCGAGCCAGGGCATAGTCAGTCAGAACCACGGGCCAGACCTCGACGATGGGTTCCTCCAACCCGTGACTCCTGAAAAGGCGATGCAGCATCCGCCCCGAGTACGGGTTGTTCATCATCCGCTCAGCATGAAAACGAACCAGTCGCCGCTCGAGCTCGGGTTCATCGCTATCGATTGTGAAAGTGGCCCAGTCACTATCGAGGACAACGACCCAGCCGCCCGAGCGGGTGACCCGAACGATCTCGGTGAACGCGCCGATCGGGTCCCGCAAGTGTTGAAACACTCGTTCACTGCGGCTGGCGTCGAAGAAGCGATTTGGCCAAGGCAGGGCAGCGGCGTCCGCTTCTCGGTGCCAAACGCGGGCGCTCACGCCTGCGGCTCGCGCGCGCTCGTCGGCTTGTGCCACCATCTGGGCGTCGTGGTCGACGCCGTGGACCTCGCCCTCAGGACCGACGATGTCACTGAGGGCTAACGTGTCGGACCCAGGGCCGCAGCCAAGGTCCAGCACTTTGTATCCACGCACCAGGTGCATCAGCTCGTAGCTACGATGCTTGCTTGGCGCCATCAGGCGCGTCGTGAGGTCGAGGTAGTCGGCATCCACGTACCCTTCTTGCTGCGACATGACATGCCCCTTTTCGAAGCCTAGGCTCCTGACAAGAAGTAGACGGCCCCGCGTGTCCAGATGCGCAGCGGCCGTGGGGAGGCCGTCCGGCAGTGTATCTTGCACGAGTGCCGTAGTGAGCACTGCGACCCTCGCCGCTTGCTGCCGGGCAGCATACGCGGCCGAGCGCCGACCACCCATCCAGAAGAGCTCCGCTCGATCCCCACGAAGAGTCTCTCCGAGTACGGTTAGTCCTCGCCGGCCTCGATCACCACCGTAAACCTGAGGTCCGATCATCCCCTCTGGGTCTCTGAGCCCGCAAGCGAGAACCCCCCGCAACTCGCTGAGTCGCAGGGGGTCTCGGGTGTGGCTCCTCGGGTAGGATTCGAACCTACAACCCTCCGGTTAACAGCCGGATGCTCTACCGTTGAGCTACCGAGGAACGGCTATGGGCAGGGGCCGCTCGGCGGCCACCGGATGTCGAAGAAGGCGGAGTAGTCTACCGACCCCCTGCGGGGCCGGTCAAGCCGGCCCGCGGGCGGCCTGGAGCCGCTCCGCCAGCGCCAGCTCCCGCGGGCGCGCCGCGTACCCGCGGTGGCTCCGCGCCGGCCGGTTCTCCAGATGCCAGCGCACCACCGCCGGAAGGTAGTCGTCCGCGCGCGTGGCTTCGAACCCCCAGTCGCCCAGCGCGCGCGCGGGCTCCAGCACCGAGGACCACGGGCCGGCATAGGGTACTTCCCACCGGCCCACGCCCGCGGCCTCGAGTCCCTCCCAGGGCACGTCCACGAAGCGCGGCGAGAGCCCCGCGCAGCGGGCCACGCGCTCGAGGAAGTCGCGCAGGGTGACGAGGTCGGGCTGGGCCAGGTTGTAGACCACCCCGCGCGGTGGCCCCTGCACCAGCAGCTGCAGCAGCGCCCGGGCCACGTCGCCCGCGTAGAGGAAGCGCAGCGGCTGCGTGCCCCCGTCGGGCACCAGCACGGGGCCCCCGTCGAGCATGCGCTCGAGCCAGCCCCACAGCCGCAGCGACGGATCGCCCTCGCCCTGCACGATGGGCAGTCGCAGGATGAGGCTGCGCACGCCGTGCGAGGCGCGCAGGGCGAGCAGCGCGCGCTCGGCGCGGCGCTTGCCGACGCCGTAGGTCCACTGGCCGTGGTCGTCGGTACCCGCGGAGGGCTCGGGCCGCAGCGGGCTGTCGCTGTCCTCCTCGCGGCAGGGCAGCCGGTCGGTCAGGGTCACGAGATAGACCTGGCCGGTGGAGATCAGCACGTAGCGCCCGAGCGCGGCGTACGGGACGCGCAGCAGGCTCTCGACGTCCTGCGCCTCGTAGGCGACGAAGTCCACGGTGAAGTCGAAGCGCCGCCTCTCGAGCGCCGCGCCCAGGGCCGCGAGGTCGTGCCGGTCGGCCGTCAGCGCCTCGACCCCCTCGGGCAGGGACCGCGAGCCGCGGGTCAGGACCGTCACGTCGTGGCCGGCGTCCCGCATCAGGCGCGCGGTCCGCGCCCCCATGAAGCCGCCACCGCCGACCAGCAGCACCTTCACATCAGCGTTCCTTCAGGTGCTGCTGCAGGAAGGCGAGCGTGCGCGCCCAGGCCTGCCGCGCCGCGTCGGGCCGGAACGACTCGCGCCCGTCGTGCATGAAGGCGTGCCCCGCGCCCGGGTAGAGGTGGATCTCGACGGGCTTGCCGGCCTTCGCGAGGCCGGTCCGGAGCGAGTCCACCACGCGCAGCGGGATGCCCGCGTCGTCGGCCCCGAAGTGCCCCTGGAGCGGGGCCGCGAGCGAGGCCAGTCTCGCCGGGTCGGTCTCCGGAGTGCCGTAGAACATCACGACCCCCGCGAGACCGGGGGCGCGCAGCGCGTAGCGCTGCGCCAGGCTGCCTCCCATGCAGAAGCCGAGCACGGCGTGGCGCGTGCGCGCCGTGCGGGGCTGCCCGCGCAGCCAGCGCACGGCCTCGTCCGTCAGACCGAAGGCGTCGTCGTCCTGGAGCGCGCTCTTGAGCGCACGCGCCCTCGCGGGGTCGCCGGCCACCTGGCCGTGGTACAGGTCGGGCACGATGGCCACGTAGCCCTGCCCCGCCAGACGCCGCGCCATGTCACGGATGTGGGCGTCGAGCCCCCACCATTCGTGGAGCACGATGACCGCGGGGGCCGCGGTCCGGCCGGCGGGCCAGGCCACGAAGGCGTCGCTGCCCGCCCCCGCCGGACCGAGGTGGATGCGGGCGGTGTCGGCGCCCGCCTGCATGGGTCTCGCCTTGGCGGGGCCTGCGGGCCGCCCGCCGGTGAGACCGACCAGCGCGGCGCAGAACAGGACAGGGATGAGGCGTCGCATGGTATGGCCCTCCAGGAATCGACAGCGGGCCGGTGCCCCGCCAGCGGACGCGACCGGTGTCCAGACTACGCTTCGAGCCGTGCACGCACCAGCGGCCCCGGGCGTGGCCCCGGGCGGCCGGTGGCGGTCCCCGGCCGGGTCAGGCGTTCTTCTTGGATGCCGGGGCGATCGCCGGGTAGTGCTCGATCCGGCAGTCGGGGCAGATGCCGTGGGTGAAGTCGGCCTGGGTCCGCCGCGCGAGGTAGTCCTCGATCGAATACCACTCCCCGTCGTTGTCCCGCACCTTGCGGCAGAAGGCGCAGATGGGGAGCAGCTCGTGGGAGAGCCGCTCGACCTCGGCCCGGGCGCTCTCGAGCTCGGCGTTGGCGAGGTGCAGGCGCTCCACGGTGGCGCGCAGCTCCTGGGTGAGGAGCACGATGCGCAGCCCGGCGCGCACGCGCGCCATCAGCTCGCCCTGGTCGCAGGGCTTGACCAGGTAGTCGTCGGCGCCGGTGTCGAGCGCCAGCAGCTTGTTGCTGATCTCGCCCTTCGCGGTGAGCAGGACGAAGTAGGGCGCGGCCTCCTTGAGGCCGGTCTTGATGGACTGGCACAGCTCGAGCCCGTCCACCTCGGGCATCATCCAGTCCGAGATGACCAGGTCGGGCTCGAACGAGACGATCGCCTTCATGCCCTCGCGGCCGTCCCCGGCCGCGTAGACCTGGTAGCCCTCGGCCAGCAGCCGCTTGGTGAGGATGCGCTGGAAGAAGGGGTCGTCCTCGACCACCAGCACCTTGATGTCGCCGGCCGCCTTCACGCGGCCTCCGGCAGGCGGGCCCGGACGCGGGCCACGAACTGCTCGTGGTCCACGATGGGCTTGGCGATGTAGTCGTCGGCGCCGCTCTCGGCCAGCAGCTTCTCGGCGTCGCCGCGCATGGCGTGGGCGGTGGCCAGGATCACCGGCATGCGCGCGGTCCTGGGGTCCGCCTTGATCAGCTGGCAGAGCTCCACGCCGTTGACGGCGTGCCCGTGCAGCCGCGTGTTGTTGAGCGAGACGTCCATGACGACCAGGTCCACCTTGCCGCCGCTGACCAGCGCCAGGATCTCGTCGGCCGACTCGGTCACGGTGACCTCGCAGCCACAGCGCTTCTCGAGCAGCTTGCGGAACAGGACCGCGTTGTGCGCGTCGTCTTCCACGACCAGGGCGCGCCTCATGCGGCCTCCTGCTCGAACCCGTCGCGGCCGGGATCCCCGTCCGCACCCGGCCCCTCCCGCGCGACCTGCAGGTGCCAGTCGATGATGTGCGGCAGCAGCTGCGGGTTCTCGTGCACCGAGGTCTTGGGCAGGACGTCCAGCACCAGGCCCTGCTCCAGCAACCGGCGCTCGTCCTGGTTGCGCGGCTCGGGGAAGTTGGTGAGCACCAGCACCGGCAGGTCGGGCGCCAGGCCCGCGAGGGTCATCTCGCGCAGCACGTCGTAGCCGCTCACCTCGGGCATCATGAGGTCGAGCAGCAGCAGGTCGAAGCCGCGTGGCTGGGTGCGCAGGATGTGGAGGCACTCCTCGCCGTTCGAGGCCAGCTCGAGATGGAAGCGGTCCTCGGGCAGCACCTTGCGGATGTAGGCCCCGACGGCCGGGTCGTCGTCGGCCATGAGCAGGCGCACGACGCGGCCCTCGACCGAGCCCACCAGGTCCTGGATGCGGGCCACGAGATCCTTGCCCTCGACGGGCTTCATGAGGTGCACGGGCTGGCGGGCGAAGGCCGTGGCCTTCAGCTTGCCGAGCAGCTCGTGCTCGAACCCGGTCACGAAGAGCAGCGGGATGTGCCGTGTCTTGGAGTCCGCGGTGAGACGCTCGGCCAGGTCCCAGCCGGTGCGCAGGTTGGCGTTCTCCGCGCAGGTCAGCGCGTAATCGAGCACGACCACGGCCGGGCGCAGGCGCCGCGCCAGCACCCAGCCGTGCTCCGCGTTCTTCGCCTCCACGGTGCGGTAGCCGTGCCGCTGCAGGACGGTGGTCAGGAAGCGCCGGAACACGCTGTCGTCCTCGACCACCAGGACGAGCTGCCCCCCGGCCGCACCCTCGATGCGGTCGTCGTGCTGCGCCTCCGTCGCGGACTCCTCCTCGTCGGCGTTCCAGACCGGCAACGAGAAGTACATGCGCGTGCCCTTGCCGGGGCCCTCGCTCTGGACGCCGATGATCCCGCCCATGAGCTCCACCAGGCTGCGCGTGATCGCCAGGCCCAGCCCGGTGCCGCCGTACTTGCGGGTCGTGCTGCCGTCCGCCTGCATGAACTTCTCGAAGATGACCTTCTGGCGGTCCGGCGGGATGCCGATGCCGGTGTCCACGACCTCGAACATGCAGTGCCCGAGGTCCACGTGGGGCACCGCACGCACCGTGATCGAGCCCTTGAGCGTGAACTTCAGGCTGTTGCCCACCAGGTTGATGAGGATCTGCTTGATCTTGCCGAAGTCGCCCCGCACGCGGAGCGCCTGGTCCGCGGGCGGCTCGAAGGCGAGCCGGATGCCCTTCTGGGCGGCCTGCACGTGGGTCACGGTGTAGACCTCGTCGAACACGTTGCCGGCGTCCACGGGCGTGATCTCGAGGCTGAGCTTGCCCGCCTCGATCTTGGCGATGTCGAGCACGTCGTTGATGAGGCCCAGCAGGTGCCGCGAGCACTCCAGTGCCTGGCGCTGGAAGTCGCGCTCCTCCTCGGGCGAATCGCACATGCCGTCGAGCACGAGCTGCAGGAAGCCGATCATGCCGTTCAGCGGCGTGCGCAGCTCGTGCGAGGTGTTGGCGAGGAACTCGGTCTTGAGCCGCGAGGCCTCCTCGAGCTGGGCGTTCAGCTCCTCGAGCCGGCGGTTGCTGACCTCGAGCCCCTGGGCGAACTCCTCGATGCGGCGCTCGGCCTCCACCCGGTCGCTGATGTCGCGCACGATCGCCGTGTGGAGCAGGTCCTCGCTCTCCCCCGAAGTCCCCAGCGAGAACTCGACGGGGTGCACGCTGCCGTCCGCGCGCAGCGCCTCGGCGCGCACGACGGTGCCGGTCGGCGGCAGTTCCGTGCTCGCCCGGCCGGCGGCGCCCCACTGCAGGAAGCGATGGATGGGCTGACCGTCCACCTCCGCGGAGGACCGGCCGAGGAGGTCCTGAGCCGCGCGATTCACGGTTCGCACATGCCCGGTGTGATCGAAGGTCACGATGGCGTCGAAGGCGGTGTCGAACACGGCCTGCACGCGCGCCGCGTGGTGCCGGGTGACCTCCATCTCGTGGCGGGCGAGTCCGGCCTTGAACTGCCGGCGCCAGAGCCACAGCGCGCCGATCGCCAGCAGCAGCACGGCGATGTCGAACGCGAGCAGCCCGTAGAGCATGCCGCGCAGGCCCGCGGCGAGCTCGGAGCGGTCCACCTGCGCGACCAGCCCCCAACCGTATTCCGGCAGGAACCGCGTCACCGCCGCCTGCGGCCGCCCCGTCCGATCGGGCACCGAGATGACGGACTCGACACCCTCGACGGCCATGGCGGCCGCCCGGGCGGTGGGCGCGGACTCGGGGACCAGATCCCCGGCCTCCACGCGCAGCCCCGCGGGAGGCGCCGTGACGAACTGGACCTGGGAGCCCACCTTGCGCACCAGATAGGCGCTCGCCGTCGGACCGAAGCCCGAATGCCGGGTGAGCGCGAACTGGAGCACCTCCTCCGCATGCACCTCGAACTCGGCCACCGCCGCGGGCCGGCCCTCCACCCCGCGCACCGGGATCGCCAGGGCGAGGGCCTGCTTGCCGTCAGCCTCCCGCCAGGCGTCGAGCAGCAGGGGTTCGCCAGACCTCGCGGCCCTGACCGCGAGATCCGCGAAGCGGGCGTCTTCGTGACGGGGGTCGGCGCCCCCGGTCAGGGGGGCTCCTCCGGTGTCGAAGAGGCGGACGCTGTTGAAGCCGAAGCTCTCGCGCGCCCGCTCCAGCTCGCGCTCGACCTGCACCGCCTGCTCACCCGGGACGGGACGCGGGAGCGCGAGGATCACGGCCCGGGTCTGCGGCTGCTCCACCGCGTAACGCGCCTCGCCGGTGAGCTTGCCCAGCACGCCTCGTACGTCCTGCCGGCAGGCCTCGGCGTTGGCCGCGAGCTGCTCCCAGCGATCGCGGATGACATGGCTCTGGGCGCTCTGGTAGATGCCGACGTTGAGCAGGATGAGGGTGAGCACCGCGAGCACGGCGAGGCCGGCCAGGATGCGGCGCGAGTCCCGATGGGAGTGCGCGCCCCGGCTGAGGAGGAAGTTGACCGCATCTCCGGCAGGAGAGGGCGACGGAGGACGAGACACCGAGATCTCCCGACTTTCAGACCGCATCCGTGTGGGCTGCTGGGAAGCGTCCATGGGACGTCGTGACCGAGGCTGAGCCTGCCCGTCAGTCATCGGCTCTGGAGCGGCTCTGCTTGAGCGAAAAGGGCCCCGGGAGTGGGGATAGGGGGCGTCAGGGGGAGCGGCGGCGGGCGGGGGCCGCCGGGGGCAGCGCCCGCGCCCGGGGGGCGCGGCGGGCGCGGATCAGCCCTTCTGCCAGTACTTGGGGCGCTGGTTCGCTTGCAGCACGCGCTTGCGCAGGCGCAGGCTCTGGGGCGTCACCTCGAGCAGCTCGTCCTCGCGCACCCACTCCAGGGCCTGCTCGAGGGACTTGCGGTGCACGGGGAAGAGGTGCACGCCCTCCTCGGAGGTGGAGGAGCGCATGTTGGTGAGGCGCTTCTCCTTGACGATGTTGACGTCGATGTCCTCCTCGCGCGTGTTCTCCCCCACGACCATGCCTTCGTAGACGCGCTCGCCGGGGTCCACGAACATCTCGCCCCGGTCCTGGACGTGCTCGAGCGCGTAGGCCGTCACCTTGCCGGGCCGGTCCGCCACCAGCGCGCCGGTGACCCGGTGCGGGATCTCCCCGTGCCACGGCTCGTAGCCGTCGAAGAGGTGGTTGAGCAGGCCGGTGCCGCGCGTATCGGTCAGGAACTGGCTGCGGAACCCGATGAGGCCCCGCGAGGGGATGCGGAACTCGAGACGCACGCGCCCGGTGCCGTGGTTGACCATGTTGGTCATGCGCCCGCGGCGGGTCCCCACCTTCTGCGTCACGACGCCCACGTACTCCTCGGGGCAGTCGATCACGAGCCGCTCCATGGGCTCGTGGCGCGCGCCGTCGACCTCGCGCGTGATGACCTCGGGCTTGCCCGCCGCGAGCTCGAAGCCCTCCCGCCGCATCATCTCGATGAGGATGGCCATCTGCAGTTCGCCGCGGCCCGAGACCTGGAAGGCGTCGGGCGTGTCGCCCGGCTCGGCGCGCAGGCTCACGTTGGTCAGCAGCTCGCGCTCGAGCCGCTCCTTGAGGTTGCGCGAGGTGACGAAGCGTCCCTCCTGCCCGGCGAAGGGCGAGGTGTTGACCTGGAACACCATGCTCACGGTGGGTTCGTCCACCACCACGTGCGGCAGCGCCCGCGGGTCCTCGGGGTCGGTGATGGTGTCGCCGATGTTGACCTCGGTGAAGCCCGCCAGCGCCACGATGTCGCCCGGCCCCGCCTCCTCGACCTCGACGCGCTCGAGCCCCTCGAAGGTGTAGAGGTTGGTCACGCGCGCCCGCACCGCCGGCCCGTCGACGCGCGCCAGCGCCACGTCCTGGCGGGGCACGACGCGGCCGTTCACGATGCGCCCGATCGCCAGGCGCCCGACGTAATCGGAGTAGTCGAGGTTGAGCACCAGCATCTGGAGGGGAACGAGCGGGTCGTAGCACGGCGCGGGGATGGTACGCAGGATCTCCTCGAACAGGGGCTTGAGCGGCAGGTCCTCGCCGTCCGGCTGGAGCCGGCAGATGCCGTCGCGGGCGACGGTGTAGAGCACCGGGAACTCGAGCTGCTCCTCGGTGGCGTCGAGGTCGATGAACAGGTCGTAGACCTCGTTCAGCACCGCCTGCGGCCGCGCGTCCTTGCGGTCGATCTTGTTGATGACCACGATGGGCGGGAGCCCGAGCTCGAGCGCCTTGCGCAGCACGAAGCGCGTCTGCGGCAGCGGCCCCTCGCTGGCGTCGACCAGCAGCAGCACGCCGTCCACCATCTTGAGCGTGCGCTCGACCTCGCCGCCGAAGTCGGCGTGGCCCGGCGTGTCCACGATGTTGATCTTGGTGCGCCCGAAGCGCACTCCCGTGTTCTTGGCGAGGATGGTGATGCCCTTCTCGCGCTCGAGGTCGTTCGAGTCCATCACGCGCTCGACCACGTCCTGGTTCTCGCGGAACACGCCGCTCTGCCACAGCATGGCGTCCACCAGCGTGGTCTTGCCATGGTCCACGTGCGCGATGATGGCGATGTTGCGCAGGTCCTCGCGCACGGCGGAGCCGGCGGGCGCGCCGCCCGAGGACGCGTGTCCGCGACCGTGGCTCATCGGCCCACCGCCGGGGTCCGCGCGCGCGGGCCCAGAAGGCCCTCGAGCACGTCCCAGTACCCCGGGCGGCCGTCGAGGGAGTCGTAGGAGTAGAGCGCGAGCGTGCGGTAGCCGAGCTCCAGCGCGCCCTTGATCTTGGCGGCGGTGGCCGCGGCGCTCGAGTTGAACACGGCGATCCCGGGCACGACGCGGCCGGTGCCCAGCTCGGTGGCGTAGGCCAGCATCTGGCTCAGGACGGTTTGCACCTCGGGGGCATAGCACATCACGAACACGCGGTCGAGCAGCCCCTGGCGCACCCACGCCCGCCACTCCTGCGCATGCCGCCTCTCGGCGGCGACCGTGTCCGCCAGCACGGCCGCGCTGAGGGGGATCCCGGGGCGCACGGTGTCGAGCGAGTCGCGCACCTCGCGCACGACGGCGGTGACCTGCGCGCGCTGGAACGCGCTCCAGGCCGAGTCGAGAGCCGTCCGGCGGGCTGCGGACTCGAAGCGGAAGCGCGCGGGGTCCACCCCGTGCTCCAGCGCGAAGCGGGCGCGCGCATCGGCATCGAGCCCCGCGAAGCTCCCAGGCTCCCGGATGTAGTCGAGGTGCACGCCGTCCACGGGGTAGCGTCCCGCGATCTCCCGGGCGATCGAGGCGATCCAGGCGCGCACGGCGGGCCGCACCGGGCTCACGAACACGCCCTCGACGCCGAGCCGGCGGCGCTCGGCCGGACTCAGCCGCGTCATGGGGCGGCCGTCCGGCATGCGCACGACCCACTCCGGGTGCCGGTTGAGCACGTGGCGCGGGTCGCGCGGGCGGTGCGGCGCCGACCACACCAGCACGCAGTTCATCCAGGCGTGGACCTCGAGCCCCGCGGCGTGGGCCCGCTCGAGCACGAGCGCCAGAGGATCGGAGTCGCCCCGCGGAAGGGCCTCGGAGCGCGGCAGCAGGTCGGAGCGGTAGAAGGCGTCCCCCCTCCCGACCACCTGCACCAGCAGCCCCCTGACGCCCGCGGCCCGCGCCCGCTCGACCATGCGGTCGATGGAAGCGGGGTCCACCAGGGTGCCGCGCGTGACCCAGAGGTAGTCGGCCACCCGCCCCGTGGCGACCCCGAGCGCTCTGTCCGTGGCCGGCGCGAGGACCGCGCCGGGCGCCGGGATCGCGACCGGCGTGGAGACCGAGTCGGGCGCCGGGGACGGCACGGCGAGGCTGTCCGCGGCCGGCGCGACGACCGCGCCAGGCGCCGGGGACGGCACGGCGAGGCTGTCCGTGGCCGGGGTCGCCGGCACGCCGGCCAAATCCGCCACCAGCAACACGAATGCGAGCAGATTCATGCGCAGGAACCGTAGGACACGCGGGTCATCGAGCGCGAACGCGGGCGGAAAGGGACCCCTCCGCCCGCGCGCGTTCCAGCCCTCGAAGATCGGCAGAGTCTCAGCCGGTCTTGACTCCCGTCCGCGTGCGCTTCTTGGCCGGCCCGACCGGGCTTCCGGCCTCCCGCCCACGGCGCTTCGGCTTCTCGGCCTCGGCGGCCTCCTCGGCCTTGGCCTCGCCCCTCTTCTCCTTCTTCTTCTCCCCGCCCTTGAGTGCCTTCTCCTTGGCCTCGGCGGCGGCGATGCGATCCTTGCGCTCGTTCTCCTTCTGCTCGACGGTCTTCACCAGCTCGAGCCAGGCCGTCTCGCCGGCGTCGCCCAGCCGGTGACCGCCCCGGAGGATCCGCGTGTAGCCGCCGTGCCGCTCGGCGTACCAGGGCGCGATGGTGTCGAAGAGCTTCGCCGTGACCGCGGGCCGCATCACGAAGCGGGCCACGTGGCGGCGTGCCGCCAGGTCGCCGCGCTTGGCGAAGGTGATCAGCCGCTCCGCCAGCCGGCGCGACTCCTTGGCCTTGGCCACGGTCGTCTCGATGCGCTCGTACTGGAAGAGCGCCGTGACCAGGTTGCGCAGCACCGCGCGCCGGTGGGACGCCGTGCGGCTCAGCTTGCGATGATCTTTCCGGTGTCGCATGTCAGTCCGATTCCCTCTGGGCCGGCGGCGCCGGCCGTGTCATCCCGTCGTACAGGTCAGCCCTCGACCGCCGCCGGCGCCTTGTGCTGCTGGTAGTAGCGCGTCACGTCCATGCCGAAGGAAAGCCCCATCTCGGCGAGCAGGTCCTGGATCTCCTTGAGGGACTTCCGGCCGAAGTTGCGGTACTTGAGCATCTCCGACTCGGTCTTCTGGACGAGGTCGCCGATGGACTTGATCTCGGCGGCGCGCAGGCAGTTGCTCGAGCGCACCGACAGCTCAAGCTCCTCGACGCTCTTCTCCAGCAGCCGGCGCACATGCACGATCTGCGGATCCTCCTCCTCCTCGCCCTCGATGACCGGCTCCTCCTCGAAGTGGATGAACATGTCGAAGTGGTCGCGCATGAGCTTGGCCGCCCAGGCGATCGCATCCGCCGGGAGGATGCTCTCGTCGGTCCAGACCTCGAGGGTCAGCTTGTCGTAGTCGATCCGCTGGCCGACACGCGTGGCCTCGACGTGGTAGTTCACCTTGGTGACGGGCGAGAACAGCGAGTCCACGGGGACCACCCCGATCGGCCGGTCACCCTGCTGGTGCTGGTCCGCGGACGCGTAGCCGCGGCCCCCGTTGATGTCCACCTCCATGCGGAGGTCGCCGTCACGGTTCAGCGAGGCGATGTGGAGGTCCGGGTTCAGGATCTCGACGTCTGCGTCCACCTGCATGTCGCCGGCCTTCACCTCGCGCTTGCCGTTCACCTCGAAGGTGCCCTTCTTCGGACCGTCGCCGTGCAGCTTCAGGCGCACCAGCTTGAGGTTCAGGATGATCTCGGTGACGTCCTCGATCACACCCGGCAGGGTCGAGAACTCGTGGAGTACGCCTTCGATGCGTACGGCGGTGATGGCCGCACCCTGCAGCGACGACAGCAGCACGCGACGCAACGCGTTGCCCAGGGTGATGCCGAACCCCCGTTCCAGGGGCTCGATGACGAACTTGCCGTACCCGGTGGTGTTGCCAGCGTCCGCGACCACCTGCTTCGGCATGGTCAGATTCTTCCACTTCATCAGGCAGCCTCCCTGAGGAGAAGGCGTGGGTTACTTCGAGTAGAGCTCGACGATGAGCTGCTCGTTGACCGGCGTCGGGATGGACGCGCGGGTGGGGATGCTGAGCACGCGCCCGCTCGACCGCTCGGGGCTCAGCTCCAGCCACTCGGGCGGCGCCTGCCCCTTGCGCGCCTCGAGCGAGTTCACGATGACGGGCATCTTGCGGCTCTTCTCGCGCACCTGCACCTCGTCACCCGCACGCACCAGGAACGAGGGGATGTCCACCTTGCGGCCGTTCACCGTGAAGTGCCCGTGCCGCACGAACTGCCGGGCCTGGCTCCGGTTCACCGCGAACCCGAGCCGGTAGACCACGTTGTCGAGACGGCGCTCGAGCATCTGGAGCAGCACCTCACCGGTGACGCCCTTCGCCTCGGCCGCCTTCTCGAAGTAGTTGCGGAACTGCCGCTCGAGGATGCCGTACATCCGGCGCGCCTTCTGCTTCTCGCGCAGCTGCACGCCGTAGTTCGTCTCCTTGATGCGGCGACTCTTGCCGTGCTCGCCCGGGGCGTACGCGCGGCGCTCGATGGCGCACTTGTCGGTGTAGCAGCGGGTGCCCTTGAGATTGAGCTTCATGCCCGCACGCCGGCACATGCGGCACCGCGCATCCTGATAGACCGCCATGGTGCCCTCCTAGACCCGGCGCCGCTTGGGCGGGCGGCAACCGTTGTGCGGGATGGGGGTGACGTCCTTGATGGCGGAGATCTCGAGCCCTGCCGCCTGCAGCGAGCGGATGGCCGCCTCGCGACCCCCACCAGGCCCCTTGACCCACACCTCGACGCGCTTCATGCCGAGGTTGAGGGCCTCGCGGGCGCTGGCCTCCGCCGCCACCTGCGCCGCGAACGGGGTGCTCTTGCGCGAGCCCTTGAAGCCCACCTTGCCCGCGCTGGCCCAGGTGATCACGGCACCATCCATGTCCGTGATGGTGATGATCGTGTTGTTGAAGCTCGCCTGCACGTGAGCCACCCCGTTGGTGCTCACCTTGCGGTCGCGCTTCTTGCTCTTCTTGACCTCAGCCACTCGGAACCTCCTCGACGGTTACTTCTTGGGCGCGGGCTTGGGAGCGGTGCGCTTCATCACGCCGGCGGTCTTCTTCGGACCCTTGCGGGTGCGCGCGTTGGTCTTGGTGCGCTGGCCACGCACCGGCAGGCCACGGCGGTGCCGCAGTCCGCGGTACGCGCCGATATCCATCAGGCGCTTGATGTTCATCGCCATCTCGCTGCGCAGGGCACCCTCGACCTTGTGCTCGCGCTCGATGATGTTGCGCAGCTTCCCGGTGTCCTCGTCGGTCAGGTTCTTGACCCGGATGTCCCCCGAGACGCCGGCCGTTTCCAGGATCTTGCGCGCGGTCGTGCGACCGACACCGTAGATGTAGGTCAGCGCGATCTCGATCCGCTTGTCGTTCGGCAGATCTACGCCGGCAATTCGTGCCACGGAACGCCTCCTTCGCTAGGCTGCGCCTGAAAGCCCGATCACTGCGTTGGCTCGGTCGCTCCTCGCTGCGACGTATCCTCGATACGACTCGCTCGTCGCTCCCTCGCCGCCTTGTGCTCGGCCTTTCGGGCGCATCCTATTTCTGACGCTGCTTGTGCCGCGGATTGCGCTTGCAGATCACGCGGATCACGCCGTTGCGACGCACCACCTTGCAGTGCTCGCAGATCTTCTTCACCGAAGTA
>Ga0315295_10002017_pt1 | contig 17281 bp, 19 predicted proteins | sample YL17G14_0_MG_FD_204453 | JGI IMG/M metagenome (GOLD analysis project Ga0315295, IMG submission 204453) | Sediment microbial communities from Yellowstone Lake, YNP, Wyoming, USA - YL17G14_0 | ecosystem: Environmental > Aquatic > Freshwater > Lake > Sediment | place: USA: Wyoming | collected... | reverse complement strand
ACCGTCGGTTGAGCTTAAGGTTGAAGAGGATGGAAATCAGCCGGGGTACAGCCTGGCGGATACCTCGGCCTGGGTTGACCGCTCGGCCGATGAGTTCAAGAGGTGTCTTGACACCATCGTTGAGCTGGCGGAACTCCAGTCCAGCCTGGAAATCCTGGGCCGGGAAATCAACCGTACCAAGAGAATCGTCAACGCCCTCGAGTACATGATTATCCCCAGCCTGGAGAATACCATCTCCTTCCTCGAGATGAAGTTCGAGGAAAGAGACCGCGAAGAAAAAGCGAGACTGAAGCGCGTCAAGGTCATCTTAGCGGAGAAGGAAGCCGTTAAGTAACGGTCGAAAAGAAGACTGAATAGAAGCTATCTTGCAGGTTTTAGCGTGATAGCTATGCATGCAGGATAGCTTTTATTATTTCGTTTTATTTTGATTAAAAAACAGTCCGAATGCCATTGAGATTCTCAAACCTTCGAAGCAAAACGACTCACTCTGTCATTGCGAGCCCCAATGAAATCCCGATGCAATCGGGATGGAATCGGGGCGTGGCAATCTCCGACCGGATAGTTATTCACAATTCGGAGATTGCTTCGCTTTGCTCGCAATGACAGCTAGGTATTTTCCCTATTTGCATCAAGGCTTCTTACGATGTTTTGTTGTTTTAACCAGAGGATTACATGGCCACTTCGATAATATCATTTAGGAATTAATCGTAAAAGCTGTATAATGCATGTATAACATGGTTATGATTTTGGAATTCTAAATATGCAGAATGAACCTTATGAAGGGATGCTTTCGGAATACCTGAAGGGGGAGATGAGGGTTCTAAATGCCCACGTCCCCGTTCAGCAGAAGTCCCTGGCTGAACTTATGAAGGAAGAGTACCCGGGAGTCCTGGCTAAAGACGGAAGCACCTACCTTATCAAGCGAAAAGAGCTTAACTATCTGGCGGGTTTCCTCACACCGGAGGAACAGAAGCAATTAGTGCTGCCGCTCCTCATTGAGGTAGTTCCCGGCGAGGATTATACCGCTCTTATCGCCCGCGGTGGTATCGAGCAGAAAGTTATCGAGCACGTTCTCGGTATGCCGGTAAGGCTCGAAAGGAGCCGGATACCGCTGGTGAAACCCCAGCTTGCCGCTCTCCGGCAGAACCTCAGGACGGCAACACAGTACATCTTCTCACCCAGGATGCCGTCATAGGTAATTGATGTCGATTAACCGGCGCAATTTTGTTCAACTGATAAGAGGCTGAGCCCGGAAGGTTAGCCATCCACCTTGTCAGTACCGGAAGTATCATATTTATTCTTTAGCGAGTTGCACCGGTTGCTAAACCCATTTCAGCCCTTTCCCGCACCGGAACCTTGACCATCATTATTACTGGTATCGCCAGGCTAACCATGAAAGAAAATGCGATGAAAGCCACGGTGAAACTGCCCTGCGTATCGTGAAACCAGCCGGCCAGGAGTGGCGCCCCGATACCAAATGCCATACTACTGATGGCCATGACGCCCCGAATCGAGGCAAAATTTTTAATGCCGAAACAATCCGCCTGTATGGCGAAGAGGAGAGGAATCGGTCCGCCGAAGCCCGGCCCGTAGAAGGCAAGGAACGGAATTATCATCCAGGGAGCGCGGATATTGGCGAAAATGAATACGCCGACCGCTTTTAAGGCCACGGCAATCATGAGTAATTTTTTCTTATCATGAGTATCACCGAGCGCGGAAAAGCCGAGTCGGCCCGTCAGGCTGCTCAGGGTGATTCCGGTTACGGTAAGCGCCGCGAGACTCTCGGTGATTCCGGCGTCAAGCAGGTTTGGCATGGCGAGTACATTTATAGCGGCCTGGGCGCCGCTGGTAAAGCCGTTGAATAAAAACAGCATCCAGAAGTTACGCGTCTTGAGGCATTCTTTTAACGTGAGTCCCCCCTCAGTGGAACCGGCATACCGGCTAAAACGGCTGCCACTGATTTTTTTACTGGCTTCCAGTTCAGCCTGGTTCTTCGGTTTATCGCCGTCGGGCAACATTCCGTACTGTTCCGGCCGGTGTCTTATTATTAGCGCCAGTGGCACTCCAATTACGATGAAGGATAATCCAAGGCCAGAGAGGGTGTTTCGCCAGCCATAGTTGTCAATCAGATAGACGATTAGCGGTGTCATGATGCCCGATAAACCAAACCCGGCCGAGAGAATACCCAGTGCCATAGAGCGGCGGCGCCGGAACCAGTTGGCGACGGCCGTGTACTGGGCAATCCCGGTAGCCATGGTGTTACCCAAGGCCATGATAAGGAAAGAAACATAGAAAGTATATATAGAGTCGAGACGGCTCATAAAAATGAAGGAGACAGATAAAACAACTATACCGATTAAGATGCATTTGCGCACACCGATGCGGTCAATAAAAAGACCGACAAGGGGCATAACAACGCCGCCCTCGATGCTTCGGAGCGATGAAGCGAAAGCCATTTCCGTCTGGCTGCAATCCAGTTCTAGAAGCATGGGATTATAGAAGGCGGTAAAGCCATAGACAGTAACACCGCCGATGGTCATATTGAGCAGGATTGAAGCGATGATTATCCACCAGCCGTAGAAGATACCGCGGAACCTTTTGGTAATACTCACGAGCACCTCTTACCTGTGAACTTGGCGGCGATTATAACATCATCCTGACCATGGTAACAAGTGTCAATGTATGATGGGTTTTTCCCCGAAACTGCCGTTGCCATAACTATCTCTCAATGATACAATATTAGAATGTACGCCCCTGTAGCTCAGGTGGATAGAGCACCAGCCTCCGAAGCTGGTCGCGGGCGTTCAAGTCGCCCCAGGGGCAGTTTCTATCATACTGAGAGGCATGATGTTGGATACCAGCAAAGTCATTGAAATACGGTGGCACGGGCGGGGAGGGCAGGGGGTCGTGACCTCAGCCGGGCTTGTCGCCGAAGCCGCAATTAACGAGGGCAAATACGCTCAGGCTTTCCCCAGTTTCGGACCGGAAAGAAGGGGCGCGCCGGTTGCCGCCTTTGTCCGCATCAGTAGTAAGGAACCCATCCGTGTCAGGTCTGAAATTCTCACCCCCGATGTGGCCGTGGTGTTTGACGTGCGGCTTATCGAAACGGCGGACGCAACCAGCGGGCTCAAGGGAAACGGTTTACTCGTTCTGAATGCGAACAAACCTATTTCCGAGCTTGAGCGTGAACTGGATAACAAGTGGGAACTTGCCGTTGTGGATGCCAGCAAGATTGCCGTGGAAACGCTGGGTATTCCCATCGTCAATACGACCATGGTCGGCGCACTGATTAAAGCGACGAGCATTATCAAGCTGGAGTCCCTTTTTGAACCGCTCCGGCGCCGTTTCGGGCGGCTGGCCGACCGGAACATCGAAGCGATGAAGCGAGCTTACGAGGAAACCATCGTAAAAACGAGAATGAAGTAAATAGACAGTTATCCCTGTTTCATCCATAGAACATTAAAGAAAAAACGCTTGGCACCAAATCCTGAATAAGACCAAAATACAAATAATATCAATTGTCATTGCGAGGGCTTCAGCCAGAAGGTTCAGCCTGAAGGCTTTAGCCCGAAGCAATCCGTGCCCTAGCCTCTCCCTTTTCTAAAGGGAGATTGAGAGGGATTAAGTCTTAAAATCCCCCTTTATCCCCCTTTGCCAAAGGGGGAAATTATAAGTTCTAATCGGAGATTGCTTAGTTGTCCTTCCCTGAAAGGGAAGGGGAGATATCAGAATTTAGGATTTTGTTGAAGAGGTATTTGATTTGGCCAAGAAAGAACAGGAAATAACCGTTAAAGATATTGAAAAGGGCGCGGTTGTCACCGAGCCGGGTAGTGCCGAAAGGTACCGCTCCGGTGACTGGCGCTCGCAGCGCCCTATCATCGATAGAAGCGAGTGCATCAAGTGCGGGTTCTGCTTCCTCTACTGCCCGGAGGGGTGTGTAAAGCAGACTAAAGAGGGCTATTTCGAGCCGGATATGTATTACTGCAAGGGGTGCAGTATCTGTGCCGTGGAGTGCCCGAAGAAGTGCATCAAAATGCAGGAGGAGAAGGGAAAATAGCTAAGCGAGTTGGTCTTGAGGTTTCAATTGCCGTTGCCGAAGCGGTAAAACTGGCGGATGTGGACGTGGTGGCGGCTTACCCCATTACGCCGCAAACACATATTGTCGAGCATCTGGCGGAACTCGTTGCCAACGGTGAGCTTGATGCCGCCTACGTGCCGGTGGAATCCGAGCACTCGGCCATGAGCGCCTCGCTCGGTGCGGCGGCGGCCGGGGCGCGCGCCTTTACGGCGACGGCCGGACAGGGGCTCGAGCTCATGCACGAGGTTCTTTACGCCGTCTCCGGGATGCGGCTGCCGATCGTCATGGCGGTGGTAAACCGTGCTTTATCCGCTCCCATCAGCATCTGGGGCGACCACTCCGATGTCATGTCGGTTAGAGACGCCGGCTGGATTCAGATTTTCGTTGAAAATGGGCAGGAGGCGGTTGATAACGTCATCTGCGCCTTCCGTATCGCCGAGGATAAGGATGTCCTCATTCCGACGATGGTCAACCTCGACGGCTTTCATCTTTCCCACGTCATCGAGCCGGTTACCATGCCGGATGAAGCGGGTGTGGGGAAATTCCTGCCACCGCTGAGTTATCCTTTCGCCTTGCGGCCTGATAAGCCGGTGACGATGGGCGGCTTCGCCCCGCCCGGCATTTATACCGAGGTCAAAAAGGGACAGGAAGATGCCCTGGAAAACTCGAAAAAGATAGTTCTTAAAGCCTGGCAGGAGTACGGCGATATTTTCGGGCGCTACTACCACCCGGTCGAGCACTACCGCACCGAAGGTATGAAAACGCTGCTTTTAACCATGGGGAGCTACAGTGAGACGGCCTCGCTCACGATTGACCGGATGCGGGACAAAGGTATGGACGTGGGGCTGATAAGGCTGCGTCTCTGGCGTCCCTTCCCGTTCGATGAGATAATGCAGGCGGTTAAGGGGGTGGACACGCTCATCGTGCTCGACCGCGCCATTTCCTTCGGCGGGCAGGGCGGCCCCGTCGGCTCGGAGCTCCGCTCCGCCCTCTACAATCTTCCGAAAAGGCCGAAGGTGATTGATTTTATTGCCGGGCTCGGCGGGCGTGATGTTTCCCCGGACGATTTTGAGAATATCGTAAAACGCGGTATGGAGATGTCCCGGACGGACAGCATACCCGCATTTCAGATGTACGGAGTTAAAGAATAATGGTAGAAGCAACTTCCGATACCGTTAAAATGGGTCGCCGTCTGATTCCCAAGCAGGAACTCTTCGCTCCGGGGCACCGCGCCTGCGCCGGCTGTGCCGAAGCCCTGGCAGTGAGACTGGCCTGCAAGGCAATCGGGCCGAATACAATCATCGTCAACGCTACCGGCTGCATGGAGGTCGTCTCCTCGCAGCTGCCGACGACTTCATGGCGGGTGCCATGGATTCATACCCTTTTTGAGAATACGGGGGCGGTCGCCTCCGGCATTGAAGCGGCGCGGAAGACTCTCGTCAAAAAACGGGGCATTCCCGACGGCGGCACCCATGTCGTTGCCATGGCGGGTGACGGGGGTACGACCGATATCGGGCTCCAGGCCCTATCAGGTATGCTGGAGCGGGGACATGATGTCCTCTACATTTGTTTTGACAACGAAGCCTACATGAACACCGGCATCCAGCGCTCCTCTTCCACCCCTTACGGTGCGGCGACGACGACATCCCCGGCGGGTAAAGTGAGCATTGGGCAGGTTACCTGGAAAAAAGACCTGCCGGAAATTGCGGCGGCGCACGAAATCCCCTACGTGGCGACGGCCTGTCCCAGCTATCCTTTTGACCTCATGGACAAGGTTACGCGCGGGCTCGCCGCCAGAGGCCCGGCGTATGTGCATATTCTATCCGTTTGCCCCACCGGCTGGCGCTGCAACCCGGAGCTTGCCATCAAGGTAGGTAAACTGGCGGTAGATACAGGAGTCTTCCCTCTTTACGAAATTGTGAGCGGCGTTTATAATCTTACAGTAAATGTTCCGGAACTCAAACCGGTGAGCGATTACCTGAGCCTTCAGGGACGCTTCAGACACCTCTCGCCGGAGAATATTAAACAGATTCAGGAGCGAGTGAACAAGAAATACGCCGCTCTCCGGGAGAGGGTAAAACTTACCCACGAGGGCATTGTAGTTTAAGTAAGCGGGGCGTGGCGCAGCTGGTTTAGCGCGCATGGTTTGGGACCATGAGGTCGGCGGTTCAAATCCGCCCGCCCCGACCAAAAATTCTGTAGTGGGTCAATTTAAAATTAATTGAATAATGACACAAACCTATTGACAAACCTGTAATGAACCGTTATTATTAACTTAATTCGGATTACCGAAGGTGGATAGCCCGTAAGGGTTAGCGTATAAAGGCCGGACTTGTTCCGGCTTTTGTATTTTATTCAAGTAGCTTTCTACCGTATCCGTTATACTTATTCTGAAATTCTGCGGCTAGCTGCTTGCCAAAACAAGGGCCCCAGGCTATTTTGCCCCTACTAGACAGAATATCCATCTTAACTGGATGCGCTAAAAGGTCGGTTAGCTGGAGACCGCCCACGTTTGCTACTTTTCGGCGCAATTTCAGCTCTTTGCTAGTAAGGACCGATTGGAATGATTGTGCGCTGTTGTAATACGTTCCATTGTCCCAAACATAGGAGTATACTCTACATAATTGTGCATCCTCGTTCTTGCCTCTACTCTCAGCCAAAACGTCACCTTTGCACCTAAGATAATTGAGGAAACCCTTGTATCTTTCAAGGAGAAATGTCAAGCATAGGTGGTAAGGATGCTGGGCTGAGGTGCCGTATCTCTCCTTATGGCTCTTCTTATCAATCACGACCGCGAATATTTTAAAACGGGAGTCACGAACGAAACTGGCAAAGTCCTGTTCCCATAAGGCATTCCTGCCGGGGTCAGCTAATACCCCAAACGAGTGACGTTTATTGAGGATGTCTTCCCGATGTAAAACGATGGGGTCATCAGGGCTGTGTGGGAAATGCTGCTGCTTAAGCATTTCCAATTTTGGCTGGAATTCATTACGGTAGTAATCTGTTTCAATTGCGATACCAAGCAAACCCAAATACCTATGACCAACGTCGTCCAAATCGTTGTAGTTATGGTCACCAGATTCATCAACGTAGAGTCTGTATTTCACAAGTATGTATTATAGCACTTGATTGAATCTTATGTCATAGGATAGTTTCAAATTGACTCACCACCAAAAATTCAAAAGTTTAAATCCACTCCTTGACTTACCCCGTCAACTCCATTAAAATCCATAAATGGGAAGCATGGGAGGTTGCTGGATAGTTTGAGAGCCTAATGCAGATAATACCGAACCAGCCGGCCCGGCTTTCAGGGGCTGAATGCAATGAAACGCCTCTTTCTGCTAAATTTATTTATTATCCCGCAACCCACGCGGGATTTTTTATACTTCTTGTTTAATACCCCGACTGTAAGGTTGTGGGAAGTTTATTCTAGGCAGGTCAAAAGGAGGCAGACCGTGACGAAAAAGAAAGCTCTTCTCATGGTGAAGGTAGCTCCCCCGATAGCGCAGGAGAGTCAGTGGAATAGCTGGTACAATGATAGGCATGTGGCAGGCCGTTTGACTATACCGGGATTTCTCTCTGTTCGCCGATTCAGCAAGATAGACGGCATACCGAAAGAATTTGCCGTCGCCGGTGAGGCCAAATACCTTGCGCTATATGACCTGGCTGATGTGAAGGTGCTGAAAGGTGAGCCATACCGGAGGCTGGTCGAAGAAGAGGCCGCACGGCCCAGGGATGGCTTTGAAGGGTCCATATCCAGACTACCAAAATTCGCCCGCGGCGTCTACGAGCAGATATACCCTGAAGAAGGAGAATACGCCGTTCCCCAGACAAGGTTTGTCTTTGTCGTGGGGCACGAGGCCCCCCGGAACAAACAGAAAGAGTTCAATGCCTGGTACAATACCGAACACCTGCCTGCCCTTATGGCGGTGCCCGGCTTTGTCACGGGCCGCCGTTTTGTACTCTCTGAGACGCCAGTGGTTGAGCGGGGAGGGACTCTCTCAAAATACCTCACCATCTATGACATTGAGAATAGGGATGCACTTGAGAGTGACGCCTTCAAGAAGGCAGCCGTCTCCCCCTGGAGCGACTGGGTGCGAAGCTGGTATACCCGGAAGATGTGCACGCTGTACCGTCGTATCTATCCCAGAGAGTAGCATCCGCGCCGGTTTAATAACTAGAGAAGGATGAAAGGGGACTACTTTGAAGATAATAAGACCTTCCGAGATACCAAAAGAAGTGCAGCACCGGCCATTATTTATCGGCGAGGTTGCCATGCAGGCCCTGATAACCCAAGAAATGGGTGAGACGTTCTTGTCGTCTCTCCGCCACTGGGCCCCCGGCGCGAGGGCGAAGTTCCATACCCATTCCAGTGACCAGCTCCTCATTATAACTGAAGGCAGGGGTATGATAACCTCGGAAAAGGAGACGGCAGCCGTGGGCATCGGTGAAATTGTCTTTATCCCCGTGGGAGAAAAGCACTGGCATGGCGCAATGAAAGATTCCAGTTTCGCCTATATCGACATTCGGGCGCGGGATAGCATCACGACGCAGATTGAGGACTGAAGAGATTAAGGAGGCATATCCAATGTATGACCTCGTTATTAAGGGCGGCAGGGTACTCGACCCGGCTGAGAACATGGACGGTAACCTGGATGTCGCCATAAGCAGCGGACTGATTTCAAAGGTCGGGAAAGATATCCCCGAAAAGGAGAGCCATCAGGTTGTGAGTGCGAGGGGTATGTTCGTTACTCCCGGGCTCATTGATGTCCACACTCACGTTTGTGACGGCATTGTAAGAAACGGCGCCTCACCAGACGCTGCCGGCGTGATGCAGGGGGTAACCACTGTGGCTGACGGCGGGAGTGCCGGACAGGCAATCTTCGGGGGTTTTACAAAGTATGTTATCCCGAACGTCCGCACGACGGTATTCTGCTTCCTTCATATCTGTTCCTTCGGACTCAGCGTCATGCCTGAACTATGGAGCCGTCAGGACATTGACACTGAGGCAACCGAGAAAGTCATCGCTGAGAACGCTGGTCTAATCAAGGGGGTGAAACTTCGGCTTGTGGGAGGTCTGGTAGCCAGTCACGGCGCTGAGGTAATGAGGCTAACCCGGGATACCGCCAGGAGATTCAAGTTGCCGATTATGGTACATATTGGAGACCCGGACAAGCTCGTCCCTGAGGAGGTAACCCGTGTGGCTCTGCCGATGATGGAGGAGGGGGATATTCTGAGCCATATCTACACGCACCAGCAGGGGCGGGTCCTTCTCCCCAACGGCAGTTTAATGCCAGAGTTCAGAGAGGCAGTGAAACGGGGGGTGGTGCTGGATATCGCCCACGGGCGAAACAACTTTAGTTTTGAAGTGGCGGAGAGAATGCTGGCTCAGGGCATACTGCCAACAACAATCAGCTCAGATGTTGGTGCCCAGTCAATCGGCGGTCCGGTCTACGGGCTCACGGTGACCATGTCCAAGATGATGGCACTGGGACTCAGCTTAAGAGACATCATTACTATGACTACCATCAACCCGGCGCGTGCCCTTAAAATCCATGACCGCAAAGGTAGCTTAAAACCGGGCATGGACGCCGATGTTTCGATTCTGGAGGTTGCCTCGGGCAGATGGCGGCTCGTTGACTCAGAAAAAAAGGTGAAGGAGACAGATAAGCTGATTGTGCCTCGAATAACGGTAAAATCAGGGCAGGTGATTCGGGCGGGGCCGGTAGCTGAGCCCGAGGTTTTGAACTAACTCTTTTCAGTCAGATAACAATCTGAGATTGACTGAGATTGAAGAGAGGGACACATTATCCGGCGAGCATACCCACAAAGGATGACGGTTCAAGGGTTGGCTAATTGTGGCTTGCCCAGAACTTTAGCCATGCAGTAACTCCTTACCTCTTATCACAGGAATACGCATTGATTCCTGAATTCTCGTGTTTGGAAACTCTCGCATTTCACATTTTGGCTATTTGTGCTGCTGGGGCGTAGCCTACCGCTGGTCACTGCCCAAGCTGTGACAGCTCACAGTATACTTCATAAGAAATGCTCGTTGAGGGGAAAATCAACTGGAATTACGTCTCTAAGGACTTTTTACAAAGAGTAATCGAAGTTCTAAAATGGGTCTTACTGCTAATGACATTAACTGTGCAAAAATGTATCGACCTTAAGAAATTAGCGGTGTCAAGTTTTTATCACCCAATTTACAATGCCAAGACTTGACCGTCAGTTCGGACAAATATGTTGTATCTGCTGGCACCTATTTTCCCTTTGACCTGACTCTCCGAGTCAGGAGATTTCATCCTCATCAATATCAGTGAGGTGATTCTGCCCCCAATACCAATCCAATATTTCGGTCTATCGTTTGTTCCCATGTGTCAGTATTATTAAAGCCACCAGGGAAATTCGACAAAGTCACACCCAAAATATCGAGTGTTTCAGCGATACCTTCACCGGCATGCTTGCCTGTTTGGAGGTTGTCCATAACATACCGTACTTGGGCCTCGCGACCTCCATCAACTAACTCTTTTACGCGGTTCGGGGTTAGTGAATCTGGACGAGCGTAGGTAGCAAATATATTAAATCCCATCCATTCAACAAACTCCACCGAGGCCTCGGCGCAAATTACGTTTGTCCTTTTAAATACTTTACCTGTAACCTGTTGAAAGTCTTCCAATCTGAATTCTATCAGAGCCTGCTTATCTTTGATCTTTTTTCTGTAGTTGGCAGCGCCATTTTCATAAACAGAGCTATTCTTCCCATCTACCTGTATCAGGATTTCAGTAACTTTATCAACCGCTTCCAGTTGTATCGAAGGTATGAGCCAGTTACCTGATAGTTCAACCCTGGCTATGTTAAGCCCGAGATTACCGGCGGACTCAATCAATTCGGGAGGGAACTTATCCTCCAGCCGCGTATCGTAGATAAACAGGTCTGCGGCGGTGAGTTCGCGGATGTCCTCCTGTTTAATATTAAAATCTGCCGGGTTCTTATCCGGCGGGATAATGTTGACAACGTCAATCTTCCCGCTCCCGACCCTCCTCACTATTTGCGAGATTAGAGTAGTACAGGTCACTACCTTAAGCTCAGGGGCAGCCGGCGGTGAGCAACCTGACGCAAGTAAGGAGATCAGGATCAGAAACAGACCAATGCTAATCAAAATCCTTGATCTCTCAGGTGACAAGTGCCTTCCAACCTCCGTATCTTACCTTATACGGTCAGATTACATCGGCACAATATGAATGTTAGCTCTGATTCTCAGGCACAGTATTTCCTTCTCGCTTACCCTTTATCCAGAGAAGAGGATAAATTATATCGCTAAAACAGCAGGGAATCCAGACCGCTAGGAACAGGAACAAAAATACATAAGGAAGCAGTGGAATCCAATTGGCTATTCCGAAGGCAGTAAAACCGAATAGCGACGCCCATGTACTTAATAGAACATGAATAGAGTGCGGGAACCTAGTAACCGGTTTTAAATAACCAATGGCGATACCAATTAAAGCTGCGGAATTTACTACCTGCCATTTGGCAATCCCGATATACGGCATTTTGGCCGTCTCCATAAAGGGTAATTCCAGTTCCATCGGGATATGGAGCAATGTGCCCCCTAAAAATGGGATTACGGAGTCACTTACGGCGGCGACGACGACAGAGCCGGTATAGCCAATGATAATTGCCAGCCAGATATTACCCCTTCCATAAAGTCTGTACATAGCTGTAGTTACCAGCGCACTTAGCACCACGTGAAGAGGGTGCAGAATGTAGAAAAGGACATTTGAAATATCACCTGGAACATCGAAATAGATAATAATGAGCATGACGACAATACCCGTCGCCGCTCCAAAGACGGTAAAGGGAGCATGTCTTAGCATCTCTTTTACCATTAGCTTAGTTGACCACATTTTTTATTGCCTCCTGGACTCTGGCAATTTACAGGGTATGATGAAGCGTATAACTACCAAGACTTCTACTGGTTAAGGGACTACTTCGTCTCAATCTCTTTTTGTATCCGTTTTTCGATATCACCCGCCGAAAAAATTCTGCCCGTCGATACCACCTTGTCGTTAATCACCAGTGACGGACATGACATTATGCCGTACTTGTCCGCTTCATCGGAAATGGCATCGAATTTCTCCAGCTTCACCCCGCCGGGGTATTTCTCAGCAATTCTAGTTGCCTGTTTGACTTGCTCCCGGCACATCGGTCAGTTTTGTGAGGTGAACGTTTTTATTACTATCATTTAGCCCTCCTTTTTTGTTTCTCTGTTAGTTTGGATTATTCAAAAATCTCACCCTTTTAATACCCTGAAATCTGCCCGAAGATAAGCCCCATGATAGTCGCGATGACTAACGCCAATCCCATTAAGGTCATGGTCTTTTTGACCCCCATAATCTTAAAAAGAACGAGCATCATCGGTAAGGAAAACGCCGGCCCGGTAAGGAGCAGGGATAGTGCCGGCCCGTTAGCCATCCCGAGGTCAAGGAACGCCCGGATTATCGGGACTTCACACAAACTGCAGAAATACATCATTATTCCGAAGAAAGATGTGAGCCCGCAGCAAAGTAAGTCGTTTTTACCGGCAAAATCGGCCACCAGCGCCCGGGGGAAAGCAACATATACCATACCGGCGATAAATGCACCTACCAGGACGAGCGGTACAATCGAGCGCAGGATCAAATATGTCTGTTTAACCCACTCAATTGCTTCATCCTTAGTAAACCAGTGCCATACAACTATTCCCAGAATAGCCAAAGCTATTCCGGAAACAATCCAGTGTTCCTGGTAGGTCAGAAGGATGAGGGCAATCAGAAGGCCAAAAAGAATTCCCTGCTGCTTTAAGTTAAGGCCTTTATCTTCCTTTCCGGTCGATAGGGCAACGAGGGACTGGCGGTGCTTTTGGCGTTCCTCCTTACGGAAAATAAAGGCCATAATAAGACCGAGCACTATGGCAAAGGTAAATGAACCGATTGTTCTCGCAACGGCAATATCCACGCCTAGCAGTTTCGCTGAATATATCATCGTGGTGATATTGATAACCGGGGCGGCGTAAAGGAAAGTAATAGCCGGCCCCAGCCCCGCGCCTTTTTTATATATACCGCTAAACAGCGGCAGCACGGTGCATGATCAGACCGTCAGCAGCGTGCCGGCTACGGCGGCAACACCATACGACACCGTCCTGTTTACTTCAGAACTGAAGTACTTAACCACCGCTTCTCTTGAGAAGAATACGACGATAGCTCCGGCCAGAAAGAAAGCGACGATAAGAGAAGCGATTGTCGACGGTTCGAATCACCCGGAAAGGAAAACAATGGCTTCGTTTGCGAGTTGCCAAAAGCGTTCCATCTCCTACCTCCTTTCTTCATGATATTGCCCTTCTCTTTCCCTCTCTTTGGTTGCTATCAGTATTTGCGGGCAGCCCTCATTGGAACTGAGGACCGCAAACCTCTTTACTCAAGAGGGCTGCCCTCGAGTAAGGGATTAGGAAAAGGTATTTTGAGCAAATACAGGGTTGATAGTTAAGCTCATATTCTTTCTGAAGAATAAACCGTTGGTCCCAACATTTGTCTCGCTATACCCACCCCTTATACTTAAGCCACGGCGGCTCAGTATCCGCAGTGTCGCGGTAAACCTTGCGCCAACCCTCTTCCACATTTTTGGGAGTGATGGAAACCGTAGGCAGAATGACGTGCATGGGCAGGTCATACCCCAGGTGCCATTTGGCTATAGCATCCACCACCGCCGTTCCAGCCTCTGCGTACTGAGAGTAGGACTGTACATTCCAGAGAACCGGCTCAGGTTCCAGGAGCAGCTTGGCATAGCTGATGTCCAGATTCCAGGTTGCTGCCCATACGTCCTTGCGACCGGAAGCCTTCACCATACTTACACCCTCTGGCACCCAGTTTGAAACGCTCTGAAGTAAGAGTCCATGGAGGTCTGAGTGTTTCTCCAGCAAAGACTTCACTGCCCCCTTAACCTCACTCGCGTCGTTGACGTAGGTCACCCCCAGGTTCTCAATTTTGCAGATAGCCTGGACATCACTTTTAGGGACTTCATCACGGAAGCCCCATTGTGGGGTCACTCATCACCAGCAAGATTCGGGGCGATATGGGTCCTGGATTTGTGCCACTTTAGCTGTTGTGTATCCCGCCGACGCTATCTTCTTAGCCAGCTCACGCAGCGCCGCCGCCCCGCTCTGATAGGTATTGCCGCTAAGAGTGCAGATGGTAGGATAATAGGAGCCAAAGGGTCTGTAAGTAGAGAACACGGGAATGCCGGCTTCATAAAGCGATTTTACTGCTTCGTGAACGCCGAAGCCATGGGAGGGGATGCCAACTACGGCATCTACCTTCTCATTTAAGAACATTCGGGCTGTGACCAATTCCCTATTTGGCGTCTCACCTCCATGGCTGACCGTAATGGGCTCAATATCCAGTTCTTTGCAGCGGCTTTCCACTGCCATAGCGGTATAGCGTGGCGCTACGGATGAAAGGGTCATCCACATAGAGCCAATTCTTAGCTTCATCGCCTTGACTTTTGCTTTTTCCTCGTCGGTCAACGCGATGTCCTCAGGACGCCCGGCGCTCGCGTACTTTTCATTCCACAGCCTGAAGGCTCCATCGTAGTCTTTGGCAATGGTCTCTACCTTTCCCAGCTTCCTTTTGACCGGGCCTGTCGGTGTTGGTGAAGCTTGTGGCGTAGCCGTGACTTTCGGTGTAGGCGTGATTCCCGAGGTGGGCGAGGGCGCTAATGCTGCCGGGGCACATGATGCCAGAAGACTGCTGATGGCAGGAAACGACAGGCCAAGTGCACTCGCCCCGATGATGAACCGCCGACGGGTTATTCTAGACTGCTGACGGTCCTCAACCAGTTTCCTGGTAGCCATTTTTAACCTCCTTTCTTTACATACGTGGTAAACCCAGATTACTAATTGATTCCCTCGATGATATGAATTGTATTTTGTTCTATACCACCTCCTTTCACATGTAAGACTGTAAATTAGGGTAATAGCGTAGTGTAGAAAATTTTCTTTTCCAGATGTAATCCTGCGATCTTATATCCGAATGATTAAGCTGCTCCCCACACTTTTCTCAACAAAAAGCGGACCGTATCGGTAATACAATGTAAATGTAATTTGGTCGTTACCCAAAACGGAACATCATGGAAATTTATGTGGACAGAGAATATATAATCTTCTTCACACGGGTATCAAGCATCCCGTAATATATTTTCCTGCCGACCCGGCGGGAATACACCATTTGTCACATGCGCAGTCAGGCGAGATGATCTGATAAGTTTCCTTGTTTAATGTTGCCAAGAAGCTCTTGAAGTTCGGTAACATTTTTTTCGCCATCGATTAGTAGTTTCACGATCCTAAGCCGAGTAGGATTCCCTAAATATCGAAACAAATCTGATTCCCTAATTTCTATATTGCCACGAGATTCCGACATATAATCCTCCAACATTAAATATCCCCAAAAACGCATCTAAATGAGCTATTATTATGGAAATATGTTCATAATTATTATATTAAGTAAATATCGCAATGTCAATATATATTCTTTTTCAGATAAAATAAACTGTTAACAAACAAAATGTGTACCTTCATTTGCTTGGAGAAAGATTGTACCAATAGATTACGCAGCGTGAATTCTTAACTTTAACAGTTTTATGAAGTGGATTTTCCCCGCCCAAGCTATGAAAAAACGAGGCGCATGCTATGTAGCATTATACGGGCTAATATTTTGACAGGAGTTGGCCATAACCTTCAATCTTGTCGTTCACTCCGGCCATCCGCAACATATTCCATACCGTCGCCTGATTGCTTGTGATAATCGGCTTCTGCAAATCATGTTCTAGCTTATCAATGACTTCAAAAGTGTGCAGGTTAGTGCAACTAATAAAAACAGCCTCAGTCTCTGGCCTATCAACCTCTCTTGCCAAGTGATACACAGTCTCAGGTGTCACTTCAGCGATGTCAAATCCGCTTTTGTTAAGCCACTTGGCGTTTAGGACCTGTATTCCGCTGTCTTCGACAAATTTTACCGCCGCTCTCGCTACCGCTTCGACGTACGGCATCGCGATTGATACCTTCCTTATTCCCATCTTGTTAAGAGCGGCGATTACCGAGGTAGAAGTAGTAGTTGTCGGTAGATTACCATTTCTTTCCATCATCTTCCTTATCAACCTTTGGTCGTGGCCATACCCATCAATAAAGGTTACGCCGGTCCCGGTCATTGCCACCACCGCAGGACGGACATCGCAAATTAATGCGGCGGCGTCCGCCACGTAGTCTTCCGCCTTCCTGAGACGAGCGACAACCTCTTCGTCATCTCTTCCAGCACCGGAGAAATTGAACCGGTGGTAGTGGCAGGATACCCCCGCTGGTGTTACGAGACCGAATTCAGGTTCTATGGCTATGATTCCCGAGGGCACTAATACTCCCAACCTGGCACGCCATCCATACATCTATAGCACCCCTCCTTATGCCTTACGTAGTCACCCTTTTTCGCTACATTCTAGCGGAACATACCTCATTTTGCCAATCATTCGTTTAACAGCGGATAGCCCCAGCTTGGACCATAAGAGAGCGCCCCCACTTGGCCTTCATGTGGAACAAACTGAATACATTTTGACGAAAAGTGCAGACAGAAAAAATCGAAGCTGGTTATGGTGGAGACGGAGGAGACTCAACCTCCCTCTGAAACAACGGATGACTGGATTGACCTTTTGGAATCAGTCTTGGCTCCCGCAAACGCATAGGAGCATTCAATCCTCTTAATACGAACAATCCCCAAAGTGTCCATTAACTTTCGTCTCAAAACTGTCTCATTTTCCCTGACGATTTACACTGCCATCGGTAGTAGGTCTGGTCGGGGACGCCGATCTTCCTGCAGATCACGGCCATGCTGGTGCCGTGGCTGAGCATGAGCTCAGCCTCCCGGAGCTTGTTGATGATTTGTTCCGGAGTGTTGGCCTGTTCAGGCATTTTACTCCCCTTTAATGTTTATCAGTCTAACATTAAAAGGGGACTATTTCAGGAGGTCATGTCCAAATTATTGCATGGCTGAGTAAGAAGTTGGCCGCATAATAGTATTGGTAGCTTTAAGGACTATCGGGCCATTTTTACTCGTTTCTTCTGCCACTCTAATCCATTCGGGATCACGTGTGAAAGCATCCCACTTTTTCTCGCGTTCTGCGAGG
>Ga0315295_10002016_pt1 | contig 17284 bp, 24 predicted proteins | sample YL17G14_0_MG_FD_204453 | JGI IMG/M metagenome (GOLD analysis project Ga0315295, IMG submission 204453) | Sediment microbial communities from Yellowstone Lake, YNP, Wyoming, USA - YL17G14_0 | ecosystem: Environmental > Aquatic > Freshwater > Lake > Sediment | place: USA: Wyoming | collected... | reverse complement strand
ACTCACGACTACAAACTTAGATCAAAAGTCTATATTAACATTCACCAAAAAACGAGCTTCGTTAGTTGGAAATATTGACGAAACAACTATTTCTCTTGTATTAGAAATTTTATCTGTGCTAAACTTTCCAGTAATTGGATCTGCCCAACCATGATGATAAACAATAACTCGGGTATCAATAGCAACAACAGGATTGTTAGGAAGATTAAAAACATTTTGGCTAATTCTTCGGCAAAAATCTAAATCAGACCAAACATTAAACAAATGCGTGTCGAAACTACCTATAAGGTCAATTAAACCTTTTTCAAAAAGCATACAAAAAGTACCAACTTCTGTAACCACCAAAATCCAATTAGGAGTAAAGCGCTGGCTTCCAAAAATACATTGAGTTACTCTTCCATATTGCATAGCGGATAAGATTTTTAAATCTACACCAACTTGAATACATCTGGGGTGATTATACATAGGAGGATGTAAATGATCCATCTTGAAAGTGTTAAGTAAGGTCTCTAACCATCTCGGAGGCACAACAACGTCATCATCTAAAGTGCAAATATATTTACAAGTAGAATTTGCTACACCATCATACCGGCTTTGAGCTATTCCCATAAGTTCCGGATGATTAACAAAAACATCGGCTTTATTCTTGGCATATTCGACTATACCCTCTTCAGTTGACCCATCGTTAATCAAAACTAATTCATACAAATCTCGAGGTGTATTTTCTTCTACTGACCGAACACATCGGGATAACAAATCAAGCCTATTAAAAAAGGGAATGTTTATAGAAACTTCTCTCATTTTTCCATCCACCAAATCCTTTCTCTAACAACCATTTGTTTATTAGGGTTGGTTAGGAGTTTATCAAAGATTGCTTTAATAACATTTCTTCCGTCATCGCAATTAGGGTCGAAATCATGTCCTGAAATAATTCCCCCCGGGTTTATCTTTGGAATCCAAGCATCGAAATCATTACAGACTTCAATATAACGATGACCAGCATCAACAAAAAGAAAGTCAATTTTTTCAGCAAATTCTTGTGCAACCTTTGTGCTTTCTCCCACCAAAAATTTTGTATGTCCATCAAGATTAAACTTCTTTAAATTCTCTAAAGCTACATCAGAATTCCATTTATATATTCCATACTTATCTTCATAAGAATAGTTATCAACTGTATATAAGATAGACCCTTTTCCCGCCACAGCAGATGCCAAAATTGCTGTGACCCTTCCAGCCCCTGTTCCCAATTCCACTAACACAGATTTAGGTTGGAGAAGAGAAGCTAGCTTCCATAACTCGTAGCACTCTGTTGCGGTTGTTGTACTTGGAATTGTCAGTAAATTTTTATCCATATGATTTACCATCCTCAATCCAATATATCTAATAAAAATCTTTGAGCTGCATCGAGACTAAGAAATTGGCCTATTTGTAAGGTTTCTCTATCACTAAACCATGCAATTACTTTAAAAGTTCCACCTTCATTTGATATAGAAAAATTTCTTAGTTTACTTACTTCTACGACTTTCGTCTTTTCTAAATTCCATATCCATTTTATCATTTTTGTTTTCCTCCTATGGATTTAATACTTTTAACAAAGCGGCCACTCCTAAAATCAAAACAATTATTCCCAATGTCTTTCTAAACTTTCTTATCTTCATTATTTTTGTTATGTAGGCTCCTAAAAATGGAGCAATCCCTGCCCCTATGCACAAAGGGATAGCAAGGTCCCAATTCAATGCTTTTCCCATCAACAGCCAAACAAAAACTCCCGTCATACAAATAGGAGCTTCTGCCAAATCAGTAATCCCAACCGCTGCTTTAGGGTTTACACCAATAACAATCTGCCCTCCTGTCACCAGCGGACCGTAACCGCCTCCTGACATTCCTTTGTTAAAAGCCGAAACTATACCAATAATATAAAGTTTTGCCCAGGAAAAAGGAACTTTCCAACCTGAAACCAATAAAATCCCTATCAAAGTTACCATTATTCCAATATACCAAGATAAGGCATCTTTTGACAAAAATTTTACTCCTAAAAATGAAGAAAAAGCAACCCCCAAAATTCCACTTACCACTATCACAGAAACTTTAGTAAGGTCTGATTTTCTACTCCACAGAAAACTTGCATTCTTGAATCGGTGGTGCAATACCCCTCCAATAAATCCACCCATTGCTTGGGACAATAAGATAGCTGGAATTATCTCTTTAGGAGAATACCCCAAAAGGAGCAGTGCAGGAGCTCCCAATGTTCCATACCCTTGACCAAAAGCTGCATCAATAACCTCAAACACAAAAGCCATTATCAGTACAACTATCCAATCAAAATTCATATCGCACCATCCTTTTTCATTTGTTCACGTATCTTTGTTGCAGAGATAGAACTAACCTGTTGCGGGGGAACGTGCTCGATAATATCATAACCTACACCACGCCCATAGTTCACGGATTCAATATCAGGAATAACTAAAATCTTTAACATTCCTGAATCTATCAAATCTTTTAAATCTCTGTTTAAATTTTCCACAACTTTTTCAGTAGGAAAAGGGTTCTGCTCGTCTACTGGAACATCTCTAACACATAGTAAAACTCTTTTTCCCATACTCAATCTTTGATCTATCAACCAGCGATGTCCTGGATGCCATGGTTGCCAACGCCCAATAAACATAGAATACTTAACCTTTGAAGATGATGTCACTTTATCAGCTTGCGCCTTTATCTCAGCCATATTTCACCTCTATTAGATTGGTATGGAATATTTTTCCATCATGATTTTCCATTTTTCTGGTAACAAATCCGTTAAGTCTGGATACTTTTCTTTCCACTTACCCCGATTAGATCTCTCATTAGAATATCCAGAAGTTAACACTTCTTTCATCTCTTCCACATCAACATCCAAATAAATAGCTAAAGATTCTGCTGTTTCTACAGGTCTGTCCAGCAAACTTTCATATCTAATTTCAATACAGTCAATATCAAATTTGTTCCGAAAATCCGACCAGGCCGTCATTCTATCTAACCAAGAAGGGAAAGAAGAAATTGCAGAAATAGGATCGGGGTGAGTCCAAAAAACCGCTCCAGGGGACGACCATCTCCGAACTTGAGATTCAATAACATCTCTTGGATCACGATACATAAGAATTATTTTTGGATAAACTTCCCAAATACTTTTTATATAATCAAGACTCTCAACCATACTATTCAAGTAAGCTGGTAGCTTATCTCCAAATATTTTAGGCTTGGCTTCATTCTTTCTGCAAATATTTGCTATATCAAAATATTCCCTACTTGTTACAATTTTTTTATTCTCCGCTAACCATTTTTCCATATCCATATACCTATCATCTCCTGGAATTCCTTTATTATTTTTTGCAAAATAGAATAAAAAGTTTTTACTAAATACACGCATTTCATTTGAACAAAAAATATCTTTATGTCGGTTTAATGCTGCAGCCATAGCCGTTGTCCCTGAACGGTAGCAACCAGTCACTAATAAAATATGAGAACCTTTATTATCTAAAAATATTTTAGGCATCCTTACCATCTCCCAACCCCTCTGGTTCAGTATTTACATTAATAGGTTCAAAAATTGAATCCGCCCCATAATTAGTTGAATAAAGATACTCTATAGTTTTTATTGAATCCAGCGTAATAGCATTAGCGTCAGCAGAAATTATTTCATAAGGTATCCCATATTCTCTCATCATAGTAACCCAGTTTTTAGGTAGGTAATCAGTCAATTCTGGATATATTTCCTTCCACTTTCCAATATTTGACCTTCCTTTGGAAAAGTGAAATATCATAACCTCTTCCATCTCCTTCTTATCAACTTTCAAAAATTCTGACAACTCTAATGCTACTTTAGTAGGTTCTATCAATAACCGTTCATATCTTAGCTCAAAGTAATCCATTTCATACTCATCTTTAAATACATTCCATGCATACATATAATCTTTCCAATTAGGTCTTATAAGTAGGCACTTATTCCAATCTGGTCTTCTATGGCCCATATCCATCATAATCTGCTTATGGGAAGCACCATTAAATCTTGCTCTCCAATAGCTCCGAACTTGAGATTCAATAACATCTCTTGGATCACGGTACATAAAAATTACTTTAGGATAAATTTTGAAAAAATCTTTGCAATAATCAAAACGGTCTTGAATTCTAAAAATATAGTTTGGCAATTTATCTCCATAAATTTTGGGCTTCTCTGAACGATATTTATTTACCAACCCTACAAAATTTTTCTTATCAAACTTTTCATCTGTTTCCAATTCTTTAAAAAACCCCTCCGTATCCAAATATTTATCCTGTTCTGGCAATCCATGTTGTTCATCTTGGGAAGGTATAAAACTACCGTCTTCTGCTTTTGGATAGGTTTTCCAATACCTTAACATTCTTTTACGAATCTGGGGGCCTTCATTTCCAGGATCAAAAAAGTCCAACTCACTGGTACAAAAAATATCTTTATGTCGGTTTAATGCTGCAGCCATTGATGTAGTTCCAGCACGGTAGCAACCACAAACCATAAAAATATTTGATTTTGAATTTTCTAAAATTATTTTCGCCATCTGTAACCCCCTAAAGAGATTGTAATAATCTAACCCATCTCTGCATATAAATTGCGTTGACGGGGTATAAAGCACTCAGTAGATAAAAGTAAATTTTATCTACACATTCTTCGATTGACATTTTGTCTGTTTCTACCACTATTTCAGGATTTATTGGTTCTTCATATGGGGCAGAAACCCCAGTAAATTCCTTTATCACTCCTTCTTTTGCTTTCTTATACATACCCTTTACATCACGTTGCTCACAAACTTCTACCGGACATTTTACAAAAACTTCGATAAATTCATCTTTCCCAACCAAAGTCCTTGCCAAATCTCTATCTTTTCGGTAAGGAGAAATAAAAGCAGTTATTGCTACTACCCCCGCGTCCACAAAAAGTTTAGATACCTCCCCCAGTCTTCTAATATTTTCTTCGCGGTCTTCTGGGCTAAATCCTAAATTGCTATTTAACCCCTTCCTTACGTTATCCCCATCTAAAATGTAGGTTTTTACTCCATCCTTAAATAGCTTTTTCTCTAAATCTTCTGCCAATGTCGATTTCCCAGAACAAGGCAGTCCCGTAAACCAAACAACTAAAGATTTATGCTCATTTGAATTTTGCCTAACTTCTTTTGTTATCATAGTTCAAACCATCCTTTCGCTTCTTTAAAAATTCTTTCGGGGGTTAGTTTTCTCATACATTCGCCACCAATAGGTTGATCCTTCAATGGCCATCCTCTATAATAAATACAAGGATTAGTAAAATCACAACATGGTATGCAAGGAAGTTCATTACGTGGATATAAAGCCTTCACAGTTGGGTAATAATACACTCTCAAAAACGGGTCCATATTTCCAAATACTGCTAAAGTTTTCTTCCCCAAAGCCCCACCAATATGTATAGCTGAAGAATCAGGTCCTATAATAAAATCCATAATCGAACAAAGAGCCGCCATTTCTTCTAAAGTAGTGCTCCCCAACAAATTAAATACATTCTTTTCCTGTCCAATATAGTTCAAGAAATCTATACCTTTTCGTCTCCCATGCCAAAATTCCATCTGCCCAAAAACCACAACTTTCAACTTCGGTACTTTGGAAAACTTCTCTGTTAGCGCTTTTACTGTTTCGGGTGGGAAAGTTCTTGTATTAGATGTGCAAGTGGCTTGAATTCCCAACCATTTGCTTCTTTTACTATAATGCAATTTCTTTTTTAAAAACTCCACTTTCTGTTCATTCACATTAACATAAAATCTTTTATTTTCTCCCGAAACCCCCATCAACTGGTCAAATACATCAGAACGGTTAACCTTTTTATAAATTTCTGGAGCCAATGTACCACCAACCTCAGGGCTTTCTACTTTATATCTCAAATCTTTGACACTTTCGTAAACAAAAGAATAGGAGTCAGGAATAGGGATAATTTCATCCAAAAATGGAGCACCCTTCAAAACATCTAAATGTTCTGGTTTTGTTGCTAATGTTAACCTATCTTCAGGATGTTTCTCTTTATAACTACGTAAACTTGAAGACAAAAGAATTAGATCCCCAATTCCACCCATTCTTATCACCAAAGTTCCTTTTTTGAAATCTGGAGAATCCCTTTTTACCACCTCTCTTAATAGTTCTTCGACTTTCTCCATAACCATTTCCACAGGAATTCCTGTCATACATCGAAACTCATTAAAACATCGTTCATACCAACAAGGAGAACAAGGATACGCTATCCAAACCCCCACCGCGTTTGGATAATAAAGTATTCTTGTCCGTGGTGGATTTGGACCAAATAAAGCAACTGTTTTCTTACCCAGCGCACCAGCAATATGTAGCAATCCACTATCTGGGCAAACTACAACCTCACATTCATTTAATAAAGCAACAACTTGTCGAAGATGCATATTCCCTAATGAAATAATATTAGGATAAATTTCTGTTTCTGGTGGGCTGCCTTCGCTAAAAAATAGGATGGTAGAATCAGGATATTTGTTAAGCAGTTTAAATGTTAATAACCATTGCTTTTCTGCTGGCCATGTCCTTCGTGCTGTAGTTGCACCAACCTGTATCCCTATCAATCTTTGTCTTTTAAAACTAACATTTTTCTGTATCCACTTTTTAGCCCACGCCTTCTCCTGCGGTGTTACAGCATAAACAGGTTTTTTATCTTCCAAAGTCAACCCCGCAAGTTCTGCAAAAATATCTATTCTATGACTGCCTGGATTGGTAGTTTCAATTTCAACCTCCTTACCCGTTCCAAAATTGTATACCTTTTCAAATTCATAATTTGACAACTCATTTACAGTAATAGTTCGATCAATATCAGGATTGTTAGCGAGAATTTCGAAAAGAGCTCCACGACCATACCTTTCGGTTGTACAAACAATTATGAGTTTATCTGGATTTTCTCTTTTGATTTGATGGATAGATGGGGTGATCATCAGCATATCGCCAATACCACCCAAATTGCGGGAAACAAGAATAGCTTTGGTTTTAGGTTTTTCTTCTACGACCGTTGGTTTTAGATTTGCCCCAACAAATTTAGATGAATAACTTTTATGTGGAGATGGATGGGAAAATCGACTCACTTTTCAGACTCCCCTTGGATCGCAAATTTCAAAATGGTACTGGATAGGTTACAAGAACATAATCTATCCAGTACCGTAGTATTTTAATACATGATGGTTACGTACAAACTACCATTAGCAGAATCTCTAATAGCAGATATGTATTTCTTCCCGTTAATAGAAAAATATTCAGCGATACCGGCTTTAAGAAGCATAGCAGTTGCTGTTGCTAACGCATCTGACATATCCTGAAACTTGACATGACAATCCTGCGAAGCAATCAAACGAACCACCTGAGCTGTAATGGCGTCTGCATTTTTTGCAGCAACATCCGTAAATGCAATTACAACTGTTTCCTGAGGAAATAAAGCCCCTTGAACACCGTCACCACCTTGATCACGGGGTAACCGTATTTTCATTTTTGCTGTTACATCAGCCATAGGTCAACCCCCTTTAAAATTTAACTCTGCCAATGACGATTATATCATACGTATATCCATTGTCTCCATACAGTATGAATCCATCAAGAGCTTTTGTGACTTCGTACGTACCCGCACCTTCAGAAGCACCACCATCAGCGGATACCTTAGATGCAAAAACTCGGTAATATGTATCTACCATCTGATGTATGGTTCTTTGCCCCGTAGTTCCTTTTCCGGAACTACCTTGTTCAACAGCTGTTTCTGTTGCAAAATTCAGATGATCATGTGCTGCTGCCATTGTATGTGTAAACCCGAAAATAGTCTCTCCAGGTTTCACGTCACCAATGACGGAATCGAAGCCCTGATCATAGGCATATGGACATATATTTTTAACCCATTTGTCCTTCATTTATTCTCCTCCCCTTAGTTCGCTATTTGTCCTAAACAAAGGACGTTTAAATATTCGTTTGCATCGCCGATGATAGTAAATCCAGTTCCATCCGTAGCAAATGTGCCAGTCCAAGGCGCAACAGTGAAAGGTGTATCAGATGGAAATAAAACAGCTTGAAAAGTTGAATCAACCATTCTTTGTACTGCTGGGCTTTTTTCGCTTCCTTTTGCCCCCTGTAAGTAAAGGTCGGTTTCACTCCCGTCTGGTTCCCAATATGCGGTATGGTCTTTAAACGTAAAAGCAAGTGTTCCACCTGCTCCCAGTTTAACCCTACTTGTAACCAATCCCACATCTTTATAAATTGATCCAACTATTCCCCAAAAATCCATATCTTTACATCCCGGACAATAATCTTTTGCCCACTTTGGGGTAGCTCTTGGACTCGTAGGAAGTGTGGCTACTATAATTATATCATAACCAGCACTTAAATCCCCTACCAACCTAAAACCTGTAGACGTTTTAAATGATATACGTGTTCTGTTGATAGGTGCTGAAGCCCATTTCTGAGCAAAAATAAGGGAATGGTCAACCTCTGTAACCAGACCTCCTGTTAGATGGTCAAAAGTAAAATCACTGTAACCACTTGTTCCGCCCCCACCTGCTGTTAAACAATATTCGGTGGATCCAAAAATAACTTGCCTTCTCTCACGTGATCCCAAAATATTGCGGATATGAAAATCTTCCAGCAACGGACACGTTTGATGTGACCTTGTTGTAACTCGTCCCATAAGTTCCTCCCTTTGTAAAAAGTTAGAGATATATAATTATATTAATTTCATCTGGATGCGCTGAGGCAGGTCATCTAATCTATTCGGTAATCTGTTTAGCAAAATCTGCTTTCTCTTGCTGGTCTTTTGGTCCTTGCTCGGTTTTTGCAACCTTCGCTTTTTGAACCGGAGCGGGTGCAGGTGCAACCGTTACTTCTTTCACCAACTCATAAACCTCAGGCTGTGTTGCCAATAAGGATTCTCCAAGATCAAACGGAACCTCACAAACGCCCTTCTCGTCAAACATAACTTCAACCCTTGGTGTTATTTTAAATGCCACGGGGTTTTCTAATTCCTGTGCAGCTAATGCTTTGTGTTTAATTTTAATCTTTTTCTTCTCTACCATTTTTCCACCCTCCATGCTTAAATTTTGATTTTTTACTTTAAATGTAAAAGTTGTAGGCAACATATTTTCATTCCTCCCCAACGATGTCTTCTATTTCACTTGCGGGTATATCACCCTTTGCAGCCATTTCTTGTCTCATTCTATCTGCTATCTCTGATGTTGAGATACCTATTAATTTCTCACCACCCGGTTTCCTCCAAACCAAACAAAATTCATGACGTTTTGCCATCACCTTTCTTGATATCATTTGTGTAAGAAAGGCACTTGCTACGGGTGTTCCGTAGTCAAAAATAATCATATCATGTGGTATAAAACCAACCTTCCTACCAAGAAGCGCAAGATCTACGTGGTATTCGTAAAACCTCCCTCCTTTGCGAAAATCATTAACATTCCATGCACAAAAAGCACCGGGTTTCAAAACCCTGTAATTCTCGGCAAGTACCTCACCAAGGCCCTCTAAAAACATCTCATACGTAACCTTGCCCCCACCGTAACCCAGTTGCCCATCTTCTGGTCCATAATATTCTAAATCCCAGTAAGGGGGTGAAGTTATTGAAAAATCTGCGAAATTATCTTCCCATGGTACCTTTTTGCTATCTCCCTCGTGGAGATAAATTTCGGTGTTGTTTGTAGCAAAAAGTTCTTCGTCTTTCTGGTTCAGAAGCAATTCTTTCAGTTTAAAATTAAATTCCATAAAACTGTGAGAAATATCACTCCCGTAATAATGCCTTCCGCTCCTCCAAACCGCTTCCATTCTGCTATTATGTCCTGCAAATGGATCAAAAACCTTACCACCTTCTTCTGTGTAAAACCTCACCATGAACCGGCAAATATTTTGCGAAAATGTTGAAAGTATTCCCTCTTTACCTCTACAACCAGTTGATGATGATCGGAAAAGATCGAAATGTTTTACGGCATTTGGATCAATTCTTGGCAATAGCTTCTTTGCTACCGCCTCTGTTTTAGTTTTATAATCTGCGCCAGAACCGTCAGCAACTAAATTTGAATCAATCGGTCTGTCGCCTCTATCATGCTTTAAAATTGACTCTGGAACCATCCCCAAATATTCCAGTGTCTTCTCCCGGTAGAACCGAGATTTAGCAATATCATGCAATGTTTTCATTTTTCAAAATCCTCCAATGTTTCAAATTTATTTCTTTCTTTATTTTTCCTTATATTTATCTGCAATCGATTGATGTTCTGCTGACAATTTATCTTCAAGTTTTTTATGTTCTCTATCGTATTCTTCCCCCTTGAACTTGCCGTAAATTGCGCTTTTTTCTTTATTAAACCTGCGGGTTGCAGCATCTGTTTCCCGGTGGAAACGCTTATTTCTATCTTCATCATATGCAGTAGGCCCGACGGAGGAACCACTTCTCTTTCTCGGTTGCTTATCTGGTCCACGCCCCTTATTCAACAAAAATAATTCATCAAATGCTTTTTTAAATTCTGACATTTTTTCCCTCCCCACCAATATTCCAAAAGATTAAAGGTTTCTTTAATTCTTCTTGATGCCTAACCAGCCAAGCCCAGGCTTTTGCATCGTAATATTTGTTACAATTAAACGGGGTTTCAATATCTTCCGTTTGTGTATATTCATAACCCCCATTAATCAACTCTAAATCAACCTGTCCAAATACATCATTTGAACGTGTTCTGATCTTCTTTTCCATTCCATCTAAATCTTTTGGTGAAACCGTTATTCCATAAATCTTTGTATCTGATTCAAGTTCTAAAAGTCCCCGTGTAACGCCTGAACAAATAACACCGCTTCCAATACTAATTACAATCGAACCACCAAGTAGTTCTTTAGGAATCAAATGTACCTGCTTTGCAGTCTCTTCTATTGATTCCTTATAAGGAAACCCTTGCTCTAACATAAAAGCATTGGGCCAACCTTCTTTTAAAACCTTGCGTGCACGGTACCAATTTATCTTCTGCCTTTGCGGTTTATCAAGTGGTACAACCGTTGCACCAAATTCCTTCCATTTTTGAATATGTTCTTCGAGGTTTTCTCTACCAGCAGTGTCTTTGTATTTGGGATAAAAAATTACGGCGGTCATGTTAAACTGTTGACAAAAATAACTTACGCCCCAACCGGCCATACTCACGCTCGTGTCCATGTAACCGACAGCGTTTGTTCCTATCTTTGTTAGGGCAAATAATTTTGCCTCCAGCCCTCTTATCTTTGAAAATGGTGGTCCTGGAGGGGCGCAAGCAAGATCTTCACGTTTTACCCAAATACCTTCATACTGTTCAATAGGTGTATCAATCGCTATCATCTGTGTTGAGCCTTATACGCTGCGCGACTAAAAAACCTTTTTCCCTGTTCATCTGATCGTTTCTTTAGTTTTTCCTGAGTTGCTTCTGGGCCACCAATAATTACCGTAGGTGAAGTAAACAAACGATCCATTGGGGTATCGCAGTTAATACAAGATGGGGGTTTTGTATCCCCCATCTTTCTTATCTCTTCTCTTACAAAACCACACTTCTCACATTTGAAAGAATAAATTGGCATGAATCAACCTCCGTATAAAATAAAACGGATTTAAAAACTTTATGTTACAAATTTATTCCTGTACCACCCCAACAAACTTCAACGTAGCTGTCTCTGATTGAACAGATGTATATTTCCTTCTTATTGGAAGGGTCATACCTGCTGTATAATCATCGTACAACCAAATTTTCTGTGAACCAACTGGTGTCACATCGGGTCCAAGAACCTCATCAAGGTCATCCATGATAGCATCTGTAACCGGTCTGTCATGAACTTTTGTATAGCCCTTTACATCCTGTGTCCCGGTTTTTGTAGGAACAGCATCTCTAAAATATTCAGTTGCCTTTTGATTTGCATCAATGGTCTGTGAGTCCACCGGCTGTCCTTCGATTCCAGCTTCCATCCTTGTCCAACGGCTTAACGCATAATCTGTTGCCCAGTCAGCTGCGGCAGTTCCAACATTTGTAGACGTATGTGCTGTATTACATCTGAAAGCGTCATGCAGATGACCCGTAGGAACTGTTGAATCTGCGGGTGGTCTTACACAATCACCAACAACGTATGCAGTATTCTGCAACCATAACGTTGCTCTGGCAATCAGTTCATCCCCCAAATTCGTAATATCATCGGTACAAGCTCTTGCATCTATTGCCGTACCGGGTCTAATACCAGTTGTTGAAAGGGTATTCTTTTTAATATCTAATCTTCGAATGTCCCTGTCTGAAAAAATCGTAACTCGTCTTGCCATGTTAATCCTCCTTGTTTGTGATTAAAAAAGTTTATTTTTAAACCCCAACGATGATTTTTAAAATCCCAATCGCACAAGCTTTCGGGGGTCGGGGTTATTATAGCCAAATTTAAGTTTTACAAAAAAAAAAATAAAGTGGGGAAGGATTATTTATTCACCTTTAGGGGGAAGCCTTTCCCCACTTTTTTCGGTTTCTAACTTATGGACTATGTTCTATCAAGATTAGATGGTAGCTTCACCAACATTCTTGATCCGAATCCACTTTTTCGGCGCGTACAACTGAGGTACCCCGTAGAGTAACTGTACCCATCGAATAGCAGGCTCGATAACAGCCAAATCCATCTTCATCATTGGAGCTAGCTGTTTGAACATAAGAACTTGAGGTGTGAGCTCTCCCATATACACATCATGCACATTCGCGCAGTCATCATTGTGGTCGGTCCAGCCAAGGAAAGGCGTCCCACCACCACCAGCTGTCTGGTAACTGTTGTTCCCCTGTTGGAGAGCAGCGTAAGATGCAATCAGGTAGAAAGGACCCGTGTTCACGCCACCGGCAACAGTTCTGTAAATCTTAAACCAATCCGGAGCCACCGCAACTGTTGCGGCATTTCGGATTGTTAACTGAACGTGACTTGTTGCAGCGGCAACTGCGGCCACATCTGACACCATCGGAGAAGACTCGCCATATCTGTTCGCATAAGTAACAGCATAGTAGTAGTTACCAAGACCGTTATTGGTCTTTGTAAAATCTCCACCGTTTCCAGCACCAGCCAACGTAATAGCCACCGACTGTGGAGCAGTTGGGGCATATCCTGAAGGACCAGTAGCTGTAGAAGTAGAGGTCACGTAACTCTTTCTCAAAAAGACGTCAGGGTTAAACGCCAAAGTACCAGCCTGTGAAGCGAAGGTATTCAACGGTACACCAATCTGCCCTTCTTTAAAAGGCACTACAATACGTTCCTTAGGGAACATGACTTTTGCCAAATCTGCCAAAGGTTTCGTTCCAATGAAAATATCAGTCGGGAAACCATAGTTCTCGATAACCTGATTAGCTGCTGTCTCAAGAATATCCTCTGTTAAAGGATCTCCGTCGGCATCAATAACCATTGATGTATCGATAAGGTTCTTTAGACCGTTAAATTCAAAGCCCTCGTTAGTGGAGTTCCCGGAAGCGTAAGCAGAATACCCAAATCTCAAGGTATTGTTGCCATTGTAAAGATAATTCTCAATCTTTCCAAGTAACCACATGATCCCGTTTTTGATTTCATTCCCGATAATATCACCGTGAGCAGTACGCACCAAGGTCATTGGATGTGTAACTTTTCGAACGGTCTGAAGATACTTCACGAGAGAAACCTGACGAGTATATGTAGCGTCGTCGTAAGTATTGAGTTCGCCTTCTGGAGCAAAAGCACCACCTTCTGAGCCATAGGAAGTTAACCTATTATACTCTTCAACTGTAGAGTACGCAGGTAGTTTGGGGATCTTCTGCCAAAACTTAATGTGCTGCATCTGGAAGGTAATAACCTTCAGAGATGCTTCAAGAGACTCAACCCTAAGCCCAGAACCACTAACACCACCCGTAGCTGCTGGGACATCGTAACCGGCGCTAAGAGCTTTGTTAAGCTCCTGAACCTGTTCGTAGGTGCTCATCCCAAATCCATCCATGTTCTCGTAGTCTTTTACACCTATCATTAGTAAAATCACCTCCTCCTTGTTGAAATAAAAATCATATCATTCATGCTTACTTTGGAAGGTAAGCCTTCACAATCTCTTCCTGCTCGGGTGTGAACCCGTAATTATGCTCTGCTTCAAATGCCATCAGGACGGTGTCTCGCATCTTTCCATCCATTACGGCCTTTGTCAAAGCGTCAGCTATAACTCTCTTCGGTAGTGTTCTCAAATCTGATTCTCCTCCACCTTCACCACCGGTATTAAACGATTTTTTGATCTCTACCGCCTTCAAAATGCTTTTGGGCTTGGAGACTGGAGTCTGCTCAATCGCCAAAAGTCTATCTTCTGTAGATTTCCGGAAATCCTTCATCTCAGAATGTAAACCCTTTACGACTTCGGTAAGAGATTTCAAAGTCTCGATATACTTATCGTTAAACTCTGTCTCACTCTTACGCAAACTACCAATATCTTTACCAACTGCCTCAAGCGCTAGAGAAGTTTCGTTAACAAGTGCCTCCAAGAATGGAGAAACCTCGATGGCTTTCTCAAGAGTATCGTTGTCGTCGAAATTTTCAAAAGATTTCTCTTCTTTCTCTTCCTTCTTCTCCGGTTCCTCTTCCTCTTCTTCCTCTTCCTTCTCTTCTGGTTCCTCCTCTTCTATTTCTTTGGAGGCCTTTGAAAAGATTTCAAGGGATTCGATAGCCTTTAGAAGTTCTTCCTCAGTAACCGTGACTTCGGCTTTTTCAACCTTCACCTCAGCTTCGGCTTTTTCAACTGCAACCTCTTCCTTCTTCTCGATTTTCTTCCCCTTCTCTTCGCACTTCTCTAATTCTTTATCTGCCATTATTGTACAACACCTCCTTCTATCTTGATCACCTTTCGGTGTTTGACTCTCTTAAAAAACTATTCCATCAACCGATGTTGCTAACCACCGACTCGTATAACCCCCGACCTTTGTTTGAAGAGTATACCATAGTTTAAACAGGTTTTCCTCTTTGTCATACTCTGCTTCTGGTGCTATAGCAGAAACATCATATGCTCCTCCAGGAGTAATGATTTCAGTAGTTGTTCCACCAACGTTGTACTTTGTTAAATCATTGTACCTTGTCCCATAAGCAAGACAGATAGCGTAAACACCACCACCATTTAATCCAAGATAATAAACTAAATATCTTTTTCGTTTAAAATCATAAACCGCTGCCGGATATCCTGCCATATTAGAATCAATAGTTCCACCACCTCCGTGAGGAATAACGCTTCCTTGTTTCACAAGTTGGTTTCTTGGAGAACTTTGATGCGTGCTAACGTCCTTAGCTTCAGCATCCATCGCAAAGAAAGGACTTGTAACAGGTATGGTTGCAACAGCAATGTTGTATCCCAATCCGGTACCGTATCCCCCATAAAAAACAAGTTTTGTTTTTTCAGCGATAATAGGTTTGTCTACCCAATAAACGTATGCATCATCATACGTACCGGGTCCCAATGGAATTATATTTATGTTTTGCATTTATTTTATCCCCTTTTGTTTTGGTTTACTTTCTTTTTGCATCAAATAATCTGTAAACCACCTCACCAACGAGACTCTTCTCCAACTTTAGCTCTGTTGCAATCGAGTCTATCCTCTTATCCAACATTCCCCTGACAAGAAGGACTTGGTTAGGATAAATGTACTTCATTCCTTTCAAAGACTTAGCAACTGCTTCAAGTTTTTCATCAAACAATGCCTTGCCAATGCTCTCTTCGTCCTCAGACTTGAGAATGGGTTTCGCTCTCTTTTCACCGGCTTCTTTTAAATCACCAGCCTTGTCCCGCTCATCCCCCTGTCCCGCTGTTGCACCAATTGGTGAACCAGCTGGATTCTCTTTTAATGGGAGTTTGCCTTCTGTTGGGGCAATTTCTTTCTTGTTCTCTCCGGGCACTGCAGCACCTTCAAGAGGCTTTGCTCTCTGTTCACCCTCTTCCTTTACATCACCAGCTTTGTCCCGTTCGTCGCCACGGCCTTTGCTCGCACCGACTGACTTGTTCAATACCATAGCCTTTTCAATATCGTATGTGTCTGCCATAATTTTAATTACTCCTTCTTTCCAAATATTTTTTTGATAAATTCTTCAACCTTTGCACCAAATTTTCTGTCGAGGTAAACCCCACCAGCAACCCCAATCAACAATACAATAAAATACCACATATGTTTTCCTCCTTACTTTTTACGTGCCATGTATTCTTTCTTTTCAATACGCCCCATGTGTTCAGGACTCAACTGGCCCGTCTCTCTGGCACGAGCCTTCAATGCTCCGCAAAGTGCTTTTGCATTTGTAATACCCTTTTTCTTACTCAGATGTGCTACGCACGTATTAAAACCCTCCTCCCCAACCCACTTCGTAGGTCCAGGTGGCATCTTGCCAGCCTTTTCAAGTTTATCAATCAAGGCCTTGGCAAATTCGATATTTATGATATCCTGAAAATCGATTTTATAGCGCATACTGTACCCCATCGTAGATATTTCTATAAAAAATTATAAGTTTCTTTTTCTTTTATAAATTTCTTTTCCTATAATAATACCTTAATTGTGGACTTCGTTCTAATTCCGAAATACAATCTTTTTTACAAGATTTGTCATACCCCATTATTCCAGTAAGGATTTGTCTTTTCTCAATATCACAACGAGGACTATGATATTGACAATTATTAGAAAATTTTATTGACTTTTCAACATCCTTGATCTTAATTTTAAGATAAAGGGATATATCATTGTAAAAAAGTAATGCTTTTTGTCTGGGGATAACTAAAGTATGCCCATACTTTAGTTTATATATCTTCCCATCATATTCAGATTTAATTTTCTCCAAGATATAAATATTTTTTTGAGATATGTAGCATCCAGAATTTGAAGAATTTCCTTCAGCATCGAAAAAACCAGCCAACCATTCTTTGCTTAATGTAAGGCAAGGACACAATTCTATTTTTTTAATTCCCTTCGGTTGATGGTTTGTCTTTCCAAGAAAACCATAATCTTTTCTAACTTTTAAATACTCAATCTTTCTTTTCATATCATTGAATTTAATCTGAAGATACGGTAAAATGTTTTCACAAAAATTCAATTGTTCAACTTGATTAAAATATAAATTATAGCTATCTTTTATACTTCCATAAACCTTCCCACCATATTCAGACTTAATCTCTTCTAAAACACTAACATCCTTTTGAGTAATTGCTACATAAGACTGGTGCACACATCCCTCACCATCAAAAAAACCTGCTAACCATTTTTTA
>Ga0315295_10002014_pt1 | contig 17286 bp, 22 predicted proteins | sample YL17G14_0_MG_FD_204453 | JGI IMG/M metagenome (GOLD analysis project Ga0315295, IMG submission 204453) | Sediment microbial communities from Yellowstone Lake, YNP, Wyoming, USA - YL17G14_0 | ecosystem: Environmental > Aquatic > Freshwater > Lake > Sediment | place: USA: Wyoming | collected... | reverse complement strand
CTAGTGGTAAAGTTGATGGTAATGAGGTCAAGATCAAGGTCACCTCTTAAAGATATTCCAGCATTCGGTCAAGTGCTTGTCGTGCTTTGTTTTGAATTTCAGGTGCAATAGTAATTACAGGTTGTAGATTTTGGAGGGCATTTAATACTTTCTCAACTGTAGTTCGCTTCATATTGGGACAGATTAAGCCTTGGCTGAGTAAATAAAAGGTTTTATTGGGATTTTCTTTACGCAAACCATGAATGATCCCCATCTCAGTGCCAATGATAAATTTTTGAGCAGTTGAGTGTTTGACATAATTCATGATCTGTGAGGTACTGCCCACGAAATCAGCTAAAGCTACCGTTGTTGGTGGGCATTCAGGATGAATTAGCACTACTGCTTCTGGATGCAAGGCGCGAATCTGTTTGACATCAGCCACAGTTACACGATGGTGTATGAGACAGTAGCCAGGCCAAAGATGAACGGTTTTTTCTGGAACTTGTGCTGCAACAAAGCTGCCTAGATTTTGGTCAGGCAGAAAGATGATCTCTGTCTCGGGAATGTTTTTTACTAATTGGATTGCATTGGCTGAGGTACAACAGTAATCACTGACTGCTTTGACTGCTGCGGAAGAATTGACATAAGCCACGATGGCAGCTTGAGGATATTTAGCATGCCACTCTAAAATTGTTTCTGCCTCGGCCATCTCTGCCATTGGACAACCTGCATCTGGAGCAGGTAAGAGCACTTTTTTATCAGGTGCCAGAATGGCAGCACTTTCTGCCATGAAATGTACGCCGCAAAAGACAATTATTTTTGCTTCAGTTTTGGCAGCTAATTGGCTTAAGGCTAAAGAGTCACCTACATAATCAGCGATCTCTTGAATTTCATCATTTTGATAATTATGTGCAAGGATGATTGCTTGATGTATTTTGCAGAGTTGTTTAATCTCTGCGATCTGTGTCGATGAGTTTTCGGTCAACATTTTTCACCTACATCTTTACGAAGATTATCGGGTCTGAAATTAATCTAATTTTACTTTTGAAGCTTGGAAATGTCAATTGCTATTATGATAAAAAATAATTTTTATGATTAGGCTTTGCAAAATAGTTCCTTTTAGATATAATATTGCGATGAATTGAATTAATAAAGGGGTTTTGAAATGATGGAAACTACTTATTTAAGGCTTAAAAATATGGTCTTTTATGGGTATCATGGGGTATATGATGTAGAGAAGGAGATGGGACAGCGAATTGAGGTTGATTTAGAGTTGAAGGTAGATTTGGAGAAAGCTGGCATGCAGGATTCACTCACAGCAACCATTAACTATGTGGAAGCGTATCATTTAGTTAAGCAGATTGTGGAAAACGAGCATTATAATTTAATCGAAGCAATTGGGATGAGCATTGCGAATCAATTGTTGAGTAAATTTTCTCTGCAACAGGTAGTGGTACGGGTACGAAAACCACAGCCACCAGTGGGAGGAGTACTAGATACAGTGGAGTTTGAAGTGAGCAAAGAGGGTTAAGGTGGAATGAATGAATTTTTTTACACTTCCATAACTTGCATAAATTTGGCACTAATGTTATAATGGGGTTGATTTTCGGTGGCTAGTATCATTGATTTGAACTAGACCAATTTGTTGGAAATTTAGCTTGGAAAAAATTCATGCCGCTTGGAGCGTAAGACCGAGACGGGAGAAAATTGGGAATGATTAACCTTCCGTTTTTTGGGGAGGTTTTTTGATTTTCTCTTAGCTCATCAAAAAATTAGAAAGAAGGGCTATAGAGATGACAGAGACTACTACTTTGAAATTATTAAAAATGAAGCAAGCGCAAGAAAAGATTGTCATGGTCACTGCTTATGACTATACTAGTGCAAAATTAGTAGCAGCAGCTGAGGTAGATCTGATTTTAGTTGGGGATAGTTTGGGAATGGTAATGTTGGGTTATTCTGATACTTTAGCAGTAACAATGGAGGAGATGCTTCATCATACGAAAGCGGTAGCGCGTGCTACCAAAAAAGCCATGGTGATTGGGGATCTTCCTTTTATGTCATATCAAGTTTCAACTGAGCAAGCAATTACTAATGCGGGACGATTATTGCAAGAAGGTGGAGCACAAGCAGTTAAGCTGGAAGGTGGGGCATCAGTAGCTCCAGCAATAGCGCGAATTACTGCGGCTGGGATTCCGGTTTTTGGACATCTGGGCTTTACTCCACAATCGATTAATCAATTAGGTGGCGCGATTTTTCAGGGCAAGACTGCTACGACAGCGCAGAAATTATTAGAGGAGGCATTACAGCTGGAGGATGCAGGAATCTGTGGATTGGTGTTGGAGTTAATACCTTTAGAAGTAGCGGCTTTGATTACTAGTCGGTTGCGAATTCCTACGATTGGAATTGGTTCTGGTTTAGATTGTGATGGACAAGTGCTCGTCTGGCATGATTTTTTGGGGATGGATCAGGAGTTTCACCCGCGTCATGCGAAGATTTTTGCTGAAGTGGGGAGTTTAATTCGTCAAGGGATTGTTGCTTATGCTACTGCTGTTAAAGATGGAAGTTTTCCGACTATTGCTAATACAAAAATTTTAGCCATTGAAGAGAAAGCAGCTTTAGAAGAAGCAATTGGCAGAGAGAATATTTAAGGTGGGTGAAACTGATGCAGATTATTACCAAAATAGAGGAATTAAAGCGCTGGGTGGTTGATGCCAAAAAAGCCCAGCAAAAAGTTGGCTTTGTACCTACAATGGGTTATTTTCATGAAGGACATCTCTCCTTGATGAAACAAGCTCGTCAGGAGAATGAGCTAGTAGTAGTAAGTTTATTTGTGAATCCGATTCAATTTGAACCACAAGAAGATCTGGCATGTTATCCACGCGATTTGGAACGCGATCAAGCAATGGCGGCGCAGGTGGGGGTAGATCTACTCTTTGTGCCAGAATCAAGAGATATGTATCCAGATGGGTTTCAGAGTTATGTGGAGGTTGTTGAGGTCTCGCAAGGATTATGTGGTGGGCAGCGTCTGGGACATTTTCGTGGGGTAGCGACAGTGGTTTTGAAGCTTTTCAATCTAGTAGAAGCTAATCGGGCATACTTTGGCGAGAAAGATGCGCAGCAATTAAGAGTGATTCGTCAGATGGTACGTGATTTGAGTGTGAATGTCGAGATAATTGGTTGTCCAATTGTTCGAGAAGCTGATGGTCTGGCGTTTAGTTCACGTAATGTTTATCTAAATCTTACTGAGCGTCAAGCAGCTTTGGTACTTTCGCGAACCTTAAAGCTGGCGCAGCAGTTGATTTTAGAAGGATTACGCGATTCAGAAGAATTATCGAGAAAATTATTGGTGATGATCAGTCAAGAACCATTGGCGAAATTGGATTATTTAGAGATTCTTGAGAGTGATAGTCTGCGACCAATCTCGAAAATTACTGGGGTAGTCTTGATTGCGCTGGCGGTAAAGATTGGTAAGACGAGATTGATTGATAATCTGTGTGTGACTGTGTAAGGATTGGAAAGGCAGTGAATTTCATGATGCGAGAGATGTTAAGTGGGAAAATTCACCGTGCAACTGTAACCGAGGCGAATTTACATTATTTGGGTAGTATTACAGTTGATAAACTACTTTTAGAGGCGGCAAATATTTTGCCTTATGAAAAAGTACAGATTGTGAATGTTAATAATGGTGAACGCTTTGAGACTTATGCGCTTGAAGGAGCAGCGGGTTCGGGAGTAGTCTGCCTGAATGGTGCAGCGGCACGATTGGCGGTTCCTGGAGATCTAGTGATCATTATGGCGTATGCGTTGGTTGATCAGGTTGAGCTAGAGGTGAGTTGGAGTCCGCGTGTGGTGCATGTCAACGAAATGAATCAAATTATAATAAAAGATTAGGAATTAACAGATGGAAACCCTTTTAAAACTGTTGAAAGCAAATCATGATTATCTTTCCGGTGAGGAGATCGCAAGACAAGCCGGAATTACAAGGGCAGCAATTTGGAAACAGGTAGAACAATTACGGGAGATGGGTTATCAGATTGATTCTACGCCACGACTTGGTTATCGTTTGGTGGGTGTTTTGCCGGATTTTAATCAGTACGAGTTTTTGGATGGTCTAGTGACTAATTGTTTTGGCAAAAAAATTTATTATTTAAATGAAATTGGTTCGACTAATGAATATGCTCGGCGATTAGCCTTGGGAGGAGCTTTAGAAGGTACTTTGGTGGTGGCAGAGAGGCAAACTGCAGGACGAGGCAGAATGGGGAAGAGTTGGGCTTCGGCTCCAGGATTAGGGCTGTGGTTGACATTGATTTTGAGACCTAAAACTGATCTTGCAGCTTTGTCTGGGCTAACCATTTTGACAGCGGTTGCGCTTGCAAAAGCAATTGCCAGAGTGACCGAGATACAGGTAGAGATCAAGTGGCCGAATGATCTAGTTTATCAAGGACGAAAATTAGTCGGAATTTTGGCAGAATTGAAAGGAGAAATGGATTTATTACATTATTTATTATTAGGTGTAGGACTGAATGTTAATCAGCAAGTAACAGATTTTCCAAGTGAACTTCAGGAAAAAGCGACTTCTTTAGCCCAGATTACTAAGGGGAAGATTTCACGGCGGATTTTATTACAAGAGTTTTTGTATGAGCTTGAAAATGTTTACCCACTTTTAGGTACAGAAGGAATGTCAGAGCTAGTGGCTTATGCCCGTAAACACTCTGCAACTTTGGGAAGAGAAGTGCGAATCAATCAGGGTTTTGGAAGGATTCGCACTGGTAGAGCGATGGATTTGGGAATAGATGGTAGCCTTTGGTTGCGTGAAGAATCGGATAAGTTAATTCAAATTAATGCTGGAGAGATCATTGAGACTTTGGACTAAAAGTTTCGCCAACATTCTAGCTCTAATTCAGTAGGAGCATTGTTTGAATTAGTATTAAGTGTAGTGGCAGCTCCTAAGGAAAAACTCCAATTAGAGTTTAACTGCCAGTTTGAACTGATGCCTGCTTTGGGAGTGTGAGTATCCCAAAGATCAATTCCCCAGTTGAAGTTAGGAGTAACCGGATGATTAAAACCAATTCCGAATTGATTTTTATAAAGTCCAGCGCGGTAAGTATAATTTGTCAATGAATAAGCCCATTGCATAGTGGCAAGGTTATTTCCCCCGATATCCTCCATCCCCAAACGGAGTCCGTTTTGGGGATTTAAATTGAGTTCCATTTGATAATCTACTGCTAAGCCATTTTGATTAAGAGAAGCACCAACACTATTTTTGAGTGCTACTTGTTCAAACATACCAACATATTTGCCAACTTTATTAGCAGCGGCACCTGCTTCGACCAGGAGATTTTTGGCATCATTAATACCATCACCATCGGTGAATTTTTGAAGAGAACTATTAATGGTGGTGGCGGCCTGATTGATTGACTGCATGGTTTGATGGGCATCAGTGCTAAGCTGTTCAATATTTGAACCATTAGCTGCCAAAATAGTGGTGAATTTTTCAAGATTAGCACTGATCTGTTGGATTTGGACTAAAGTTTGTTGAAGATTAGCAGCGGTTTGACCATTGTTGTCAACTGTATTTAGAAATTTATTGACGGTAATTGTTGCTTGTGTGATCTCGGCAGAAGCTTTGGTAATTGAGCCAATTAAACTATTGATCGCTGGTTCATTATTGGTAGCTAAGCGTTCGACGATTTCCAACGTATGATCGATCCGTTCCATTGTTTTTTGAAAGTTAATTTGGCTGAATTGTCGAGTTACGATTTCGATATTGGTGGTAATTTGGTCGAATTTCGTTAAAGTGTTTTGTAATGAGCCAGTAATATTGGGATCATTCATTAAATTTTTAATTGAATCAGCTACTGCTTTTAAAGAATTGAGGACTTCGTTGGTGGTGGAGTAAAATTGTTCCATCGAGACTGGGGTTTCGCCTGGAATACGATTTTTAGGGAGTGTTTTAAATTGTCCAATCTGAGCTGGCAGTAAGGCTACATATTTATCACCGACTACTCCGGCGCTAGAGATCATCGCTTTGACGTTTGTCGGAAGAGTAATTCCTTGGGTGATTAACATCATTACAATTACTTTGTCTTTCTCAAAGTAAACGCGACTAACACGACCAATATCTACACCAGCATATTTTACTGAAGCACCAGGGCGTAGATCATCAACTCTACTGAAAGCAGCTTCAACTTGAGAACCACGATTTAATAAGGAAGAACCATTTAACCACATATAGAGAGTGAATAAAGAGAATAAAGCAATTAAAGCAAATAATCCTACTTTGGTTTCGCGTGTAAAATTCATTAAAAAATTCCCTCCAAAAAGGATTGGTTGAAAATTAGTCCCTAGGTGGTGGGATGTAGCTAATTTTTTGACAATCCCCAGCCAAATAATCAGAAAAACATTGAAAAATTAAATTAAAGAAAGATTGTAATCTTTCAAAAATTCCTTTAACAAGGGATGCTTTGCTTGAGATAAGTTTTGTCGTTCGCAGACTTCTACTAATTGACCATTATGAAGTAAACCAATTCGATCAGCTACTTTTAAAGCACTAACAATGTCATGGGTTACTACCAAAGAGGTGATGCCTAAATTATGTTGAAGATGACGAATCAAATCATTGATTGTATTTGCCATCAAGGGATCAAGTCCAGTAGTTGGTTCATCGTAGAGTAGTAAAGGTGGTTCGGTAGCAATTGCGCGTGCGATGGCAGCACGTTTTTTCATTCCACCACTAAGATCAGCAGGCATTTTGGTGGCATCGGCTTCGGTTAAACCAACAATGGCTAAAGATTTCAGGACTTTTTCAGTGAGATTTGGATTAATCAAGCCATTACGTCGTAGCCGAAAAGCAACATTTTCAAAGACCGTCATCGAGTCAAAGAGCGCAGCAGATTGAAAGACCATCCCCATTTTATTTCGTAGTTCCTGCCAGTCTTTTTTTGAAAAAGAGGCAGTATTTTTTTCGAAAATCTCAATAAAACCAGCCGAAGGTTTAATCAAACCCATAATTAAACGGAGTAAGGTACTTTTACCACAACCACTAGGACCCATAATTACAAAGCATTCTCCAGGTTTGAATTGGATTTCAAGTTGGTCTAAGATAGTACGGTTATTAACTTGATAGCTGAGATTATGAAGCGAGATCACTGTATAAAATCACCTATTTCTTTTTTGAAGTGACCAATATTTTAGAGATTGTATAGAGTCATCGAGAGGAAATAATTAAGAATAAAGATAAGAATCATTGACATCACAACTGCTTCGGTAGTCGCCTTGCCCACACCAACTGCACCATTTTCGGTGTGAAGACCTTTATAAGTGCCAACACCAGCAATAATGAGTCCGAAAAAGCCAGTTTTAATGATTCCACCTGCGAAATCCCAAAAAGTAACAAAAGTTAAAATACCATCAATGATATTTCTAGGAGGAATATTGGCATAGAAACATGCCATCGCAAAACCACCATACATCCCAATTAAATCACTAAAAATGGTCAGAATCGGTAACATGAGCGCGCCAGCTACAATACGTGGGGCAACTAAGTAATCAATGGGATCGGTGGAAAGTGATTCTAAGGCTTCGATCTGTTCTGTTACCTTCATGGAGCCAATTTCGGCGGCAATTGCTGCACCAACACGTCCAGAGACAACTACTCCGGTAAGTACTGGAGCTAATTCGCGAGCAAAGGCGAGGGTTAACCCTTGACCTAATTGTGAGGACAAACCAAAAGTAGCAAAAATTTTGGCAATTTGAAGAGAGAAAACCATCCCAGTAAAACCAGAGATGATCAAGACAATTGGGAGAGAGTTTAAGCCGATTACTTCCATCTGGGTTAAGGTATTTTGCCAAAAAATGGTTTTATGGAAGATTGATTTTAAGCTACGCCAATATAATTGAAAGATCTCGCCTAAAGTAAATAAAAATGTAAGAGTAAAGGTACCTAACTGCGAGATGGGATTTGAAAAGTTTTTGAGTTCGGGCTGAGCCATAAATAATTTCCTTTCCCAAAATGATAATATTCGTGGTTAGCCTAAGTTTATTCGGCATTTACTGATTGATTCCTGCAAAAAAGTCTTTGAGATAGTTGGTAGTAAAGATTTTTAAGCCCTATTAATTTGAATATAATACTTCTTGAACTTTTTGTCAATCTTTGTCATTGTTCTTTTTAGACTTAAAATGAGCAGGAAGTTTTTTTAGAAGCAGTTTAATAAAAAAACCATGGTTTTCCATGGTTAATTGAGAAAAGGTAAAATTAGTGAAAAATTTAATTACGCGATTAGTTACCCGATGGGGCTGTTTTTTTACGACGCCAAATAAGGATCATTGTTTTATGGTGTTTTTTTAAGTAAGGAGCCAAAAAGACTTCTAAAATTTTACACATAAGCTAGCCTCCTTTCGGGACTTAGATAGTTTTCGAAAGATTTAATCCATTTGATGATTAAACCACAAAAAGTAAGTCAAATCAAAATTTCATACCAGATATACTGCGCATTGATGCGTCGCGACACTATATCTTGTATAAAATATTTGACTAAATACTTTTTGGGGCATAATCATTTGATCATTGTGGAAAATTTCTGCGATAAATGAAAGACCTTTTTGTAAACTATATAGTTCGCTCTATTATATGAAAAGTCTTCTGGAGGTGTTAATTTATTTTGGGAATTGCACAGAATAAAATATCCGTTCATACAAGAAGGAAACTATTTCGAGCTGTCGAAGAATCAAATAATCTAAACATATCAAAGGGTTTGGTAAATTAGTAAAAAAAGCGAAATTTTGGGAGGGGAAGCGCCTTGTTGCCAAAAGATTTAAAATACACGGCAGAACATGAGTGGCTTAAAATTGAAGGTGAACGAGTTCGAATTGGGATAACTAATTATGCTCAAAAAGAATTGGGAGATGTTGTTTTTGTAGATCTTCCAGGTGTAGGTCAAAAATTAATTGCTAAAGAAGCAATGGCAACTATTGAATCAGTGAAAGCTGTTTCGGAAATTTACGCCCCGGTAAGTGGTGAAGTACTGGAGATTAATGATAATTTAGAACATAGTCCAGAATTTGTAAACCAAGATCCATATAGTAAAGGTTGGATTGCAATTATCGAACTCAATGATCATAAGGAACTGGAAAAGTTGCTTACTGCAGCGGCTTATGCTGAATTAATTGGCGAAGCAAAATGATTTGGCGTTTGCTTCCTTATACAGTAGCTGAGCCTGCTTGGAATATGGCAGTTGATGAAGTATTATTTCAAGGTTATTTACAGAAAAACACTCCACCTGTATTAAGATTTTATGGTTGGACTCAACCAACAATTTCACTAGGTTATTTCCAGGATGCTGCGGTAGAATTAAATCTTTCAATTTTGACCAAAGCTGGTTATGGACTAGTACGCCGACCTACGGGAGGACGGGCAGTTTTGCACGACCATGAGTTAACTTATTCGGTGGTTGGTGGTGTAAATAGTGAACTGCCAAGTGGATTGATTCCTTCATATTTATATATTTCTCAAGCTTTAGTTGAGGCATTTCGTGAATTTGGAATTGCAGCTCAGATGCATCAAGGCGTGAATGCAGGTAAGCTGAAGAGTGGCGCTTGCTTTGATGCGCCTTCTTGGTATGAGTTAATGGTTTCAGGTAAAAAATTAGTTGGAAGTGCTCAATATCGTCAATCTGAAAATTTTTTGCAGCATGGTTCAATCTTGCTGGATTTTATAGCAGCAGATTTGACTAAGGTTTTAAATTTGACCAAGATGGAAGCAGTTAATTATGCTGCAATTTTGCAACGCAAAGTAATTTCATTTGCTGAGTTGGGAGTGGTCACAACTCCACAAAAATTAGCAATTAAGATTTGTGAAAGTTTTCAAAAGCTCTATGGAATTGAATTTGAGATTAGTGGCTTATCTCTAATTGAACAACAGCAGGTGGAAAAGTTGATTAGATATAAATATTCCACGGATAACTGGACTTTGGTACGTGGGAATAAAGCATCACCACCACGTCTTTTGGGAGATGACAGTTTTGGATAAAGGACCATTGAAGTTATATGTGGGAGATATTGTGCGAATGCGTAAGGTACATCCTTGTGGTGGAACTGATTGGGAGATTCTTCGCGTAGGCATGGATTTTCGGATTAAATGTGTGACTTGTGGTCGGGTTGTAATGTTGTCACGTGTGAAATTCGAAAAAGCAATTAAAAATATTATTAAACAAATGACTATAAGTGACTGACTTTTTGGAATAATAAGAATCGAGTTAAGGAAAAATTAATGAACTTGTTCATGATAATTTGAAAATTTTTGCTTGAATTGCTTGAATGGTAGTGATATAATTTGACAAGTGACTTCCCTGCTCCAAAGATAGTTGGAGCCGTTAGTCCAAAGGGAGGAGGTGTTTTGGGTGCGCAATTATGAAGCAATCTATATTCTGAAATCAGATATGGAGGAAGAAGCAATCGTTAGTGCCATAACACGTTTTGAAAATGTAGTTAAAAACGGTGGCGGAGAGATTATCAAGCTTGATCGTTGGGGTAAACGTCGTTTAGCTTATGAGTTAAATGATTATACTGAGGGTCATTATGTTTTGATGCTCTTTAATTCTTCCACTGCAGCATCCCAAGAGTTAGAGCGGTTGCTGAGAATTTCAGATTTTGTGCTGCGTCAACTCATTATTAAAAAAGAAGAGTAGTAAAGGTGATATTAAATGAATCACATTGTGTTAATTGGTAGGTTAACTAGAGATCCGGAGCTGCGCTATACTCCAAACGGAGTAGCAGTAGCCAATTTTGATTTGGCAGTAGATCGTCCACAGAACCAACAAGGAGAACGTGAGACTGATTTTATTAAAATTGTGGTTTGGCAAAAACAAGCCGAAAATTGTGCCAATTATATTAAAAAAGGTCGTTTAGTAGCAGTAGAGGGTCGTTTGCAAATTCGTAAATATGAAACTCAAGATGGTCAGAAACGACAGGCAGCAGAAGTAATTGCAAGCCATGTTCAATTTTTGGACAAGGCTCGCGATGAAGCTAGTTCGGGAAGTCCTGCTGCGTCTGGAAGTAATGGCAATAATCATAATGATGATCTTGGAGGCATCAATCTTGATGACCTACCATTTTAACTAGTTTTCATTTGATAAAAATCAATAGTTTTATATGACTATTTTGAGGTAATTTTTTAAAATTTAGCTCATATGGTTTCCAAAAGATCTAATTAATTTTATCATCTGACAAAATGAAAGTTCTTGATTGTAAACCATATAGGTTTTTGATGGAGGTGAATGATCAGTGGCTAAAAATGAGAGAGAACAAGGTAGAGGTCGGAGACAAAAACGTAAAATATGTTCTTTTTGTGTTGATAAAGCAACAACAATTGATTATAAAGAGTCAGCCAAACTTCGTAAATATATCACTGAACGGGGTAAGATCCTGCCACGAAGAATCTCAGGAAACTGTGCGGTACATCAACGGCAGTTAACGATGGCGATTAAAAGAGCCAGACAGATTGCATTATTACCTTTTACGAGTGAATAGAGGTTTTAACAAAAGCGGCGATGACTATCGTCGCTTTCTTTATAATGATTTAGGATTTTTAATATTTTATGGGTGTGAATAAAAATGCTGTTAAAATCAGTAATGATCCAGATAGACAAAAACGGGAGTCTCTTCCGAAAGGAAAACTTGAGCCGATAGAGAATATGATGGGTTAAGGAGGATCCAAGTATGGCTTCAACTAACCCAGAATTGAATATTACCAAGAATGTTCGCACCATTGAATGGCTAAAAGGTGAAATGGTTACGGCAGTTGGTACACTTTTTAAAGCGTTAGCACGTGATAGTGAAGAGGCAATGGTAAATGCTCTCGCAGGATTAATTTTGAGTTGCTATTTTTTAGGGAAGCGACTGGGCTTGTCATTTCAAAAGATTGACGATGCTGTTGAGCAGCGCTTACAATTACCACAAATGCAACAACATGAGATTGAGGAATGGTATGGTGATGTTTCTAGTCTAGAAAATTATTGGCAAGAGCGTAAACCGTCTGAGAAAAATCAACTATAATCAATGATTTGAAGAAAATTTTGAGATGTTTTTGATAAATATATGGTTTTTAAGAAAGCTGATTTTATCATTTGGCAAAATGAAAGCTTTTTTCTTAAACCATATAATTTATATTTTTGAGAAATGGGTGTTGAGAAATGAAAGTAATTTTGAAACAAGATGTCAAAGCATTAGGTAAGAATGGAGAGTTGAAAGAGGTCGCTGATGGTTATGCACGTAACTATCTGTTTCCTAGAGGCTTAGCAATTGAGGCGACCAGTGGTAATGTTAAAGTTTTATCACAATTAAAAGAAGGCGCTGCTAAAAAGGAACAACATGAAGAGGAGAATGCTAAAGAATTAGCAGCTAAGCTGCAAGGGATTAAGGTGATTTTTAAAGTAAAGTCAGGTGAAGGTGGTCGTTTGTTTGGTTCGATTACTACCAAAGATATTACAGAACAATTAGAAAAAAATTATAAGATAGCCTTGGATAAACGTAAAATTTCATTAGAAGAGTCAATTAAAACTTTAGGTGATTATCAAGTGAAAGTACATTTATACAAAGGAGTTTTTGCGGAAATTATCGTAGTAGTGACTACTGAATAAAAAAGCGGGGAAACCAGATGTGTCTGCTGTAGCTTTAGAAAGGAGCTTTTGATGAAAGGGTTAATCCGTAAATTTGGCTCAAATACTAAATCAGGTCTCTCGCTTCATGAAAGATTGTTGGAAGAAGAGCAGTTGGGGAGACAGGTATCGGCAATTTATGCGTTATTATCGAATTTATATGGTTCAGATAAGTTGGTATTAAAGGCTGGAAAATTAGAAGCTTTAAAATTAATGCGCTCAGAATTGCTTGAGGAACGAGTGTTGGCTTTACAACGAATTGTTTTTGAAGATCCTACGATTGAACTTTCAGATGGGACTGATTTGTCAGAGATTTTAAATGAGATTGAAGAAGAGATCGCGGATTTGATTGCTAGACGTACTGTTGAAGAGAAGATTGAAAAAAAGATTGCAGAACGAATGCAGCAACGTCATGAGGAGTATGTTCAGGACATTAAGAATCAGATCTTGCGTGAAACAGTAGGACCAGATAACCCACATACTTTGAAAAAATTAGCTGAGCTCGAAAAATTAGATCAGATTAATCTTTCAAAATCAGCTTTGGAAACTTTGAAGCCAACGAGTCTTGCAGAGGTAGTTGGGCAAGATCGAGCAATAAAAGCTTTGTTGGGCAAGGTAGCTTCGCCGTTTCCACAGCATGTAATTCTTTATGGTCCACCAGGAGTAGGAAAAACTACGGTAGCAAGATTGGTGCTGGAGGAGGCTAAAAAGCTTAGATTTACTCCTTTTAAAACGGAAGCATCGTTTGTTGAAGTAGATGGGACTACTTTGCGTTGGGATCCGCGAGAAGTAACCAATCCTTTATTGGGCTCGGTTCACGACCCAATCTATCAAGGAGCACGGCGAGATCTAGCCGAGAGTGGTGTGCCTGAACCAAAACCTGGTCTAGTCACTGAGGCACATGGTGGCGTTTTGTTTATTGATGAGATTGGCGAGATGGATCTGATGTTGCAAAATAAACTTTTGAAAGTTTTAGAGGATAAACGCATCTTTTTTGATTCGGCTTATTATGATCCAAATGATGCGAATGTTCCCAAATATATTAAGAAGCTTTTTGCCGAAGGTGCTCCGGCTGATTTTGTGTTAATTGCAGCGACTACTTGTGATCCAGGTGAGATTAGTCCAGCGATTCGTTCTAGGTGTGCGGAGGTTTATTTTGAACCACTGAATCAAAATGATATTAAGCAGATTGTGATCAGTGCAGCAATGCGACTTGAAGTAGAACTAGAGCCAGAGATTGCGGAATTGATTGGGGAGTACACTATTGAAGGACGTAAAGCAGCAGGAATCCTGGCAGATGCTTATGGTTTGGGATTATATAAACAGAAAGATTATTTAAATGAATTGAAGAATTTTAAATTAACGAAAACTGATCTTTTAGAGGTTTTTCAAGTCAGTCGTTTATCACCCTATCTAACTATTAAAGCATCTTCTGAGTTTGAAATGGGGAAGATATTTGGCTTGGGAGTAAGTGGATTCTTGGGTTCAGTTTTGGAGATTGAAGCAGTCTCCTTTCCGGCCGAGAAAGGCAAAGGAAGATTGCGTTTTAATGAAACAGCGGGTAGTATGACCAAGGATTCAGTCTTTAACGCAGCTTCAGTGATTCGTTTGGTGACCGGGCAAGATATGTCTGATTATGATGTACATGTGAATGTGGTAGGTGGTGGAAGGATTGATGGACCTTCGGCTGGAGTAGCGATTACTTTGGCAGTAATCAGTTCACTGACGAATAAGCCATTGCCACAGAATATTGCTGTCACTGGTGAAGTTTCAATCCGCGGACAGGTGAAAGCTGTTGGTGGAGTAATTGAAAAGATCTATGGTGCACGTCAGGCAGGGATTAAGAGAGTTTTTGTCCCACGTGAAAATGCCAAGGATATTCCTACAGGAATGAATGATATTGAAGTAACACCAATAGATACTATACAAGAAATTGTAGACCTCGTATTGGAGGGTCAAAGGTGAATGGAGAAACAATTTTAGAAAAAATTCCACCTCAAAATATCGATGCCGAGCGGTCAACCCTCGGCTCGATGCTTTTAGAGAAGGATGCAATTTATAAATCAATTGAAACCTTAAAAGCAGATGATTTTTATCGCGAAGCACATCGAGTGATCTTTGAGACAGTTACCCAATTAGCCAATTCCGGTGAACCAGTCGATATTATTACGGTTTCTGAGGCGTTAAAACAACGGAATATGCTTGAAAAAGTCGGAGGAATTCCATATCTCACTGCTTTGGCAAATGCAGTGCCAACGGCAGCGAATATTGAGTATTATGCCAAAATTGTTGAGGAAAAATCGTTGTTGCGGGCGATTATCTCGGTGGCGACTCAAATTGTGAGATTGGGTTACGAAGGTGCGGAAGAAGTAGATGTGATCCTCGATGAAGCCGAAAAGAATATCTTTCAGATTACCCAAAAAAGAAATGTCAAGGGCTATATTAGCCTAAAAAGTATTCTGGTGGAGACTTTTGAGCGAATTGAACAACTTTATGACACTAGAGGTGGTGTGACAGGAATTACCTCGGGTTTTGTAGATCTGGATCGAATGACCGCAGGTTTACAACCTTCGGATCTGGTGATTTTAGCAGCGCGTCCGAGTATGGGCAAGACCACGTTTGCTTTGAATATTGGGCGTTATGTTGCAGTGGAATCGCAGACACCAGTAGTCGTGTTTAGCTTGGAGATGTCCAAAGAACAGTTAGCTCTAAAATTACTTTGTTCTGAGGCTGGAGTAGATAACCAGCGTATCCGTACTGGGACATTGATTGATACTGATTGGCCGAAACTTTCACATGCTTTGGGACGGCTTTCAGATTCGATGATGTTTATTGATGATACTCCTGGGGCAACGGTGATGGATCTGCGTAGTAAATGTCGACGGATCAAATCTGATAGTGGGCTAGGTTTGGTAATTATTGACTATTTGCAACTGATGCAAGGTGGTAAAAGTCGTAACGAAAATCGGCAGCAAGAGGTCTCGGAGATCTCGCGTTCTTTGAAATCGTTGGCACGTGAATTAAGTGTTCCAATTATTGCTTTATCACAGCTGTCACGTGCAGTAGAACAACGTCAAGATAAGCGACCATCGCTTGCGGATTTGCGTGAATCGGGCTCTTTGGAGCAAGATGCAGATTTGGTAGCTTTTTTATATCGTGATGAGTATTATAATCCTGATACCGAAAAAAAAGGAATTACTGATCTGATTATTTCAAAACAACGTAATGGTCCAGTAGGATCAATTGAGTTAATTTTTCAGAAGGAATTCAGTAGATTTGTTGGGATGGATAAGTATCGGAAACAGTAATGAGTGCGTTTATATAGAGCAAACGCAAGTTGAAAAGATATCATTTTTATGGTAAAATTTAGATGTTAATTAGTATTGATACGAATATTTAACCTGAAGAATACCTTGAACAGAGATTTTGAAATTTCTTGGCTGTACTATTTGGATTATAGCTGGAATTTTATCGTTCAAGGGTTTTCTCTGGTTTTTGGTACATTAGTAGGTCGGCTGATCATCTTGATTTTTGGTTATGCAGGAAGTGGTTTCGGGGTTTAGTATAAGCTGCTACAATGATTATTGCAAGCTTGATGAGTTTTATTTGTCTTTTGCAGCAGCCTTGAAGTGATGACTGATGAGCATTTATAAAGGGGGTGTAAGTTTTGAAAGTACTTTTGGGTGGTGCTTATGGAAATTTGGGTCGAGAGATTCTCGAAGAGTTGTTGCGTGCGAATCATGAAGTAATTGCGATTGGTAGACATATTAAAAATGAAATTAAAGCTAAAAATTTGACTAATAAACAAATTGATGTCACTGATCCTAAGGCATTGAAGGGAATCTGTGCTGGAGTAGAGACTCTGATTACTACGATTGGACTGACTACTAGTAGTAAAACCTTCACTCATTATGATATTGATCTGAATGGAAATTTGAATTTGCTCAAAGAAGCACAGCAAGCAGGGGTAAAGAAGATCATTTACACCTCGGTCATCAAATGTGATACTGATCCAACGATCCCGATGTTGGATGCTAAACATCGATTTGAAGATGAGTTGAAGCAGAGCGGGATTGAGTATACCATCTATCGTCCAACTGGTTATTTTTATGATATCAGTAAAGTCTTTAAGCCAATGGTTGAAAAAGGAAGTGTTATGTTACTGAAAGGGAAGCAAATATCAGCAAATGTGATTCATACCATAGATTTTGCAAAATGTATCGTGGAAAATATTAATCAAAATAAGAATCAGACCATCGAGATTGGTGGCAGAGAAGTATATACATATGAGGAGATTGCACGAATTTTCTTTACTGCTGCAGGTAAAGAATTAAAGATTAAGTATGTCTCACCCTGGGTCTTGGATCTTTTGGCGTGGTTAGCCAAAGTAACGAAAAATGGGAAATATGCAAATATTAAATTTGGAAAATGGACTTTGACTTATGATATGACAGCGCAGCATTATTATGGTGAGAGTTCTTTTAAGGAATATGTGCAAGGACTTTTTTAGAGATAGTTAGCGAGATTTCAAGCATTTTGGCTAGAAGTACTAGTCAGGTGCTTTTTTTATGTTTAATCCTCATTGTTTGGTTGATGGTGCTCATTAGCTTATTTTTAGTCTATGGAAGTTCTTTGTTTGTTTCAATCAAAATTA
>Ga0315295_10002013_pt1 | contig 17286 bp, 17 predicted proteins | sample YL17G14_0_MG_FD_204453 | JGI IMG/M metagenome (GOLD analysis project Ga0315295, IMG submission 204453) | Sediment microbial communities from Yellowstone Lake, YNP, Wyoming, USA - YL17G14_0 | ecosystem: Environmental > Aquatic > Freshwater > Lake > Sediment | place: USA: Wyoming | collected... | reverse complement strand
ATGCCCATTAACAATGGGCATTCCGGGATATAAACCTGTCGGTTGTGTTTGGGCATCATATCGACGGATAATCAGCTACAATTCAACCGGCTAGCCCATTAATTCCTCTGGAAAACAGGACAGACCGGTTCCTCAGACATGGGTTTCGTCGCCGAGGAGCTGCAGCACCTCTACGAGCGCGAGCTCGCCGGTGTGGACCTCAGGAAGGCCACGCCGGAACAGCGGGCCAGGATGATGGGGATCCTGAAGAAGATCGGTGATGTCAATAACATGGTAGGCAGTTTCGAGAACGCCATGAAGTTCTACGACCAGGTGCTGAGGGAGGACCCGGATTCCCTCATGTCCGCGGAGATCCACAGGACGCTGGGCCTGAAGGAGCGCGATGCGACCAAATGGGCCAAGGCCAACCAGCATTTCAAGAGGTCCCTCGAGATATGCACAGCAAAAAGGGACGACATTGGCATAGCGGACAGCCATCATTACCTCGGCTATGTCCTATGGCGCCGGGGCGACTTCGATGCATCCCTCAAGGAATATTCCATGGCCATCAAGTTACTGAAGGCCCTCGAGGCAAGGCCCGATTTGAAGCGGCAAGTCGAGGAAAAGCTGGCCATCATCCGCATTGAGGAGGGCAACATCCTCGGCGAGAAGGGCAAACTCGAGGAGGCGCTCGCGAGTTACAAGTATGCGCTCGAGGTCCTCACGCGGCTGGAGAACCGATGGGAGGTGGCCCGCATCCACAACAATGTAGGTCACCTGCTGGTCAATCTGGGCAAGCTCGACGAGGCCCTGAAAGAGTTCGAGGCTTGCCTGAAGATCGGCCAGAGGCTCAAGGACCAGCGCTGGCAAGGGTGGAGCCGGTTCAACATGGCTGAGGTATATGGCCGAAAGGGGGACGCGGCAAAGGCAAAGGTCCTCGCCAACGAGGCCATGAAGCACCTGGCCAAGATCCAAGACTTCATAGGTCTGGCCAAGGCCAGCTATACGCTCGGCTATGCCTATATGGCCGAGGGCAACAACGCCGAGGCCAAGACGAGGTTCGAGGAATCCATCAGGAAGGTCGAGCAGAACGACATGCCGTCCCTCGCGGCCTATTACACATATCAGTACGCCCTTGCCCTGGTCAAGATGGGCGAAAAGGACATGGCCCTAAGGCTCCTGAAGAAATCGCTCCATCTCTACAAGCTCGTAGGCTCCGACGGCTACGTCGCAAAGCTCCAGGCCGATATCGAGAAATTTTCAAAGCCTAGCTGAACCGGTCAGTCCTTCCTTTTCGGGCCTGTCGCCTTGTCAAGGGCACGCTCGTAGGCCTCATAGGCCTCCTTTCCCCAGAGCACGAAGACGACCTCATCGATCCCCTCATTGCCTTCAAGGAACGACCTGACCGCACCCAGTGCCACGGCCGCGGCCTCATCGATAGGATAGCCATATGCGCCCGTGCTTATGGACGGGAACGAGATGGTCCTAATGCGCTTTTCCATCGCGAGCCGCAGGCTTTCCCTGTAACAGCTTGCCAAGGTCGCCGCTTCACCGCTCTTGCCGCCGTGCCAGACAGGGCCTACCGTGTGTATCACGTACTTCGATGGCAACCTGCCGGCGGTCGTGATGACGGCCTGGCCTGGTTTAAGCCGATCCATCTTTGCGATTATTCTTTTGCATTCCTTGAGGATGGCAGGTCCCCCGGCCGAATGGATGGCTCCGTCTACTCCGCCACCTCCCATGAGACCGCTGTTGGCCGCGTTGACGATGGCCTCGGTCCCTTGCTCCGTTATGTCTCCTTCCTTCAGGGCAATGGTCCCGTGCCCCACCTTCATGCTCTTCATTGACGTCCCTCTATGGAATTCGAAGATGATCATTCAAATATCAAAGATAAGATAGATAGGTTGGCCCATTGGCGCTGAACAGGGCATCCAATGGGCCGGTCTGCTCCTTCTCGGGCCTATTTGTTCCACATCACAGCGCCACTGTCGACACAGTAGGTGGCACCGGTGATCTTCAGCTTACCCTTCTCGACGAGCTCGGAAAGTATCGGTGTGGATTCCTCGAGCTCCTTGACCACCGAGTCGATGTTGGAGTTCACACAGTTGAGCCAGGCGTCCCCGGACTTGCCCTTGGCCGCGTCCACCGGCGGCCTTAGCTTCTTAACGATGGAGCCTATGTGGCCGGGCGCCTCGCCGCCCTTCATGGTCGCGTCCACGGCGCCGCACTTGCTGTGGCCGAGAACGACGATCAGCTGCACCCCTAGGTGCTCCGCCGCGTACTCGATGCTTCCGATGGCAATGTCGTCCACGACATTCCCCGCGGTCCTGACGATGAACAGGTCACCGAGGCCCCGGTCGAAGATGACCTCTGGTGGGACCCTGGAATCCGAACAACCGAGCACGATGGCGAACGGGTGCTGGCCCTTCGCGACCTCGGTCCGGCGCTTCGCGTTCGTGTTCGGGAACTTGGGCTTCCCTCCGACGTAGCGCTTGTTCCCCTCGATAAGCTCCTTCATCGCGTCCTCGGGCAACATGCCTTCCTGCATATTTCTTCCTCCTGGTTATCTTGAACTCTTCCTTTCCCCTCGAAGAGGTATAGGTGTCTATGGGAATTGGTTTAGACATTATATAACTTCTGTAAGAGGATTATTCATGGGCCTGTCCGGATTTGAACCGGAGTCACTTGCACCCCAAGCAAGAAGGATACCAAGCTACCCCACAGGCCCATCGTCGCTGCGCACCCCTCTGGGACGCATTGGGTGTTACGCGGACAAGGTAATTAATGATTTTGGAGGCGGAGGTTAATGAAGAGCGCCCTGGACAATGCCAGGGCGCCATTGGACCTATGGACGCCACACGCTCAGTCGTAAGGCATGACCTCATCAATGAGGTCCACGTGAGCCAAGAGCATCCGACGGCAGCAGTACCTCTTGAGGCCCATGGAGTCCAGGACCTCCTTGGGGTCCTGGCCCATGTCCACCCTCTGCTTGTAGGTCTCGTAGAGCCCGCCTATGACCTTACCGCAGCTGAAGCATCTGATCGGGATTATCATCTTTTCACCTCACCTGTAGGACTTCTGCCTCTTCTTCCTCGCACCGCGTCCGAGCTGGTGCTTAGGCTCCTTCCTTCTCGAGTCGTTGACCATGAGGTTCCTGTCCAGGTGCTTGTAGGTGGCCTCCAGGGTCGGGTCCTTGAAGAACGCAACGAGGCCGCGGGCGATGGCCGTGCGGGTTGCTTGGGCCTGGCCCATCACACCGCCGCCGGCGACGCTCACCCAGACGTCCACATGGTTGATCCTCTCCTTTACCGGGAAGATGGCCTCCATTATCTTGAGCCTGGCGAGCTCGGGCATGTGAATCTCGATCGGGATGTTGTTGATGCGGATCCTTCCCTTGCCGGCCTTGATGGTGGCCCTGGCCACGGCGGTCTTCCTCTTGCCGCTCGTGTTGATTATCTTCTCCTTTTCCTTCGCCATGCCTGCTCACCTCAGAACCTCGCTCCCAGGAGCTTCGCGAGCTCCCCGAGCTGCATGAACTTGTCGGTACCTATCCTCGCCGGGTAGGTCTCGGCCCTGGAAACGTCGACGCCGGTCGGGACGCTGATGAAGACCTTGAGATTCTTGTAGGCCACCCTTCCATGGGGGGTCTGGTAGGGAAGCATGCCCCGCACTGACCGCCTGAGGAGCCTGTCTGGCATCCTCGGCTGGTGAGGGCCCTTCCTCGGGTTCCTCCTTCTCCTCCGGTCCTCGAACTTTCCGAGGATGAAGTCCTTGTTGCCAGTGATTATGGCCTTCTCGGCGTTGATGATCGTTATCTCCTCGCCTTTAAGGAGCCTCTGAGCGACCAGGCTCGCAAGGCGGCCCATGACCGCTCCATCCGCATTTATAAGTGATGTCGTCATGTGTGTTCCCTCCTACTTGAGCAACCTCACCTTTGAGCCTTTCGGGTTCTTGGTCATGAGGTCCTTGATGGTTATCGCCTTCCCGCCGGTCTTCGCGATCTTCTCGACGGCGGAACTTGAGAACTGGAAGGCGGCCACCTCGAACTTCCTTAAGATGTCCCCATCGCCCAGGACCTTGCCTGGTACGAGCGCGATCTCCCCGTCCTTCAGGACCTTCGATATCTTCCCCACATTGATGAAGGCCCAGTTCTTCCTCGACTTCTCGAGCCTCTCGGCGACCTCTTTCCAGATCGGCGCTCCGTTCTTGTAGGACGCCTCCTTGAGGTCCGTTATAAGTTCCAGGAGACTCGGATTAACCTTCTCCGTCCTCATCAGATTCCTCCGTTAATCCTCGTTGAGTATCCCCCCTAACAGTGCCTCTTGTTTAAATATATTTCTATTATAATAGACGGAGACGGGATGCGCCCCGTCGGTCAGTGGCAATGCTGGCCCCGGGCCTACAAAGGATTATCAGATACGAAATCGATGCGCGGGCCATGGCAAAGAAGAAGGCAGCGGGCCCTACGAGGGCCCGGGACATGCTCCAGCCGAACCTAACGGTGGATGCCATCGTTCTCGACGGGATGGACAGGCTCCTCCTGGTCGAGCGAGGCAAGGACCCTTATAGGGGGAGGTTCGCCCTTCCCGGAGGCTTCGTCGAGTACGGCGAGACGGTCGAGCATGCCGTTGTGCGGGAACTCGAGGAGGAGACCGGGCTGAATGCCGAGGTAGCAGAACTGGTGGGCGTCTACTCCGATCCGGACAGGGACCCTCGAGGCCACACGGTGACCATCGTCTTCAGGCTCGAGGTCGTCAGCGGCGAACCCAAGGCCGGGGACGATGCCGTGAATGCCCGGTTCTTCCCCCTCAAAGGGCTCCCTCCGTTGGCATTCGACCATGACCGGATTGTGTCCGAATTCCTTGCGAAAAGGCACAGACGGTGAGATTTAGGTTGAAGAACAAGCTTTAAATGTCGAGGAATGTCCATTTTAATTATTACTAGAAATATTCCAGAATTTTGATGATTGATAAATAAATTTAAATATTATATATCCGGTTCAGAAGGAGATAATACTTCAACTACACCGGACCCTAAGCGCGCCTCTCTTTGCAAAAGTAATTGGAAAGTGTCTCGGACCTACCAGAAGGGGAATGCTGGTATACATGAAAGAAAAAGGAGCCTCGGTGGAAATCCGTTTCAGTAAGGTCGCCGCTCTCCTTATGGTCCTGACCATGTTCCTCGGCCCATTACCATTATCGACGATGGATTTCTCTGGGCAAGCCCATCACCAAGCTACAGGGCCTGGATCGGTCTCCGCCGAGACCGTCGGGAGGTCGATCATCGGACCCCCCTCGGCCATGCCTCCCAAGACAGTAAATGGCAAAGGGGAGCTCTTGGGCGACTGGGTCATAAAGACCGCATCGAACGAATGGCTGAACCTCTCGTTCGAGACGGTGAAGATACACGGGAATGTGACGGTTAAGAGCGGCTCGAGAGTTACCCTCGATAAGCGTTCAATGATCTGGCTGATGTACTCGGCCAGTGAGCATTACACCTTCGAGGTCCAAGAGGGTGCCGACCTCTATGTCCTTGGTAGCTCAACGATAAAGACCGAGAAGTTCCTCGGTAAACCAACATCGAACATCGACTTCGAAACATCATATCTCTATGTCGGTGGTAATCTGACCATCAATAGCGACCTGCTGAAATTGAGCAACAGCCTCGTGAGCAATATCGGCATGGACGGTACCACGGGAAGGCCCGGCGTCGACGCCCTGCTTACCATCCATGCGAAAGGCTCTTCCTTCTCCGGATCCACCATATCCAGCAAGGGGGGCAATGGAGCCGCCGGTGCACAAGGGATCGCGGGGACCAAAGGTGGAGATTCGATCACGGACATCCTGAACCCCGCGGGCGTGATCACGCAGGCGAATTTCACCATCCAGGGCGGGAACGGAGGCGTGGGTTACGATTCCAGGACCACCTATGTATCGCCTGGTGGAATGGGCGGAACGGCATCGGCGAGTATAAGAGCGGACTTTGGAGCGGACCATAGCATCAAAAGCTCATCCATCTATGTCCTCGGAGGGGTGGGCGGCAAGGGTGGTAACGGAGTTACCAGTTCGGTCGGTGGGGACGGCGGTCGGGGAGAGCTCGGTGGTGGCGCATACTTGTATATTCAAGGTAAGGACCTCCTGGTGGAGAGCTCACACATTGAGGTCAGGGGGGGGGCCGCTGGCAAGGGCGGGGATGGCGGGACGGGGACCAAGGAAGCGGGCGGGAACGGAGGCGCAGGAAGCGCCGGAGGGAACACCCGACTTCAGATGGAAGGCCACGGGGAGTTCAATATCTCGGATTCCTTCATTCTTACGCAGGGCGGTGAAGGCGGACGGGGCGGGTTCTTCGGCCAGAGCAACTCGCAGGCCGTGGGCAATCCCGGTGACGGCGGGAACGGGGGAGATTCCACACTGATCGTGAATGTCGATGACATCTATTATGGTAAGAACTCGGACCTATGGGCCCAGGGCGGTGCGGCCGGACGGGGCGGCCTCGGGTTCCTCGTCGGGGGCGCGGGTGGTGACGGCGGAGGCGGGACCATGTTGGTCAACACATCGACGACGTCCGGGACCTTCTTCCACACAGGTTCCCCGGAGAAATTATCCAACGTCGGGGGTTGTGGTGGCGACGGGGCCGATGGTGGTTACGCCGTGGGCATTGGGACCTCGGGTGGCTCCGCGGGCCGGGGTGGGTCCGGCGGGCCGAGCCTGACGACCATCACAGCGATAATCAGCATCAATTTCAGGTACTCGAACATCAAGGGCTGCAAGAGCAAAGGCGGCAATTGGGACATGACCGGTGCCAGACCGGGCAACCCTGGATATCCTTTGATATGGATGCAGTCGAACCTGTTCGACTCCGAGGACGGAACGGCCGAATGGGAGATCGAAGGGTTCAATGGCACCTCCCAGGGTATCTTGAAGAACACAACGGTCACCGGACCCGAGAGATGTTTCGTTGCCCCAGAACAAAGGGGGGGAACGAAGTGCGATGTCTATTGGGACCTTAAGGTCGGTATCACAGGGGCCAGTGCTTCCGAGAGATGGGTCATTTCCCTCTATAGAGGATTGATGACCGAGGGAAGCTCACCTCCACAGGTATGCACATTGACAGGTTCCAATCTCTGTCCCTTCCTGGACATCCATAGCGAGACCGTCGATTATCGTGGCTCTGACCTCTTTAACTTCACGGTCCACGCCGTTCTGCCTGATAGCCATCCGCCCAGGAACACATCGGCGATAAGGGTGTTGCTCACCAGCAACAAGATCATCTACCTGAAGGCCCAAGGGATCTGGGCCCCGCACATCGTCGTCACCATGCCCGAGGAGAACAATACCTTGATCAGGACCTGGAACTATGCGCCCTGCCGGCCTCCGAACCCGCAGGAGCTCGCCGCGAACGTATCAGCTCCGGGTTGTTACAAGCTCCAGGGTGATGCATGGGTCGATGATAGGAACGAAGAAGGGCAGATAACCGATGTGAAGGTAATAGTCTCGAACGAAAACGTGGGGACCTTCATCCTGGGGACGACCCGTAGCAATCCCCCGGTGGTGCTCAAGCGCACATCGGGGAAGACCGGATGGTCCCTGAACTGGATAGCCGATGAGTTCAATTATAACACCCTGACCTTCACATGGCCCGAGGGAAATTGGAAGATCACTGTGCTGACCTTCGACGGTCTGTACTGGTCCAACAATACAGAGCGTGGAGGAAAGGACGTTTTCATGTACGCGACATTGCAGCATCAAGCACAAAAGATACCGCCTGAACTGCTTTTTGCAGGGAACCCTGTCATGTGTACATATCAATATTATGAATCCGGATGCAAGGTCACTTTCAATGACGCGAAGATTACCTTTGTCCCCAAGCAGGCGAAGATAATCCGCATGGAGTGGTATTACGAAAGCGATTCCCAGGTCGACTGGGCCTTTGTTCCCACGGATTGTGGTCTCGGCCAGACATGCGCTGTCCCGCAGACGGAGCATATCTATACCCAAACGGGCTTTAAAAACGCATATTTCTGTGTAGTGGACAGTCTTGGTCGGAAGTTCTGCGACTCGAAGCAGATTCAGGTCGACAGGACCGTCCCACCTGCGAAACCGGCCTGGGAAGATGCCATGAACCTCTACTTCCCATACTTCGCCATACTGTTCATCCTGATCATGGTAGTGGCGATACTATACAATGTCGCAAACCGCAAGCGCATCGAGAAGAGGTACGAGGAGCTCACCTCGACGCACAGGATCGAGATCCACGCGAACACCTGCGACCGGTGCGGGGACCCGCTGCAGGAAGGGTCCACGGCCTGCAAACGATGCGACGCCACGGACTATCTATCGTCGATCCAGCAGGTCATCCTCGAGATAAAGGGCTCCGGCGTCAACGTGATCGATGCCGAGGGCATGCTAGAGGACGCGGTCAACCTCTACGACCAGGGCCAGTACGAGCCGGCCAAGCAGAAGGCCTACGAGGCCCAGATCAAGGCCAACGAGCTCAGGGGCAAGTACGTCGAGACCACCGAGATGATCTCCCAGTGGGAGGGCAGGATCAACAAGATCAAGGAAGATGCGGGCGGCATCAAGCTGGAGCAGTGCGAGGCCGAGACGACGGTCTACCACGCCCGGCTGGCCCTGGGCAGGGGCGACTTCCAGATGGTCCAGGACTATCTGTCGAAGATCGACCCCCAGATAGAGGCCATGAAGGAGCAGGTCAAGCTCAAGGTCGTCGAGAACAGGCTTGGTGTCGTCGAGAAGATGATCGCCAATGTCCAGACCCGGGGCATCAAGGTCCTGGAGGCCGAGGACATCCTGAGGAGGGCCAAGGAGACCTTCGCATCCGGCGACATCGAGGCGGCCAAGGTCCAGGCCGAGAGGGCCGAGAAGGCCATCAAGCGGACCAACATGATGTTCATAGATTCCTCGGAGCGCATCACCCAGGTCGAGGAGCGCATGACCAAGGCCGACAAGAAGGGCGAGGCCGATGTGGTGGCCCAGGGCAGGACGGCCCTTGAGAAGATGAAGGCGGCCTTCCTGGACGGGCTTTACGACAATGTCTTGGAGATATGGAAGGACATCGACAAGGTCCTGCCCCCGCTCCGCGTTGCAAAGAAGATGGCCTGGGAGAAGGAGGCAACAAGGCTGACGGTGGAGGGCTCCGCCGACGCCAAGGCCGAGGCCGAGGAGAGGCCGTCGGCGGCCATGGCGGCCGATATCGAGAAGGCCGAGGCCAAGGCCGCCGCCGAGGCCAAGCTGCCGACACAGGCCGAGGCCGCGGAACTGTTGCAGAAGTGCTATGATAGGATAATGCTCGCGAGGCAGAGCGCCATAGAGACCACGGACGCCGACGAGCTTTACAACGATGCGAGGAAGGAGCTGGAAGCGGGCCACTACGATGTGGCCTCGGACTACAGCACGAACGCCATCTTCCTGATGGAGGAGCTGCTGCAGGTCATGGGGGTAAAGCTCCCGGTGGAGGAGAAGAAGCCTGAGCCCGTGCCCGAGGTCCCGAAGGTGGAGGAGAAGCCCGTCGAGGTCAAGCCCAAGGCCGAGGAGGACCTATGCCCGAGCTGCGGCAAGAAGGTCAAGGCCCGCTGGGCGACATGCCCCTACTGCGGCGTGACGTTGACGACCGAGGCCGCCCCGCAGGAGAAGCCCGTCGAGGAGATACAGGGCTATGGCCCGGTGGAGAAGAGACCGACGATGCCCTATGGCCCGGAGGGGAAGGTGGACGAGGTCAAGACCCAGGAATACCTGCCCCAGGAGACCAGGACCAAGGAGTACATCGGCGGGGAGACCACGGAAGGCTACAAGGAGGGCAGGCTCGCCACGAAGGAGTACCAGCCCGAGCAGCCCGAGATCCACCCTGAGCTCCCTGAGGAGGTCACGCCCGAGGTCCCGAAGGTCGAGGAGAAGCCGGTCGAGGTGCCCGTGCCGGAGGTCAAGCCAGAGGCCGTCCCGCCGACGCCCGCGGTGCCCGATAAGGTCAAGTGCCTCATATGCGGCAGGGATGTGAAGTCCAAGTGGAAGACATGCCCCTACTGTGGCGCCACCCTCGGCGAAGGGACCATGGCGGCCCCCGTGCCGGTCACGGCCCCGCCGCCGGCCGAGGCAAAGCCGAAGTGCCCGGGCTGTGGCAAGGACGTCAAGGCGAAATGGAAGACCTGTCCCTACTGCGGTGCCGTCGTCGCAGGGGCGCCTGCACCGGCGCCTGAACCCGAGCCGAAGCCCACACCGCCGCCGGATGGCAAGCCGAAGTGCCCGAACTGCGGAAAGGACGTCAAGCCGAAATGGAAGACCTGCCCGTATTGCGGTGCCTCCATCTAAGGCCTGAAATAGCACAGGGCAGATTTTGACATTTTCTCGATAGGTCCATCATCAGGAAGGGCCAGGGATGGCCATGCCTCATCGTTCTGGACGGCCAAAGAACAAAGGAACACGCGGGCCTATTCGAGCTTCTTCAGCTTCTCGATGGCTGCCTCAGTGGCCTTGAGGAGCTTGCTCTTGTCCGACCCCTTGCTGGAGACCACAAGGATGGAGTTGATGCCGGCGCCGGCGACGATGGTGAACCCGTCGTCGGATTCCACCACGACCTTCGAGGGCATGTTCCGGTTGAGCTCCGAGTTCGCCGTTATGGCTGCCCCGAGCATGGTCGCGCTCATGATGGCGAAGGTCTCCCCATGGACCTCCGGGGGTATCTCTGCCCCGACGAGGATACCGTCCCTACTTACAACTGCTGTGGCATCTACGCCGTCGATCTTCTTGATTTCATGTAGGATCGGTTCGACCATGTCTCTCGTGAGCATTTTAGCACTCCCCCTATTTCCACATCTCCATGGTGCCAATCTCGAATACGCACCGTGAACTCGTAACAGAAGCGCATTCCGTTTCCTTGCAATAAACTTTTTGGTTGAGGTAGGTCTCATATATCTTGCGTATGATACCCCTCAAACGGTGGCAGGTCTGCTCGTTCTTATCGTTCCCTGGCACCGATTCTATGGACCCCTCGGCCACCACCTGCTTCTCCCCGAAGCTTATGTCCTTGACCCAGTCCTTCTCCACGAGGAGCCTCTTGCAGGTCTCGAAATAGGTGGGCCGGTCCGCTATGGCCACGCTGGCTATGCCGATCCCGATGATGCTCCCTTCCTTGAAGAAGAGCCCATGGGAGGCGTTCGAGATGACCCCCTCGTATAGCTCCCTGATGTTCTTCAGGTCGTCCTGGGACAACTGCACGTACCTCATGGCGCCCATTAAAGGTCGGACCACGGATAAAAGATTTCTCCAATATCTATATATCAACATTTGGGGGGCCGGTTCAATGGAGCTCCTTCAGTTCCTTCTCGATCCTGACCAGTTCGGAAGTTGCCCCGTGCCTCATGTAGATGTCCCTGGCCTCCTTGAACAGTATCGACGCAGCTTGGATATCGCCACGTAACTTGTTCAGAAGGCCGTACTCGTATGCGAGCCGGCCCTTCAGGACAGGGAGGTCGAGCCGCTCGGCAAGTTGGCGGGCCTTCTCCAGCTGTGCCTCGGCCCTGGCGAAGTCCCCCTTCCTGGCGTGGATGACCCCATGGACACTGTTGGCCACCGTCTGGCCGTACACGTCCCCGAGCTCCTCGAGGACAGGGAGGGCCCATTCCAGCTCCTTCTGTGCCTCGTCCAACCGGTCGAGCTCGATGAGCGCCTCGGCCCTGTTGAAGGAGGCCCATGCACCGATGGACCTGAAACCTCCCTTCTCGGAGATCCTCTTGCACTTGAGGAACATCTCTTCGGCCTTCTGCCACTGGGCCTGATAGAAGAAGACGTGGGCGAAATTGTTGTAGGCGCGGGCCAGCTGGCGGAGCTCCCCGACCTTCTCGAGCGCTACTATGGCCTGGCGGTACTCGCGCTCCGCGACATCGTAGTCCTTGGTCTTCATGTGGACCGACGCCTTCTCGAGGTTGACGATGCCCATGACCCTTTCGTCCTTGGACCTCGCGGCGGCTTCGTTGGCCTTCTCCAGGACGCTCAGGGCCTGGTCGAATTTCCCCTTCTTCCAGTGGATGTTCGCGAGGACGCAGATGGCCTCGGCCTCTATGGCCGGCTGCAGGGCCTCCTTCGCCAATGCGATGGCCCGGTCGCCTTCGGCCCAGGCCTTGGCGATCTCCCCGAGGGACAGGAGGGCCCTGGCCTTGAGAAGGTGGGCCATGGCGTTGATGGGCCTGTTCTCGATGGTCCTTGGGGTGACCTGATTGAACGCATCGAGCTTGGCCAAGCCTTGTTTCCACTCGCCCTTGTCGATGAGGTCACGAATATCACGCAGGATGGCGGTCGGGTCCGAGGAAGGTTCCTTCGGGGCGACCTGCCCTTCTGCATCGGTCTGAGGTCTCTGTTGGCCCGGTTGCGATGACGGTGTCATTCTCGCGGGCATCGGGGTGATGATTGCCTCAACGATATTAAAGATGTGCTGTGAGAAATACCCTCGACCATCGTATACAAAAGGATTTTATACGCCCCCTACTTTCCCTAATATGACGACCATGAACGACGAGACGCTTGCCCCAGGGCCATTGGACGAGTTCTGCAAGGAGGCCCTGAAGCGGTTCAAGATCGGGAGCAAGGGCCTGCGGGTCGTTTTCCAAAAGGGTCCCCACGGCCCCGAGTTCAAGTTCCGGCCGGCGAACTACGATTTCCGGAAGGACATCATCGTCCTCCATCACGACCTAATCAACGAGGCCATAAAGGTCCAGAAGGTCCCATCGGAACCGTTGCTGAGGTACCTCATGTACTTCGGCGTAGGCATGTCCGCCGAGGCCCGTAGGATGTCCAGCAGTGGGGTTTGCCCCCTGCTGAACTTCGTCGAGCCTGACCTCCGGCGAAGATGGTACAAGATGCACTGGACAAGGCTCGAAGAGGACTCGAGCAGGCTCTCCGACCAGGTCATCGAGTTCACGGTGGACCAGTATCTACACACGATCAATGTCGGGAACCCCATCCCGGCCACGGGCCTCAACGCCCATCTGAGGGCCTTGAGGAAGCAGGACGTCTCGAAGTTCCAGGAGGACATGAGCAAGGATGTCCTGGGATACGTAGCGAGGGCCCTGTTCTCGCACGACGCTGTACCTAATGCGAACCTCGAGCGGGATTCCCTCGAGAAGTTCGCAAGGACGGCTACCGGCCCGAAGCTCTGGTTCTACATCAACAGGGCCGTCAAGAAGCTCGAGTTCGGCCGCCCGGAGAGCTACCGGGAAGGTTATCCCGCCGTGGCCGAGGCCCTCTTCCCCGAACTTCAAGTGATCCCGAAGGACGCTCATATGACCAGCCTCCCAGAGGAATGGAACATGCCCAAGGTCTGGAAGACCGAGAACTGCACCTACTTCGACTGGAAGCTCAGGACCGAAAGACCGCCTGACCAGAACGGCAAGTAAGGCCCGGAAGTTCAACCGCCCATGGTCTTGTCCTGTTTCTCATACCATCTAAGGGCCTCGTAGAAGTGCTCCAGCATGCAATATTATCAAAGGTCCGCCGTCGTTGTGAAAAAGTCGACCTTCTTGACACCTTGTACCTTCCGGAGCTCCTTTATCATCATGTCAAGGCGGCCGCTGTCGCCTTTGACAATGAATATCTCGAGGCAGTTCTTGTCGTCAAGGTGGGTGTGCAGGAGGGTCTGTATCTCGACGTATCTGTGCTGGACCCGCTCGATGCCCCCCTTGGTTTTGTTCTTCTCGGAAACGACCATCAGGGCCGCGATGTTGCTGCCCACATCCTTCGACATCTGCCATTCGTCCACCGCCATCCGGACCAACTCGCGGAAGGCCTCGGACCTGTTGGAGAACCCCTTCTCGGCGGTGACCGCGTCGAACTTCTCGAGGAGCGCAGCGTCCAGTGAGATGCTGATGATGACCATAGGACTTACCCCTTTGACTGATTGGGGCAAAGGTTTCCCGGGATATTAAATGTTATTAAAAAATGCTGTCAGACTTAATATTCAGATATAGACCGGACCTCTCACCATCCACCAATACGGTGCTCGAAGAGGAGGTCCAGCAGACGCTTCAAACGTGGGTCCGGGTCTGCCTTTCCGAAAGGCCAACAATACCTCATCTGCGTCCCATCGTCGAATGTTATCGTGAGTTCGTTATAGCCTTTCCATCCCGCCTCGTTGATAACATCTAGCCCTAGAACCGCCTCGTCGAGCGACTCCGCCTCTCTCCAGAGCTCGTCAACAATATCCTTCGGGAGGACCTTCTCATCTATATGGACGAACGGAGGGTCGTCGCCAGAAAGGTGACCACCGGTGACCTTACCCTCCCGGGTCCAGCTGCAATTCGCCATGCCGCGTCCACCGGGGTGGACCTCGAGGTCCATCCTCTCTATCCTATGTCGCATATGACCAACATCCAGAATGGCCAGGTACTGACCGAGGACCTACTTCAGCGGCCTCAGTTTCTCCATTCCGTTCATGTACTTGCGGAGGGCCTCAGGCACCTCGATGCTCCCGTCGGTCCTCTGGTAGTTCTCGAGGATCGCCACCATGGCCCTGGAGGTCGCGATGGCGGTGTTGTTGAGCGTATGGAGGATCCTCTTCTCGCCACCGACCTTTCCCATGCGGATGTTCAGCCTGCGGGCCTGGTAGTCCGTGCAGTTAGAGCACGAGGCCACCTCGCCGTACTTGTTCTGCCTCGGGAACCAGGCCTCGATATCGTACTTCTTCGCCGCCACTATGCCAAGGTCCCCCGTGCACACGTTCACTACATGATATGGCAGGCCGAGCCCCTGGAACATGCCCTCGGTGTTCGACAGCAGTTCCTCGTGGTGCTTCCCGGAATCCTCCGGTCTGCAGAATATGAACTGCTCGATCTTGTTGAACTGGTGCATCCGGAACAGGCCCTTGGTGTCCACGCCCCGGGAGCCTATCTCCCTTCGGAAGCACGTTGACATGCCTACGAACTTGATGGGCAGCCGGTCCTCGTCGATGATCTCGTCCATGAACATGGCCGCCATGGGGTGCTCCGAGGTCGCGATCAGGTAGAGGTCCTCGCCATCGATCTTGTACATCACATTCTCGAAGTCCGCCAGGTCCGTCACGCCCTCGTAGGCCCTGCGCCTCATCATGAATGGCGGCTCGACGAGGGTGTATCCCTTCTCCCTCATGAAGTTCACAGCGTAGTTGATGATGGCCAGGTCGAGGTAGGCGAGATCGCCTAGCAGGTAGTTGAAACCCGAACCAGCGATCTTCCCGGCCCTGTCGAAGTCTGCCAGGCCCTGCTTCTCGGCCAGCTCGCCGTGCGGGAGGAGCCCGGCCTGGGGCTCGGGTATCTTGCCCCACTTCCGGACCTCCGCGTTCTCTTTGTCGTCGGCCCCGTAGGGGACGGACTCGTGAAGCAGGTTCGGTAGCCTCATGAGGATCTTGTGGCTCTCTTCCTTGGTCCCTTCCATCTCCTCCTCGAGGGCCTTCATCTTATCGGGCAATTCCCCGGCCTCCTTGATAAGGTCCGCTACATCCTTTTTCTGGCGCTTCCTCTCGGATATCTCCTTGGAGAGAATGTTCCTCCGGTTCCTCATGGCGTCGAGCTCCTTCAGCAGCTCCCTCCACCGGGAGTCCACCTTAAGGAGCACGTCGAGGTTCTTGATGTGCTCAGGCTGCCTGCGCCTCTCAAGGTTCTTACGCACCATCTCCGGGTCTTCCCGGATCACCTTTATATCCAGCAAGGGTCCACCCTCTGTTCTTCATGACGAGAGATATACATGAACTGTTCAGCTGAACCTGAACATGTGCTCCGCGTAGTACCTGTCGACGGTTATGCCCTTCCCTATATAGAAGAGCTTCCGCTTCTTATGGGTCCTCCATATCTTCTCCTCCAAGGCCTGCTTGCTCTTGGAGACCTGGAGCTCCATCGGGAGCACCTCGATGTTGAAGACGCGGAACTGGAAGATGTGACGCGTTGTCTTGGGCGGGAAGACCTCGCCCCTCATCGCCACATCGATCACATCCTGCTTGGAAAGCGGCCTCGGGAACACTACGACCGTGTCGGGGGTGTTGAGCAGGCTCAGGGCCTCCTTCTCGACGTTATAGTCGGCTAGACCGGTGCTCACTTTACGGCCTATGGCGAACCTGTCCTCGACCTTCTTCAATTTGTAGTACTCCATCTGTGGGTTCAGCCGCTCATTGAATGTGTAGGCCCTGTTGTTGGGAGATATTATCAGCGCGCTCTTTCTCTCCTTGATGCCCTCGATGGAGAACGGGACCTCTTCAAGGCCGCACTCCCTGCTCACGAGGGAGAACTCATCCTCGGTGACCTGCTTTATGTAGCGGCACCAGACATCGAGAAGGATCTGGTCGTTGTTGACATAATCGATGTGCTGGACAGGGACATAGAAGAAGCAGAAGTCCTTCAGGAGGCCGTAGCGGTGCATGCCGTCCAGGATGACGCCGGTCCTCTGGTCGGAGAAGATGGGCCAGGTGAACTTCTTCTCCTTGAGGATCCCCTCGGCCACCCGGAGCTTGCCGATCAGGTGGGTCTCCTCGTGCGGCTTCAGGAAGCCTATCTCCTCCACCGAAAGGCTCTCGACCACCTGGTCCTTGAGGGCATCCTCGACGAGCATGGGCCTCTCGTTGCCCTTCCATTTTGCCTCGAGATTATCAAGGATCCCCTTGTCGATGGTCATCGTTCTTCCTGAGGCCCAAGCAAATATAAATCCTTTATCATTTTTTTTTCAAGGTCCCTGATGGCATCCTCCACCGTGGCCAAAAACCTTTTGTGTACCGTTTAAGTGAGGGCCTTATAAAAAAAACCTTACTTCGTCAGGATGTCCGGGGTCTCATTGGGGACCTTCAAATTGAACATTTGGGCTATTGCTGGGAGGAGGTGCTTGGCCTTCAATTCTAGCACAAACCGGACCTCTTCCTCCGTCAGACCTGCGACCTTAATCATCTCGACCTTCGGAGGGTCAAGAACTGCCAGAGGACCATCAGGAAAGACCCGTTCCTGCTCGATTAGGCACTCCGAATCGGCCTCACGAGAATATACTTGGCCCATATCTTCACGGTCAATATCGTGTCCTTGCATGAAAGCTCTCGCCCACGGCAGCATATCGCCTCGTAGGGCCTTCGCAGCGACCCAGTGACGCATCAGTTTAGGGGTCAGATATGGCAACTTCCATCGACTTCTCATGAAGTGCCACAGCGACAATAGACGGTCCTTTTCAATGCATACATTTGGTTGGATTATGTGCCCTCGGGTTCGCCATGGTAAGACTAAGCCCTCAGGCTTTACGAGTTGTGGATTGGTCTGCATCCATTCAAAAAGGGCCTCTCTCAAGACTGGGCATA
>Ga0315295_10002012_pt1 | contig 17296 bp, 11 predicted proteins | sample YL17G14_0_MG_FD_204453 | JGI IMG/M metagenome (GOLD analysis project Ga0315295, IMG submission 204453) | Sediment microbial communities from Yellowstone Lake, YNP, Wyoming, USA - YL17G14_0 | ecosystem: Environmental > Aquatic > Freshwater > Lake > Sediment | place: USA: Wyoming | collected... | reverse complement strand
TTCAAAGTAGGTTGATCACCAAATGCACCGTTAGGTAAAATAGTTCCACTAGTATTAGGTCTAAATAGTTCAGGACCATTTTCACCAATTAAAGCTAACTTGTTTAACCCTATTTTTCCACCTTTTGCCATCCTAGCTGGTACCTGAGCGTCAAATGCTGACCAATTAGCTCCACTTCCACCACCCCATTCATCTAAACCACTGTCACCAAAACCTCCACTCTCTGAACCCATACTACTAAATAAACCTTTAATAGTTTCTGCCATTTTCATAATGAAATTTTTAATATATGTAAAAAGTTGAGAGAAACAATTCTCTGTTTGTACTTCTAACTCTTTAGCCTTCTTTTGTAGTCCATCTTCTGTCTGCTCCCAAACAGTTTCATCTGTTCCTGGTGTTGCAAAAGGTGATTTTTCTTTACCACCAAGACCTGTACCCGTACCTGCTATTTCTCTTAATATAGCATTTGTTTCTTCTATCTTACTTACTATTGTTTCTTTACCACCTTTACCTTCTTTTCCAGTAGCACCAAAAAGTTTACTCCACCATCCAGGTTCTTCACCTTCTTTAGGTTTAGTCATTTCACTAATTTTTCCAGTTAATCCAGACATAAAAGGCTTAATTGCAAAAGTCTTAATAATCTCTTTTGTCATAGTTTTTAAAACATTAGTTAAAGCTTTTTCCCATTTAAAAGTTCCTTCCATCATATCATCAAAGATACCTTCTAATTCAGATTCTAAGGTATTCATGACAGTTTCAAAAGAAGCTTTTATATTCTCTCCCATATTACCAAAAGCTTTTGACATGTCTTCTGCTACTTTACTAATTACTCCAGTAAGTCCAGAATCTTGAAATATTTTTCTAATATCCTGTAGAGCTTTTTTAGCATCTTCTGCTAGTTTAGAAAATTTCTCTTGTGATATTTTGCTGGCAGCAGACGCAAATTCTGCATCTACCTTAAACACTTTATTAAAAGCTTGTTGGTACGCTATAACATCTGGTGGAGAAGGCATATACACCTCATCCATAGTCTTTAAACTACCCTGTGTATATGCCTCACCAAATTCTTTCATAAATTCGGCCTTATCTACAAGAGCTTTAGCCATTAAAGCTTTCATTTTATTATTGTAAATATCTTCTGCTGCTTGTGCTAAATTACCATAATAAGTTCGTGGGTCAATATCCATATGTTCATAAGCGTATTCAGTATTTTTTCCACGTTCTGATATTCTAAACTCTTCATCATCTTCTTCTTTTTTAATAGCTATTCTTCTTAAATCGGCTTCATGCTTATACTGGTCCATAATTTTTTCAATCTTTTTCTTTCCATAAATTTCATTTATCTGTAATAAGTCTTTAACTCTTTCTTCTTCAGTTTTTATATTGGCAGCAGCATATCTGATATCTTCTGCCTGAAATTCTAAGTCTGTAACCTTTTTTAAATTAACTAAAGCTTGTTCTCCTTTTTTACCAGCTAAAACTCCAGACTCCTGTTGCTCTTTTATTCTAGCTTCCTTTTCAGCGTAATCAAGCCAAATTTGTTGTCTTCTAAGATTATGATGAACTTCTTCAGCCTCTACTTTGTTAAAATTAGCTGTAGTTAAGTCTACCTCATCATTATAATATTTTTTTACTAATTCGATTACTTCTTGTCCTCCAGTAAACATCTTATTCCAATATTCTTCAGAAAATAAAATAGGTTCTATGTCTGGAGGTGTAAATTGTCCTGTAGGAATAGCGGTTTCTTTAGAAGTAGCTCTTAATGGCATAGAAGCTATCGTTGGATTTTCACCTGCTCCATATCCTGGTTTAGTCCAATTCTTTGCAGACTTAAACCAAGCCCCAAACTCACCACCAGATTTATTATTTACCCAAGCGGCAACTTTTGCATTTATATTTGGGTCAAGTAAATCTTCTTTCTTTTCTATAAGACCTTGCTGTAAAGCTTCTTTTATATGGATTTGATTTATTTGGAATAATCCCCAGTCTGCTATATTTCCAGAATCTCCTCTTCTTGTAGCTAAAGGATTAAAACTAGATTCAGCTTTAGCCACCGCCACTGCTGTATCTATCTTATGAGCTGGAAAATACTTTGATAACATTTCTCTAAGTGTTTCCGTTATTGCTCTAGGAGATTCTTCCTCTTTAGTACTTATAGTCTCTCCAGGAGGATGATACCTATACTCTTCTCCTCCTCCACCTTCCATAGCTTCAATTATCTTCTTTGATTGCGATTCAAACTTAAACTTTCCTAACTGGTCAGAAAGCATCTTAGATAGCTTAATTTCCCCATCATACTCTTGTTTAAAAAGCTCATACCTTCTATTTACGTAAGATTCTAAATCAGTCATACTGTTGGCAAAAGTTGCCTCTTCAATAGAAGATATAATATTAAATGAGGACTTAACTATAGCTGTTATAGAGTTATAAGCTTCTTCCATAGCTTTTTTAGCATCAGAAGCGAATTTTCTTTTCGTTTCTAGGTTCCATTGAATCTCTTTTTTTTCTCTTTCAGTATCTGTTTTTATTTGTTCAGGCATCCCTGAAGGAACATATGGAGATTCTGTTAACTTATCATATAAAGCTTTTTCTTGTGGAGATAAAGAATCATATCCCATATTTACTGAGGGAAATCCTCCCACACCACCCTCAACACTAAGTTCCATCTTTTTCTTTAATTTCTCTATAAACTGTTCTTTTGCCACTTTACCAGCTTCGTCATTGAGGTCTTCAATTTTCTTTTTTGTTTTATCAGCAGTATCTCCTAAAACTATCATACCATCTTTCATATGCACATAGCCTTCATAAGCTTCTTCTACTAATTGTTTTTGGTCATCTACTGCTTGATTCCATTTCTGCCATAAAAATAGTGCTGCTGTTATGGCAGCAATAGGAAGAGCTACAGGCCAAAATGCTGCCCATCCTGCTGCTAGTGCTCCCACACCTGCCGTTAATAAACCCAATTTTGCCACAGTCACAACTCCAGTTACGGATGCTGCCGCTTTTGTCATTCCAATAGCTCCACCTCCACCTGCACCTGCTGCCATTGCTGCTGCTGTTTGTTCTGTTATTAATTTAGTAGTAGCAGCAGTTCTAGTAACTCCTGAAGTTACACCCCTTGTTACTATCATTCCGCTTGTAGCTTCAACAGCGTTTGAAGCTTCTACTGCAACTTTTGAAGCTTCTACTGCAACAGTATAAGCTACTACAGCAGCTTTTAAATCTTTATATGCTCCTGTTACTAACCCTAAAACTTTTGTTTTAGTTAAAAGTTTTAGTATTAAACTAGCCATATATACATCTATTAAAATAGTAAAAGTGTCTTTTAAGGAGAATAATATATTACTAAGTTTTAAAAATGCTCCAACAAGCATAGATATAGTATCTTTAACTACTCCAAAAGTATCCATCATAGCAGTTAAAGTAACTCTTGTCTTTTCACCAGCATCTCCTAAAGAAAATAGATTCTTAGTCAACTCTGGATTTACTGCTGTAAGTGCTCCTCTAGCCATATCCAAGAAAGTAGCAGTCATTTTAGAAAGTTTACTTTGTGGGTCTAATAAAGCCATAGAAAATTCTACCATAGCTCTCTTAGTTAAATCCCACTGTTTAGATATAGGCATACTCATTACTTCTGCTGCGGTTTTTACTGCACCTTGAGACGCTAAAACAGAATCTAAAATTTCTTTATATTTTTCAGCATTATCTATAAGAGTAGTTAATACTCCTTTAACAGTTGTTGGACCTAAACCAGAAAGAATTTGCATTTGTTCCATAGATAGAGGTTTACCCATTACCTCTCCCAGTCTGCCCATTATATCAACCCACTGCGAACCCAAAGTCTTATTTCTATCTATTTTAACTCCAAGTTGTTCTAACATAACTAAAGATTTTGGTGCAACTAAGGAATACATCATTTGACGTAATCCTCTTGATGCTAGACCTGTCTTTGTTCCTAAGTCAGTAACAACAACTGCCATAGCTAACATCTGGTCATATGTAAATCCAGCCATTTTTGATGTTTCACTTAAGAACTGTAAGACTTGTTGAAAATTTTCTGGTTTAATTATACCACGTTCTTGTGCAACTGTTAATTTGTCAAGCATTAAACCTAATGCTTGTGCTTTAGACTTTACTCCATCAAAACTATCACCCCAGTTTTTTAAAGAACCTATAAGAGTAACACCAAAAGTTGCCATATTTACTTCTGGAAAAGCAGCAACAAATCTGGTCATGCTTAGTGTCATTTCTTTAACATCTTTAGTGGGTAATCCCGCACTTCTAAGACCTTCCATGGCAGTAGCTATTTTTTCAAAAGGAACGGGAATAATTAATGCAGCTCTACGCATTTCTATCATTAAATCAGAAACGTCTTTTTTCATACCTTCAGTTACTTGACCAGTAGTTGCATCCCAACGTAACATTTTAGCATTCCAATTATCTAATTCTATCGTAGAAGCTATAGCAGACTTAAAAGCTGCAAGTCCTAATTGGAGAGGTTCCATTAATAAGAATTTTGTCCCATACCATCTAGCTTGCCAAAACATAAGGTCTTTCATTTCTGATTTGATAAGACCAAAAGTAGCTGCAAAATTTCGTATGGACATTTTACCTTTTTCCATACCATGTTGTTGTAAATCTAATTCATTTCTAAATCGGGACATAGTCTCTACTAGCCCCTTATCTGCTGTTTTAGAATTTTGTTCTAACCATTTTTTAACTTGAACATACCCTTCTTTAGCTTTTATTATAGAAGCTTCTGCACTAACTAATCTACCACCTACAGCTTCTCCCCACTGTGCTTTTGCTGCACCAAGTTTATCTGCATTCATAGACTTCATCGCAGCTTGTAATTCAAGAATTTTTCCTCCAACCTTTTCTAAATTAAGCTTTGAGGGGTCTACTCTTAGTGCATTATTTAAATCTGCTTGTATTTTTTTTATTTCTACATCTAAATTCTGTAATTTAGATTTAAAATTATCAAAACTATTACCAGTATTTATAGACCATTGAGTGGGTTTAAATACAGAATTTAACTGTGATTGTATTTCAGAAAGACCCGATTGAAATGTTTTTAAACCAGCAATTTGTTCTGCTAAAATAGGTCCACTCATCGGTGGTGTTATTTGTCGTAATGGTGCAGGTGCTGGAGGCCATTGAGTAGATGAAAAAAGTTGATGAGGTTGCATTACTTGTTCAACGGCTTGTTGGCCAACACCAACATATACAGACGATTTTGGTGGCTCTACAATGGGATATTTTGGAGCTGTAAAAAGTGTAGATGGTTGTTGAATATTGGCAGAAACAGTGGACATTAAATTCGTAGCTGTTCCCTTTAAAACCTGTATTCTAGATATTACAGAATTTATCCTATCTTCTACTTTATCTAAAGCTGTTGTATCATTAGCTCTACCTAAAGCTCTTCTTATATTATCTATTTCTATAGTAAGATTTTTTGCACTTTTAGCAAAGGTGTCATAAAAACTTCCTGTAACACCCTTTGTGGTCATGTGTTCTTTAAGTTGTGTTAATTCTCTACCTAAAGATTTTAACTGCTCAAATTGAGCTTGTATTTCTACTTTAAAATTTATTTTCTGGTCCAAGGGTATTTACCTTTTTATCCTCAATAATTTTTATGTCTCTATCACAGGTAGAACAATCTTTATTAGGGTTAGCAATCTTACATGCTTCACAATAGTCATCTTCAACATTAGATTCATCCTTAACCCCCAAATACGCCAATACAGCTTCTCTAAAAGTTATTTCCCTAACTCTAAATTCTAAAAAAGGTTTTGCCTCTTCTATAGTATAGCCCCAAACTATTTCCTCTTTTTTGAGGATATCTCCACTAGCTAAAACTACGCAGATTTCTTCTAACCAGTCACTGTCTGGTTTAGATTTTTTGTTACCTTTTCTACTGTTCCTTTTAACTTCTCTATTAGTGAAGATATTGGGGTGCACTCGAAAAAATCTTCTACTACCTCCAAAGTTAATTCTGGAGTCATTTCAAATGCTATCTCATTCGCTATCTCTTTAATATTTTTATCTTTTAAATGAACATCTGGAACGTGCAATACTATAGCTATGGCTTCAGGTAATTTATCTCCCAAATCCATTATTAACGATGCTATATTTCCAGAATCAGAAATTTGAACATCTTTAATGATATTAATTAATTGTTGTAATTGCCCCATGACAAGAGGCTTCATTGTGTAGGTTTTAGGACCTATTGTGTAAGAATAATTCTTTGTTTCCATAATCCCCCCTGAGATTTAAATACCCCTCTATATTTCAAGAGGGGCTTTAATTTTTTATTTACGACATTATTGCTCCCTGTGTCTGTAGGTTCCACAGAATGAACCTTATTGCTGAAGAAGCTGCACCTGACTGATAAAATCCAGTAAAGGGCAGTTCTACCATAATCCCACCAGGACCTGAAATGACAGGTGAAGATGGTTCAAAAATTAATTCATCAATCCAAATATCCAGCATTTCATTATTTGCAGCACCAGTTCCTGCTCCATGTTTAATAGTTATCTGCAAACTTGTAGAAGCGTTATTTACTGCTTTATTAAACCTCGCCATATCATCAAACAATGCTGTACAAGTTCCAGAAACTTTCACAAGACCTTCAGGCATAGAATACCTAGTACCAGTACCATCAATAACAAAAACTGTACCATCAAGGTTGTTCTCAATATTTAATTCAAGTGCTGTTACCACACCAAATGATGTACCACCTTCTTTTAGTGTTGCTTCAAATCCAGTAAACCCACCACCATACGATGTTGTTGTAGATGTGTAATCTGTCGGGTAAGACTGAAATGATGTTGCTGTTACAGTCATAGAAGCTCCCATTAATGAGAATGTAGTATCTACATACCCTTCTGGTTTTAGTGACATTTTCAAACTATTTACTTTACATCCATAGTATTTAAAGTACTGAGGGGTATCTAAGTTTAGAAATCCTTTCTCAATAAACATACCAGGAGGTAAATCACTTACCGTAAATGTATGGGAATATGGTGAAGTTCCCTTTGTTGAAAATGTACCAAGGGAATTGTAAAACATTCTGCCCATATATGGGTCTAACTCAACTGTAATATCCCCTGCTATTTCCTGATTACCCACAGCAGGTTGTCTAGGGTTTCTAGTACCCCTCAATGTATTAGAATCTATTAAATTCCTAGACATCTTTAATGTCTCACTCACAAACGGCATTACATGTGCATCTGCCGAAGGTGGAGTCTTAAAAGTTGTTTCCACGTCATAAATCATCTTTGTTCTTGAACCTTTTGCTTGAGTTGCCATTATTTGCTACCTCCTTATTTACATATTTCCTAAATTGTGTCTGTATATAACTCTATATGGAATCACCATAGCTTGAAGATGTTCAGCAGGGTCTATAGTAACAAAATCTACTCCCATTCTTTCACTCCATTCAGCATGACGTCCCAATGTGTAATTAGAGTATAAAGCTTCATGTATATCTTCCAATAACTCTTCCATATCTGTATTCTGTGCCCATACTTCTAAAGTTATATACCATTCCCAATTTTCTTTACCTATAACTGCTCTATCGTCACTTTCTAACCTAATCTCTCTACCAGAATAGTAAAATATAGCAGGTAAAGGAACTGTATCTAAATTTATAGGACTTTGTGTGTCTCCAATAAATTTAAAAATTTGGTTATCACTGGAATCTACTATATTTTCCAAAGTACTTTTAATTTCTCCAAGTATTTCTTGTCTGGTAGTCATTATATATTCTCAATCCCAAGGAATTCAATCTGAATACCACCCAGTTTCTTCAAAGCTCTATGAGCTAAGTTATTTATAGCACTATTTAATTTAGCCTCAACAACTCCTCTAATATTGCTAGTAGATATTGGAGGACGTTTTACAACTTGTTTCTTGCCCCAAAATAAAATCTGTCTATTTTCTACTTTAGACTTCTCACCTTCTAAATACCAATAAGGAACTTTACCTTTTGGATTAAACTTTACACCATGAAAATCACTCAATCTTTTTGCAATCCACTCTCCTTCTTCATAAGCAGGACTATTATATTCAGGAACAGTTAAATACGTATGCCCTTTTCTAGGAATTACTGTTATTTTTTTATCCCCTATTATAGTAGCTATACCTGGATGAAATTTATAATCAAAATAAATTCCAAAATCCGTGGTATACTGATTAACTTTTCTTTTATAGCTTATAGTAGCTCTGTCTACATTATACTCTTTACTTTTATGTTTTACTGCTCTAAAATATATTTCAGTCACAGCACTTTTTCTAAATTTTTCTAAATCAGTTTTTGAATTGTTATAAATATAATCATTTACATATTCTTGTATTCCTCCAAGACTCCTTACGTGTTTAGACAGTTTATCAATAACTGGTCTAAAATTCATTATCATTTCTACCCTAATATCTTTTGGGATTATAGCCATTACTTCTCCACAGGTACTTTTCTAAAATGATTAAGTATCTTTTTAACTTCTGGTAACAAATCAGTAGGTGTTAATGAACTAATAGAGCCATCAGGCATTGATATAGAAGTTAATCCTATATCTTTCCTTCTTCTAAACATATAAGCAACTTGTAAAGTACACGCATATTTTAGTGAATCTGGAACATCTAAAAGAATATCATTTACCAAACTTCCACCGACTACGGTAGAAGTGGCAGCATATCCACCAGTCCAAGCAACAGAAATCTGTCTAGGTTCAATATAACTAGTTTTAAATTCAAATTCAATTAATCCAGAATCAGGCCATAAGTAAAAATCATCATTTATAACTTGTGGTATATCATCTAAAACAATAGTAGGAGTTATAGTAGAATCAACAGGAAAAGCATCAAGATAGTATTTCTTCCTACCAGCATTAAAATAGTCTGTTCTAGATTCTTTCTTTAGCCGTCTATTAAGGTACATCTGAATTCTATCAGAAATATTCTTAATAAAATTAGCTAATAACACATCGAAGGTAGCAATAGAGGTATCTATTTCTAAGAAACTTTTAGCCTCTTCAACTGATATTAACATTATAGACATTTACTTACTCTACCTCTTTTTTTAGTATGTTCAGTCTTTACCATCCTATCAACAGCAATATCTTTTATCATTTCTTTTTCTTCACTACTGTCACTTCTTGTTTCTGTTTCTTCTTGTTTTCTTTCTTCTTCTTTTTGTTCGCCATTAGACACCTCAACTTTCCAAGATTGATTCTCAAGAACATCTTTAAGGTCTGGAGCAGGAATTTGAATTCCTGCCCCATACTTTCTATTTCTAACAAACACTACATAGCCTTCTCTAACTATAGCTTTCATATTTCCCCCCTAATCCAGCTTTAGTTACACAGGATAGACTTTAGGTGAACCTAAAATTGCTATACCATCAACAACCAAAAAGTTACCTGCTCCATCAATCTGTGCAGTTAAGACTCCACGCACATACCGTTTCAACTGTGTTGCATCAGCAACAGCAACTTCCAATCTTGAGAAAGTATTTGTCACATTGTGATACCCTGTAGCACCAGAAATATCAGCCCAACTAGAACCTGTTACAGATTCCTGAATTTTACCTGTAATAGTAATTCCAGTTGCCTGTGCCCCATGAGCAGTTGTACTATTTGTGAAAACAAACACAATAGACTCATATCCAAATCTGTCGATTGTAGCACCAGTTACGGACTGAGCACCAGTAATTCCTACTGTAGTAGGAGAAAATGCTGGATAAGTATTAATCAAATTTCCTAAATCACGTTTCATATCTTTACCTCCTATTCTATGAGGGGGCACATGCCCCCTCTACTTTTATTTACACTGTTGCAGTATTAACTAAACAGAATGACTCAGGATGACGAACAGCTAAGTCAATTTCCTGTATAATCCTTACCCAAACCTGATTCTTCTCAAATGCATCAGAAGTCTCTCTAGAAGCCATTATCTCAATTCCACCCCATTGACCAATTATGAACTCTGACCAGTTACCAAAATAAATTTCAGTACAAGTCCCACTACCGACAGTCAAGTTAATAGGAATCTGAGTTGTCATCTTGTAAGGAAAACCCATCCAGTTCTGCAACTGAGAATCAGAAACCATAGGCTGCACTATGTAGTTACCAGCAGTATCACCAGAATACTGTGCAATCTTAGATTTCATAAGCTGTTTTCTAACAACTGGGTGAAAAATATAACCCATATTGCCAGTAAATGCATTATCTTCCTGAAGCTTATACTGCATATCATACAGATAGTCGAAAGAAGGTGCAGCACCGTTACCAGTACCAAAAGTTACAGTATTAATACCAACAGTATTTGCAATACCTATAGGCTCATTAGATGCACCAGAACCTCTTAAGCAAGCATAATCAATAGCGTTAGCTAAAACTGCCTGTAAGTCACTACGAATCATAGCCTCAACTGACGGGTTAGAAGTTCTTAAAAGTCTGTTAGACAATTTAACAAGACCACTCACCTGTTTTGGGCTTAAAGCAAGCTGACCAAGTGTTAATGCAGACTCAGAAATAGCCTGATTTTCACCGACCCAGTAAGCTGTTGCTCCACCAGTCTGTTTAGGGATTTCAACGGGTATCCCAACTAACCCCTGTAAAATTGTAGCTCCCATCTGAGATACGACAGGTTTTGCTTTAAGATACTCAATGAAGTCTGTTAAAAGCTCATTGGGAACTATATAACCACCAGCAGTATCACTACCAGCAGACATAGCTTTCTTTGAAGCATTTGCAAAAACTTCTTTCTCAAAACCAGCATTAGTCCAGTCATTGGACACGATAGCATTAATCGCCCTCTGAAGTGAAAAATCCTTCTTATAGTCCTCAAGACCAGAAACCGAAACCCTTCTAGGGGTAGACTGTTTCTCAATCTCTGCAATCCTAGTCTCAAGACTCTTATGTGCGTCCATAATAGTATCAAGAGAAGCACCCATCTTCTCCAACATTGTTTTCTGTGTATCGAATAATTCTTTAATTTCCATATCAATTTCCTCCTATGTATTTCTATTCTATTTATGTAACCTTATCTCCTTGTTCATTTGTCTTCGCCAGACTGAACGGAAATTTTATCAGCTATTTTAGTAATTATACTATTTGCCTCATCCATCAAGGTTTTTATATAATTCTCTTCATCTTCCTTAACCTTTTTTGTTTCCTCTTCCAATTTCTGTTCCTCTAAGAGTTTCTTCTGAGTTTCATCATCTAAAGCTTTCTGTGCTTCTAACTCAGCTTTCTTAGTTTCCTCATCTAATTTATTTTCTATATCTTCCTCATTCTTGGCTTTCTCTTCTATCTTAAGCTGAAGAGCATCAACCTTTTCTGACAATTTAGTTATTGCTTCTAAAATTTCTTTCATTTCTTCCTCCTTTTCATCTATATACACATCCATATTTATAAACGTATCTGTAAAAGTGTCTAACTCATCTATGCTTTTACTATGTTTCTTAACCCACTCAGCAGCTTTCTCATGAGTCCAACCTTTCTTCTTATCAAATAAGTACCCAGTTACACTTTTACAATCTACACAATAATGTGCTTGAATGCCTTGAGATGCTGATATAGCTATTGTTTTTATTTTATGTTCATCATGATTCCCTTCATCTACCCCTATATGAACATAACCTTCTGTGTCAGGTTTCTTTTCTATATCTAAATCTTTTACAACTTCCTCAAAATACTCTCTAACTTCTGGTTCCTCTGAAAACTCTTCGTCAATACTTCTCAATCTTGCTGACGGGTTAGCAGGTATAAGAACCTGAGACACCTCAAGTAACTCCACGTCAGTATAAGTTCTCCTAGCTTTCTTTCCAGCTTTAACGTCATCGTAGTCTTTTTCATCAGCATCCTCTGCGTTAAAAGGTAAAAAACCTACAGAATAAGCAGCTCTACCAAATTTAGAAGCTAACTTCCAACCCCAATCTGCTTCCTCATTTCCTTCACCAGCATAGTATTTAAACTTAGCAATAAGTTGGTTTCCATCTACGAAAACCCTTTCTGCTTCTCCTATCTGGTTTGTGAGTTTGTCATATTTATGTGAACTTAAAAGGACTGCATGTTCTTTATATCTTTTTAATCTTTTCTTCCAAGCATCTACTTGAATTATCTCTCCGTATCTGTCAATAGTCTCATCAGAAATTACAGCTTCCAATGTTTTGTTAGTTTCATTTATACTTCTAATCTGACTAACAAATGTTTTGATTACCTTATCCATATTAACCTACCTCCATTTAAAGGCACAAATAGCTATGCTGTTATTATATTATCGTCAATGATACCAAATTTCTTTAATATTACTTGGCTTTTATGACTGGCACACAATAGCATAAACAATTTATCACCTCTCCAACAGGAGCTTTTTTATCAGTGGGGTATCTTAAAATAAAATCCTTACTGAAAGATTCTCCTATCTTTACTATTTTTCCGTTAAACTCATTATGTCTACCTTTTTCAGACCTAGAAACCCATTTATGATACCTTATACCCTGCTTTTGCATAAGTATATACCTAATTCCATTGATGATTGCTGAAGATTCTGTTCTAGCAATTCTCGCAATTATATTATCAGTTTTATTGTAGAGTATTCTTACTTTGTCTGCTTGTGAGTTAATTTCTTTAATATCTTCTAAGATTTTAGCTATGCTATTTTTTAATGTAGTAATAATAGTAGTTGAACTAAAGGTAAGTCTTTCAGAAACTAAATCTTCAATTTCTTTATACTCAATTTCATCCATTAATATTTCTTCTTTCAATAGTTCTTTACCAGTTTGTGAAGCAACAAAGTATAAATTCTGTAATATAGAGGTTAATGCTTGTTTTTCTTCAACCTCATTAAAGAATTCCTTAGAATTATAAATATTTGTTAATACTCGTTTTCTTTGTTCATATAAAAACCTTTTAAGTTTACTCTTAAATAGATTCTCTACAGGAATCTGTCTAGAAATAAAACTTGCCCATGCTGAATCATCCCTACTTGTGTATTCTATGTCATTTATATCTTTTCCAGGAGTAGGTTCAACTTCTGGTTCCTCTTCATCTCCAGGAGGTGGTTTATCTGGTTTACTTCCAGGTTCTTCATCATCATCAGTTGCAGGTTCTGGTTTAGGTGGTCCTTGCATAGCATATTCTACAGGAACCATTCCCATCTTAACAAACCAAGTATTACCCCAAGGGACATCTTCAAATCCCATATCTAATTTCTTATTTATAGCATTTAAGGGATACCCTATCTCACTTAAAGTTTTAGCCATTCCAACCTTAGTATTAAAATCTTCTCTAAGAGCTTCAATTACTGAAGTATCGAAACCTGCCCAATTTTTACCATTTTCTATCTTTGAAAAGAACTTACCCCAAAGTAAATCTTCAATATAAATCATTTTTGGTAGTAATGTTTCTTTCCAAAACGATTCATGTGCCTGCTTAATGCCCTCATAAGATTGAATATTTTCATAGTTTCCAAGAACAACTTCATTTGTCTTAAAAGCTGCTAATATCTCACCACGTATGACTCTCTTTAATACACTAAACTCCATATCTCTCTGAGACATAAATTTAGTTTCTGAGAAAGTGGCACCACCCTCAATAACACCCACTTTATGAGCATTTCCGTACCCAGAATGTTTCTCCTCAAACTGTTCTTTTATTCTCTTATACTGGTCATCTGTAAGAAAATCAGGGGCTTGAATCATACCAGAAAGTGAAACACCATCTTTAAAAAACTGTTTATTATACTTACCTGCAAAATAATCCTGCTCAACACCAAGTCTTGATGCTTCAATACCAGAAACACCTCTAATGTCATCATAGGGGTTAAAGTATTTAAATTGCAAGATTTCATGAGGAGCAAATATTGTTTCCGTTTCCCCTGCTTTATACTTCCAATATCCCCTAAACTGTTTCTTATCGTCAAATATTGGTTCAAATCTTTGTGGACTTACACACCAAATTTCTTTAGGAACTTCTGTTATATTTTTTCTACCCTCAAAAACCCAAAATGCTTCACCAAAAAGTTCCATAAATATAACTGTAGCAAATGTTAATGTGCTACCAATCATATATGGATTTGGGTTCATAAAAAGTTCATACAATGGTCCTGTAGAAACTACACTTTTTATATCCTTTTTCTTTTCCTCATATATGTATAAAGGAACTCTAGCAACGTTTTGGGCAATAGCATTAATAGAAGCAAATACCCATACTGATTTTTCATAAGGGTCTGTTATTTCCATATTATCGCTAGATGCAAGATAACTTCTAAGACTCCTATATAGTCTAGAATCATCTACCAATGGACCTACTCCCTTTTGTGATACCTTAGAAAGCTCTTTAGCCTTCTCGTTTATAACATGTTTTAAATATTGAGAAATACCTTCACTCATTTTAGTCTCCTATCTCATAAAAACATATGTAGTTTTTATGACACTTTTTTCAGGTTCTTTATAAGATACCTGTACTCTGATGTTCCACGTTTAGTTACGTCAAATATAAAATCCACTGTCAACAACATCATCTCATGCTCATTTGCTGGATTCACTATACTATTATAGTTATATAGTATTTCTAAATCCACACTACTCCCTGTTACCGTTATAGTTGTCAAATCTTTCACTGTAGAACTAGATGTGTAGTTATACAGTGTATAATTAGCACTATTGGGGGTTATTGCTAAGTTATCTTCATCTTTAAAAGCTAGATTAACAACATAAGTAGTTTTTTCATTAATCGTTTGCATAGTCATCACCTCTTAATAATCTGTAATATCGGTTTCTCCATATTTAGGAGTAAACACAACTTTTGGAAATCTACTAGTATATACCACATCTGGGTATCTCCCAAGATAGGTTAGTTTCAGCCTTCTAAATAAATTAGGAGAAGCTGAAAAAACATTGGCATAATCATCCACTGTCACTAAATCAAACAGCGATTGATATAAAACTTTTATAACAACAGTAGCTAACTCTGATAAAACTGCTGTATCACTTAGTGCTACACTTCTTGTTCCTGCTGATAGAACTGTTGCAAAAACTGCATCAGTTGCGTTTACGTTATCAAACTTTATAGCTTTTAAATGTACCTTTACTTCCTTAAACTCTGAAACTCCAACTGTCTCAAATATGGAAGGTTTAAGCTGTTTGATTGCGGTAACTATAAACTCTGTTACTCCAACATTCTCAACTGTAGAAATCTTTAACTGTTTAATAAGTAAGTTTACATATTCTGTAACTGTCTTAGCATCGAATACACTTGCTTGTCTTGTTCCTGCTGAAACAATCTGAACAATCTTATCTTCTGTAACTGTTATTCCATCGAAGACACCTTTCTTCAACTGCTTCAGAACTAGTATGATTTGCTCTGATAAAGCTGCTGTATCATATACACTAGCAGCTATTCCACCTGCTGTGAGTATGTTGACTACTCTTGACTCTGTAACTGTTGTAGAATCGAAAATAGAAGGTTTTAACTGTGCAATCTTGGCTACTATGTTCTCAACTAAGTGAACATTGTCAAAAGTGTTAATAGCTGTTATACCTGCTGCTACAATCTGTACAGTTCTACTCTCTGTGATACCTATTTGGTCAAATACGTTAGGTTTAACCTGCTTTATAGCAGCTACTATAGCTTCTGCTACTGTTGTGGCATCATACTTGTCTATTTTAAGCTGTGCTAGTCTATTTTGAATATTCTCTAAAACTGTGACAGCTTCAAACTTGTTGATTTTAACTGCACTCATAGCAAGTGCTAAGAATTCAGATATGGTAGTAGCATCTAACTTGCTAACGTGAAGTTGTTTAATTACATCTGCAAGACTTTCTTGTATATTTGTAGAATCATACTTGCTAATAAACAAACTCTTAATAACTGGAAGCAGATACTCTAATACTGAAACAGCTTCAAACTTATTGATATAAAGAAGTCCTGCTACTGGAATAAATACATTCCACCATTCTGAAACTGTGGTAGAATCATATTTATTTATGTAATAAGGGTTAATCCTTCTACTTACATTTGTGGAATCTGTAGTTACATTCTGGAATGTATTAATACTTCTTGGAGTAGCTGCATTTCTGTTTACAGTTACATTTAATGAGTCAGTAGTAACAGTTTCATTCTTATTGATAACTAAAGACTGAGCTAAGGAAACATTTAAAGAATTTGTGGTTACTGTTTCATATTTAGATATTGAAATTCCACCAGCAGCAGTAATTTGAACTGTTCTATTTAATGAGTCGGTTGTAACTGTTTCTAATTTCTCTATTTTAAGTGTAGGAAGTATTACGTTTCTATACTCTTGAACTGTAGCAGTTTCAAATTTATTAATAGACAATCCACCAGCACTAGAAATTGAAACAGTTCTGTTAGTGGAGTCAGTTGAAACTTGTTCTGATTTAATAATTTTAAGTGTAGAAATTACTACATTTCTATATTCTGTAACCGTTATGTTATCAAATCTATTTGGTTCTCTATCCAATGCTTCTTGAATAGCAACTGTTCTATTTAATGAGTCTGTTGTAACTGTTTCAAACTTATTAACTTGATAAGTAGTAGCATTGTTTCTGTTTACTGTTCTAACATCGGACACAGCAACAGTTTCAAATTTATTAATACTTAAACCACCAGCAGCAGTAATTTGAACTGTTCTGTTTGTGGAATCAGTAGTTACATTCTGGAATGTATTAATACTGTAAGTAGTAGCATTATTTCTGTTTACAGTTACATTTAATGAGTCAGTAGTAACAGTTTCATTTTTATTTATAAATAAAGACTGAGCTAAAGAAATATTTAAGGAATTAGTGGTAACTGTTTCATATTTATTAATAGAATAGTTTGTAGCATTGTTTCTGTTTACAGTTACATTCAAAGAGTTGGTAGTTACTGTTTCAAACTTATTAATAGATAATCCACCAGCAGCAGTAATTTGAACTGTTCGATTTAATGAGTCGGTTGTAACTGTTTCTGATTTACTAATTGAATATGTAACTGCATTATTTCTATTTACTGTAGCATTTAATGAATCGGTTGCTACAGTCTCAAATTTATTAATATTATAGTTTGTAGCAGCATTTCTATTTACTGTTCTATCTTCTGTAATTGAAGTGGAATCAGAAATTATAGGTTTTAACTGTGCTATCTTTGTAAGTTCACCAGTTAATGAGTCTGTTGTTACTGTTTCAAACTTATTAATAGATAATCCACCAGCAGGAGCAGCAGCAACATTGATAGTTTGGTTTATAGAATTGGTTGTAATAGTTTCATACTTAGAAATAGCATATGATGGATAA
>Ga0315295_10002011_pt1 | contig 17296 bp, 12 predicted proteins | sample YL17G14_0_MG_FD_204453 | JGI IMG/M metagenome (GOLD analysis project Ga0315295, IMG submission 204453) | Sediment microbial communities from Yellowstone Lake, YNP, Wyoming, USA - YL17G14_0 | ecosystem: Environmental > Aquatic > Freshwater > Lake > Sediment | place: USA: Wyoming | collected... | reverse complement strand
GCCGCGGCGTTGGAGACTTCATCAGCAACCTGTTGGGCATCCGGGTGCTCCATACGTGCCTGAGGCAGGGGTGACATAACCCTATCAATATAGTCTCGTGTTTTTTTCAGACAATCAACTGTTAAACCGGCATAGGGCCCTGCAGAAATAGAATCCTCGGGATTTTGAAGTATATAGAAGAGAATGGACTGGTTGCCCAGAAGCACACCAGGTTCTTTGTAAGCATTTCCCAGATCATAAATCAGTCGTCCCATCACGCCGGCTTTATCCCTGAATGTATGTAAATCAAGCACTCTGGGCAAATCACTATTCTGGTTTGACTGTCTTGCCCAGCTTACTGCTGCGCCATAAGCGTATCCCGAATAGGATACCGGCAGTGGCTGCCAGTGTCCATTGTCACCCCAGTCAGTATTCAGATATCCTATGGCCCCGTGAGCCAGGCCGTTCTCAGCCGCATTCCGCAGATTCTCAATTGCATTTTCAGTCCTGCCGGCAATGGAGTTCCAGCTCGAAGTGCCGGGGCATACGTAAAATGGAACTCCTGATGCTGCAAATTTAGGACATTGTTCAGAAAAAGGATGATTTGCTTCATAGCCCCATACCATTGCAGTTATGTCCTTTGGAAGCTCTCCTATTAATTCTGGATTATGCAATATAATGTCGCCCCAAAACTGCATCTTTCGGCCATGTTTCTGCACCAGTTGATGAATCTTAAGGAGGAAATCCAGATAGACTCTGCTTTTACCCAGCCGTTCGCAGATTTCTTTACTTTTTCCGCTCCCCAGGTCGAAGGTCTCATCACAATTTACATTGAAATTCGAGCTTGAAAAATGGGGAAGCAGCTCATCATAAAGTTCGGCTAATAGTTCTATTGACTCCTGCACCGCCGGACTGAGACTAAAAGGACTGTCTTCTCGTTCCGCCAGATGCACATACTCTTTGTGTTTCAGCCATCTCTCCAGATGGGCAAATGAGCTTTGGTTTGGTACCAGTTCAATAAACCTCTCTCGACAATACGCATCCAAAGCTAAAATCTCTTCGCCGGTCATTGGGCCGGCCTTGTCCCAAACCACCCTGTGATTGCGATAGGCAAAGGTGTGCTCCGTGTAAAGCTGGAACTGATTTATCTTCCATTCTGATAGTAAATCGGCCAGCTCATACAATGTTTTCATTGTTGGGACCTTGTCCCTGCTGATATCCAATAGCACCCCTCGATTGGCAAAGTCAGGCCAATCGTTCACCTCCATACAGACCAGTTCCTGCATTCCTTGTCTCTGCCTGCAAATCTGCTTTAGAGTTTGTGCAGCATAGAAAGCCCCCGCAGCATCATGGGCTACTACGCTAATTTGATTTGCATCAATGATTAGCCGGTATCCTTGCGGCCGCTGTATCTTGATGGGGTCAATTGTAATTGTGGCGCCAATCCGCTGTGGTTGAGGCCTTTGTGCCGCTGTCAGCTCCCATCTCGGCCCAACTTGTGCCAATGATTCCTGTACCATACGCCCTATGCCAAGCAGCTTGTCCGAGGAACTCAAATCAAGGAAAATGAATTGTTCAGGATTTAGCTTGTGAGTGCCTTGCAGATAGGCGATGTCCTGTGGTTCGGGAAGCAAAAGGTACGGCGTTACATTATTTCTCGCCGGATGACTTTTGCATAAAGCACAACCAGTCAAAACCAAACAGCAAATTATAGAGAAAGAAATTGTCAGATATGATAGTCTTATATGTTTCATTCATCAGCCCTTAAAAGATACTGTGTTCGCCGAAACTGCTGAAGGTTTTGTTCTTCTTTCTGCGAATCGATCCTTAATGGTCAGTCAGACTCTTACATTAGTATATAGAACAAACTACTCTTGTGGCGGCAAATCACATATCCGGAATAATCTATAATAATTCTTTTTCAGTCCCTTCCACAGTGCAATCACAACGGTAATCAGAAAAACCGTAGAAAAAACATTCGAATCGACAATCCAAACCTTGTGATTGTAAGTCTTTGGAGAAATTAGGACACCATGCATAACTGTCCCAGATTTTGTGGTTTAGGTGTAAAAAAATAGGCCTCTTTGCCGATGTTAATAGAAAAACATAAGCAAGGAGGCCAAAATCGGTCGGTTTGAGATTGTTACTTATCTGAGTTCTTGCGGGGCGATAATGGCGTATGCGATTTGCGAAAGGTGGTCTGACAGGCCAAGAGTTAGAGAAAAATCCGCCAAAGACAGCCCCGAAAATTTTCCCACAATCTTTGGGACAGTTACTCAGCATCGGAAGTCTTAAGTAATTCCGCGCTGTTATGCTATAATAACCATGCAACAATTCATGTCCAAGTCCCACTTCAGGTGGTATAGTTTGGGGTGTGCTTCATCTTTGTAGGTAAAAGGGGCTTTTGTCATTGCGAGCCCCCGATTCTGTCTTCCGAGAGGAAGACGCGAGGGCGTGGCAATCTTGGACTCCATCATTGTTAAGATTGCTTCGTCGGCCTTCGGTCTCCTCGCAGTGACGGCAGGCCAAATATAAATCCTACCTGCAAACGCGAATCGCGCCGGGCCACCAGTAAGAATCGGATGTTTCGGTTGCGTATTAAAATCCCCCCGGGTTTCCGCCGGGCCATCAAATTCTGTGATCTTCACGGACAATGGTCCGGTAGCCGCCATCTTGGCCCAGACTCCAATTCTTCGGGGGTTTGATTTCTTTCAGCCGGTCGAGCTGGCCGATTTCTTTGAGACGCTTGTATATAAGCTGCCAGGCACACTGGCGTGCGGGGTTGACTTCGCAGCGGTCTTCGCGGGAACTACCGCATGGGCCGTTAAGCATGTGTTTGGCACAGCGGGTAACTGGGCAAATGCCGCCATATTGGTGAAGAACACACACACCGCAGGCTGCGCATTTTTCCGCCCAGACCCCCCTTTCCTCAAGGATGCCGATGAAAGCCGTATCAAGGCCTGCATAGACGGCCTTGCTTGTGTAACGCTCGGCAATGGCCTGGACGCCGGCGCCGCAGCCAAGCGAAAGAACGGCGTCATTTCTCTCAATTGCCTCAGCGGCTTGCTCAATAAAGACGTTGTCGCACTGGCGTTCTATAGTCAATTCTTCAACTTCAAGTGGGAGGCCCTTTAATTTTGCGGCCATTCGTAATGCCGAAGCGATGATGCTGACCTCACGCTGTCCGCCGGCAAGGCATACGGTGACACAGGTGCCACAGCCAAGCACGAGAATCTTTTTATGATTTTTCACTATTTCCAGCAGGTCAGGTATAGTTTTTCTTTGAGCGACTATCATTGGCGGCCCTCCTGTTTAGATGAACCATTAAGTTTTATGGGGCTCGGGCCCAGTTTGCGAACAGTTTCCACCATATCAATAATAATATCAGCCAAAGGTCTGGCCATTGCGGCTGAGACGTTTACCATACGGAGGCGTTCTTTTTCCATTCCGATTTCTTCCAGCAAATCTTTTGTGTAATTGACCCGGCGTTTTGCACAGAGGTTGCCTTCCACAAAGTGGCAGCCGCCTTCGAGGCAGCCCGCGACAAGCACACCGTCGGCGCCGTTTTCAAACGCCTTCATAAAATACTCGGTCTCAAGCCGGCCCGTGCAGGGCGTGCGGATTATACGCACGTTGGGCGGATACTGAATACGCATAGACCCTGCCAAATCTGCCGACGAATATGCACAATAGTGGCAGCAGAAGGCAACGATTTTAGGTTCAAAAACTTCCGGTTTCATAACTTATACTTTTTCCATTAACTTTTTTCCCTTTGATGGCGTTTCCGCGAACATATCCCCGTTTCCGCCTGCGAACAATTGTCGAATCATTACCAGGAACTGGTCGGTTTCAAAATGATGCAGTTGTATGGCCCGTGCCGGACACTCCGACGCACATATACCGCAGCCCATACACTTGGCGGCTTCGATTTGCCCCTTGCCGTCCTTGTTGCAGAACGGCGCTAAATACGGACAGCAATTAACACAGGTCATACAGGATATGCACTTCTGCTGGTCAACATACGAAACCTGTGCGCTGACGTCCAGGTGCGTCTTCGAAAGCACTGTTGCCGCTCGTGCTGCTGCGGCCCTTGCCTGTGAGATATTCTCATCGATAAACTTCGGCGAATGTGCAAGGCCGCAGAGGAAAATGCCTTCCGTGGCAAAATCCACGGGGCGCAGTTTCATATGTGCCTCAACGTAGAATCCGTCGGCGTTAAGCGGCACTTTGAGCATATCCGAGACGCGATTATTGTTTTCTCTGTCTGCTTCGATACCCGTGCTCAGCACAACGTTATCGGCTTCAATCGCAATCAGTTCAGGCAGGTCGGGGCTTTTGAGAGTCACTACCAGGCCGTTGTCTTGGCTAACCTGCGGTGGAGCATCAGGCGTGTAACGGATAAAAACGACACCGGCCTGGCGGGCCTGCTTATAATATGTTTCCCTAAAGCCATAAGTTCTTACGTCTCGGTAGAGCACGAACACGTTTGCATTCTGGTCCCGCTTTTTTATTTCAATCGCGTTTTTGATTGCCATTGAACAACAGATACGGCTGCAATAAGGATGGACCTCGTTGCGTGAGCCGACGCACTGTATCATAACCACATTTTGCCCTTTTGCAGGATATGCATTATCATGCAGGAGTTTTTCCAGTTCAACCTGCGTTAAAACGCGGTCAGATTGGCCATACATAAACTCAGTTGTCTGGGCCTGGCGGGCACCAGTTGCAACGATTATGGCACCACCCGAAACCTCGAAGTTGTTGCCGTCTTTAACGAGTGCCATTTTGAATTTGCCGATGTGGCCTGCAATGCCGGCAATTTCGGTTCCCAGGTAAAGGTTGATGTTGGGATGTTTTTCAACCTGCTTTATGAGAGCATCTGTAAATTTGGCAATATCATTGTGCTCCAATGTGCAATGAATATCGTGGAGAGTTCCACCCAGACGGTCGGCTCGCTCCACCAGATGCACATTAAATCCCTGGTTGGCCAGCGCCAAAGCGGCGGTCATTCCACTGAGGCCTCCGCCAATGACAATGCCTGTCTGGTCAACTTTCAGAGTTCCATCCTCAAGAGGAATAAGCAAACGCGCTCTGGCAATGGCCATTTTCACCAGTTCAATCGCTTTCTCAGTAGCTGATTGCGGTGCCGTCGAATGCACCCAGGAGCACTGGTCTCGTATGTTGGCCATTTCGAATAGATATGGGTTCAGCCCTGCCTCGCGCAGCGTTTCGCGGAACAACGGCTCGTGTGTTCGCGGTGTGCAGGAGGCAACCACAACACGATTGAGTTGATGCTCGCGTATCATATCCTTGATGTTCGACAAGCTCGTATCGGAACAGGTGAACATCGTATGAGAGGCAAAAACGACGTCTGGCTGTCTCTCGATACTTTTAACCACACGTTCAACGTCCACAACCGAGCCGATATTCATTCCACAGTGGCAGACGAATACGCCGATACGCGGCTCTTCATCGGTAACATCGTGCTCATCGGGGTAAAGTTTTTTGGTAATAAGAGTATTGCGTGCCGGCGCCAGAAGTTCCATTGCCATCGAGGCGGCAGCGCTGGCCTGTGTTACCGTTTCCGGGATATCCTTGGGTTCCTGGAATGCTCCGCCGACGAATACGCCCGGTATGGAGGTTGACAGCGGCAACAGCCTGTCCGTGCTGCAGAAGCCAAAGTCGTTGAGTTTTATCTCGAGACGAAAAGCGCACTCAGCCATAGAGGCCGGCGGTTCCATTCCCACAGAGAGCACCACAAGGTCAAAATCCTTCTGCTCAAGCCGGTTATTCTCGTCGAGATAGCAAAGGCGAAGGTCTCTGGTGCCGGGAAGCTGAATGACCCGCGAGGGAATGCTCTTAATGTAATGTATGTTTTTCTGTGCTTTGGCACGCTCATAATACTGGTCAAAATCCTTGCCGTATGCCCGGATGTCCATATAAAAGATAGTCGCGTCCAGTCCATCGAGATGGTCGCCGGCGACCATGGCCTGTTTGGTGGCCATCATGCAGCATATCGAGGAGCAGTATTCGTTGCCGCAGTTTGAATCGCGCGAGCCGACGCATTGAATCCACGCGATGCGCTTAGCCGGACGGCCATCCGAAAGACGTATGACGTGGCCCTCAAACGGTCCGGCGGCTGAAAGCATTCGCTCAAATTGAACGCTTGTAACGACGTTTGGATATCTGCCGTAACCGAATTCACCTTTTCGGCTGGCGTCGAACTCTTCGAAGCCGGGGGTAAGGATAACCGAGCCTACCTCCAGCTCAATGGTCCGCTCTTTCATAGCGTGGTCGATTGCATTCTGCTCGCAGGCCTCGACGCACAGGTTACACTCCGAGCACAGGGCACAATTAAGACAACGCTCGGCTTCGGCAAGGGCTTGGGCCTCTGTGAGTCCTTTTTCAACCTCTTCGAAGTTTCGCAGTCTCCTGGCCGGCGCCAATTCTTCGGGATTGACGCGTGCCTTTTTCTCCACTTTCTCTGTAGAAGGGAGCAGCTCTTCAGGGACTGGCTTGACGGCATCCTCGAAACGATTGGTCAGCAAATCTTTGTCGTTTAAGTATCGTTCAATGGATTCCGCCGCTCGTTTACCTGCGGCTACCGCCTCGATAACAGACGCGGGTCCTGAAGCATTATCACCGCCGGCAAAAACACCTTCTATCGAAGTTTGCCCGGTTACAGGGTCGGTCTTAAAACAGCCTCGTTCGCTTACGACATTGATATGCTCAGCAAACTGCTCATCGACCATCTGGCCGATGGCGATGACGACCTGGTCTGCGTTGACCGTGACAAGGTTGTTTTCATCATAGGCGGGATTGAAATGTTTCTTGTCGTCGAAGACCCTTGTGCAACGTTTGAACTCTATGCCTGTAACTGCAACCTCACCCAAAATACGTTTTGGTCCCCAGCCATTTCGAATTTTGATGTTTTCAGCTAAGGTCGCCTCAATCTCTTCCTTATAGGCAGGCATCTCGTTAGCGCTCTCAAGGCATACCATTTCGACTTCTTTGGCGCCGAGTCGCAGAGCGGTCCTGGCAACGTCAACCGCGACGTTACCGCCGCCGATGACTATGACTTTGTCTTTCACAATGGGTTTATTGGCCGAGGCAGCATCTCTGAGGAATTCAACACCGTAAAGGACGCCATTGATTTGCTCGCCTTTTATGCCGAGTTTTCGGTTTTTTTGTGCGCCTGCGGAAATGAATACCGCCTCATTGTCTTGGTGAAGTTTTTGGATGGTAACGTCTTTGCCGATACGACAGTTATAGATGAAATTAACGCCCTTGCGGCGAATAAGCTCTATTTCATAATCCAACACCTTCTTCGGCAGTCGATACTCAGGAATACCCCAGCGAAGCATACCACCTGGCTTATCGAGTGCTTCGTATACGGTGACAGCGAAACCGGCATCGGCAAGGTCGCTCGCCGCTGTAAGTCCCGCCGGGCCCGCGCCTATTACGGCGACCTTTTGCGCATCAGGTAAGGCCCTTTTCTCCTCGGGAAGTGCAAGCTGGCCCCCCTCGACCATTTCCATCTCTTTATCCGACGCGAACCGTTTGAGCAGCCGAATGGCGATGGGGTCATCAACCTTGCCTCGCGTGCATTCGGTCTCGCACGGATGCGTGCACACCCTGCCACATATTGCCGAAAGCGGATTTCTCTGGCGAATAAGATTTACCGCCTTGATGTATTCCTTTTTCTTTATGAGCTGGACGTAGCCCTGGACGTTTATTTTTGCCGGGCACATCGTCTTACAAGGTGCGTGGCCGTTTTTAATAATGCCGAATATATTCGGGGTGGCCTGGGCGTAGAGTTTAGCAATGCCCTTTCGGGTCCCGAGATTGCGGTTGAATTCGTCCGGCACGTCCACCGGGCAGACCTGTGTGCATTCACTGCAACCCGTGCACTTGTCCTCTTTCACATATCGCGGATGCCGCCTGACCCTGGCTTTGAAATTGCCCGGCTCGCCTTGAAGGTCCACCAGCTCCGAAAGGGTCATTATCTCGACATTCAAATTTCGCGCACATTCAACGAGCTTGGGTGAGATAATACACGTGGCACAATCACCAGTCGGAAAGGTCTTGTCTAAATGGGCCATCATACCGCCTATGGCTGCGTCACGCTCGACCAGGTAAACCTTAAAGCCGCTATTGGCTAAATCGAGCGATGCCTGAACGCCGGCAATACCACCGCCCTGCACAAGCACTGCACCGATTTTGTTGTTATTGTTGTTGTTATTATCCATTGCTGTTTATTTTTACCTTTTCCAGAACACCTGAAGCAGAAACCATAAGCTTATTGAATCCGAGCTTGGCGGGACTTATACCAAGACCAAGCCCCAGAAGCTGTGTGATATACACGACTGGCATTTGATAGTTCTTTCCGGTCTGCTTTTTTATATCCTGCTGCCGCAAGTCGAGATTGACCTGGCACATTGGGCAGCTTACCGCTATACAATCAGCACCTGCGCTCTCGGCCATACCGAGAATCGAATTCGCCAGTTCGATTACCACATCCGTCCTCGAAAACGACAGACCTCCGCCGCAACATTCGACCTTGTATGGCCAGTCAATGCTCTCGCCGCCAATGGCTGTAACCAGTCTGTCGAGCGATGTCGGATTCTCCGGGTCATCAAATTTTACGACTTCCGGCGGGCGAACAAGCAAACACCCATAGTAACAAGCTGCTTTGAGGCCATTAAGCGAACGCTTAACGGCATTGCCGATTGTCTCCAGTCCGACATCTTCAAGGAGCACCTCGATAAAGTGCCGAACTTTGACTGAGCCGTCATAATCCCGGCCAATTGCATCGCAGACGCTCCGGCGGATTACCGAATCGGTCGATATTTCGTGGTTCGCCACTTTCATTCTGTTGTAGCAGGCCGCGCAATTTACGATGCATTCCAGTCCCGTGTCCTGAATCTTGACTAAATTGGCGGCGGGCAGTGACGCGGCTAATACGCGGTCTGTCTGGTGCCCGGCGGTAGCACCGCAGCAGGTCCAGCCCTTCGGCTCGATCATCTCAATTCCAAGTGCGCTGGCGACAGCCAAAGTGGATTGGTGCATATCACGGGCCGTTGATTCAGCCGAGCATCCTGGATAGTAAGCGTATCTCATACTTTGGTTCCTTTATTCTGTTTGGTTTTTTTGAAAATGCGTCGCACGGTTTTCCTGTCTCCGCCCAGTGAAGGTATCAGCGAAATTTTGCCTTTCTTTAGCATTGTCGGGAATTTTTCCGTATCGTTCATAAGTTTACCCGTGCCGAGTTTGTAAGCGGCTATCATTGCGATTTCGTAAGTCCGGCCGAATATTTCCACCGTTTTCAAAAATGCCCGGTTAAAGAGCGGCACGTTGCCTTCCTGCTTCGATGCTCCTCTGTCCAGTGCCAGCTTACGTAACGCATCCATTATTGCCGCAACATCGATACCCATCGGACAGCGAGCTGAACATGTTTCGCACGAGACACACGTCCAGACAATATCGCTTTCCAGCAGTTTGTTGCCTGCGCCCAGATGCAGCCGCCGCATAATCTCGGAAGGCGGGGACTTCGTAAGTTTGGCCACCGGACAGCCGCTGGAGCATTTCTTGCACTGAAAACAGACGCTCAGATCAACGCCGGAAATTTCCTCGACCGCGTCCTTCAGTGTTTCGCCTGTTTTTGTTTTTTTGATTGTTATCACAGTAAAAACCTTTCGCGATTTGTGCTATTTCGCAGCCACCTCTTCGGCAGCGTCAACAACGTCGTCGGTATCCTCCGAAGCAATAGCCGCGATGTTACCGGGAATTACTTTACGATAAACCTCAGCCGGTTGGCGCCGTTGACCATCGACGGTCAGAAGCTGCTCAACCGTTATTCCAAAAAGGCGTTCATTTTCTTCGAGGTAGGGCAGTATCAGGTCCCAGTCTTTGCCGTTTATTTTGGCAAGCTTGCCGCTGTTTAGCTGCTCATCAACCAGGGTCTTATTCGGGTCACGGACATAAATTGCCCCGCCCGAAGCTAAAGAGAAGAGGTTGCTGCCGGGATAAGGCAGCGGCAATGGAATAATATTCCCGTCGTCATCGAATTTGACGCCGTTTAATATGGCAAAACCGCCGCCGTTATGCGGGTCGCCCGCCATAAAAGACTCAGCAAGAAAGTCCAGGCAGGTCCCGTTTATCACCACCCTGGGTTTGCCGACGGAGTTGATAAGAGGTCTTCCTGCCGCGTTACCCAGCACATAGACGCTGCCGCCTTTGGCGCCATATAAAAACGTCTGACCTACGTCGCCATGAATGACTAATTTCCCTCTTTTTATGATTTGGCCTAATTGGTCCTGGGCATTCCCGTGCACGGTGATAGTCAGCCCATCCAACCCAGAGCCAAGATAATCACCGCTGCTTCCGAAAACGTCTATTGTTACATCATCGGTTTGGGGTCCGAGGCCGCAGCCAACGTATCGCTGACCGATACAATCGAAGCTGATGAAATGTTGCCAGCCCTTCATATATGCATCAACCAAAACGGCTGCGTCGCAGTCGATTCCTTCGGGCGGGAAATGGGCGGCATCAATTACGAGAGTTGTTTCATTGCCTTGCGGTCCTCTCAGGCTGCCCCGCGTCTGGAAATCAATGAGACGATGCAGACCGCCATAAGAATCCTTTGTGCCGATGTTGGGAATATTCCTGAGCAACCGGTTCAATTCAGTGCGCACGATATGGAGGATATGACTGCGTTTCTTCGAGCCGGTTGAGTATCCTCGGTCGTTGAGCAGGGCAAAGACCTCTATCGCAGTAGCCGTTTTGGAAGCATCTTTCGCCTGATTAGCGATTTGCCGGCACGCCAGACGGAATTCGTCAAACGACCATTCAGGTATCAGGTCGCGAATCATTTCAAAAATCACAAAGTTGTTGCCGGGGACAAATCTCTCATTGATTATTGTCTGTACATCCTCCTCAGATTCAGGGGATAATGACAAATCCTGAGAAAAATCGCACGACTCGGTTCCGGTCGGCATTGGAACTGCTGCGCCGAATTTGTCCGTGCAGGTAATTTTTATTTTACCGGCCGAATCTTTTTGAAGATTAAATATAAACGCTCCACCGTCAGTATGGCTGCCGCCGCGTGCATTCCAGTATCGGTCGGCCACAGGGCATATTCTTTTGTCATCTCTGGAAAGACTCAGTAACGTGGCGTCTATGGCCTGTTTTTCTGAGCAAATCAGACCCACCTGGACCTCGCCGTCGCAGAATGCGAACACCTGCGGCCGAAGCATCGCGGTGTCGGTTATGCCCATCAACTGAAGCTGGTTCTTGCGGGCAATATTGCGAGCGATAATGAAAAACCAGGGGCCGTCTGGAGAACCGTGTATATAGGTCGCCTGAATTTCGCGGTAAATCCTTTGCTTTTCCTCATCAAGACGGTCAAAGTCCAGTTCCGTGGTTGGCGCCAATGCCTCTATGATATACTCAAGCGGATAGTGGTAAGTCCTCCATAGGAGGTCGAATAAAAGAGCGGAAACTTCCGTGTCAGTGAGGAACTGTGGGTAAATATTTCGCTGCTTGAGATATTCGGTTACAGAATGATAATTGGCAAAATCGCCGTTATGCACAAGTGCCATATCGATGGCTGCAAAAGGATGAGCGCCACCGGGGTGCCAGACGCGACCCTTGGTCGGGTAGCGCTGATGGGCAATCCATACGTGGGCGCAGAGGTCTTCAATTTTGTAATACTTTACAATGGCTTCGGCGTAGCCGACGACCTTGAGTATCATAATATTTCTGCCGTGCGAGAGCACAAAGGCACTTTTTTCGCCCAGCGATGCGTAGAATTTCTGATTCAAGCTGAAGCTGTTCTGATTGACAAACTCGTCCTCGGCTTCGCATCGGTCAAGCTGCTGCAGATTGTTTTTGGCGATGAAAGCATCGAGCATCTTGGGCTTGACGCGAACAAAATAACGGCGTACATCCGGCGGCTTTACCTCCAGTCCCGGGATGGATTTCCAGTCATCGGTTTTATTGAGCCGGCAGGAAGATGCGATATCGAAGTTAGGCGTGATAAATTGTTTCTCTATTTCCGGCTGAACCTTGTTATCCAGGAACGCCACGTGCAGCATATAATGATTTTCGAGAACATCCCGGCTGACGCCAAGCTGCTCAGGCACAAATCCCACCGCGGCGATGCCTCCGCCTTTACCATTGCCACGATTGTGCATCTGCCGAGACGGTGCATAAATATGCCTGCCTGGTACAGGCTCACTGCAGCAAAAACCTACTACGCCACAGCCGCCTTCTTCGGCCTCCTTCCTGATGTCCGAAGAGAGGTTAAGATTTTCAGCTAATTGTTTTCTCGAATATGCAAGTCGTTTTATGAGTTCGCTGTTCATCTTTTAGTCCCCACATCGCTTGTCCGCCGAAGCCCTGGCGAAGGCGGATTGGTGTAATCAAGATGCATCAAAAGGTCAGTGCGTCCGCGCAATTCGGCGATGCTGCGCATACCGAAGCGTTGAAGAATTCCGATAAGGATTTTTCGCCAGGCGTTGTAAAGATTAATCAGTCGCTGTGTGCCCCACTCGATAGTCATCTTTTTTGAAAGTTCAGGGTCGGTCGTGGCAATACCTCGCGGACAGCCTCGTCCGCTCTCGCAGCGACTGCACCGCACACATCCCAGTGCCACTAATTCTGCGGTCCCTATTACAACCCCGTCGGCACCAAGAGCAATGGCCTTGGCTACGTCGTGAGCTGAGCGTATCCCACCGCTGGCTATAAGTGTTACCTTGTCACGGACGCCCTCATCCATAAGGAAATTATGGACCTTGCCGATGGCGTATTCAATCGGCATCGCGATGTTCTTCTTTGCGATGTCGGGTGCAGCGCCGGTTCCGCCATACCCGCCGTCTATGTGGACAATATGAGTGCCGGCGGAATAACTGCCCACTGCAACCATATCGACATCCGTCGGCGTTGATACTTTCGTTGATATCAAGGCACGTCTGTTAACGTGCTTTATCCATTCGATGTGCTTGGCGTGGTCTTCGATGGAATAGACGCTATGGAAAGGGAACGGTGAAAACAGCGATATACCGAGCACCGCCTCGCGCATCCTTGCCACGGCTGGGGTGTTCTTGTCGCCTAAAAGATGACCGCCTAGACCTGGCTTGGCGCCCTGTGCGTACTTGAACTCCACTATCGGCACACGCTGAATCGTCTCCTCGCGCACGCCGAAAAGGCCGGTAGCGACCTGCGTAATCACATGGTCGTCATACGGCCTCATCCGCTCCATATATCCGCCCTCGCCTGTGCAGGTGAACGTATTCCACGCTACTGCTGCTCTGGCCTTCGATAATTGAGTTACATTGCTGACCGACCCGAACGACATTCCGCCGCCATACCAGGGGACGTCGATTTTGATTTTAGGCCGACCATCGTCGCGTTTATTCAGTGATATACTTGTATCTATCTGGGACTCGTCGAGCTGGACGGGGGGCTTATCGGGAAATTTGAACCTTAGCCGGTCGAATCCGCCGCCGGAATTGCCGCACTTGTAGTTGTAGTCGTATTCTTTGGGCGGGACATCGCCGGTTTCAGCCATTTTCCACGTTGCCAGAATCAAATCAGCCGGCCAGCGATAATCGCCAAGCGCCTTACACGCCGGGTTTTCTTTAAGCTGTAATGCGCCCTGAGGGCACTTTGCCACGCAATAATGTGAGCTCTTTTCGCAGGACGGCCCTATGCACAAATGATTGTTTGGCTCGCCGAAGTACTTGTAGCCCGGCTTTAGCACGTGAACTTTATATAGACACACCTGGGCACACTTGCCGCATCGCTTGCAATTCAGGTTACGATGGACGATATACTTGGCAATTTCGTTGCGATACCGCGGCGGTGCGGATTTAATGACCCGGGACACCTCTTCCTGCGGCACAAAAGTCCTCAAGGTATTTTCAGGCAGAAAATCCCTAATTGTTTTTTCTTGAACCGAAAAGCTTGCCAAAGGTTTCCTCCTCGAGATTTTCGAAAAACATCGCTCGGCCGACGTCGCCTCGCAGGCGACGGACCTCACGCATTCCCATTGCACCCATAACTTCTACCAACTGGTCGTGCCAGGCCGCGATAAGATTTGTCATTCGGCCCACGCCGTAATCAAAATCTATTTTCTCTAACTTAGCTGGGCACGGCATACCCGGCTTACAGCTTTCACAAAGATGACATTCCAGCGCTATAAGAAGCGGCAGGTTGATTGTTACCAGGTCAGCACCACATATAATCGCTTTTGCCAGATGCTCCGGCAGTGCCACTCCGCCGCCGGCCATAAGCGTAATCTCATCCCTGTTCCCTTTTTCTATTATGGCTGTGTGAATATGACGAATGATATCCTTGATAAATTGTGGCTTCTGCGTTCCAGCTTGTAGTGAGCTTGTCGAACCTATTTCATTGCCATTGGCGTCTGCCACGATATGTATCACTTCGACTTCTTCAATCTCAGCGAGTTGAATCGCACGCTCGACCCCGGCTGCTGTCAGCTCAACTCTCACGGCCACAACAATTTTCGGGTGCATTTTTTTGAGTTCTTTGATGCGATCTATTACCTTGCTGCTGTCGGCTATTTCCACCAGCCGGGTTTTTCTTAACGCCTCTTTCGGAATATCTGTACTGTCAGGGCCTAAATAAAACGCTATATGCTCCAGTTGTTTGTCATCGCCGGACCAGTGACGCGAATCAATTATTGCTATCAGGCCGGTGTTTACAGCGGTCTGTGTAATAATCGCATCAAGTTGCGGCAGCGTATGTGCAGGCGAACTCATATCGATAATCAGCGGCATCGGAATCGAGACAAGATGCGGCGGGTTTGCTGTTGCCTTGTCTCCATCGAAATCCAGATATGGAAGTTTTCTGCCGATATCCACCGAGGTGCTGATGTACTCTCGTCCATGAATACCGTCGCGGGTCGGCCGAACGATTTCGGACATATCCGTCCACATCGAATCAAAACCATAGCCGGCAAACGGTCCCTGGTAACCCGCGCCCGAAACCGGGATTTTTGCAGTCTCTGCCTGAAGCCACGTCGTTTTAATAATATAGGGGGTCCAGTAACTATTTCCCAAATTTTCATATGCGGGATTTATTGACATACACAAAAGGCCTTTGGTGCAGTCCTGCACGCACGAAAAACACCCCATACAATCGAAAAACAGAGCATCCACATCGCTGAGATTACGGATATATTCCGCCTCCTGCCTGTAGCGGTCGTAAACACAGGCCTTCTTGACGCAGTTGTGACACCGAGCGCAATCTTCTCGCCAATCCACCACGCCATATTTACCTATGCGTGGCCGCCTCGGCGGAACTGGCTGTGTCTTAATATGATATTTTTCCGGCATAATCTTTTTCCGTATTTACAATCCGGACGCGGCAAGAATTTCAGGCACTGCTTTCTCTTTGCCGCCCGAAAGAATATGTATCCCTCTCAAGCCATCCATCTTTTGGAGTTGCTTGATTGTTTCGATGCAGATAGCCACCCCTTCTTTTTTCTGTGCCGCGTCGTTACCTGCTGCTTTTAGTCGTTCAACCACCTTATCCCCAATGTAATAATCAGTATAGGTATCACGCAGCTTTTGGGCCTCAGCCGCGCCGTCTAAAGGTAAAACGCCGGCCAGAATTGCTGCCTTTTTAGTGATGCCTTCCCCGCGAACGGCATCAAGCCATTGGCCAAATGTCTCGACATCGAATACCGCCTGGGTCTGAATAAACCTGGCGCCCGCTTTGATTTTTTTGCTAAGGCGGAGCATGTTTAATTCCAGCGGCTTCAAAAATGGATTGGCAACCGCTCCGACAAGCATGGAAAATTGCCCGTCAATCTTTGTCCCGTCGGCAAGCACGCCTTTCTCGGACATCCTCGTTACCATTTCGATAAACTGTGTCGAATCGATATCATAAACGTTGGCTGATTCCGGACATCTCGTAAGTGTTTGATGATAGCCGGACAGACACAGCACGTTCCTGATTCCCAGATAAGCCGCTCCAAGCAAATCGGATTGGAGTGCAATGCGGTTTCTGTCGCGCGTAACTATCTGGCAAATCGGCTCGGCGCCGGATTTGAGCACCGCGACAGATGCTGCAATAGGAGACATCGCCACACCATAATGGTTGTCGGCCACATTGACAGCCGCAGGCCCGTTACCCAAAGCCCTCAAGGTCGCTTCGACTGCTGGGCCGTCCGCAGTTGCAGCCGGTAGAAACTCTGCGGTGACAATAAAATCTCCATTTGCCATTTTCTTTGCGAGTTTGCTGTCAACTTTCATACGATGATATTCTCCTATGTGTTAACGGTGCTGCTTTGAGCTTGTGGATTCGACAATCTCACCACAGGTTGTCGGGGCAGGTTTCTTATCCTGTCAAAGAAACTCCTGATTTCTGTAAGGACTTGTTCGACCCCGTCTTCCTTTAGCATGATAACAACCATCCGTCCTTTGCCCATTCCAACTTCCTCAAGCAGCGATTCGACGGCCTCGGCCCTTTTTTGTGCACGTAAATTTCCCTCAAGGTGGTGGCACTCGTTTTGTTTGCAGGTTACTATCACAACGCCGTCTGCACCGGTTTCAAATGCTTTCACTAAATAAAGGATGTCTGCTTTTCCAGAACACGGAAGACCTATCGTCTTAACAGTAATTCCGTCCAGTCCACCACAGCCACCGGCCAACTGGTTTTGCTCAAGGCTGTTCGAACAATAAAAAACATATGTTTTCAAAGCTCGATTGCTCATAAGACTTATCCATACGTTTTATCTGTTTTGTCTTGCATAACTTTCGCTGTCTTACAGACATCTATCCCCTTCCTCCATACATACGCAAAACCACACAAACCCAAAGTACTTAAAAACCGAAACAAAAGGGTCTCAAGCACAATCTTATTATACGCTTAATATCCGAATGTAATGAGTCATTCAGCTAATACACATCATAAGATAAGATTATGGTGGTATCTGAATTGCTTATAGACATTAATCCTATGCTAACTTCTACCAATTGTGGGATACAAAAACCCATTCTATTCAACTTAATATAGACTAACCCTTGCCAAAACAGTCACTTATGCAGTTTTTCGGGCTTTTTGCATTAATTGAATGTGTGTCCGGGAGGATGGCAAAAGATGTCTTGGCGCGTTACCTGGCACGGGTGGGCATAGCGGGACGGCAGTGGACAACGCAGAACGCGTAAACCGCACTGGCACTATCGAAAACCCAACGGAGAGGGCGGGCCCGACTACGCTATCGCTTCGTCGGGTAAAATTCTTTTCCTTAGAGTCGCTTTTCCAGATGACGTCTTTAAATATTTCTCAA
>Ga0315295_10002010_pt1 | contig 17296 bp, 15 predicted proteins | sample YL17G14_0_MG_FD_204453 | JGI IMG/M metagenome (GOLD analysis project Ga0315295, IMG submission 204453) | Sediment microbial communities from Yellowstone Lake, YNP, Wyoming, USA - YL17G14_0 | ecosystem: Environmental > Aquatic > Freshwater > Lake > Sediment | place: USA: Wyoming | collected... | reverse complement strand
AATGGTGAGGGTGCCGGCCAGCTTTATCCCGGCTTTTTCATTATCGAATTTTACATCTTCCGATAAATACGGGAATGGCGACTTTGGCTCCTGAGGCCTGTTAAGGGCAAAAGCTTTCTTTAGTTTTACCAGGTTAAGCGGTGTTGTCCGTCCGGCCTGTTTAAATGTGCCTTCCATTAATGTATCATTTTTAACAGTGCCTTTAAATTCAGCAAGAAGGAGAGGTGCCTTGATTGAAATCTCCTCTCCCTCAAGAGTGACAGGTCCGATCTTTATATTCCTGGCTCCCTGATCGGGACTATCCAGGGTGGCAACAATTGAGTCTTTCTCAATAAGTGACAGGTTGAAAATGATCCTGAGAGTTACCGAACTGACATCCAGCTTTCCCAGCCACGAGCCAACTACTGATTTCGTATTGATCTGATCCTGAGCCTGAACAAAGCAGGCAAGGACAATGGTAATAAAGAGAAATAATATTATTCTTTTCATTGCTTTGTTATTGAATTTCAAAAATACGGATTTAATTTTCATTTGTCTTTATTCTCCTGCATATCCCGCTGATTTTCGCGAATCTTTCTGCGCCAATCTGCGTGATCAGCGGGAAATATCAGGTAACTTTTTGCTACTTTTGAAGTTTATTTATTTTCACCCAAATGCAAATTATTGATACTTCCGGCCAGCAGTGCCCTGCACCTCTGATTGCAACCAAACGTGCTCTGAAAGATGCCCGGACCGGAGATTCCTTTAAAGTTATCACTGATAATCAAACCGCTTTTAACAATATTTCCCGCTTTCTGAAAGATAATAAAACAGAATTTTCATCTGGGGAGTCAAATGATATCTGGACTTTGACCATTACAAAGCAAACTCCTGAGCTTATAAATGCAGATGCTAAAGAATACTGTACTACCGAAATACCTCATTTCTCGAAGGGTGATTTTATTATTGCATTTACATCGGACAAAATGGGGAATGGGGATGAAGAGCTTGGTCAATTGCTGATGGTAAATTTTGTTAAAGCAATAAAAGAGCTCGATATTCTTCCCCGAAACATGGTTTTTTACAACAAGGGTGTAACTCTTGGTGCAGAAGATTCTCCGGTAATAGATCATTTAAAGGAGCTTGAAAAAATGGGCGTTCCCTTTCTGTTTTGTGAAACATGTGCTAAATACTATTTACTTGAGGATAAGATAAAAATCGGGACTCTTAGCAACATGTTCGAGATAACCCAGGTCATGTCATCAGCAGGCAATATTGTAAAACCATGAAAGTTGATCTTCTTCAGATGGTTGATAGCGGAGGGTGTTCTGCAAAGATTTCACCCCGGCAGCTGGAGGAGTTCCTTAAATACCTTCCATTGCCTCAAGATCCAAACATCCTTGTAAATATTGACACTCATGATGACGCCGGAGTCTACAAGGTAAATGATGACCTTGCCCTGGTGTTCACTACCGACTTTTTCCCTCCGGTATGCAGCGATCCCTATGAATTCGGACAGATTGCAGCTGCGAATTCGATAAGTGATGTCTATGCAATGGGCGGAACCCCGGTCATCGCCCTTAATATAATGATGTTCCCGTCATCAAAGCTTCCTCTCGAAGCTTATGCCGGGATACTTAAAGGCGGATATGATATTGCGGCAGAGGCCGGAGTCAGGATCATCGGAGGACATACAATTGACGATTTCCCACCCAAATACGGGCTGGCTGTTGTCGGCTATATTCATCCGGGAAAGATCATAACAAATTCCGGGGCAAAACCGGGAGATCTGCTGATACTTACCAAACCTGTAGGTACAGGTGTGATCCTTGCTGGTCAGCGAATGAAAATGGCATCTGAGGACGATGTAAATCTTGCAAAGAAGCTTATGAAAATGCTTAACTTTTCGGGGGCAGAGGTAATGAAGAAATATAATATAAAAGGAGCCACCGATGTTACAGGGTACGGACTTGCGGGTCACGCCCTTAAGATGGCAAGAGCAAGCAATGTCTCCCTGGAATTGAATCTGAATAAGGTTCCATTGATCGGGGACACCTTCAGGCTTGTTGATGAAGGATGCATCCCGGGCGCTTCATTCAGAAACCTTGACTTTATTGAGGATGATTCTCATTTCAATACGGATCTCAATTACAGCTTAAAAATGATCGCCATGGATGCGCAGACCTCAGGAGGATTATTAATGTGCGTTAATCCCGAGATTTCAGATAATGTAATTTCCGACCTTCATAATGCAGGACTTAAGGATGCATCTGTAATTGGAAATGTCATAGAAAAAGGAGAAAGATATTTATATCTGAATAATTAGTGGTTATTCAATATTAAATTGCCTTCTTCCTCTCATCTTGTCTTTCTCATTTATCGGATTCGCATCCATAACCCACAATCCACGGCCATGAGTTGAAATGACTATCATATTATCCCTTGGGTGGATGATGAGATCATGGACATATGAAAACGGAAGGTTCCCCGCCAAATCCCACTTTTTGCCACTATCCTTCGAAACGAAGACTGCACCGTCGGTTCCGGCATAGAGAATATCTCTGTTAACAGGATCTTCCCTGATCGTATTGACAGGGCCCACAGGAATGTTCCCTGAGATATCCTGCCATGTATCTCCAAAATCAGTTGATTTCCAGATATAAACCTGGAAATCATCATCTCTTCTTCCGGTCTGGGTCATGTAAAGAGTGCCAATATCATATTTCGAAGCAGTGATCCGCGAGATAAATTTCTGGGGAACTGCTCCGTTCCTGATTTCAGTCCAGTTCTTTCCGCCGTCTTTTGTTCTCCATATATGGCCATCATCTGTACCTGCATAGAGAAGCCCGTAACGAAGCGGCGACTCATCAATAACCGAAATGGTCTGATAGCTTATATCGCCCCTCTTTGAAGGATCGTTGGAGGTAAGATCGGGACTTATGTATTCCCAGGTATTTCCCCTGTCAAGCGATCTCATAAGGTATTGCATACCATGGTAAATAATATCCGGATTGTGAGGCGAAACAAGTGAGGGAGCAATCCATTCCCCTCTTAACTGTGGTTCGCCGGGTAACAAATTGGGCAGAAGATCTTTATAGCTTTGCGGATATTTATCCAGCTCGGCCCTGGCAAGCTGACCGTAAAATCCGCTGGCATATATCGTATTATTGTCTTCCGGGTTTATAGTGTGAGTTGTTCCTTCGCCGCCAATTGTTTCTTCAAATGGCTTTGCAGGAACCTTGTCGCGTCCCCCTGAGATATCCACCTCCCCAATGTAGCTTCCATGATCCTGAATTGAACCAAAAACCCTGAATGGGGTGCTGAAATCAAATCCCAGATTAAAGAACTGAATCAGAGGGAGTTCTTTAATCGGGAATTTCCAGGTCTGTCCTTTGTCATATGAAATTCCCAGTCCGCCATCCTGCACATTAAGAAGGTAATTTGAATTTGAAGGATCGATCCATAAACCATGATGGTCGACATGTGGGCCGCGAAGAGATTTAAAGGTCTTGCCGCCATCGGTCGACAGGTTAAGCATCAGGCCCATAGTGTAGACAGTATTTTCATCGTTGGGATCGACCCTTATCTGTCCGAACACCCAGCCGTATGTAGCTGAATGCCTTTCCATAAATGTTTTCTGATCGGGAGTAAGTCCGCTTACCTGGCTCCACGATTCGCCTGAATTATCAGAGCGATAGACAGTCGCTCCTTTGATTATATCTTTTCTCTGACGGCCATAGGAATCCAATTCGCCCTGCTTTGCCGGGTAAGCAACCTCGTAATTATCAACATAGGCATACAGGACCCTGGGATTTGAGCGGGCAATATCGATCCCGGTCCTTCCAAGCCTGTTGGGTGCCGGCAACCCACTGATTATCTTCTTCCAGTTCTTTCCTCCGTCGGTCGATTTCCATATCCCGCTGTTTTTTGTGGCATCCGAGGTTCTGGGATCGTTCCATTTAAGCCTTATGCGTTCCCATGTTGTGCAGTAAAGAGTGTTTGGATCTTTAGGATCAAGGACCAGGTCATAAGCACCGGTATTTTCATCGATATAAAGAACCTTTGTCCATGATTTTCCCCCATCGCTGGTTTTAAACAATCCCCGGTCCTCATTAGGTGTCCACTCATGACCGGTGGCAGCAACATAGACAACATTTGAGTTTTTCGGATTGACCCGGATGCGCCCGACAGTGAAAGTATTTTCCAGTCCCATTAACTTCCATGACTTGCCTCCGTCGGTTGTCTTAAAAACTCCGCAACCGGCGTTCGAGCTTCTGAAAATATTTGCCTCACCTGTTCCAACCCAGACAACATCCGGATTATTCGGGTCCACTTCAATATCGCCGATCGATGCGGTTGGCATTTCTTCGAATACCGGCTCAAAAGTCGTTCCTTCGTTGGACGATTTCCAGACACCACCTGTTGCAGAACCGATCCAGATCGTATAATTACTTCCATGGGGCGACACTGCTTCGACATCTGTGCAGCGGCCACTGATATTGGTAGGGCCGATGAACTGCCACTTCAGGTCCTTAAATGGTGAGACTTGTTCCATCTCTGTCTGTTTTGCAAACAGAGCCACTTTTTCTTTTCCGCTTAAGACGGGAGTTTTGACTTGTCCATAAGTACCTGCTGAGACAAATACGCTCAAGATTGTTATGGACAATAATCTTACTGATGGGGTTGATTTACAAATCATAATTAAGGTTTTCTTGTTTGATTTTTCGCCCCCAACCCCCTAAAGGGGGCTTTTTATCAATGGATTAAGCCACCCTTAAGGGGGGATGGGGGGCACTTAAAACTGTGCAATTTTTTCTTTATGAATTTAGATTATTTTAGTCAAAGACAGTTTCAAATAATTCATGTTTTTTTGCCTCGAAGCATATTTCGATCTGTTCCCTGGTGTTCCTTTCGTTCGAAAGAGGTGGCAGGGAATCAATAGGGAAGAAACCAGCCTCAAGAGTTTCAGTATTATCAGAAAAGTTGCTTTCAATTAAATCGCACTCGACAAATATCTTGTAAATAGTATGAGGATACGGGAAATCATAATGTTTGTCGGCCTGATGGATAATGATTACCCTTTTTGGCCCGACCCTGGCGCCTGCCTCTTCAAGACACTCCCTGACTGCTGATTCGCTTACTGAAGTGGTTACATCGGCCCAGCCCCCCGGAAGAGACCATGCTCCGTCAATTTTCTCCCTGACCATCAATATTCTGTTGTCTTTGAAAACGGACGCCCTTACATCAACTTTCGGAGTCTGGTATCCTGTCTCGGAAGCAAAGAGATCCCTGATCTTTTCATGGCTTATTCCGGTGTACTCGTTAAGTATCTCAACCGAAAGTGCTCTGATCTGCTGATACCTGTCAAGGTCGTACTGGTTTTCCCCGAATTCAATTCCTGCCTGTGCTATTGACTGGAGCCGGGATGCCCATTCAAGCCACTTTTCTTTCATAAATTCATAACTGGTTTAAAAATTAAATATAGGCAATAAAGTCGTAAATTTGATATGGGGACGAGCGTTAAAAATTTGCCCGGTGGGCAAATTTAGCGGAGGAGCCAGCCTGCAGGGGAGATTTGTGGTGGACAAGGCATGGATTATTTTGCGAGAAAGAATTATAATAATACAGCAATGAAAACAATTAGAATCTTGTCAGTATTCCTGTTAATCTTATCATCACAGGTTCAGCTTACCGGCCAGGATTTTAAATACCTTGACAATAAGTCAGGTTTGAGTGATATTACTGCAAGTAATGGCATTGATAAGCCAGTAACCATAAAAGTTATTTATGACAATTATGTCCATGAAAATGGCTTTAAATCAGATTGGGGTTATTCGATCATTATTGAAGGACTGGAGAAAGAAATACTTTTTGATGCCGGAACAAGACCCGATATTTTTGAATTCAATTTTAAAAAGATGAGTCTTGATGCGGATAAAGTTGATTTGATTGTCTTCTCCCATGAACATGGTGACCATACTGAAGGTTTGCCGGCTTTTGTAAAAATGAAGAAGGGTATTCCTGTTATAATCCCATTTTCATTTTCAGATGCATTTAAAAATAAAATGGTTTCTTTTGGTCTGACCCCAGTTCTTGTTAAGAAGCCGGCGAAGATCTGTGATAATATGTATACTTCCGGAGAATTCACTTATCAGATTCCTGAACAGGCATTGGTCCTTAATACAAAGAATGGATTAGTTGTTATAACCGGTTGCTCACATCCAGGAATTATCGAAATGTTAAAAGAAATCAAATCGACATTTAATAAGAACATCTATATGGTATTTGGCGGTTTTCATCTCCTGGATAAATCGAAAAACAAGATGGATTCAATTATAGCTGAGATGAAGGCCATAGGTGTTGTAAAATGCGGAGCAACCCATTGTACAGGTGATAAACAGATTCAAATGATCAAAGAGGCTTTCGGAAAGGACTATTTTGAGCTTGGCGTTGGTAACTCGATCACTCTCAATTAAAAAATATCAGAATTACATATTGAAATTGTAACAATAACGTAACATCAAAAAGCCAGAGAATAAGATAGTAGTCAGTATTTTAGTAGTTGTAAAGCAGTACTTCAGAATAAGGATAACATAAAGAAAATGAGTCATATATTATTTGATTCTGAGAGTTCTGCCACATCAACTTACCTGATTTTATATGTCATTTTTGTACATCTTAATAGCTCTTGTTCTGATTTTTGATTTCATTAACGGATTTCACGATTCAGCCAATTCAATTGCAACTGTAGTTTCGACAAAAGTTCTTTCTCCACTTGCAGCCGTAGGGCTGGCCGCAACATTTAATTTTCTTGCTTTTCTGATTTTTCCGCTTAAAGTTGCCACAACAATAGGTAAGGGTGTCATTAACCCGGATATTATAACCTTAAATTTAATTGCTGCTGCTGTAACTGCTGCCATTATCTGGAATCTTATTACATGGTGGATGGGTTTACCATCGAGCTCATCACATACTCTGGTCGGCGGATTAGTTGGCGCTGCTGTTGCCGGATATGGATTCGAATCAGTAATTTATGCCGGAGTAATCAAGATTGTTATTTTCATTGTAGTTGCACCGGTATTAGGTATGATAATGGCGTTTATCATTTCAGTAATTGTACTCCAAATAGTTAAGAATCACACCCCATCTGGAATTGACCGTTGGTTCCGCAGGTTGCAGCTGTTATCTGCATCTGCATTCAGTCTTGGCCATGGTGGGAATGATGCCCAGAAATCAATGGGAATTATATGGGTTGCCCTGATAGCTTCCAATCAGGTGGCCAAAAATGCTCCTATTGATTTATGGATTGTACTTTCCTGTCATGCGGCTATTGCTCTTGGGACATTATTTGGTGGATGGAGGATTGTTAAAACCATGGGACAAAAAATTACTAAGCTTAAACCATTTGAAGGATTTTGTGCTGAAACGGCCGGGGCCCTTACTTTATTCGGAGCAACCCATTTCGGGATACCTGTGAGCACAACTCATACGATCACCGGATCTATCATCGGGGTCGGAGCGACAAAAAGGATGTCAGCAGTGAAATGGGGGGTGACCACAAAAATCTTTTGGACCTGGATATTTACAATTCCAGTATCGGCATTAATTGGAGCTTCACTCTATTATATATACCAGATAATCATTTAATATATAAGTTCTGTTGAATCCATCCCCAACTTGCCATTTCTCTTAAATCTTTTTTTTTTGGAAAAGAGATCCTGCCGGCTATTTAATACTATCCTTCAGCTTGTTAGTATATGCCTCATTTGTAACAATTACTTAATCTATGTGCAACCTGTCTGTAATAATGAAAGCTGACTTTTGTACCATGAAAAATCAAGTCAAACCTAATGTTACAGAAATGAAGAAACTCTTATTACTTGCAATTTTTATTGTATTCTCAGTTTATGGGTACTCACAGACTCAAACAGTCGATTCTCTGAAGGAGGTAATGGACAGGCATGAAGGCAAAATCAATGCTCTCGATGAAAGAGTATTAATTAATGAATCCGATCTTGGTAAACTTAATAAAATAAAAATATCGGGTTATATCCAGGCTGAATTTCGAAACTACCAGAGTGGCCTGGTAAAGACAAATGACCCGTATAGTACTTTCCTTATCAGGAGAGCAAGAATCAAGTTTACATATGAACCATTGGATGGGGTTAAGTTTGTCTTACAGCCCGATTTCAGCACAGGAAACCTTACATTAAAGGATGCTTATGCTGTAGTAAACATTCCAAAAATAAAGGATTGGTCATTATGGGCAGGACAGTTCAACAGACCTAATTATGAAGTTGAATACTCATCAGGCCAGAGAGAAGTAATGGAACGCTCAAGGGTTATCAGAGCTATATATCCCGGAGAAAGAGAAATCGGTATTAAACTTGAATACCTCGGATCGAAAATTCCGCTCAAGTTTCAATTCGCAGTATTGAATGGCAATTTTACGGGTTCGCAGGCAATAGATGTTGATACAAAAAAAGACGTGATGTCAAGGCTTGTTTATTCGGTTAAATTGCCTCAAGCAGGTATTGGCATTGATTTGGGAGTGAATGGCTATTATGGTGGAACCAGGGCAAAAGCCAATCCATTTATTTCAAGAATTACAGGTGAAACCGATAGCGTTACATTAGGCTCTTACCTTAAGAAACAGTGGATGGGCGGTGAAATCCAGATATTTGCAGATTTTCTTGGTGGTATGGCTTTAAAAGCTGAATATATGTCTGGGACTAATAACTATGCAAGTTTAACCGGCCTTATAAGTGCTATTGCAGCACTAAAAGGTGATCCAAATAAGGAAAGGACTTTCTCTGGTTATTATTTTTATCTGATCAAAAATGTTGGGCCTAAGTTTCAGCTCGTTGGTCGGTATGACTACTTTGATCCAAATAAAAAAACATCGGGAGATGCTTCAACAAACACCGAATTATATTATAAAACATGGGCACTTGCAACTCAATATTATCTGAATGATAATATAAGGATATCATTGCAATACGAAATACCTCAAAATGAAACTAATACAAAAGTCCCAAATGATCTGAAAGATAATACCCTGACTGTAAGGGTACAGGCAAAATTCTGAAATACATAAGTCGAAAAAACTGGAAGAAAAAAATCAAATAAAATCAAATAAAATGAAAAACATTAAATCAATCTTAGTTATCACTGCAGTGGTAATATTAATCTTGACCACAGCGTTTATGGAACAATCAAAGATCACTATAAAAGGGTCAGATACAATGGTCATTCTGGCTCAGAAATGGGCAGAGCTTTATATGAAAAACAATCCGACAGTATCAATCCAGGTAACCGGAGGAGGTTCAGGGGTTGGTATTACAGCTTTGATTAATGGCACCACTGACATCTGTAATTCAAGTCGTCCAATGAAACAGACAGAAATTGAAAAACTTAAAGCCCGTTTTAATACTCTTGGCGTTCAGATACCATGTGCGAGAGACGGAATAACTATTTTCCTTAATGAAGCCAATAAGGTCGAGGAGCTGACCCTCAAACAGTTAAGCGATATCTACCAGGGCAATATAAGAAACTGGAAAGAGGTAGGAGGCAATGATGCTGAGATAAGAATGTATGGCCGCGAAAACAGCTCAGGGACCTATACATATTTTCATGACGAGGTTGTAAAAGCCGATTATGCTGCAAATGTTCAAAGTCTTCCGGGCACCGCGGCAGTAGTAAATGCTGTAAAGAAAGACATCAATGGCATCGGTTATGGAGGTGCAGCCTATGCAATTGGAGTAAAACATGCCAAAGTAAAAAAAGATGTAAACAGTCCTGCGTTTCTTCCTACGGCAGAATCTATCGGGAAGGGGGAATATCCTATAACACGCTTCCTTTATATGTACATGAGAAACAGGCCAACAGGTGAAATAAAAAAGTTTATTGACTGGATACTGAGTCAGGAAGGACAAAGAGTTGTTACTGATGTGGGATACTTCCCGGTTAAATAAATTGTTATCGTAAAGTGTCAGTCTCTTTCAACAAAAAGAAATTCCGTTTTTCTGACTGGTTTGCCGAAAAAGTAATCAAGTCAGTGGCCTTTCTTTCGATTGCTGTAGTTCTTCTGATTTTTGTTTTTGTTTTCCGGGAGGCGTTTCCGATATTTAAGATGGATAAAAATGAGGGAGTTTCAACCGAATTGCTGGTGCAGGAAAATTACGGCGGCGCAGAGGCTGTAAACGAACCGGAACAAGCCACTGACAAACAGGTTGACAACTCAAATAAAGATCATGCAACTGGGGAGAAACCATCATCCACCCTGTTTTCGAAAACCTGGATGCCCGTATCCGATAATCCGCGTTATGGCATATGGCCGTTATTTCTTGGCACTCTAAAAGTCACGATAATTGCTTTGTTGTTTGCAGCTCCGGTTTCCATTCTCGCCGCGATTTATACTGCAATGTTTGCAAAGCCGCGGATAAGAGAGATCATAAAGCCTGTTATTGAATTGCTTGCCGGATTCCCTTCTGTAGTAATCGGATTCTTTGCATTGATGGTTATGGCCACAGTATTTCAGGACATTTTTGGGTATGCAAGCAGGTTAAACGCTTTTGTTGGAGGCATTGCAATGGGACTGGCTGCTATTCCTATTATTTATACTCTGACTGAAGATGCGTTAACTGCAGTACCCAAGACATATATAGAAGCCAGCCTTGGGTTAGGCGCCAGCAGGAGACAAACAGCATTTTATGTCGTTGTACCGGCTGCTGTCCCCGGAATATTCGCTGCTGTCGTACTGGGAATAGGCAGAATTTTTGGTGAGACAATGATAGCTCTTATGGCTACAGGAAATGCTGCAATGATTTCGATGAATCCCTTCGATTCAGTAAGAACTTTATCCGCTACGATTGGCGCGGAAATGGCTGAAGTTGTTTTTGGAGATACTCATTACAGCGTACTATTCTTAATAGGTTCATTGCTTTTCATCTTTACTTTTACACTTAACGCATTAGCGGAATTCTACTTCAAGAATTTGGTAATCAGGCGGTATCAATCTAAGAAATAGGTTGAAATAAGTTTAAAAAAGTTGAAATAGGTTGAAACAGGTTGAAAAAAGTTGAAATAGGTTGAAATGGACAGGAATTTAAAGGATAAAATTGTTGAGAGCCTGACTGGGATTTCAGTTTTACTGATTGTATTCATAATTGTGTCTATCCTGGCCATTACAATTGTCGGAGGATGGCCAAACCTGAACTGGGCATTTCTATCAGAATTTCCAAAGGACGGTATGACAAAAGGGGGCATTTTCCCCGCAATTGTCGGTACAGCATTAATGACAATAATAATGGCAGTTGCTGCTGTGCCTTTTGGAGTAATAACGGCAATATACCTTGCAGAATATGCCAGTGAAAGATCAATTCTGGCAAAGACAATAAGATTTGCAGTAAAAACGCTTGCAGTTGTTCCCTCAATAATTTTTGGTTTATTCGGACTCGGTTTCTTTATTGGTTTCATTGGGAAGAATATAGATGGGATCCTTAACGGAGGAGAATTGAGATGGGGCCAACCGAACATTCTCTGGGCAAGCCTGACTATGGCTTTGCTTACACTGCCGGTGGTTATTGTTTCTGTTGAAGAGGCAATCCGGACAATTCCGAAGGAGATGAGAGAAGCAAGCCTCGCACTTGGTGCAACGAAATGGCAGACAATAAAGAAAGTAGTAATTCCGGGATCTGTTTCAGGTATCCTTACAGGGACTATACTTGCAGTGAGCAGAGGAGCCGGAGAGGTTGCGCCAATTCTTTTTACAGGTGCTGCTTATTTCCTGTCAGATCTGCCTCGGTCATTAAGTGATCAGTTTATGTCACTCGGATACCATATATATATTATGTCGACTCAATCATCAAATGTTGACGCCACACTGCCAATACAGTTCGCTACAACGCTGGTTCTTTTATTGCTGACATTCTCACTAAATGGTATTGCGGTAACACTCAGATACAGAATAAGAAAGCGAGCAAGATAATTATGCTTTATATGAATGATATTAAAGTCAGGGTAAACGATCTTACTTTACATTACGGAACAAATCCGGCATTGAAAAACATAAACATGGAAATACCGGAAAAAATGGTTACAGCGTTTATCGGACCATCGGGTTGTGGAAAGTCCACCTTTCTCCGTACACTGAACAGGATGAATGATCTTATTGATAATGTTAAAATTGAGGGTGAAGTAATAATAGACGGCACAAATATTTATGATAAGGATATTGATGTTGTCAACCTGCGCAAAAGAGTCGGGATGATATTCCAGAAATCAAATCCATTTGCGAAATCTGTATATGATAATGTTGCCTTTGGGCCCAGGATAAACGGGATATCCCAGCGGACCAAGCTCGATGAAATTGTTGAATATTCATTGAAGCAGGCCGCTATATGGGATGAGGTAAAAGGGAGGCTTCACAATTCTGCCTTGAGTCTTTCGGGGGGACAGCAGCAGAGGCTTTGCATAGCTAGGACCCTGGCTGTCAATCCCGACATAATATTAATGGATGAACCGGCAAGTGCCCTTGATCCGATATCAACGACCAAAATTGAAGAGCTTATTCATGAACTTAAGCAACAATATACAATAATAATAGTAACACATAATATGCAGCAAGCTGCACGCACAAGCGACTTTACTGCTTTCTTCTACCTTGGCGAGCTTGTTGAATTTAATAAAACTGAGGTAATTTTCTCGAATCCTGCAAAAAAACAAACTGAAGATTATATATCAGGGCGTTTTGGATAAAAGACATTTTATTTGGGGAGGGAAAATAGAAACTCCGTCCCTCCACTAACCCTGGCCCTTACGGATATTTCACCTTTATGAAGAAGAATTGCATTTTTAACTATAGCCAGCCCGAGCCCCGTTCCGCCACTCTTTCTTGAACGGCCCGAATCAATCCTGTAGAATCTCTCAAAGACTCTTGGTAAGTGCTCTTCCGCAATGCCAATTCCATCATCGGCAAACAGAAAGTAGTAATGAGTATTATCCTGGTTGTACAGAACGATCCTTACAATAGTTTTATTGCCAGCATAATTGATTGCATTTTCGAGGAGATTCTGGAATATTGAAATAATAAGAGACCTGTTCCCGGTCACAATTACATTATCAACGTTTTCAGTTTGAACATTCATACTCCTGGCTTCAATCGCCGATTTGAAATTATTTGTTACATCAGTGATCACCTCTCTGATATTCACTTTTTCAGCTGTAAACGAACTGCCAGGTTCTTCAATTCTGTTTATTACAGCAATATCGTTGATGAGATTTGTCAGCCTGTCGCTCTGAGCAAGAGCTTTTTCAATGAAGTATTTCTGCTTCTCAGCCGGCATACCAGGATCACTCAGGAGAGTTTCAAGATACCCTTTAACCGATGAAACAGGAGTCTTGAGCTCATGAGCGATATTTGAAGTCATCTGTTGTTTTACAAGTCTGTTCTGTTCCAGTTCTGTAATGTCGCTCAGTATTACCTCAAAATTCTTATCATGAAATACCACGCACTGAACCTTGAAAAATTTTCCGTTTTTCCCTACTGTGTACTCAGTTTTTGGCGATTGATTTGATAATATTTCTGCCTGCAACTGTTTATCAATAAATTCATTGACTTTTCTGAATTCTTCAATTCTGAAGAAATTTGACCCCGATACTGATAACTCACCGGAGATCATGTTCATATAATGAATGAAATGATTATTTGAAAGGATCTTCTCTTTTTCTTTTGAAAAGAATGCAATCCCTTCATCCAATGCATTAAGATGACTGAACAGTTTTTCCCTTTCATTAACCAGGTCATTTTTGGTATTTAAAAGATTATTATAGATCAAAAGGATCTCTTCACTGATAATCCCAAGTTCATTCCTTGGAAATTTCTGATTGAAATCGAATGGTTCATTATTCCCTATCTTCAAAACAAAATCTTTAAGTCTGGTAACCGATTCTGAGAATTTATTTGTTATAAATAACATTATCAACCAGATCACTACAAAAGAAAGGGAAATGACTAAAAAGAAATATTTCTTTGCTTTAAGGAAGTTGGCAACTTTAATATCATAAACAACTGCGGCTCTGACATAATAGCTGCTATAATATTTTGAGAAATAATAATAATCCTCTCCGGTTGTGCCTGATATTCTGACAGATGTGCCAAAATCTGAGTATTCCGATTCTGCAATCTCCGGTCTATCTTTATGATTCTCCATTCTTGTCCAGTCGTGTACTGAACTGTCAAAAATGACATTGCCGGAAGGATTTACTACAGTTATCCTTAAGTTTTCCTGGGGAAGCAATCTGACAAGTGAGTCAATAATATGATAATTCCCTTTAGCAGTGATAGAATTAACTCTGATAAAATTATCAACTATTTTGGTTGTTTTTTCAAGTTCGTCATTAAGTGTTGAGATTCTGTATTCCTTTTCCCTTTTATACATATAGGAAAGAATGATAATAGTAAAAAGGACGAAGACAGCCGAATAATAGAGGAAAAGTACATTTCTGAATTTATACCTGGTTGTCATAGTTTGTAATTTTGATCACAACTCAAAGTAGTATCCATAACCTGTTTTATTTTTAAGTGAGGCGCCATAGTTACCGAGTTTATTACGCAGCCTGGTTATGTTGACATCAACAGTCCTGTTTGTAACGATAACGTCCCTTTCCCATACAATATTCAATATATCTTCCCGTGAAAATATCTTCCCCTGATTTTCAATCAGAAGCCTCAGTATCTCAAATTCTTTCCTTGTCAGCTCAATTTTTTCATCTCCGATAATCACTCTTTTCCTGACTGTGTCGAGCTCTATGCTACCATAGCGAACTGGCGTTTTGTTTTTAGATTTACCGGGATCAGATCTTTTAAGTACAGCTTTTACCCTTGCTGTAAGTTCATTAATTGAAAATGGTTTGGAAATATAATCATCAGCACCAAGACTGAATCCGGTAAGCAGGTCATTCTCAGTATCTTTAGCGGTTAGAAAAATAATGGGAACGGAATTACTTTGTTCTTTTCTGAGCATATCTGCAAGTCTGAAGCCTGATATCGGTCCCATCATAACATCCAGCAAAATCAGGTCGAATTCATGAACCGGCATTGTCAGTGCCTCTTCAGCAGAATGAGCCACACCGGTAATAAATCCTTCATTATCGAGATTATACTGAAGTATTTCACAAAGGTCTTCTTCGTCGTCGACTATCAGGATCTTTTTGTCTTTATAATCCATATTACAGAATATCAGGTGTTTTCTGTATTCGTTCCGGAACTTTTAGATCTTTTATGCCTAATATCAGTTCCCTGTAAAGAATAGATAGAAGCTTCAGCAATATTTGTTGCATGATCGGCAATTCTTTCAATATTAGTAATAATATTTTTAAGATCGGCGTAGCTAAGAAGCATTTCCCTGGTCTTTTCACTGACCCTGGCTTTTGAAATGCTGTTAATAAGGAGCTTCCTGTTCATTTCATCGATTATTTCATCATTTTTGATGGTCCAGATTGCGTAAGAATCATCATTATTGGTAAATGATAACAGCGATTTTTCCACCATGCTTATTCCCGAAATAAGCATATTCAGAATTACATCTGTCATAGCCTTGTATTCAGCTGTATCACCAATTGAACCAATTGAAGCAATAATATTTATAACACGATCCCCAATACGTTCAAGGTTAATTGTCATGCGATAAACTGAAACTATTTTTCTTATATCAGAGGCAACCGGCTGATAAAGTACGATTGAATTAATGAACTTGTCACTAATAACAACCTCATATTCATCAATTTTCTTTTCATTTGCATCAATGGCGGCAATAATATTTTTACCTTCAACGGTATCGCTAAGTGACATGTATTTTTCCAGGAGAGTAAGCTGGCTGAGAACCAGATCAGCCATCTCCTCAAAACTCTTAAGTATATCATTTACTGATTCTTCCCTTCTTGTTTTCATAACATGATGATTTTATACTTTTCATCATCATACAATAAAAGTATAATGAACTGCTGCAAAGGTAATTGCATTTACTCACTTAAATGCGATGCAGGTGTTACTTATTTGTTACATTTTAATTACCCTTTTATTAAACTGGGAAAAGGGACAAGGACAAATGGAATAGCAGGGTATTTTAAAATACGTAAATTGCGTCAGATATAAAACGATAAGAATCATGTCAATAAAATCGGTAATTTCATCCTTCTTTATTCTGGTGACTACTCTTTCATCACTTTTCTCCCAGACTATTCTTCAGCCCAATTATTCGCTTAAAAGTCACGAGACCCTTAATATTATCAAGGTTGAAATCAGATCTGAAGCAACCATCTTTTATTTGAGTATAGAAAACAAGATCGAAGGGGGAAGCTTCTGTGCTGATAAGAATATTTATATCATTTATCCCGACGGGAAAAAAAGCAAGCTGGAATCATCTTCGGGTGTCCCGGTATGCCCCAATACCTATAAATTTAAAACACCCGGGGAGAAGCTTGAATTCGTTCTTTCATTTCCACCGCTGAAAAAGGGAACGGAATGGATAGACCTTGTTGAGGAGTGCAGCGATAAATGTTTTTCATTTTACGGGATTTCCCTTAATAATGACCTTAATAGAAGAATTGATGATGCTTTTACGCTTGCTGAAAATGATGAACCGGTAAAAGCAATGCTACGTTTTATAAGTATTACGGAAGAATTTGACAAAAGCAATCCTGGCATAGAGGGATTGCTTTATTTAAATATTATCAAGCTTGCTGTTGAAACAGGTGATGATGCAAAAGCCGGGGAATGGTATAAGAAATTTAAGCTTTCAAATGCGCCAAGGCTTTCGCAATACATTAAATATCTGAACGATCAGGGGATTAAATACTAATCTATTTAAGCTGTATTTCGGATTCATAAATCCGCAATTATAAATCCGCAAACCGCAATTAATAATTTCCGGTTAGGATTTTCAGCTCCGAAAGAGCAATCCTGTAATTCAACTGTGCTGCAAAGAAATCCGATTCTGCTTTAGCCATTGCCGCTTTCGCTGAAAGAAGCTCCGATTCGAGATTCAGTCCTGCAATCCGTTCATTATTCTGTATCTTCAGATCCTCTGACCGGTATTTAACCACTTTACCTGCAACCCTGATCAGCTCCTCTGATTGTTTGAGCTTTCGATATGCCTTTGCAATATCTTTATTTACCTGCTCCCTTGTATTTGCCAGATTCTCTTCAGCCTGCTCCTTTGCATAGATACGCTGACGCTGAATTGTCCTGTTTGAAAGCATTTCCTGCAGGTTCCATTTCAGGGAAGCCCCGATGTAAGAATTATTTTCAGGATAG
>Ga0315295_10002009_pt1 | contig 17299 bp, 15 predicted proteins | sample YL17G14_0_MG_FD_204453 | JGI IMG/M metagenome (GOLD analysis project Ga0315295, IMG submission 204453) | Sediment microbial communities from Yellowstone Lake, YNP, Wyoming, USA - YL17G14_0 | ecosystem: Environmental > Aquatic > Freshwater > Lake > Sediment | place: USA: Wyoming | collected... | reverse complement strand
ACAGAGGCGTCAGCACAGGAGACCTCATAGCGGACGCCGTCGGGATAGGCGCGGGTATCTTCGTGGTCCAGGCGTTCGGCGAGTGACAGGATCGCACGGCCGGTGGGGCAGCGCTCCTCCGCGCCCCAAATCAACACTGTGCGCCGCATCACCGGACGAGTATGAGGACACCGATGGCAGGCCACGGCCCTCGACCGATGACGGGCGCTCGAACCATGTGGCGCAGCGGCGCTGCCAGTCACAACACTCAGTTGACGCAGTTGTGCAATATTGCTATCATGCGGCAAGACGCAAGACAACATCTGCACGTTGCCCCCGCAGTCGCGTCCAGCAGTTTCATCTTGCGCTCGCGCTCAGGACAGGCTCCAGACGAGAGCGCGAACGAGATGCGTGCAGTATGCGGATTCTCACTCACGCGGAGATTCATCCAACACGGTTTCGCGAGGTCCGAGTTAAGCGAAAGGAGAGCTCGACATGCGCAGTAAGATCTTTGTGATGGCAGCAGTATTTCTGTTTGCGGTTTCGGGCGCGTGCTACGCCCAGCAGTACGAGGACTGGTCTGTGACCCAGGAGTCCCCGGCCAGGTCGTTCAGCGCGGGGCTGCAGCTCGGCATGCCTTATGTGCTGGGAGTTGACGTCGCGAGCCACTTCAACTCTAGAATGTCGGCAGGCGTGGGGTTTGGCTTTGTGCCGGACCTGATCAGTTTCGGAGGCCAGTTTCGGCTTAACCTCCTTGAGCCTGGACCCGACAAGACCATCCCGGTTGCCGCCGCTGGCATAAATCAGTACTGGATCGAGGACGCAGGCAAGAACACGGACGCCATTGCGGTGAACTTCCTCGCCGGCGTCGAGCACTTCTTCGGCTCTGGCCTCAGTCTCGGGATGCACATCGGCTACATACACACCATAACCGAGAGCGACGACAACCGCGTCAAAGTGTGGGGCGTCAACGACGACATGTCGAAGCTGTTCCTCGGAGTCAGCGGGCGATATTACTTCTAGCGGCGCGCAACGGCGCACGGCCGCGCACAGCGGCCGGTGCGGCTTCGCCGGCGCGCGGAGGTCAGGATGAGTGGTGGCAAGATAGCGATTCTCTTGATTGTCGTATTTGTGATTGCGCTTTTTCTGGGCTTTCTGATGGGCTCGAAACGGGTCTCCGACGTTCAGAAAGAACTGGGCATGGTCAAGACTGACCTGGAGAACTGCCAGAAAGAAGTCGGAAAGGCCAAGACGCAGAAAGAACTCGCAAGATGCAGGTGGGCGCTCGTGGAGACGAAGGTCAATGCGGAGAGACGGGATTTCGGGAAGGCAAACGAGGCGTTCAACAACGCGAAACTGGCCTTCAGCGGAGCAGCCACGGAGTCTGGCTATGCTCCCGAATTCTCAGAGAAGCTGGCGCCGATACAGACCGGTCTCGGTGAGATTCAAACAGGTTTAGACGGTAATGACGTGAAGGTGGCCGGCAGGATTACCGAGGTCATCAATCTGATAGACGTGCTCCTCCAGCAGTAGCGCCGTGTCGGGCGCCGGCTGACGGCCTCAGGCGCGATGCGATGGGGCCGAGCGCTGAGTCCTGCCGGCGGTTGCTCTCCGACGAACATCAGTGGCGCCAGAGAAGCGGGAGGACCATCAGCATGAACCATTCCTTGGCGCTCAGTGCCGTGTGACCTTTGCCTCGGGCAGTGGCGCAGACTTTCCTTATGTTCGTGAGCCGCTTTCCCCTCATGACGGCGTGTCTCTTCAGCCGCAGTGCGAATTCCAGCGTCTGACCCGAGAGCATCGACTCGCTGAAGCCACCGAGATTGTCGAACGCGCGCTTTCGCACGAAGAACATCCCGAGACTTAGCCCGTTCAGCCGGAGTGGTATTCGCGCGACGAACGCGGCGAGCGCGGAAGTCAGTCCACGATTCTCGGCGCTCACGGCGGTGCCACCACCCAGAGTCTTCCTGTCGCACAGAGTCTCACATATGTGACAGAGACATTCCCGTTTAGGCACGAGGTCCAGGTCGAGTAGGACCAGGAGTCTGCCCCTGGCGGCCGCCGCTCCTGCGTTCACCGCCGCCGAAAGCGTGGGCAGGTTTCTGGAAACCACTTTGGCGTCGAACTCCTCGGCGTACAGCAGATGTGAACAACATTCTCCGTAGCCGGACACGATTATCTCCGCGCGCTTCCCGAGTTTCTGGTGGAGCGCCTCCCGGGCCTCGATTAGTCTACCAAGGGTCTTGAGCAGTCCCTTCGCAGAGCCGTTGGAGGGGACTATTACTGAGATGAGAGGCCGGACCTCCGGCGTTGCATCCTGCAATGGACGGACGGGTTTTGGCTGTGGAGTGGGCGTGCCGGAGACGAGCTCCTCCAGCATTGCCTCGACTGTATCGTCAAGCGCGACTGGCAATAGAGTGGGCCTCCCTAATCGGGGCGCGCAGCGGGCCCCGTCGAGGGGGAAATCAATGCAACGGGCATGCCAGCGGGACGTTGCTCGGCGCAGTCCGTTCGTGCTATACCCGTCTCACAGCTTGCGTGCGGGGCACGCTAAGGCGTAACTGGTTGTGAGTGGCAAGCGACACGCGACAAGCGTCAAGCGGGAGCAAGCGATGACCCTTCAGGAGATGTTTGAGCACGTGGAATCATCCAGGCAGCGGGTTCTGACTGCGGCACAAAAAATGGACACCGCGAGTTTTCTCAAGCGGAAACCAGGAGCATTCTCCGTCAGGGACCTGCTCGTGCATCTTATGGACGCGGAAGACTACTGGATTGGTTCGGTGATCCTGGCAGGAAAACATCAGAAGTTCACGCCGGAGAAATACGCCGATCTCAATACCCTGAGAGCAGACTGGGAGAAAATCCGCGAGCGCACGAAGACAGTGTTCGCAACGCTTTCATCAGAGATGCTCGGGGAGCCCCGCACCGTACAGTGGGAGACGGAGGTGACCTTCGACGTGGACAAAGCTCTTTGGCATCTCCTCACACACGAGATTCACCACCGGGGACAGATCTGTATGCTGATGAGAGAATATGGGGTCGAGCCGCCGATCGCGGACCTTCTGTGAACTCTTCACGCTTGGCCGGCGAGTGCTCTCACAATGTAGCCGCGGGCTCCGTCCCGCACCGGGACGATCCCTCGTAGCAGGAGCGCCGGGCTCGCAAGGCGACTTCGGAAGTACAGAGCCGATTTTCCACTCTTACGTCCGAATCCTGACCCGCACCGGCGCCCGCCTGTTGACTGGCGAGCCCTCAGGGTGCTATATTCGCTAGCTGTTCTGCCTGGGCTGGCAGGAGTGGCGGCCTACCGCCAGTTTTCATCATCTCTGCAACTGAAAGGAGTTTCGCATGAAACTTGGTGAGTTCTATCTCAACTGCATCGAGGCCGGGATCCGGGTGGACCAGAGAGGAAAGACAGAAATAAAGAGACTTCTCGGCGAGGAGAAGAAGAAGCACGAGAAGCTGGAGGGTCTCGAGAAGGAGCTCTTTGACCTGGAGCGCCTTCGCAATCCCTACACCGACTGTAGAATATTGCACGGCGACGCCAAGACCGAGATCAAGCGCATGATGGTAGGCATCGACGCCCACTCGGACGAGCTGCTTCTTGCAAACGAGCTCAACCGACAGGGCAGGAAGGTAGATTTGGTCTTGACCCACCATCCTGCGGGCCACGCGGTGAAGAGGCTTCCCGAGGTGCTGGACATCCAGGCAGAGCAGTGGATCTCGATGGGAGTGCCCGGGCACGTGGCCGACTCCATCGTGGAAGAGAAGAAGACGTGGGCTCTGCGACAGTTCCACGTGAGGAATTCGGACGCACCGGTTGACGTCGCGCGCATTCTTGGCATCCCGTTCATGGCCACTCACACGCCCGCCGACAATCATGTGGCGAGCTACATGCAGAAAAAGATCGACGCAGAGAAGCCGAGGACTGTGAAGAACCTGGTAGACGTAATCCTGGAGGTGCCGGAATACAAGCACCACGCGAGTCTTCAGGCTGGCCCCACTGTCGTATGCGGTGGAAAAGAAAACCGCTGCGGCAAGATTTTTGTCGACATGACCGGCGGCATAAACGCGGGCAAGCAGTTCCTGCCGGAGCTCTCGCGGCGCGGGATCAGCACCCTGGTCGTGATGCACATTCCGGACGACTCCGTTGACAAGGCGAAGGAAGAGAGAATGAACGTCGTGATCGCAGGCCACATTGCCAGCGACAGCCTGGGCATGAACCTCCTTCTCGACAACGCCCTGCGAGGGAAGGTCGAGATCGTCGACTGCTCAGGGTTCAAGAGATTCGCGCGCAAGGCAGGGAAGTGACCTCAAGGCCGTTGAGTCAATCGGCGGCAACGGTCCGGCACCAAACCGCGAAAACCAGTGTTGGGTGAATGCGTGAGCGTCGTAGCTGGAACGGCCGTGGCCGGCCGGGTCTCCTGGAAGCGCCGCACCTCTGCGGACATAGGACGTGAATGGGGACTGTAGAACACAGCGTGTTCAGAATAGCACTGGCTCAGGTCAACCTCTGCGTGGGTGACATCGAAGGCAACAAGCGCAAGATAGTCAAATACCTTGACGAAGCTCGGGAGAAGCAAGCCGACTTGATCGCTTTTCCCGAGCTTTCCATTGCGGGCTATCCACCCGAAGACCTGCTGCTCAAGTCCTCCTTCATCAGAGAGAGCCAGGAGGCCCTGGCTCAGGTCGTGGCCAAGACGAAGGGGATAGTCGCTGTCGTAGGTTTTCCGTATCTGGATGGCTCCTTGCCCGAACAATCTCCGGATTCCTGCGCCCCGATCTTCAACGCAGCCGCAGTCGCCGGCAACGGCGAGCTCATCGCGGTCTGCAAGAAAATCCTCCTTCCCAACTACGGCGTCTTTGACGAGAAACGTTACTTCGCACCGGGCCGCAACCCGCTGGTGTTCGAGTCGGTTGAGCCCGAGGGGCTCAAGGGCTTCCGGTTCGGCGTGAACATCTGCGAGGACATCTGGGGTCCCGAAGTGGCGAGACGCCAGGCCCAGGCCGGGGCACTCGTCATCATCAACATCTCTTGCTCGCCCTATCATGTGGGAAAGGGCGAAGCTCGCGAAGCCACGCTCTCCGCACGCAGTAGAGAAACCGGGGCCGCCATATGTTATGTAAACCTGGTCGGCGGCCAGGACGAGCTCGTCTTTGACGGGGAAAGCGTGGTTTTCGGCCCGGATGGAAAGCTGGTTGCGCGCGCACCCCAGTTCGAGGAAGCCCTGCTGATTGTTGACATCGATGTTGCCGGAATCGCACAGAGGCGGAAGGCAGACGGAAAGCTCGGCGCGAAAATCCCGGTCACAGCCGAAGCGAGGGGACAGACAGCGGACTGGGCACAAGTGGGCGGCACGCAAGTGGGCAGGGCGCAGGTGGTTCGGATTGCGGGTTTGGGAGAGTGGGAGGTCGGGATAGCGAGACACGGGCGGGCCGCAAGACAGAAGCCGGCCGCACGAGTGAAACCGGCGAAGCCCCTGGTTGCAGCGCGTCTCAAACCGGTCGAGGAGGTCTACCGGGCGCTCGTCCTCGGCACCCGGGACTACGTCAAGAAAAACGGCTTCAAGAAGGTCGCGATCGGGCTCAGCGGAGGCATTGACTCTTCGCTCGTGGCTGCCCTAGCCGTGGACGCCCTGAGTGCGGACAACGTGCGCGGCATCCTCATGCCTTCGCGTTACACCTCGAAGAAGAGCAACGAGGACGCCGGGGCGCTCGCGGAAAACCTGGGTGTGAGGACCATGACTATTCCAATTGAGGAAGTCTTCGGCGCGTATCTCAATACTCTCCGGCCCGTCTTCGCGCGAAGGACCCCCGACATAACAGAAGAAAACGTCCAGGCCAGAATCCGCGGGAACATCCTCATGGCGCTCTCCAACAAGTTCGGATGGCTCGTGCTCACCACCGGAAACAAAAGCGAAGTCGCCGTGGGTTACTCCACGCTTTACGGCGACACGGCAGGCGGGTTTGCGGTGATAAAGGACGTGCCCAAGACCCTGGTCTACAAGCTGGCAAGATTTAGGAATTCTATTCCACCGCGCGGGGCGATCCCCGGGTCGGTGTTGACGAAAGCGCCTACAGCAGAGCTCCGGCCGAATCAGAAGGACGAAGACTCGCTCCCGCCTTACGCCACGCTCGACCCGATACTCGAGGCGTACGTCGAAAAGGACAGGAGCTGCGACGAGATCACCGCCGATGGCTTCGCGTCGGAGGTCGTGGGCAGAGTCGTCTCCATGGTGGACGCCAGCGAATACAAGCGCCGCCAGGCGCCCCCCGGCGTCAAGATCACGCCCAAGGCATTCGGAAAAGACAGGCGGATGCCGATCACCAACTTCTACAGGATAAAGAAGAGATAGGCCTCAAGACTACACTGTCTTCGGAGCTTTCTGACGAGAGGTTTTCCCTGCGGGCGCGTTCTGTTGTGGCGCGTTCTCTTGAGGCGCGCTCTGTTCCGGCTGATTCAGCTCATCTGTGCCTTCAGGTACTTTTCCCTCGAGCCGCTCCATCATCTTCTCTTCATTGGCTTGGTAGCGCTCGCGCACGTCTTCCGGGAAGAAATGCGCGATGACTCCTGACACGGCCATCGCGCTCGGAGCCAGCCGGGACTCGGCAACTGGTCTCGAGGGCGTGTCCGTGCAGACTATGAAAAGCGCGAACAGCACCGCCACGAGAATCACTGCTTTGCCAAACCCGAACACCGCGCCGGCCAGTCTGTCAAACCAGCCCATGTGTACGGCGGAGATTGCGGCGCGGGCAGCGAGGCCGATGAGTTTGAAGAGAAGGAGAATCACCGCCAGGACTATCGCAAACGAGATAATGGTTAGCGCCGTGGGCTGGTGAATCCACCTCTCGAGGTAGTTTCCGAGAACAGGGTGGTATCTGAATGCGAGGATGATGGCGAGTATGAACCCGATGAGGGAGAACGCCTGCCGCACGAATCCCTTTACGAGCCCCTGTATTGTCCCGGCCACACAGATGACCAGTATGGTGATATCCAACCAGTTCATCACGCGAATATTGCCCAAGGGACCCGGGGATGTCAAATACTTTTTTCCGTCTGTGCGCCAGAGCTCAACATGAGTGCAACATGAATGCAATGAAAGCTGAGAGCCGGATTGGGTCGGATGGATGACGTCGCAGCGCGTCCGGTTGCTTCAGAATTGTATCGCGGCCGACGGGTTAGATTTTTCCCTTGACAACTGCACAAATGTGCAGTAGATTGACATTGGAAGACGCCTTGGATGGAGAAGCAACGGAGCCCTTTTCCGATCTTGCTGGGGCCGCTGCAACCTGCCAGATCTGCCTGGCCCGAAGGGACCCGCTGAGACCGGCAGCGACCTCGGCCTCGGCAAGATCGTACAGCCAATTTATTGAAAATAAGGGGGTTAGAAATGGGTGATAGATTCAGCCACAGGTTGCGTCTCAGCCGCAGGGCCAGAAAGGTCTTAGAGTTTATATTAGCCTCAGTGTTTGAAAAGGGCCTCCCCCCGACCATTCGGGAGATTGGCCAGGAGTTCAAGATTTCTTCGACGAACGGCGTCAGGTATTACCTCGGCGTCCTAGAAAAGGCGGGGTGCATCAAAAGAACCGGGAAAATATCCAGGGGCATAGAGGTCAGGAAAGAATGGATTGATTCTTTGCGCAGGGAATCCTGGGGACTTGTCCCGGCCCGGGTGCCGGCTCAAGGTAGGCGGGCGAGCGGAATGCTTAACGTGTGGAAAGGTGTGGGGTCGGTTATGAGTGCAGGTGCGGGGACAGTTGAGGGTGCAAAAACCGTTAACGCTGTGAGCAGGTGGACGAGCAAGTGGATGCCGCTGAGGCTGCTCGAGCCGGTTGAGATTCCGATTGTCGGCAGAGTGGCTGCGGGCGCACCCATTTTTGCTGAAGAGAACATCGAGGACGTCATCGCAGTGGACAATAGCATCGCGAGGTCCGGGAAGCTGTTCGCGCTGAAGGTGCGGGGAGACAGCATGAAGGAGTCGGGGCTTTTAGACGGAGACCTCGCGATTGTGCGGCAGCAACATCACGCCGATTCCGGCGACATCGTGGTCGCCCTCCTCGGTGACGACGCCACGGTGAAAAGATACGTACGAAAAGAAAGCAAGGCGGGGAGCGGCAAAGAGAGCGAAGTAATCCTGAAACCGGAGAACAGGGAGTACGAACCCATAACGGTGAAGGCAGGGGCGCAGTTCAGTTTGATAGGTAAAGTGGTCGGCTCGATGAGGAAATACTGATGTGAAGGGGAGGACGCCTGGAGCCCAGTCACGACCTGGACGACGCAATTACCGGCATGCCCAGAGCGCAGCGAATATGCGACCGAGGCGATGTCGCAACTGAGATGATGATGTGATTAGGGCAATGTCGTGAGCGAGACAACACCATGATCGAGACGATCAACGAAATCGTAGAAGTTGTTTCCGTTTGCACGAACGGAAAGATACACCCCCTTCGTTTCAAGTGGAGGGGCAAGGTGGTCAAGGTGAAGCGCATCACTGGTGAGTGGTCGAGAAACGAAGGCGAAGCGAAAATCTATTACTACTCGATCCTGGGCGAGAACTCGGATTACTTCGAAGTTTGCTACGACTCGAGAATGTTGGTCTGGACTCTTTGTAGAGTGTGGCTCGAGGGGTAGGGGTGAAAGAATACATCCACAAGCGCATTTTCCCAGGGTGCGCGAGGTGCTTTCACATCTCCCCTCGCCACACATTCGAGACAGTAACGGCCGCGAAAGCCCGAAATGATGAGCGCCTGAAATTACAGATGCGTGGAAGACCAAGAAAGCCGCAAGCGCACGAACTTGCGGGCGCGGAAGAGACTGAGTGCGCACTATAGCTCACATAGACATGGACGCGTTTTTCGCGTCGGTCGAGCAGGTTTTCAACCCGCATTACAGGGGCAAGCCGCTCATAGTCTGTGGCGACCCCGACAGAAGGAGCGTCGTGGCCACCGCTTCTTACGAAGCGCGCCAGTACGGAATCGGGCCCGGGATGCCGATTCAGGAGGCACGCTACCGCTGCCCGCACGGCCTCTACGTCGAGGGTGATCCGGAAAAATACGTCCACGTCTCCGTGGGGCTGCTGGAAATATACAAAGAGTTCACGCCGATGGTGGAACCCTTCAGCATTGACGAGGCCTTCCTCGACCTCACCGGGACTGTCTACGACGGAGAAGAAGCAAGAAGGGGCGGGGTGCAGATAAAGAAAAGAATTCGCGAGCAGTTCCACCTCACCGCTTCGGTAGGGATCGCTTCGAATAAGTACGTGGCCAAGATGGCGTCTGGACTGGAGAAGCCGGACGGGCTCGTTCAAATAGACGAAGAAGATTTCAGAAAGATTTTCTGGCCCAGGAAAGTGGAAGAACTCTGGGGCGTGGGCGAAAAGACGGGCGTCGCACTGAGGCGTCTCGGCATGGACACGATCGGTGACCTCGCGAGATTTCCAGTCAACATACTGAGGGCAGAGTTCGGAGTGAACGGAGAAAAGCTCAAGGACATGGCGAACGGCCGAGACGACTCGCCCGTCATACCTTATTACGAAGGGCTTCCGGTCAAATCCATGGGGCACGAATACACGCTGGCCGAGGACACCGACAGCCAGGAAGAACTGGAAAACACGCTGCTCCGGCTGGCGGACAAGCTGGGACGCCGGCTCAGGCAGGAAGGATACATGGGCGACACCGTCACGCTGAAACTCAGAAACGGGAAATTCGTCACCATAACCAGGCAGAGAAAGCTGACCGCGCACACGGACGAAGACAGGATCATATTCGGAGTTGCGAGAAGACTGCTGAGAGAGAACTGGAAGGGTGAAAAGGTGAGGTTGGTGGGAGTATGCGTATCGGGCCTCGTGAAGACGGGCCTTAGCCTTCCAGAGTCACTGTTCAAGAAGGAAGAAAAGCAGCGGCGCGTGCTGGAGGTAATTGATAACATTAGAAACAAGTACGGGGAGCGCGCGATAGTCAGAGCCAAGGCCATGCGGTGATTCCAGGCCGCGCTGCCGGGCGATTGAACACAATTGCCCCGCAGGAGACTAGCCGGGCTCACCATAGAGCGGCACCGGTGACGGAACTGCGCCAGCGCGATCCACCCGGGCCACCTCGCGAGGCAGAAGCCATGACAGACAGAGGACCGATACGAATAGGCACGAGCGGTTACAGTTTCGAAGACTGGGTCGGGAACTTCTATCCTGCCGACATCCGCAAGGGCGACATGCTCACATATTACGCTCAGCAATTCAACGTGGTCGAGGTGAACTCGAGCTACTACAGGATACCGCACCCGGCGGTGTTCTATCAGATGGAGAAGAAGACTCCGCCAGGGTTTGAGTTTTTCGTGAAGGCAAATCAGGCGATGACGCACGAGGGCAAAACCGACAAGGGACTCTACGAGTCTTTTCTCGAAGCTTGTCGTCCGTTCAAGGAGGCGGGCAAGTTCAGGGGCGTGCTGGCTCAGTTTCCCTGGAGCTTCAGGCCCGATGATAGAAACACCGACCTGCTCAAGAAAATGCGGGAGAACCTCGGCGACGTGCCGCTTATAGTGGAATTTCGGAACGAGTCCTGGGTCTCTGACGAGACCTTCGCTCTTCTGGAGAAGGAAACAATATCATACTGCGCGGTGGACGAGCCGAAACTCAAAGGTCTCGTGCCTCCGGTGGTGAGGTACACGGCGGAGCCCGGCTACGTGAGGTTTCACGGAAGGAACGCGAAGAACTGGTGGCGCGGCTCTGGGGGCGGCGGTGACCGCTACGACTACAACTACGACGAGACGGAGCTGCGCGAGTGGGTGGGCAAGGTGTTCGAGCTTGCGAACAAGGCCAGGAGCACGTACCTCTTCTTCAACAATTGTCACGCCGGGCAGGCCGCGCGCAGCGCGAAGCTGATGGAGCGATTGCTCTCGCTCGACCTGTCTCAATGACGCGTGTTGGCCACGATGCTGGCGCGCGTCTTTGCACGCCAGTGCACGTCTCTGCGCTGGGCTCACGTTCTTGTTTCGTCGTTCTTGAGTAGAATCTAGTTGTCGTAGACTGGGGATTCGAAGCGATGACGTCACGCCGTTCCAAACGCAACGTTTCTGCCACCTCGAAATCGGATGTGACAACGACCGGGCTGCCTGAGACCGATGCGACAATAAGCAGGCGGTCAGGGGCTGCCGTGGCAGGGAATGCTGAAAGTCCTCTGGCCGGGGATTCGGCGATTCCTCAAGCCGTTTCCAGGCCCTCTACCGCCCTGGCCACCTTGCTGGACAAGATTCTCCTGTCCCCGCAGTTCAGGGACAGGATTAAGTACATCAAGAAAATAGAACCGCGGGAAGCGGTGTACGGGGAGCTTGCGCCGGCGCTTCCACCAGAGCTTTCTGGAGCGCTCGCTGCCTCAGGCATCGAGCGACTTTACTCTCACCAGGTGAGAGCGATCGAGCTGGCAAGAGAGGGAAAGAGTTTTGTGGTGGTCACCGGCACCGCGAGCGGCAAGACGCTCTGCTACAACCTGCCTGTGCTGGAGGCGATACTCTCCGGGGAACGCGCGACCGCCTTCTACATTTTTCCCACCAAGGCGCTGGCCCAGGACCAGATGAAAAGCCTGTTGAGACTCGCTGGGCAGGACGGACGCATTAAGGACATGGTGAGCCTCGGAACCTACGACGGCGACACCACACAGCACGCGAGAAGGAAACTCCGAGAGAAAGCCAACATCATCCTCACCAATCCCGACATGCTGCACCAGGGCATTCTGCCCTACCACACGCGCTGGAGCAGGTTTTTCTCAAACCTCAAGTACGTGGTCATCGACGAAATCCACTCCTACAGGGGCATCTTCGGTTCCAACGTGGCGAACGTGGTGAGGAGACTGCGCAGGATCTGCAAACACTACGGCGCCGAGCCGCAGTTCATCCTCTGCTCTGCCACCATACGGAATCCGCAGGAACTGGCCTCCGAGCTCACGGGAATGGAAGTTGACCTGATTTCCGAGGACGGCTCGCCGCGCGGGCCCAAGCTCTTCGTTTTCTGGAACCCCCCCTACCTCGACGACGCGAAGATGGAGCGTAGAAGCTCGAACGTCGAGGCAAAGGAAGTCTTTGTCGAGCTCGTCAAGAGCGGTGTCCAGACGATCGTTTTCACGAAGGCGAGAGTGGTGGCCGAGCTGATCTATCGCTACGCCTTGGATGACCTGGTTCAGCAGAACACCTCCCTCAAGAATGCGATACGGCCCTACAGGGCCGGCTACCTGCCCGAGGACAGACGGGAAATCGAGCGGCAGCTCTTTTCAGGAGAACTGCTCGGCGTCGTGAGCACAAACGCGCTCGAGCTCGGCATCGACGTGGGCGGACTGGACGCCGCGGTCTCGGTCGGATTCCCCGGCACGATCGCCAGCACGTGGCAGCAGGCCGGCAGGGCAGGCCGCGGAGTCAAGGACGCGGTGAGCGTGCTCATTGCCTACAACGACCCCATTGACCAGTACCTGATGCGCCATCCCGAGTATTTCTTCAGGCAGTCTCCGGAGAGCGCGGTGATCGCGCCTGAAAACCCTTACATCCTGGCCGGACATTTGAGCGCCGCGGCTTTCGAGCTCCCCATAACAGCGGCAGACAGGGAGCTTTTCGGCCCGCTCACGGAGAAGATCACATCCGTGATTGAAGACGAGGGACACATGAAGGGAATCGATGGCAAGTGGTACTGGGCGAGCACTGACTTTCCTGCCGCCGCGCTCAACCTACGCACGATCTCAGATGACACCTACACGATTGTGGACGCGAAAGACAACAACAGGGTGATAGGAACCGTGGACGCGATCAGCGCTCCGGAACTGGTGTATCCCGAAGCCATATACCTCCACGCAGGCGAGACTTATTTCACGCGGAACCTCGACATCGAGCAGAAGATCGCCTACGTGGAGAGGTCGGAGGTTGATTACTACACGCAGCCGGTGCTCGACACGAACATCAGGGTCGTGCGACCGCGGCGAGAGAAGGTGTGGGGTGGTCAGAAAGTGGTCCTGGGTGACGCAAACGTGACCTGGGCCACGATCGCGTTCAAGAAGATTCAGTTCTACAGCCTGGACAGCATTGGATACAAGACGCTCGACCTTCCTGCCCAGCATCTCGAGACGGCCAGCGTGTGGATGGTGCCGTCTCCGGACCTCATGCAGGCGGCGCGCGCCGCCGGCAGAAACCCGGTCGAGGGACTCGTGGGAATCAGAAACATGATGATAAACGTGGTCCCGCTCTTCGCGATGTGCGACAGGCAGGACGTAGGCGGCGTGATCGACAGCAGTAACACTGGAACTCCGTCGATTTTCATTTATGATAGATTCAAGGGCGGGCTCGGATTCTCCGAGAGGACTTACGACCTGATAGACGAGGTAGTGCGGGCCTGCCTCTCGCTCGTGACCGAATGCGAGTGTCAGGATGGCTGCCCGTCGTGCGTGGGGCTCCCGATTTTGAGGCCGGCGCAGCACCAGGACCCCGACCTCTATCACGGGTGGCCGATTCCAAACAAGGAAACGGCCCGGCTGATGCTCGAGAAGATGCTGGGAACAAAGCCTAGTGCCGAAAAACAACAGGTGGCTGGAGGCGCGTAGAAGAGCGCCCGGGCACCACGTGGGATTGGTCTTGAAGGCAAGCAGGCCACCCGATACGTGTGGCAGAAAACAGCGCGGCCCGCCGCGCACCAAAGTTGAGAGACGACCCTAGCCATGGCGCTTAGCAGACGAGCACTGGAAGCTCTATCGAGACTCCTCGAATCGCAGACCCTTCACGGCGAAAAGGACGTGACCTACAAGAAAGTTCCGGCGTCCGTGGAAGAATTCCTTCCTGGCGGTGTCGTGAAGGGAAGACACGGCGAGATCTACGTCCACGAAAGGCTTCGCTCGGAAATAGAGAGAAACACACGGCACGTGGTGTCCCGTTGCAGGAAGGCGGAGCTCAACTTGCTCAAGTCCAGGTTGGAGGGAAGAGCGGAAGAGCTCGAGCGGCTCGGAAGAGCCGGGTTTTCGAGAGTCGTGTTTCTTGACATCGAGAGCACCGGGCTTTTCAACAGTCCGACGTTCTTGATAGGCACGATGGCTCTCTGTGGGGACGACTTCGTGATACGGCAGTTCTTTGCCAGAGACTACTCGGAGGAGAAGTGCCTCATCGAGATTCTCTCGAAGCATCTTTCACAGTTCGATGCCGTCGTGACGTTCAACGGCAAGGCGTTCGACATGCCGTTCATCCGTGACAGGGCCATCTACCACGGCATACGTTCCTCGAATCGGCATCTGGACCGGCTCTTTCACCTGGACCTCCTGCACCATTCCAGGAGACACTGGAGAAGGACGCTCCCAAATTGCCGGCTCCAGACACTGGAGCTACACGTGTGCCACAGGAGAAGGACTGGAGACATACCGAGCTGTGAGATCCCGCGCGTCTATCACGACTACGTGCGCACAGGAGATCCCTACCTTCTCGTTCAGGTCTTCCATCACAACATGCTCGACCTCGTCACGATGAGCGAACTTCTGCTCGAGCTCATGGCGCTGGAGGGCATTTTGAAGAGAACCGGACGAAGACCAGGAAAACGGTCGCGGGGGAGAGCCAGAGCTTGAGACGGAGGTGCCGGCAGGACGCCGGAGAAACACCACGCATTGTCCAACGTGAGGGTTACGTGAACCAAAACGTGACGAGCAACGAAAAGAGAAGCGCGAAAGGAAGCGAGAGAAAAGCGTGAACAAGAGCGGGAAGAGCAGCGTGAAGGGAAGACATAAGACCGACATAAGTTATTCTGTCAGTCGAATCGGCGAGTTCGGACTCATCGAACGGATCCTCGGCAAGTTCTCCATCGGAAACCGGCGGTCCGTGCTGGTGGGGCCAGGCGACGACGCCGCCGTGATTGCTGCCGGCAAGGGCCGTCCGCTCGTCCTGACGACAGACATGCTGGTGGAGGGGACTCACTTTCGTCTCGAATGGTCCTGTCCCGAGGCCCTAGGCTTCAAGGCAGTCACGGCAAATTTGAGTGACATCGCGGCCATGGGAGGTGCGCCGGTCGGGATAGTCGTGTCACTCGGTGTTCCCGCCTCCGTTCCAATCAAGGTCATCGACATGCTGTATCTGGGGATATCGAATGCTCTGTCCAGGTCCGGAGGAGAGCTTCTGGGCGGAGACACCGTCCGTTCGGAGAGAATAACTGTCTGCGTGGCGGCCGTGGGCAACCTCGCCGGAGACAGGCCGCTGTTGCGATCCGGCGCTCGGAAGGGCGACAAGGTCTGCGTCACCGGGTCACTCGGGTGCGCGGAGATGGGGCTCGTGTTGCTGAAGAGATACTTCCCGAGGCAACGCGGCTCTCGGCGTTCGGCCATCCTTTCCTGGGCCAGGCGTGGGATCGGAGATTTTCAGAGTCGAATTCCCAGAGAAATCCGAAGGGACGGCTACGCCTGTATCCTGAAACACCTGATGCCTGCGCCTCGCATGAGGGAGGCGCAACTGCTGGCACGACAAGGCGTCCGTACGCCTTCCTCGATGATGGACGTGAGTGACGGCCTCTCTTCGGATCTCAGTCAGCTTGCGAGGGCAAGCAGCGTGGGCATCGAGGTTTTTGAGGACAGGATCCCCATCCACCCGAGCGCCGTTAGAACGGCAGGACACCTGGGCATTTCCGCGGCGCGAGCCGCGATATCGAGCGGCGAAGAATACGAACTGCTCTTAACAGTTCCACCTTCCCGCCTCAAGAACCTGTCACGCACCATGAAACAGGCTGGCGCAACACCACTTGCGGTCATAGGTGAGGTGACTGGTGCCAAAGGTATCACCTACCTCATCCACCCCGATGGCAGGCGCAGCAGACTAACCCACGCAGGATTCAAGCACTTCTAGTCGTAGCCGGTGAGTTCGCTTGCAACATCGGCACCGTTCAAGTGCGCGCACTTCCGGATCCCGCTCTGGCCGCGTCAGTCTGCACCGACTTTGTAAGAGGCCTGGAAGGCCGATCTTTCCGCACCGGCCCAGTGCTCGTCCCGGCCAGTACGCACGTCTAATTCTTTGTAATTATTAGTGTTGGCGGTTCACTTCTTGTGTCATTTTCCTCTTGATTGTGTCCCCTAGATAGGGTATAATAGTTACATAGTTTGATAGTGCGCGATGGCACTTTAAGGGTACGGTCGAAAACCTTCGGAAGCTCATAGGCCTGTGCCTTATCCGCTCTGCTTTGGCGGTGAGTTAACCGGAGCTTTTTCGGCCTTTTTGTTTGCCAGATCCTGTCGCCGAGTGGACCCTCGGGCATCAAGGAAATCGCGGCGGGCAAGAAGGTGGGAGGTGTCCACAGTGGTTCTTAGAGTTCTTGTTGCAGCTTTGCTTGTGGTGTGTGTGGGGTACGGTACAGCTCTTGCCCAGCTTTGCTGGGACACGGTAACGCCGCGGAACTTTACGGGGTTCGATTTTGAAATCGCGTCCCGAGTGGAGGGTCCGTCTCCTGCGGGCATCTATACGTACACTTACACGTTCTACCGGAGGGACAACGGCTTCACCAGGTACAAGGGAGTAAGCCACGTCGCAGTCAGATTCCCGTGTGGACTCGACGCTCAACGGAGCATCCTGAACGGCGCCATGGGAATCACGATGACCTGCAGGGAGGGTAGCTGTCCCAAGGTGGAGTTGGGCGGTCTCAACGGGATGTCCGAGCCAGCGATGAACTCCGACTGTCGGTTCTTCTGGGGTTTCAAGCTCTACGAGTGTGGAGCAGAGGGAGGATACTTCCTGCTGCCCCACGTTGATGAGGTCTCCTACCCTTTCGACTGGATGGATCCGTTTTGCACCATCACCTTTAGGAGTGGCGCCGAACCGGAGTTGGGCACGTGGGTAGTCAAGGGTGGTGCGCGAGACGGTGATGACGGCAGGAGCGAATACTACGACGCGGGCTATGTCTGGGTGCCGACGTGCTTGCCTGCAGTGTCGGCAGGGGAAGTGACCTGGGGGAGCATCAAGGTTCTCTATCGCTAGGGCACTGATGGTCCAGAGGTTGGGCTTCGGCAGGGTGTTCTGGCCGGAGGACGGCGGCCAGAATGAGGCAATTTAGTCCCCACGACGTTGGGCCCGCCTAACAATCATGCTACCTCTCGTTTTTCTAGCGATCTTCTCCGGCTGATGTTGTGAGCTATCTGCTCTCCTATTAGGTCCAACCCGGTTTTCCGTTCGACATATCGTTCCATCTAGCCCCGCATTCGGCCGCAGCTACGGTTGTGCCACGCCTTTGGTCTATGCTCGTCTGACATCCAGTCCCGTCTCCGTCCCTCTGCCTCCGCTTCCCAACTTCCTTTGCGGTTGACAGTCGTGACATCACCGACCAGGATTCCTTTG
>Ga0315295_10002008_pt1 | contig 17315 bp, 16 predicted proteins | sample YL17G14_0_MG_FD_204453 | JGI IMG/M metagenome (GOLD analysis project Ga0315295, IMG submission 204453) | Sediment microbial communities from Yellowstone Lake, YNP, Wyoming, USA - YL17G14_0 | ecosystem: Environmental > Aquatic > Freshwater > Lake > Sediment | place: USA: Wyoming | collected... | reverse complement strand
TTACAATGTCCTTCTGAATTTCTTTTTCAAAAGGACTATTGCCGTTGCTGCTATTGCGTCGCCGGCCCCGACATCACCGAATCCATTGTCTGTTTTTGCCTTGACGTTAACGGTGGTAAAATCGATTCCCAAAAGCTCGGCGATGCATCTTTTCATATGTCCCTTGAACGACTCCAGCCGCGGCTGGTCGGCGTGTATTACCAAATCAATGTTGGCTATTTCCCAGTCTTTTTCTTCGAGCTGCTCCTTAACAATAACCAAAAGGTCTTTACTGTCGGCGTCTTTCCACTTCGGGTCCGTATCGGGAAACAATGTCCCTATATCACCCATTGCGGCTGCGCCTAACAGGGCATCAATAACGGCGTGTAAACCCACATCACCATCGCTGTGACCGGCCAATCCGGATGGGTGAGGCACGTGAACACCGCAGAGCATAAGCTTTCTGCCGACAACTAATTCGTGGATATCGGTGCCGATTCCACTTCGATATTCAGGCTTAGGCCGCTCAATCACAATATCCCCTTTGTGCTTGGCACATCCGTGCCGACGATTTTGACCGCTTCTGCGAGGGCCTGACCTAATCCTTTGAAAATTGCCTCGGCTATGTGATGGCTGTTTGTACCATAAGGCACGTTTATATGCAGATTGAATTTGCCGTTATTTGAAAAGCTCCGCAGCATTTCTTCCAGACACTCAACATCAAAATCGCCGATTTTATCTGTTCGATATTCCACGTTATAAACGCAACTGCTCCTGCCGGACAAATCTATAGAAACATTGGCTATAGTCTCTTCCATCGGCACAGAACTATGACCGTATCTGGCAATCCCTTTTTTATCACCAAGGGCTTTGACTAAACATTCGCCCAGGCATATCGCTATATCTTCAATTGTGTGGTGTGCATCGACATTCAAATCGCCTTTGGCGCGGAGCACCAGGTCGATTTTGCCGTGCTTGCTCAGATGCGCAAGCATATGGTCTAAAAAGCCGATGCCGGTATCAATCTCATATTTACCGACGCCGTCCAGATTAAGCTCCAAGCTCACATCGGTCTCCTTCGTCTTTCTGTGAATTTTAGCGGTTCTCTCTTCCATAAGAATATCCCTATTCCTGTAAAATTTCTTTCAAAGCCGAAAGTAGTGTATCATTTTGTTCGGGCGTGCCAATAGTGATTCTCAATTTCTCTTTAAGCTCCGGGTAAGCAAAGTATCTGACGAAGATATTTCGCCGTGTCAATTTTTCATAGATTTCAGCCGCCCTGCCAGTCTCGGCAAGGCCGAGCCTTGACGGGCTGTTTTTGCATTCTGCCAGGATAAAGTTCGAGCTGCTGTCTGGGACATCGAAGCCGAGATTTCTTAGCTGCCCAGTTAGTCTTGTGCGTTCGGCTATTACCTTTTCGACCGTCTTTCGGAAATAATCCTGGTCCCGGATAGCAGCAGTGGCTATGGCGATAGCGACTGCATCGACATTGTAGGAATCCTTGACCTTGATAAGGCCTGTTATTAAATCCGGCTTGGCAATCGCATATCCGAACCGCAATCCCGCAAGCGAATACCCTTTACTCATCGACCGAAGTATAATCACATTATCAAAATCCTTGACCAGAGCCGTGCAATTTTTCTCTGCAAAATCCACATAAGCCTCGTCAATCAATAATACGCCGCTGGCCTCATCAGCCAACGAAGCCAGCTCATCAACATTTATAAAGCTGCCGGTTGGCGCGTTCGGATTACAGACAATCGTTAAGGCGGCACCGGTTCCGGCCAGCTTGGCCGGCAGATTAAATTCGTTGTCAAATGGAATTTCAACGGCCTTGCAATTTTGCAACTTGGCCAATACCGGATAAAGCGAATAAGTCGGAACCGGATAGGCGACAGGCCGATTCTCGTCACAAAATGCCTGGAAAGCCATCTTCAGCAATTCATCTCCGCCGTTGCAGCACATAATATAATCCGGCTGCACGCTGTTAACTTCCGCAGCCGCTTGCCGAAAGGCACTTCCCATCGGGTCCGGGTATCGGCGAAGCTGCTCGGGGCTTATTTCAGATAAGACCTTCATTACTTTCGGTGAGGGTGGATAGGGATTCTCATTGGTATTGAGCTTTACTACATTGCTCTCTTTCGGCTGAAAGCCCGGCTCATACCCTTTTGCTTTTTCGATGTTTTCCCTGAAATAGCCCATTACCGTTCCAAAAATGTCATTGCGAGGCCTGCGAAGCAGGTCGTGGCAATCTCATCCGTTAAGTTTTAGATTGCTTCGTCGCTGCGCTCCTCGCAATGACAGAGGAGACGCAATTCATCTTTTCCCACAGATTATACGGATATTTGGTCAGAAGCAAAGACAGATTTTGGTATTATTGGTAAACAGTCGGATACTGGGGGTGCGAAAACACTTATTTTTTGCAGTAGTCGATGAGGCGTGCGATTTCGCTGCGCAAGTCATTGCGATGCACAATCATATCGACAAAGCCGTGCTCAAGCATAAATTCAGCGGTTTGAAATCCCTCCGGCAGCTCTACCTTTATAGTTTCCGCAATGGTGCGAGGCCCGGCAAAGCCGATAAGCGCTCCGGGTTCAGCTATTATACAATCACCTAACATAGCAAAACTGGCCGTTACCCCGCCGGTAGTTGGGTCCGCCAGAACTGAAATGAAAAGTCCGCCGGCTTCGTCGAATTTAGCCAGCGCTGCGCTGGTTTTGGCCATCTGCCCAAGTGATACCACACCTTCGTGCATCCTGGCTCCGCCGGAGCAGCTAACCACCACCAGAGGCAAATTCTCCTCCATCGCCTTATCGACAGCTGCGCAGAGTTTCTCGCCGACCACAAAACCCATAGAGCCCATCAGGAAATTCGGCTCCATCACACCCAGGATAACGCCTCTTCCCTTGATAAAGGCCTTGCCGATTAACATAGCCTCTTTGGCGCCGCATTTTTTTTCGTCGGCTTTGAGGCGCTGCTTATAGGTGGTTCCTCTGAATCTAAACCCCAGCGGGTCATCGGTTGCCAAATCGCTCAAAACTTCCTGAAAAGAACCCTCATCAGTGAGATACTTAATTCGAGTTGCAGCCTCGATGCGAAAATGATGATTGCATTCCGGGCAGATGTTAAAATTCTGCTCGACAGCGCTTTTGTAGAGCATATGCTCGCAGGCCGGACATCGCATCCAAAGCCCTTCGGGCATCTCTTTACGCGGCTTCAATGAAAAGCCGTTCCACTCACTTTTAGCTTTTTTGGCCATAGCTATTCTCATCAAGCTCTGCATTCTACCAAAAATTCTCTGGTTAAACTATAAAAATTACTTCTTGCAGGCGCTGCGGAGGGCGTTTATTGCGGCAATACGGTCGGGTTTTGAAAATATTGCGTTGCCAGCTACAATAGTATCAGCACCATAGGAAACTACAAGCGGCGCGGTTTGAGGGTCTATCCCGCCATCGACTTCCACGCGTATATCAGGGCTGACGATTTCTCTGACTTTAATAATTTTCTTTGCCGCCTCCGGCATAAACTGCTGTGCCCCAAAACCCGGATGAACCGTCATTACCAGAACCATATCACAAAGCGGCGCAACCGCCTCTATTGCCTCCACCGGCGTATCCGGATTCAGGCATACCCCTGCAGTACACCCCAACCGGTGTATCTTATCAACAAGCTTCTCCGGCTCATCCGCTGCCTCGATGTGAAATGTTATATGGTTAACACCGGCCTCGACGAAGCGCTCGGCATATTTAGCCGGCTCGCTTATCATCAAATGGCTGTCAAATACCAGGCTGCTGTACTTGCGAAGTTTAGCAATCACCGGCGGCCCGATTGTAATACTCGGCACAAAGTGACCGTCCATAACATCCAGATGCACCATACTTACCCCAGCCGACTCAATCATAGCTATCTCGTCGGCTAATCTGGCAAAATCAGCACTCAGTATTGACGGCGCAATCTCGATTGTTCCTGCTTTGGGTAGTCGCATTTCTATTGATTATTTACTATTGACTATTGACTATTCTTTGGACTCTATTTTTCATCAAGGATTTCGAGACAGACGAATTTCTTGCCTTCGAGGAATTCGAGTGACGCACCTCCGCCGGTAGAAATATGGCTAATCCTATCTTCCAGACCGAGTTTCTCAACGGCACTTGCACTGTCCCCGCCGCCGATTATGCTGCGGGCCCCTCCGTCTGTTGCCTTGGCGACAGCCAAAGCAACTGCCTTTGTCCCTTCATCGAAAGGCGGCAGTTCAAACACGCCCATTGGGCCATTCCAAACGATTGTCTTTGCCCCTGCAAGCTTCCTGGTAAAAAGTTCTCGGGTCTGGGGGCCAATATCCATACCCTGCCAGCCAGATTCAATGTTACCGCTGACAACTTTATTTTTAGCACCGGCTTTGAATTCCCTGGCAACCACGGTATCGATGGGCAAGACCATTTCGCACCCGACATCCTTGGCGCGTCCAAGAAGGGTTGTAGCTTTTTCCACAAAATCGTCTTCGCACAGACTCTTTCCGACAGTATGTCCCTGGGCCTTGAAAAATGTATAAGCCATCGCACCGCCAATTAAAATATGATCGACTTTATCCAAAAGATTCTCAATCACACCGATTTTGTCTGAAACTTTTGCTCCGCCTAATATGGCTACGAATGGCCTTTTGGGATTATCAATTGTCTCACCGAGAAACTTCAGCTCTTTTTCGACCAGAAAACCGATAACTCTTGGTTTACCCTTCATTATCTGTGGCACCGTATACATTGAAGCATTGTCTCTGTGAGCGGTGCCGAATGCATCATTGACGTAGATATCCGCCAATTCCGCAAGCTGCTTTGCAAAATTATCCTTGGCCTGACGCAGCTTTGTATCTTCTTTCGCAGCTTTATCTTTTATTACTTCTTCTTTGTGAAAGCGCACATTTTCAAGCAGCATACAATCACCGCTTTTGATGGTTTTTGCTTTCGCTTTAACTTCAGGTCCAATGCAATCGTTAGTAAAAATAACTCCCTTGCCGAGCAGCTCTGATAGACGTTTTGCCACCGGTGCAAGACTATACTTATCGTCCCGTTCGCCTTCTGGCCTGCCGAGGTGACTCATAAGAATAAGTGACCCGCCACGGTCGAGAATGTTTTTGATAGTCGGCAGGGCCTTGACGATTCGGTCGTCGCTGGTAATATTACACTTGTCATCCAACGGCACGTTAAAATCACAGCGCATTAAGACCTTTTTACCTTGCACATTGATATCAGCAACAGTTTTTTTAGCCATTTTCTTTCCCTATACGCTATCCGTTGTACGCTTACTTCTTACATTGCCGCCATTTTTTCCATAATATCGACCGTGCGATTCGAATAGCCCCACTCGTTGTCATACCAGCTTATTACCTTGACGGTTTTGCCCTTTACCATAGTCAGCAGAGAATCAAAGATGCTCGAAGCGGGATTGTTGACAATGTCACTGCTTACTATCGGCTCACTGCAATACTCAAGGATACCTTTCAACGGGCCTTCCGCCGCCTTTTTCATAGCTGCATTGATTTCATCCCTGGTCGCTTCTTTCTTCAGATTGACAACCAAATCAACAATACTTCCTACCGGAATCGGCACTCTGATGGCAAATCCGTCGAGCTTGCCGTCCAGCTCCGGAATGACCTTGCCGATGGCCTTTGCGGCGCCAGTGCTGGTGGGAATCATATTCACCGCCGCAGCACGGGCCCGGCGAAGGTCTTTGTGAATCTGGTCGGCGACTTTCTGGTCGTTGGTATAAGCGTGAATGGTGGTCATCAGACCGTTCTCAATGCCAAACGCATCGTTAAGGACCTTTGCCAGCGGCGCCAGGCAGTTGGTCGTGCAGCTTGCGTTCGATACGCAACTGATTTTCCTGGTCAGCGTCTTATCGTTGACACCCATAACGATTGTCGCCTCGATATTGTCCTTGGCGGGAACCGTCAGCACAACCTTGCCGGCACCAGCCTTGATATGGTCGGCATAACCGCCCTTAGGGGACTCGGCAGATGTAAAAATTCCAGTCGATTCAACCACAATTTTTACGCCCATATTTTTCCACGGCAGCTCGGTCGGCGTCTTTACGGCCAGCACCTTAATCGATTTGCCGTTGATAATCAGCGTATCATCCTTTGCCTCGACTGTGCCGTTCCATTTGCCTTCAACCGTGTCATACTTGAACAGATGAGCCAGACTCTTGGCGTCCGACAGGTCGTTAATTGCGACCAGTTCCAAATCGCCTTTTCTCTGCATAATGATTCTTGTTACGGCTCTGCCGATTCGGCCAAACCCGTTAATTGCGACCTTTGTTGCCATTCGTAAATCTCCTTTTCTCGATACTGTAAATGCGGTTTTTGCTTGCTTACACTGTCCTTCGACTCCGCTCAGGATGGTGAGCGAAGTCGAACCATTTCACAACAAACGAGAGAGCTACTTTATTTATAACCTCCCCCCTTGTCAAGAATTTATTGCCAACAATTAGCCCAATCCACCCAGTGCCGTAAGGCATGGCTAAGTCCATTTAGTATCGGTTATTCGCAACTGAAGAATTTTTCTGGTCCCGCTTGTAACCTTGGCTTGCTCACCTATTCTAATCGGCCAAACCCAGATTATCTTCTCGGCATCAGCAACAATAAATATCTTTTTACGTATCTGCTGCGGCACTTTCGCAGCGGTCAGGAATTTGCCCACTTTTTTTTCTTCACGCAAACCCAAAGGAACAAATCTATCCCCATCCTCACGAGAACGAACAACTAACGGCAGCTTTACATTATCCAAATCAAACCACTCAACAAAATTGGTTTTCTGCGCCTTGAACTTTTCAAAATCCCTCCCCTCAGCCTCGAAAATAGCTGCTTCTATCAAATACCGGGCAAATCTTGTCCGACCCGGAACTTCCAGCTTGATACTCTTGCTTATTTGCTCTTCGGGCTTCAAAACTCCTTTAGCCCGTGCAAAAATCAATTTCCCGTATTCGCACCAAACCACAAAACCATCCGGCAATCCGATTTCCCTGCCGCTGATATTTTGCCGCGATAATTGCAATACTCTTTCATAGTGCCGATGTGTTAAATCTCTCTCACCACCGCCTAAATAAGTCAAACTTCGCCGAACTATTTCAACTTTTACAGCCGGAGGCTGAGCTAAAAAGCTTTTCAAATCCAGCGTAACGTTATCAGCGGTACAATCGGTCAACTGCGGCCAGATTTTCTCTACGCTGCTGCAAACCAAACTATAAAACTTTTGGGCCGACTGGGCCAGCTCAGACAATTGCTCTACGATAGAACCGTTGCTCTGCTGTTGTAATGCCGGAAGCAGCCGATGACGAATATAGTTTCGCCTGTATTTACAATCATCGTTTGTCCGGTCCACCCGCCATTTTAAGTTCCGTTTCCTTAGATACTCTACAATCTCATCTCGCCTGACACAGAGCAGCGGTCTTACAAAGCCGATACCATCGGCAAATTTTCGCACCGGCCAGATACCCCCAAGGCCGCGAAAGCCTGTCCCGCGAACCAGTCGCTGTATAACCGTTTCAGCATTGTCATCCTTTTGATGGGCTGTTGCTACCCACTTGCAATCATTGGCTTCTGCAATATCAAGCAAACTCTCAATCCGCAATTTGCGAGCGGCCGTTTCAATTGATAGTTTATTTTTATGGGCAAACCCGCGCACATCCAGCCGCTTCGTTGTTATAGCCAAGTTCAGTTTATCTGCCTGCGCAATAACAAAAGCTTCATCACCATCACTCTCTGGGCCTCTTAACTGATGATTTATATGAGTGCAGAGAATATCGCCGCTTAACTTGCCCGCCAGAGGTAAGGCGGGAACGTTCTCAGCCTTTATCGCGCACATAGCATACATAAGCGCGGTCGAATCAGCTCCGCCGGATACAGCTAACAAAATTTTATCCGCCGAGCCAAAAAGTCCATTCGCTTTGATAAAGCCGGCTACTTTTTTCTCAAATTCCAATAGCATTTTTTATACATAAAAAAACGGGCCTGATATCCAGCCAGGCCCGAGACTCTACCACAAAAAGTTTTAACGCAACTCTGCCAGAGGCAGACAAGTTCCTACAAACGTCATTTATTCTCTTCAATACTTTCGCCGCCCTTGGTCAGCTCGTCTATCCGTTTCTGCACAAATTTCTGTTCATCCTTACTGAGCTTTTCGTTTCCGAGGGCCTGCTGATAAAGCGGCAGCGCATCTGCTCTCCTATGGAGGTGTTGGTCCAAAATATACGCCGCTTTAAACCTCACAGGATTAGCCGTAGTGTTGTCCCACTGATAGGCCCTTTGGTAATACAAAAGAGCTATCGTGTAATCCTTGAAATGTTCGTAAATTCCGCCGGCCCTGTATGCCGCTTCATCAATCTTGTCAGATGTGGGATATTGCTTTATCACCTGGTTGTATTTATCCAGAGCCACCCGCAATAAATTTTCATCTACAATAAGAACCAGCCTTTTGGCCGCCTTTTCAAGCCGGTAGGCTTCGTCATACAAATAGTTAGCCGCATTATCTGAATCTTTTGCTTTCAAATTGGGGCCGGTTATGCTTGCCTCAATGATATAGTTATACTGCGGCATCTTATTCAGTCTCTTGAGCTCATCTTCAGCCCACCCCAATTTCATATTATTGCCGGTCTTTTTGTAATGTGCTACCAGTGATTCAAGATATTGCCGATACGCCGAGCGGTTGGTTGCCATATGCTCGATAATATCAGCCTCGCCGGCATCAACCACCGAAACAGCTTTCTGCGGGGTCGACAGAAACTGACTCCTGCCGCTGTCCGGTTCATAACATCCCACCAATACGTTCAATAAAACTATCAGCAATACAGTCAAAATCGTCTTTGCCATAATGGCCTCCTTTCAACCAATTACAATTATCAATCCTTCGACTCCGCTCAGGATGGTGAGCCTGTCGAACCATTGTCAATTATCAATTATTTAGCTGTCCGTCAAGAACAAACATTGAAAAAAATATCCCGCTGCTTACTCGTCAAGGCAAAGCGTGCCGTAACCGAACAAGTTTTTCATCCGTCAAGGCTCGGCCTTGCCGAGACTGAACAACTGCTCTGCTATTTTGGAACTGGCTTGCACATTAGAAACTGCCTTGCAATTCTCTGCCATTTTCTTTCGTTTTTTTTCATCTTTCATCAACTCCTCCAACTCTGCCCACAGCCGCTGGGCCGTATCTTTGCGCTGCGGCAAATCATCCACTATAACCGCAGCACCGGCTTCAACAAGTTTGCCCGCATTTAAGTACTGATGCCTGTCTTTATGATACGGGTAAGGTATACAGATAGTCGGCGCATTAGCCGCAGCATATTCAGCCACACTGACCGCTCCGCTTCTGCCGACCACCAAATCCGCAGCCGACAATAAGTGAGGCATATCATCAAAATAGTCTAAAACCTTATGGCTGATTTTCACACCGACATATCTCTTCTGCACATCTTCAAAATTCGCCTGTCCTGTCAAATGAACTATCTGCCAATCATCTGCAAAACCGTCTAACTTCTCTAAAAGTGAACATATCGCTTCGTTAATATTCTCCGACCCGCTCGATGCTCCGGTTATAAGCAAAATCTTTTTCTGTCTTTCAAGACCAAGCTGCTCTATTGCCTTTTCGGGCTCAGGACTGTCGAAACCGATTCGTAAAGGACAGCCGACAACATCTACTTTCGCTCCCCTTTCGGCCCCTCTGCCTCTTACCAGAGGCAAGAAGAGGCCCCTGGTATCTTCGAACTGCACGAAAATCTTATCTGCCCAGCGGGCTATTATCTTATTTGCCCGCCCCGGCACAATATCAACATTCAAAAGCACAATAGGGACTTTGAGTTTATGTGCAGCAAAACAGACTGGCGCTGACACAAAGCCGCCGACACCAATCACCACAGCACTCTTACTTTCAATAATTACTCGTTTGGCAATTCGACAACTTTCTAAAAACGAAGTGCAAAAACCGATTAGTTTGCCAGGCCGGGTGGAAAAACCGCAGACCGGCAAACTTGTGTATTCAAAGCCGGTTTGGGAAAGGATTTGCGAATCGATGTCACGAGCACTGCAGAAAAAATGCACTTTAGCTCCACGTTCAAGTTTGATTATTCTTTCTGCTATTGCAATAGCGGGATAGATATGTCCCCCTGTCCCCCCGCCGGCAAAGAAAAAGCATCTTCCTCCCATTATTCTTCCTCTCCCGCGGGCGCTTTGGCAGATTGTTTGGCTATATTCAACAACACACCAACCGCAACAGCTGATAGCAACATACTGGTTCCGCCAGCACTTACAAACGGCAGAGGTATGCCCTTTGTCGGCAGCACAACCGTCACCACACCAATGTTCAGCGCTGCCTGAATACCTATTGTCAAAACAATTCCAGCAGCTAATAGTTGGCCGAAACGGTCCCTGCATCGCACAACCACCAGAATTCCCAGCCAAACAAAAACGATGAATAACACAATTACTGCCGCGGTTCCAATGAAGCCGAGCTCTTCGCCTATAATAGCGAAGATAAAATCTGTTGTATCTTCCGGCAAATGGCCGTATTTGCAAATTCCTCTGCCCAGCCCTTTACCCCAAAGCCCACCGGAGCCGAGCGCAATTAGCGACTGATTCGACTGATAATTAGCCGAATCAGCCAATTCCTGGGGCCTCAGAAAAGCGGTGATTCGCTGCAGCCGGCTGGGTGAGCGGAGCAGAGCAGCACAAAAGGCAATTATGCCGAACGGCACGGGGGTTAGAATATGCCACCATTTTACCCCGGCGATTATTAACATCAGAAAGCCCAAAAGTGATATAAATGCTGCTGTACCAAAATCTTCGGTGATTATCAATCCAACTACTACGGCTATGAGCAGGCAAAGCGGGATAAATCTTTTCCAGTATAACTTCATACTATCACTGAACTTATCGCAAAATGCAGCAAGGAAAAAGATAAGCACCCATTTTGCCAGCTCGGAGGGCTGAAAACTTATCGTTATTGGCCCAGCGGGGATTCTGAGCCATCGGCGAGCCTGATTTATCTCCGTGCCAAACTGCGGGAACAAAACGAGTATAAGTAACGCTATACTAATGACTAACAGATAGGGAATCGGGGATTTAAACCAGCCGGCAGTTAAAGCAAGCCTGCGATAATTGAAAAAAGAGACGGTGTAAAGAAGCACACAGGCCAGGGGGAAAAACAGGAGCTGTCGCAGGGCAGGAAAATCATAAAATCTCTGTAAGTCCATGTCCTGACTGATATTAACACCAGCTGAGAAGACAAAGACCGTGCCGAGGGCCATTAAAAGAACAACGACCATTGCGATATAACTGGGGAGCGAATTGTTTTTTATTGTTGTAAGCACTTAATTACACAGTATTTAGATAAAACCGATTATACAAACTGAGCGGGTTTCTCAGAGTTTATCTTCGGCTTGAAAGGGCTGATTACAGCAAAAATTGTTGTATTGTGGGTGTTAAAAGGGGGAGGTGATTCATTTACTATTTACAATTGACAATTTACTATTTTGAATGAGGTTGTCAAGTTAGGGAAGATAGGTAATTTGGGATAGAACCAAACGCGCATGTTCGTGTAAGAAACGTTCGAAAACGTTTGAAAACTGTGGAAAAAGTGAGAAAATTTGCGAAAAATGTATAGAAACGTTTGAAAATATTGGAAAATATTCGACAATTTTTCACCCCCCCTGCGCATTTGATTGAAATTTCTGTTGGCCACTAAGACACAAAGGCACGAAGAAGAATTAGCTGCAGATTGCCCAAGTTAACAGGGGATTTTTGCCACTAAGACACAAAGACACAAAGAAAAATTGGCCACGAATTCACACGAATGGACACAAATTTATTTTACCGCTAAGAACGCAGAGATTTATTTTTTAATCACAGATTACGCAGATTACACAGGAAATTTTGCTGTTGTAAAAGGGGCGATTTTGGGGGAGAATTATAAGTCAATTCAAAAGGCAAAAGTAAAAAGCAAAAATAGGTGACTGTCCCTAGTTTTCATCCTAGTTTTCATCAAGTTTTCAGGATTTCTTGATTCACATGAATCGGCCAACCATGAAAACTACGAATCCAATGACAATCAAAGCTGCGCCAAACCCTACCGAAGCAAAACATGTAAAGATGCCGGCAAGTATCAGGAGAAATCCGACACCTTCATATTTCCCGCCCTTCCTTCGTGTTTGAAATGCGCCACCAGAGAAAGACGTTAATGGCCGTCCGCAGTTGGGACAGTTAGGTGCTTTATCAGAAACCTGCTTTTTACAATCAGGACAAGTAGTCAATGCCATCTATTCCTCCTCTGTGCTTAGCACAATAATTGATTACAAGTTCTTATTTCCTCGAATAATGATTATACAGACTGCATAAAACGAGTCAATGCCCATCGACCGGCAGGTCGCCAGCCGGTTCGTCGATCCGGCTACGCTAAGAGCTACGCCGTGACGGGAAGGGCTTCTACCCATGGCACAAGTTGCTCAGAATTTCACCGGAACGACAAAGCTCACCTGCTGCGTTGTTCGGCATTTTTATCGGCCCCGCCGTGCCTGATCGTAAGTGAATTTCTGCATTAAATAATCATGAGGATATTCTCGAATGGCCTGTTGTTTCGCAGCGCTATCGGGCATCGCCGCCATATACTGCTTGGCGGAGAGTTGTTGGTCGTAGGTGAACTTCTGCATTAAATAGTCATTAGGATACTCACGCAAGGCGATCTGTTTGACCTGCGAATCGGTTACAGTTGCCATATAGTGCTTCGCAGCAAGTTGTTGGTCGTAGGTGAACTTCTGCATTGAGAAATCCTCAGGGTATTCTCGAAGCGCAATCTGTTTCACCTCTTTATCGGTAACTACGGTCATGTAGCAATAGGCGCTCATCTGCTGATTGAAGATGAATTTTTGCATTTGAGGATCATTGGGGTACTCTCGTTCTGCTATCGTGCGGCACCGTACCTCGGGACTTTGCCCTAAAGCTATTGTAGCGATAGTGAGTGCCATCAAAAGACCGATTGCAAGTATCTTCATGTTTTTCCTCCTTGCCCAACAATGCTTATACAGTCTTTATAAAACGGGAAACACTATTCGTCGCTCGTATATCGTGAAGCGTATCTCGCGTTGAATCCGCAGTAAGTATCGGATTAAGTATTTTGTAACACCGCCCCGCTGAGACGATAAGAAACCCGCAAAACAGCGGGGTAAATATTAATAAAATAGGTGGAAAGAGGGGAGAAGTCAAGAGGATTTAGGGAATTGGATGGATATTGACCCGCCGGATAAACCGGCGGGCTTTCGGATTGGGCGGAATTGGTGGGGCAAGCCCCACCCTACAATTACTGGATTCCTGCCTTCGCAGGAATGACAAAGCGTCGCCGTTCCGGCGACGGCTAAACAACCTCCAGGCGCGGGTCCGGGGGCTAACCGACCATGTGTTAGGTGAGTAAAAATTACGATTTTGGCTGTCTTGAATTACACGGAGATTTTTAAAAACTCAAAAGTTTTCCTTGACAGTCAGTTAGTATATATATAGTTTACATATAAACAATTTAACTGTGGAAAATTTGTTATGTCGCTCAAAGAAGAATTAAAGTTAAAAAAGGGATTCGACATAGTCGAACATGAAGCTTTGCTGAATATCTACTATACGGCAAATCTGCTTAAAAAACGTGCTGATGCGTTTTTTAAAACCTTCGGTCTGACAGATGTCCAGCTCAATGTAATGATGCTTCTTCATTCTCAGAGTAGTCCGGAGGACGGTCTGAGCCAGGCACAGTTAAGCGATATGATGCTTGTCAATCGCGCCAATATCACGACGCTTATAGACAGAATGGAAAGGGCGTCGCTTGTTATACGAACTTCCGCTTCCTACGATAGACGCACCAATATAATCAAACTGACCGCAAAAGGGGAAAAACTGTTTGCAAAGGCAGAACCGTTCTATGTGGAACAGGTAAAGCAGATAATGTCCAAGTTTAGCCAACCTGAACAGAAAAAGCTGATAACAATTCTTGAAAAGGTACGAGCTAATTTAAGACAGTGAAATTATCGGAAAAATTTTTAACCTAATAGTTAATATATTAACAATATATATTTAAAACAGGAAAGGAGAACAAAAATGATTAAGAAAAAAAATGTTTTGGGAAAATACCCTGCACTCCGCCTCCGGTGAACTTTGGCGTATCTTCGCTGTGCTTCAACTTGCGCGTTTTTTGCGAAGCGGACATAGGGAGTAGATGATGGAATAAAAAGGGGAAGAATAACGAATATCAAAGTAAAGAATAACCTAAAAGCTAAGGTGATTATAAAACTTTTGACACCGGAGCCAAGCTTTATTATAATTCATTGTCAAAGGGTGCGAGGCTTACAACAGTCTCGCAGGAATGTCAAGGTGGTCGGGCCGCCACCTAAATAAATCAGGTTGAACGATTTTTTAGGAGACGGATTATGTCTGCCCCAACTAACCAGCCAATCGATAAACAAAGAGGGATATTAGCGATTTTGGCGAGACCCTTCTGGATGCTCTTAGGCAACTTTATGCTGATGATATGCGCCGCCAATATTATCATGGGTGAAAGCAACTCTACTCGAACTTCCGATATAATCTTCTGGTTCGCGGTTTCCGCTATGATTATCGTCAGATTCCTCGACATAAAATTTCTGGATGGTCTTACCGCGACCGGCAAACCAGCAACGCTTGCACACTGGCAAAAGTACGCCATTATGCTTATTATGTGTTCTGGGATAATCTGGGCGGCCGCACATGCCGCTGTATCTCTGTTTAAATCATAGATAACTCTCATCCTGCGAAACCCGAATTGCTGAGTTGTTACCGAATCAGCACAATGTTAATTTTATGTTGCCTCGAAAGGCGGTGAAGAATTATGCAAAGAACCGAATTTTATGAGTCAGCGGTAAAATATGGATTCTACGGTGTGGACAAGTCCGGATTATTTGGCAAGAAAGACAATGTGCGCAAATACTGGGAGGATGTCGCCATTAAGGTGTCTATTCGGCCTGCCATTGAACGGATTTTAAAGCGGAAAGACAAAGTCCGTATAGTTGACCTTGGTTGCGGCAGCGGCGAAGGGGTGGAATTATTAACCCACATTCCTCCAAGTGACCCGGTTAAAACGGTAAACAAGGAATTCGTAATAGCTGAAGATGACATCGAACTCTATAAAGGGGTCGATATATCACCGGCGATGGTCGAACAGGGCAAACACAATTACCCAGACCTCCCGCAGATTGAATTCGTACAAGGTGATTTGTCCGAGGGTTTTCCTTTCATGAAAGACGACCCTTACGATGTATACTTTTCGTCTTACGCTTCGGAATCGCATTTGACTTTCGAGGGGATTGAGCAGCTTACGCAGCAAATTTTTTCTCACATCGATACCTGCGGTTACATGGTGTTCGACCTTTTTGGCAGAAACTCTCCCGAATGGCCGAGGTACTGGGACAGAGATTGCCGTGTAACTTTGCCCTACACCATGGCTTATTTATTACCGCCGCAGGAACGCAACCCTGAAAAAATTGAATGGTTCAACGTCACCTACTGGAGTGGTTCAGAGCTTATTGGACTTATCGAATCAGCAGCTAAATCTGCTAAAAGAAAAACAAAAATAATAACCATGCGGGACCGAGCGATATTCGTGGGCCGTCATATGGACACAAGTCTTTTCAAAAAACAAAGCCATCAAACACGAGCAGCGGTAAATCGACTGTTCGACCCTGGCTATAGGGGACAGATAAATGGCTTGAGTCTTGATATAAATTATCTGGAAGAAGTGAAAGAGGCGAACCGCGAGGGATGGACGCGAATTTACGATTATTATAACCAATGGCAGGCAGTGGTGAATGTGCTCAATGCCTTGATGTGCGCCAACAATGCAGAAGTCAAAAGGATAATAGAATCAAGCCCTGAAGGTCTATCTGGTGAGTTAAAGATGTTGGCGTGGTTATATAGGAACGCCGACAGGTTCCATGTTGTTGATTTTTGGGCCAGTGTCATGGGGCCACAGGTGGCTTGTGTACTGCGGAATCTGGAACTTTCTCTTCCACAGGGGTTAGGTTGCGGCCACAGCCTGTTTTGCCTTGTAGAAATCGAAAACAAATAAAAAAATCTAACTTAAGCTCTCTTTAACCCAGCCAAAAAATATGGCAAAAGGGAATTCAGCTATCAATATATTAGAACCTACCCTGTAAGAGTAATCATCTTAACGATTGGCTCGATGAAAGCAAAATAGGAGATATAGAACAGTTTTGAGTTTGTTGAATAAGGTTTGAAAAATGCCCGATAGAGATGTTAAGACCCCCGGTTTGTGAATCTGCGGAAGCACACCTCAAGAACAGGCAAAAGGGGTAGGTGTTGCTTTATATGTCACGCTTGAAGAAGCGGAAAATCGAACGTGTAATTCCCGGGGATATATTGAACTTCGGGTTGAAAAATAATCTTTCTATCACAGTGAACTTTTGAGGCTGTTTTTCCATTATAACTTTCCTGAAAAGGATTACGGGAGCGATTCTCATCAGGACACTTACGATAAAAATAGTCTGAAGCTGGTATTTTGCAATGGTCGGCAGATGCGGGCCCAACAAGCCGCCTAACGTAGCACCTACAAAAACACAGAAAAAGTTAATGGCATTGAAATATGAAATACTGCTTACCCGCATTGCGTGGCCCTGATAATTGAGGTAATAAACAAACACAGCGAGATTGAAACCTGCCCAGCAAAAACCTGCGAGGACCTGAACGCACATCAAGAGCCAGTAATTTTCCGTTATTACCCAAGGCAGGGGCAGCAGAGTAATACCGAGGGCACAGAAACGTATGGGCACAATTGCGCCAAGGCGGTCGATGATGCGGCCCCACAGTCCTAAAAAGCCGACAACCGCAGCCGTTGCCGTTACCGTCAAGACCGTGTATTCAACATAGCTTAATTTCAGATTTCTGAGCATATGCACGGCAAAAAAAGGCGCGGCAAAGTTTGCAGCGAGGCCCAACAGAGAGGTTGCTAAAGTGAAGGTGCCAAAATTTGTTCGGGGCAAATCCTTAATAAAGGCGAGAAAACCGTCGGTTTGCTTATGCTTTTTCGCCGTTAGCGGCGGTTCATACATTACCGCCGAGAGCAAGGCGGAAACCGACCTTGCCAGAAAACAGGACAGCCATATCAAAGAAAACATCAGCATAACTTTAGCTGCGGAGCGGTCGAGCAGAAAACCTGCAAAGATGGCGATTGTAATCTGAATGAGACTTAAGAGCCGATTCCGATTGGCGAAATACTTTCCGTGCCATCTTTTTGGAACAATGCTGCCCATCCAATCGGCCCAGG
>Ga0315295_10002005_pt1 | contig 17328 bp, 13 predicted proteins | sample YL17G14_0_MG_FD_204453 | JGI IMG/M metagenome (GOLD analysis project Ga0315295, IMG submission 204453) | Sediment microbial communities from Yellowstone Lake, YNP, Wyoming, USA - YL17G14_0 | ecosystem: Environmental > Aquatic > Freshwater > Lake > Sediment | place: USA: Wyoming | collected... | reverse complement strand
GGACGATAGACTATAGACAATAGACTATAGTCTAAAGCGCGTGGACGCTTAAATAGAGGTAGGGACAGGTCGAGAATAGAGGATAGAGGGTTGAGAATAGTCGGGTCGGATTTTGTTTTTCCGACATCCGACTTCCGTCTTCCGATTTCGGACTTACGTCTTCGGTCAAAACCTTGGCTTTTTGCGTTGACTATTCTCTATCTTCAATTCTCTATCCTCGATCTGTTATAGTCTATTGTCTATCGTCCATTCATTGGACATTTAAGAAGTTGGTCTGAACTGAAGAAGGGGGTCGTTATGGACGAGGAAGCAAAGAGGTTTGACGTCGGTGCCGCGTGGTGCTCTTCCTTGTCGGTATGGGCGCGCCACATCATCGTCTTCACGGCCCTTTCCGCCGTTTCGTTTTTCTTTCTGCAGATGTTGCGTGGGACGCTTAAGGTCACGGCCTGGCTATGGCCGCAGTCGGCGCTCGCGACGGCATGCGTGGCCGGGGCGTTGGTGCTGGCGTGGGTCGCGGCGCATGGGTTCGTGACGCTGCTCATCGTCAACCACTTCCGCGATTTCCTCCGGGGCTCGCGGCCGGTCTTCAGCGAGAGTTTTGCCGAAGCCCGGAAATCCTGGGGCCGGTACGTCTTGAGCGTTCTGGTCCTGATGGGGTTCGGCCTTTTTGTCCTGTTCCTGGCCGTGGGCCTGCTTGAGGCCGGCACACAGCTCTATGCCGCGGACCATAGCAACATAGCCGGCCTGATCGGGACGCACCTGGTGGCAGTGATCTTCATCATCGCCTTGGGGTGGTATGGTTTTTACTTTTCGCTGGCGCCGCTCGTCGGCGCCTACGAGACCCGGTGGCCCATCGCGGCATTCCGCGAGAGCCGCCGCCGCATCCGCGGCCGGGCGACGGGTTATGTGCTGGCGCTTCTTTTGTTCGTCCTGGGTTACCTGGCGGTCGGCCTCGCCGCGTATTACGGCGTGGCGGGCCTCGGCGGGGTCGTCAGCGACCCGACGGCAAAGTGGGTCCTCGGCAGGGCGCAGGCGCTCGTCGATCCCGCGATGTTGACGCTTTTTTCGCCGCTGTGGTGCGCCTTGTGGTACGTGAGCTACGTCCAGCTGACCCGGCTGAAAGCGGCGGCGGGTTGACGTAAACAGAGATAGAGCCTGGTCGAGAATAGAGGATCGAGAATAGAGAATAGTCAAGGTTGAGGGAAGGGCTGGCGCAACTCAGTTGTGACAGGCGCGCCGGATCCTGATTTGGCTTTTTGCGTAGACTATTCTCTATCTTCTATTCTCTATCCTCGATTTTCTATCATGAGCTTATGAACTCGGGAGTTCAGCAGCTAAGGAGCTCAGGAGCTAAGTCATGTACGCGCAAAACGAAAAAGTCGTCCCACGGAACATCGAAGAAGAGATGAAGACGTCGTATCTCTCGTACGCGATGAGCGTCATCGTCGGCCGCGCGCTGCCCGACGCCCGCGACGGCCTCAAGCCCGTGCACCGGCGTATCCTCTTCGCGATGCACGAGCTGAGCCTCGACTCTTCCAAGCCTTTCAAGAAGTCCGCCCGCATCGTCGGTGAAGTCCTCGGCAAATACCATCCGCACGGCGACGCGGCGGTCTACGACACCCTCGTGCGCCTGGTGCAGGATTTTTCCCTGCGCTACCCGCTCGTCGACGGCCAGGGCAACTTCGGCTCGGTCGACGGCGACGCGCCGGCGGCGATGCGCTACACCGAGGCGCGGCTGGCCTCCATCGCCGACGCGATGCTCGGCGACATCGAGAAAAAGACGGTGGACTTTTCCCCGAACTTCGACGCGTCGCTCGAGGAGCCGGTCCTGCTGCCGTCGGCGCTGCCCAACCTTCTGGCCAACGGGTCCAGCGGGATCGCGGTCGGCATGGCGACGAACATCCCGCCGCACAACCTTACGGAGGTCATCGACGGCATCGCGTACCTCGTGGACCACCCCGAAGCCGAGACCAAAGAGCTGATGAAGTTCGTCAAGGGGCCGGATTTCCCGACGGGCGGCATCATCTGCGGCCGCGAAGGCATCAAGGCCGCCTACGAGACGGGCAAGGGCAAGCTCACGGTGCGCGCCAAGGCGTCCATCGAGCGCGTCAAGAGCGGCAAAGACCATATCATCATCACCGAGATCCCGTACCAGGTGAACAAGGCGACGCTCATCGAGACGATCGCCGGCCTCGTGCAGGACAAGAAGCTCGAGGGGATCAGCGACATCCGCGACGAGTCGGACAAGGACGGCATGCGGATCGTCATCGAGCTCAAGCGCGACTCCGAGCCGCAGATCATCCTGAACCACCTCTTCAAGCACACGCAGATGGAGACGACCTTCGGGGTCATCGCCCTGGCGCTCGTCGACGGCCGGCCGCGCGTCCTGAACCTGAAACAGCTGATGCGCTGCTACGTGGACCACCGCAAGGTGATCATCCGGCGCCGCACGCAGTTCGAGCTCGACCGGGCCCTGCACCGCGCGCACATCCTGGAAGGCCTGAAGATCGCGCTGAAGTTCATCGAGCGCATCATCAAGACCATCCGCGAATCGAAGACCACGCCCGAGGCCAAGAAGGCCTTGATGAAGAAGTTCGACCTCTCCGACATCCAGGCGCAGGCGATCCTCGAGATGCAGCTGCAGCGCCTGACGGCCCTGGAGCGGGACAAGATCGAGAAGGAATACCTGGAATTGCTCAAGCAGATCGAGCGTTTCCGCGCGATCCTCGCGTCGGAGAAGCTCGTCGAGGAGATCGCCAAGGAGGAGCTGGCCGCCCTCAAGAAGAAGTACGGCGACGAGCGCCGCACGGAGATCATCGGCGAGGTGGAGGACATCGAGCTCGAGGACCTGATCGCCGAGGAGGACATGGTCATCACGATCTCCCACGGGGGCTACATCAAGCGGCTGGCGATCAGCTCGTACCGTAAGCAGAAGCGCGGGGGCAAGGGCATCACCGCCATGGAGACGCGCGAGGAGGATTTCGTCGAGCACCTTTTCATCGCCTCGACCAAAGACTACCTTTTGGTCTTTACGGACCAGGGCCGCGTGTACTGGATCAAGGTGTACGAGATCCCCCAGGCGAGCCGGCAGTCCCTGGGCAAGGCCATCGTGAACCTGCTGCAGCTGAGCTCCAAGGAGAAGGTGGCGGCGGTCCTGCCCGTGAAGGAATTTCCCGACAACAAATCGATCATCATGTGCACGCGCGCAGGCATCATCAAGAAGACAACGCTGGCGGCGTTCGCCAATCCGCGCAAGGGCGGCATCGTGGCGATGGGCCTGGACAAGGACGACGCGATGATGGCCGCCATGGTCACGGACGGCAGCCAGGACGTCCTGCTGGCGATGCGCCAGGGCAAGGCGATCCGCTTCCCCGAAAAACAGATCCGCGACATGGGCCGCCAGGCAAAAGGCGTGCGCGGGGTGTCGCTGGCCAAGAAAGACGAAGTCGTCGGCATGGAGATCGTGTCGGCCGAGCTGTCCAAGACAGGCGCGACCATCCTGACCGTGACCTCGCAGGGCTTTGCCAAGCGCACGGACCTGGGCGCCTACCGCGTCCAGTCGCGCGGCGGCAAAGGCATCATCAACGTGAAGGTGACGGAAAAGAACGGCCAAGCCGTCACCCTCAACTGCGTGCTGCCCGACGACGAGCTGATGACCATCACGCAGAAGGGGATGATGGTCCGCTGCCCGGTCAAGGACATCCGCGAGACCGGCCGCAATGCGCAGGGCGTGCGGCTGATGGCGCTCGAGAAAGGCGACCAGGTCACCTCCGTCGCCAAGCTCGCCGCTAAGGAAGAGGATTAATGTTGGCACTTTGAGACCAGGTCTTGGAGTGCCAACAATTTGGCAGTTTGAGACCTGGTCTGTTTCTGCCAACAATTTGGCAGTTTGAGACCTGGTCTGTACTGCCAGAAATTTTGCCACGCAGGATCTGGCCCCATCGTCTAGCCTGGTCTAGGACGTGTGGTTCTCAGCCATAAGACACCGGTTCAAATCCGGTTGGGGCTAGTGAATTTTCGCTTTTGCGAAAATTCACAGAGCAATCGAAAATCGAGATTCGAGAAATAACCGCAGGGAATTTTCGATTGCGGTCAAATCTCGATTCTCGGCGTAGCTGGACCCCGGGGCTATTAATTATTTAACCATCTGTGATATAATACATTGCAGATGGTTTTTGTTTTAGGAAGATTAAACAAAAGACGGAGGGGATATGGGAAAAAGAATATTCTCATTTTGTTTGATCGTCATATGCCTGTTAATGGCCGGTCAAGTTTTTGCTGATAGTGAAGCACCGGCCGAGGCGTACGTTAAGGGATCAGAAACCCCTCCTTATCCCGCTTATCAGAGAGGGAGAATATATGCAAGATGCATCCCCGGGGATTTTTTGAGCGGCAGCGAGAGCGGAGCAAAGACGTATATTTATGAAGTCGCTAAAGAAGGGGATAAGCTTTTGTATTCATATGATTGGTATGACGAAGTATTTTTGTTTGATGACCACTATTCCTATGAGCCATTTCTCTCCATCGTGCGGGTGGGGCCTCATCATCCGCGCGGCCATGTCCCTCGCGAGGATCAATTAGCGATTGCTTTTTACAAAGATGGCAAGGAATTGAGCAAATATTCGGCATTGGATATCGTGAGGTTGTGTCATAAGGATCCCGATTCCGTTCCGAAAAGCGTCGGCCATTATTCTCTCATTGAATCTATCGAAGGCTTTAAGGAAATAGGGCGCGACGACATCTTCGATATTAAAGCCTACGACGGCCAAATCCTCTCGTTTGATATTCGGACTGGAAAAGTAGTCACAAAAGAAGAGATCGATGAAAGAAAAAAAGATTGGGAATACTACGAAGGGGAATGCAATAGAGTCGGTCACGTCGGTGACCAACTCATACGCGAGACAAACCAAGCAGGCGAATCCGTCTGGGCTTGCATGACGGACAAAGGAAGGGTCGTTTTGCAGCCACGCAAATAATAGATTTGTTGGCACGCCAAGACCAGGCCTCAAAGTGCCAACAATTTGGCAGTTTGAGACCAGGTCTCGGACTGCCAGGACCTAACAAAAACAGGAAGTCGGCTGTTTTGCTTTCACCAGGAGGTGATCCGGTGAAAATCTTTTTTCCTTTTCTCGAAGGGGCGCTGGAGTATGATTGCAACGATTGCACAGCGCCTTGTTGTTTTGGCTCTAATTTGATCATGACCAAAAGAGAGTGGGGCCGGTTGAGTAAGGCGAGCCCTTCCCTTAAATATTTGGTGAAATCAAAATTCGCGAATACAAAAAGGGATTTTTTCATTACGGCCACGAATCTCTCTTATTGCTGCTTTTTTGATAGGGAAAGAAAAATATGCTCGATCCAAAAAAAACGAGGATATGAGCTAAAACCGCTGGCCTGCAGGGCAGAGCCGTTTTATGTACTTAAATGCGGGGATGTAGGCGTAGTAAGCCTAACCACGCAATCCTGCTTCAAAACCCTGTCTGTCGTAAGAAATTTTGGTCCAAACAACACAACGAAAGAGCAGATGAGGATAATCGAAGCCTCGGTAAGGGAAAGCATGGGGGCGGGATATTTTACAGGAGAAATCCATTGGACGAAAGGGAGATTGGCTCTCGAGAGGGAGATCTTACAGGAGTCCGAGCCCAGGCTGGCCAGTCATAACTATCTGGAATTTGCAACAACGCAGATGCAGATGGTCTACAAGAATGTCAGCCCAGCAAACATAAGAGAAGAGTTGCTGCGCAAAATAACGCTGTGGCAGCGGTTTTTCAAGGCTGAAGATATGGACCTGGACGACCGCTTGACAACATATATTTTGACGGCGCTAACTTCTGTGTTAAGGGTCAGGGAATATCACATCAACGAGAGGGTCGCCCCTTTCTTATTGTCGTCCCTGTATTTCCTGTCGGTGCTGCGGGGAGCTAAAAATAATACGACAACAACGGCAGACAAGATGGTGGTGTCGTATTATGAGCAGGGGCTTGCCTTCGCAAAAAAATTACTATTCCTAACGGATGATCGACGGACAAGGGTTAAGTTGCTGTCCTATGCGGACAGAAACAGGGGGAGGGCGTCCGCGTTGGCCAGAAACAGCTCCATCACAGAATTGGCCGATAAATTTGAATTGCCCATAGAAGACAGGATGCTGTTTGTAAGCAGCTTAGGATAGGAGAATGGCCCTCTTTTTTTGCTGCTGCTTGGTGTTCCCAGGCTGCGATGAAGAGCGACGCTCGTTTTTCACGAAACCCCTCCAAATCTATTGCGTTAAGAAAAATTCTGTGTTATAACACCTAATAGAATCCAAAAACTTTTATGACGGAGAGTCAACACAAAAAGGAGCGTTTTATGAGAGGAAAGGCTGGCGTTTTCACGGTCTTTTGTCTAGTTATCGGCTTGTCGGCGTTGACCGGATGCGACGAAATAAAGAAGATGCTGCAGATCGGGCCGAAGCCGGGCGAGCCCAAGGTCGGCGTGCCGGCGCCGGTGGAGGTCAAGGGCACGGTCCTGGCCACCATCAACAACGAGGTGATCACGCTGGAGAGCTTCGACGAGAAGATCAAGAACCTTCAGGCGCTGGACGTCAAGATCGAGACGGTGGATGACAAGAAGGCGTATTTGAACGACCTCGTCTTGCAGGAACTGGTCTACCAGGAAGCGAAGGGCCGCGGGATCGACAAGAAGAAGGAAGTGCGCGACGCGGTGGATGAGTTCAAGAAGGGCGCCATGGCGCGCGAGCTGATCATGGACGAGACGCGCGGCATCAACGTCGAGCCTGCCGAGGTCGAGGCGACCTACAACCAGCAAAAGGCCAACCTGGTGATGCCGGCGCAGGCGAGCGTCCGGGAGATCGTCGTCCCCACCGAGGCCGCGGCGAAGGAAGTCATGATTGCCCTGCTGGGCGGGGCTGACTTTGCGACGCTCGCGAAGGAGAAGTCGCGGGTCGCGAGCGCCGCCAAGGGCGGCGACCTGGGGTTCTACGACCCGAAGACAAAAAACGCGAAGTTCAACAGCACGGTGCAGACCCTGGAGCCCGGGCAGTTCAGCTAGTATTTCGCCGTCGACGACGGGTACTGCATCGTGAAGGTCGACGAGAAGAAGGGCGGCGCGGTGCCGCAGCTGACCGAGAAGATCCCCGGCGCGGACGCCACGTATTACGATTATATTAAGGAAATGCTGTTGGCGCAGAAACGTGCGGCGCGCATCCAGGACCTCACCGACCGCCTGCGGCGCAACGCCACGATCGAGATCAAGGACAATCTGTTGTCCTAACCGGCAGGCTGTTTTTTAGGGCAGACACATGGATAAAAAGAAGATCAGCATCATCCTCGGGGTCCTGCTGGCCATCTTCGCGGTCATCGGCGCGCGGTCCTACATCGCCACGCTCGAAAGACAATACATCAGGGAGGAAAAGAAGGCCTTTGTCCTCGTGGCGACCCAACATATCCCGGCCGGCACGATCATCGACGAGACCATGGTCAAGTTCAACTCCATCCCGGAAAAGTACAAGCAGCCGAACGTCCTGAGCTCCCAGAACCTTGCGGTGGGCAAGCGCGCCATCGCCGACATCTATCCGGAGGAGCAGATCATGGGCTCCAAGCTGACCATCACCGTCAAGGACACGAGCCTCGCCATGCGGACCCCGCCCGGCAAGCGCGCCATGACGATCACCATCGACCCGCTCCTTGCGGTGGGCGGAAAGATCCGGCCCGGAGATTATGTGGACCTCGTCGGCATCTTCCCATATAACTCGCTGGTAGACGGCAAGAACATCGTTGAGCTGGTGAGCGTCACCCTCTTCCAAAATATCCTTATCCTGAGCATCGAGGGCGCCGGCTCGATGGCGCCCGTGGCGCGCGGCCAAACGCCGACTCCGGGCTCAACGAACCTCATCGTGACCCTGGCGCTCGCGCCCAAGGAGATCGCGCTGTTGACGTACGCCCTCGACCAGGGCCGGTTGCGGCTGGTCCTGCGGCCGCCGCTGGAGACCGTCATCGAACCGGTCCCGCCGGTCGAGCAAAATGCGATGTGGCAGTATGTGTTCAGCAACCTGGGCCAGGAGTTCATGGACAACACGCAGAAGGAGACCCCGCCGCCGCGCGGCCCGCAGCAGCAGGAGAAGAAGGCGGAGCCTCCGCCTCCGCCGAGCGTCGAGATCTACCGGGGCACCGACAAGTCCAACATGGTCCTGAACCGCTAGCCGTCCCGCATGAGAACGCCTTTTTTGCGCACGTTTTTGTTCGCCGCCCTATCAGCGAACTTCCTGTTTTGTCCCTCTTTCAGCGCGTCCCCGGAGTATTTTTTTGATGATCAAGACATCGCGCGCATGATGGATGTCGTCGTCGGGGAGTCGAAGGTCGTCCAGGTGGCCAACCCCAAGCGCATCGCCATCGGCGACCCCGCGGTGGCGGACATCGTCGGGGCCGGCACGACCGAACTGCTGCTTTCGGCCAAGAAGGCCGGGGAGACCAACCTCCAGATCTGGGACGACTTCGGCCAGCGCGAGATCGTCGTGCGGGTCTTTGACGAAGACCTCGGCAAGCTCAAAAGGCGGCTGGAAGACCTCTTCAGCACGGCGGGGCTCTACGGCATCACCTTCCAGGTCGGCGACAAGGAGCGCAAGGTCTTCGTGCTGGGCCGCCTGCCCACGCGCAAGAAAGATGTGACGACGCAGCTGCTGGAGAACTTCAAGGACCGCATCATCAACCTGGTGACGTTCGAGGATGACAGCCCGCTGGTGCAGATCGACGCCCAGGTGCTGGAGATCTCCAAGTCCGCGATCGACAAGTTGGGCATCACCTGGTCGAACTCGTTCACGTTCAACGAGGTGCCCACTCCCCGCGGCATCACGCTCGGCCAACACATGGGCGACGTCCTCGGCGCCATCGGCCAGTCCCGTTTCAACCGCACCTCGTTGACGGCGGTCTTGAACATTTTGGAGCAGGACAACCTGGCGCGCACGCTCGCGCGGCCCAAACTCGTGGCCTTGAGCGGCAAGGAGGCGAAATTCCTCGTCGGCGGCGAGGTGCCGATCCTCTCCAATGTCAGCGTCGCCAGCGGCACGACGACGACCTCGGTCGAGTACATCGAATACGGCATCAAGCTCAGCATCAAGCCCGAGGTCCGGGAGTCCGGTGACATCTACTGTCAGCTGGACATCCAGATCCGGTCCATCGACACCTCGACCGCGCTGACCATCCAGACCGGCGCGAGCATCTCGACGGCCACGCCCGGGTTCAAGACGCGCCAGGTCACGTCGGAGCTGTATCTCAAGAACGACCAGACGCTCTTTTTGGCCGGCCTCATCGACAACAGGGAGGCCAATAACCTGCAGCGCGTCCCGGCGCTGGGCAACCTGCCGATCGTCGGCGCGCTCTTCCGTTCCAAGGATTTCCAGGTCGGCGACACGGAGCTGGTCGTGTCCTTGACTCCCCGGATCATCAGCTACGGGGACATGCGGGGGGACATCTCGTCCTCGCGCGCCGAGGCCCTGGACCGGCCCGACGACGAAAACCCGGCCGACGGCTACATGCGCCTGGTGCAGGAGACGATCCTCAAGAGCGTGGCCTACCCGATGGAGGCAAAGCGGGCCAACCTTTCCGGCTCGGTCGTGCTGAGCCTGCACCTGATGAAGAGCGGGGAGCTGGCGAACGTCGTGGTGAGCGAATCGTCGGGCCACCAGCTGCTGGACAAGGCCGCGGTCTTCACCGTAAAACGGCTGGCCCCGTATCCCTCTTTCCCCAAGAACCTGACCTTGCAAGAGATTTGGATAGACGTCCCCATCCACTACCAACTGAGTTGACGCCGGGTCTGCTATGACGGATAACCCCCCTGTCGGCAACGTTACTGTCGGTAACGTTATTTCGATCTACAGCACCAAGGGCGGCGTGGGCAAGACGCTCCTGGCGGTGAACCTCGCCATCGCGCTCGCGCAGGAAGGCAAGAAGGTCGCGCTCATCGACCTGGACCTGCAGGCCATCCAGGACATGGCGCGCATGATCGACTGCACCCCGCAGTACTCGATCTTCGACATCGTGACGATCCTCGAGAAGGTCGAGCAGAGCGACACCATCAAGAACTACGTCACCTTCGTCTCCAAGTACGGCATCGACTTCCTGCCCGCCATCACGCGCCCCAAGCAGTCGCCGCACATCACCGGCGAGCGCATCGGCCGCGTCATCGGCATGATGACCAGCCACTACGACATCATCGTCGTCGACGGCGGCCGCGCCTTCACCGACACGCTCATCCAGATCTTCAACCGCACGAACCTCATCCTTTTCGTGGTGACCCCGGACATCCTGTCGGTCTACGAGACGCGCTGGGGCCTGGACGTCCTGCAATCCCTGCACTTCCCCGTCAAGATGGTCAAGCTGGTCCTCAACCGCGCGGAGAGCAAATCCGGCCTGTCCTGGCAGGAGGTCAAGCTCGCCCTGCCGTCGGAGATCATCGCCAACATCCCCTCGGACGGCCGCGTCGTCGGGCTGGCGCTCAACCGCGGGGTCCCCGTCGTCGTGGACAACCCGTCGAGCCGCGTGAGCGGCGCCATCAAGAAGTTCGCCAAGGACCTCGTCACGAACGCCTCGCTGTACATCGAGCACAAGGAGGTCGAGGACCTGCGCTCGGTCCGCCGGGAGGACCTGCCGGCCGCGGGCACCTTCTGGGACGCGATGGGCCTGACCGACAAGGTCAAGTGGGTCAAGCCCGTCGAGCAGGAAGACGAGATCATCAAGCTCAAGCGCCGCATCCACGCGCGCCTCATCGAAGAGCTCGACCTCAAGCGCCTCGACATGGAGCTCGTCAACAATCCGCGCAAGGCCAAGGAGCTGCGGGAAAAGGCGGAGCGGATCATCGCCAATCTTTTGACGGAAGAGACGGGCGCGTTCCTGTCGAGCTTCGAGGTCCGCGAGAAGCTCGTCAAGGACGTGGCCGACGAGGCGCTGGGCCTGGGGCCGCTCGAGGAGCTGCTGCGGGACCAGGACATCACCGACATCATGGTGAACAACAAGGACCAGGTCTACGTCGAGCGCCACGGCCAGCTGGAGCTGACGAGCAAGAAGTTCATCTCCGACGACCAGGTCCGGGTCGTCATCGAGCGTATCATCGCGCCGCTGGGCCGGCGCATCGACGAATCGGTGCCGATGGTCGACGCGCGCCTGCCCGACGGGTCCCGCGTCAACGCCATCATCCCGCCGCTGGCGCTGACGGGCCCGACGCTGACCATCCGCAAGTTCGCGCGCGAGCATTTCACCGTCGAGGACCTTGTTTCGCGTTTCCACAGCCTGTCGCGGCCCATCGCGGATTTTCTCGCGGCGTGCGTCGTGGCGCGCAAAAACATCATCGTCTCCGGCGGGACCGGCTCCGGCAAGACGACCTTTTTGAACATCCTGTCCGCGTTCATCCCGAACACGGACCGCATTGTGACCATCGAGGACGCGGCGGAGCTGCGCCTCAGCCAGGAGCACTGGGTGCGCCTTGAGTCGCGGCCGCCCAACATCGAGGGCAAGGGCGCGGTGACGATCCGGGACCTCTTCCGCAACTGCCTGCGCATGCGGCCCGACCGCATCGTCATCGGCGAGTGCCGCAGCGGCGAGGCCCTGGACATGCTCCAGGCCATGAACACGGGCCACGATGGTTCGCTGACGACGATCCACGCCAACTCCACCCGCGACGTCCTGACGCGCCTCGATTCCATGATCCTGATGAGCGGCGTGGAGCTGCCCATCCGCGCCATCCGGGAGATGACCGCGTCGGCGATCGACATCGTCGTGCAGACGGCCCGGTTGTCCGACGGAGGACGCCGGGTCACGCAGGTGACGGAGGTCTGCGGCATGGACGACGAGCTGCACATCAACTTCGTCGACATCTTCCGTTTCAAGCAGGAGGGGGTCGACCCGGACACGAAGAAGGTGATCGGCAAATTTGCGGCGACCGGGCACGTCCCCACCTTTTACGACGACCTGATCACCCGCGGCATCCATTTACCCAGAGAGACGTTCCTCCCCGATAACCCGACGACCTGAAAGAAGGGCTTTCCTCTGCCATGCCTTCAGAGATCCGCTCGTTGCTCAAGAGCGCCATCGCGAAGAACGCATCGGACCTGCATCTGGTGCCGGGGCTGCCGCCGATCATGCGCATCAACGGCGTGCTGGACAAGATGAGCGATGAACCGCTGGAGGAGGCCATGGTCGAGGTGATGATCCGGGAGATCGTCCCCGGCCAAGGGACGCTGACGCCGGGGCAGGACAAGGACTTTGCCATCGAGATCGGGACGCTGGCGCGCTTTCGCCTGAACATCTACCACGACCGGACCGGGCTGTGCGCCGCGTTCCGCCTCATCCCGAGGCTGATCCACTCGCTGGAGACGCTCGGCGTGCCCGAGATCGTCGGCCGCGTGGCCGAGATGCGCCGTGGCCTCGTCCTGGTGACGGGCGTGACGGGCAGCGGCAAGTCCACGACCATGGCCACCCTGGTCGACATGATAAACACGGCGCGCGCCGACCACATCATCACCATCGAAGACCCCATCGAATACGTGCACGCCCACAAGAAGTGCGTCGTCAACCAGCGGGAGGTCGGTACCCACACGCCGTCGTTCGCCGAGGCCCTGCGCGCCGCGCTGCGCGAAGACCCGGACGTCATCCTCGTCGGAGAGCTGAGGGACCTGGAGACCATCTCGATGGCCATGACCGCGGCCGAGACCGGCCACCTGGTCCTGAGCTCCCTGCACACCCGCGGCGCGGCCCAGACGATCGACCGCATCGTCGATGTCTTTCCCGCCCACCAGCAGGAGCAGATACGCATCCAGTTGGCCGACGCGCTCGAGATGGTCATCTCGCAGGTCCTGTTGCCGTCATTGGACGGCACCCGGCGCCACCTTGCCTGCGAGGTGATGGTGGCGACGACCGCCATCCGCCAGCACATCCGCAGCCGGAAAACCCACCAGATCCCTGTCGAGATCCAGACGGGCGTCGAGCTGGGGATGGTGACCATGGAAAGGTCGCTCAAGGCCCTGATCGACAGGGGCAAGATCTCCAGGGAGGTGGCCCTTCCCTGGGTCTCCGACAAGAAACTCCTCTCGATGCACGGCCTGCAAGGGTTCTGATTTGGCACTCCGAGACCAGGTCATTTTGTTTGGCACTCCGAGACCAGGTCATTTTGTGCCAAAAATTTGGCACTTTGAGACCTGGTCTTAAAATGCCACTTTTTTCAGGCAGCGACAGAAAAGCCCCGGACGGGAATGTCCGGGGCGCATGTTTTTAAAGGGGCGAAGGCTTAGAGGGAAGGGCGCTCGCCGGTGCGCTTGTCCTTGATGTAGCAGGAGCGCTCGGTCGCCTTGGCGAGCTCTTTGAGCTCCGCGCCGATCTCGCTGATCTGCGCGACGTGCTCCAGCAGCCGCTTCTCATTGGTCACGACGCAGATGGAGATGGACAGGAGCCCGAACTTCTGCTCGGTCCCTTTGCGGTCCTTGCCGACGATGAAGCCGGTCTGGCGGTCCTCCGTGTTGTAGAAGCCGGGGGAGGCCTTTTCGAACTCCTCGACGAGCTTTTCGCAGATCCCGTCGATCTTGTCCGGCGAAGAGACGAAGACGAAGTCGTCGCCGCCCACGTGGCCGATGAAGTCGCCGGGGTTGCCCAGCTCCTGGACCGCGCGGATGATGAGGCGCGCGGTCTCGCGGATGACCTCGTCGCCGTGGCTGAAGCCGTACTTGTCGTTGTAGGCCTTGAACTTGTCGAGGTCCGCGTACGCGACGGCCATGGGCTCCTTTTTGTCGATGCGGGACTGTAGCTCGTTCAGGATCGAGACGTTGCCGGGCAGGTGGCTCAGCGGGTTGGCGTCGAGGTCGCGCTCGGTGCGCCGCAGGATCATCTTGATGCGCGCCAGGAGCTCCGTCGGCTCGAACGGTTTGACCATGTAGTCGTCGGCGCCGGCGTTGATCCCGGAGACCTTGTCGGTCACGTCGCCCTTGCCGGTCAGCATGATGATGGGGATGTGGGCCAGGAGGATGTCCTTCTTGACCGTCGCGCAGAGGGTCGGGCCGTCCATCACGGGCATCTTGTAGTCGACGATCACGAGGTTGAAGCCCTTGCTCTTGATGAGATCAAGGCCCTGCTGGCCGTTTTCGGCCTCCACGACCTCGTAGCCCTCCTCGGTCAGGGTGAGGACCAGGACGTCGCGGATATCCGGGTCGTCGTCGATGACGATGATGTGGGCTTTAGACATGGAAGGCCGCGGTGATCTCTTTAACGAGCTCGTCGGCGGAGAAGGGTTTCGTCAGGTACTTGGAGACGCCGAGGGTGATGCCGTGTTTCTTGTCCGTTTCGGTGAGGTAGGTGCCGGTCAGGACGATGACGGGTATGTCGCACGTCTTCTTGTCGGCCTTGAGGTGCTTGATGACCTCGAAACCGTTCATCCCGGGCATGTTGATGTCGAGTAAAACGAGGTCGATCTTCTGGGCCCCCGCCTTTTGCAGGGCCTCGGGCCCGTTGTAGGCTTTTTCCGAGCCGATCCGGCTGTCCTTAAGGCACAGCGCGATGACATCGACGATGTCCGGGTCGTCGTCGACGACGAGGACGGTGCGCGTGGTCTTGTCCTTGAGGTTGTCGAAGAAGTTCTTGACCTTTGTCACCAGCTCTTCCTGCTTGAAGGGCTTGGAGACGTAGTCGAGGATGCCGTGGCGGTACTGGGAGTCTTGCGCGAGGACCGACAGGATGAGGATCGGGATCTTCGCCGTGTTGGGGTCGTCCTTGAGGTGCTTGGCGACCTCGAAGCCGTTGATGCCGGGCATCATGATGTCGAGGACGATGAGGTCCGGATGCTCGTTCTGGGCCCGCAGGATCCCCTCCTGGCCGTTCGACGCCTCGATGACGTCATAGCCCGCCTCCCCCAGGTACATCCGCACGATGTCCCGGATGTCCGCTTCGTCGTCGACGATAAGGATCTTTTTCCGCGTTTCCATAGGTTCTCCTCGTTTTTTGTCGGGGGCACGGGTTTTTTTGGCAAAAAGCGCCCCCCGGTCAAAGCCAGTATATCACACGAAGCTTGTTTTGGGCAGCGTAAACGCGAAGGTCGACCCTTTGCCGACCTGGCTCGTAACAGTCAGTTTTCCTTTGTGCGCCTCGACGATATATTTGACGAGGGACAGGCCCAGGCCCGTGCCTTTGAGTTTCTGGTTCATGTCGTTGTCGACGCGGTAAAACTCTTCGAAGATCTTGTCGATGTCCTTTTCCGAGATGCCGATGCCCGTGTCGCTGACGGCTATCTTGAGGCGCTCGCCTGCGTCCTCGGCCGCGATGGTGATCGTGCCGCCCGCGGGCGTGAACTTCATGGCGTTGCCGACGATGTTGATGAAGACGCGTTCGATCTGGGTCCTGTCGCCCACCGCCTCGGGCAGGCCTTGGGGGAGGCGCAGGGCGAGCTCGAGGCCGCGTTCCTTGATCGGGGGGGCGAGCATGTCGCCGATGCTCTCGACGAGGGCGCGCAGGTCGATGGCCTCCATCTTCATCTCGACGCGGCCGGATTCGATGCGGGAGATGTCGAGCAGGTTGTTGATGAGGTTCGTCAGGTTGTCCGAGTGTTTGTTGATCTTCTCGATGCGCTCCTTGGCCTCGGGGGGCAGTTCGCCGAGCTTGCCGGCGGCGAGGATCGAGGCGTAGCCTTTGATCGACGTCAAGGGGGTGCGCAGCTCGTGCGACACCGCCGAGATGAAGTCGGACTTGCGCTTGCTGATGACCTTGATCTCTTCGAGGGCCGCGGAGAGCTCGCGGGTGCGCTGCTGGACCTTGTGCTCGAGCTCCTGCTGGGCGTGCCACGTCTCCTCGAAGAGGCGCGCGTTCTCCAGGGCCTGTCCGATCTGCGTCGCGAGGATGTAGATGAGGTCCTTGTCGCCTTCCGTCAGCTGCGTGAAGGACGACTCGGAGCCGACCAGGAGCGCGCCGATGACCCCGCCCTTCTGGACGATGGGCGCGCAGACGAAGGAAGAGAGGGCCATGAGGGCGAGCAGGCGCGGCACGTCCTTGTTGGCGCGGTCGGCGTCGGCCGACGAGAAGACGTGGTTCTCTTCGAGGATCTTCCGGGAAAGGAGCGGCTGATGGAGGATGAGGTTCATCACCCGCTCGCCTTCTTCCCAGGTGTAGCCGATGCACGTGCGCAGGCCGAACCCCTGCTCGCGGCGGGTGAAGGCGATGGCCTTGTCGAAGCCGATCTGCGAGACGTGCTTTTCTTCGATCTTGCGGAAGATCTCTTCGGCGTCGAGGGTCGTCGAGATGAGGCGCGTGAGCTCCTGCAGGGCGATGAGGCCGGAGACCTTTTTGTCCAGCTCTTCCTGCGCGCGGTGGAGCTCCAGGTCCGTCTGGAGGATGATCTTGCCTTGGTTGTCGAGGTCGTCGAGGGCGCGCCGCAGCCGGGTGAGCTCCGTCTGGAGCTCCTTGATCCGCTCCATCTTGAAGACGAGGAGGATCACCAGGACGATGACCGCGATCATGCCGACCATGCCGGCATAGTTGACGATGAGCGAGGCAAGGCCCGATTCTTTAAGCGCCGCGGCTAGGACCATGGGGTTCGCCTATAGCGAGGATAGCGAGCGTCTCGTTGTGGAAGTGCGTCGATCCGTAATATTCCAGCGACTTCAGGGGCGCCTGTTCGCCGAAGGTGGAGATGCCCAGCATCGGCACGTCGCCCAATATATTCTTTATACGCGTCATCTCCTCATCTGTCAAATGGCCCAGGAGCTTGGAGCGCGAGATCGACTCGAAGATGAGCGCCCCTTTGATGGTGGCATTTTTCAGGGACTCCCGCGCCTCGGCCGCGGCCTCCGTCGCCGCGGTCAGCGCCCGGCCCTTCGTGCCCATCATGAGGCGGACCTCCGTGCCGGCGGCGGCGTCGCCCTGGCAGACGAGGCCGCCTTCGTCGTCGACGCGCAGGGCGTTGCGCAGGACGTATTCGGATTCGCCCGGCAGGTACAGGCCGAGCGGATAATAGGTGCTGATGCGGATGAGCGCCTTGGCGACATCGCCGGTCGTCTTGCCGAAGTAGTCGGCGTAGATCTCGACCGCGGGCTTGTCGTCGATCGTCTTGACGACGTTCCCCGAAGAGGCGGTGATGGTGTGGGGCTTGCCCAGCGGTTTCCAGCCGTGGCGCAGGCCCATGCCGAAGGACAGCCCGCCGGAGATGATGGCGCCGACGACGCTGTTCGACAGGATGCTGGGTCCGAAGTACTGGTAGGTGCGCACGAACCGGAAATTGTCGGCGCTGGAGGCGCCCAGGATGGGGAAGCTCTGGCCTAGGACGGTTTTGATGCCGCGCAGGAGCTCCGAGCCGTTTTCGATCAGGCCG
>Ga0315295_10002004_pt1 | contig 17331 bp, 9 predicted proteins | sample YL17G14_0_MG_FD_204453 | JGI IMG/M metagenome (GOLD analysis project Ga0315295, IMG submission 204453) | Sediment microbial communities from Yellowstone Lake, YNP, Wyoming, USA - YL17G14_0 | ecosystem: Environmental > Aquatic > Freshwater > Lake > Sediment | place: USA: Wyoming | collected... | reverse complement strand
ACAGCAACAGACCAAAAAACATCTGCTCCGAAACCACAGATTTTACCTTCTTCTCCTACATCGAACCTCACAAGAGTAAATGTCCCAGGCATCGGACCAGTAGCATTTTCTCAAAAAGCTGATATTCCAAAAGTAGTTTCGAACATAACATCATCACCTAATTTTTTGACGCCTTCACAAACAATGTCGGTGCAGAATCTTCTGGAATCATACAAAACAGCTCCGCAGACATTTAGTCCTGGAGCAAAACAAATGGCTGAGCAGTACAAGACACAAGGATTCGTGGCAACATCAGAAGTTCCATATGCACAGTATATTTCATCATTGGGAGGCAGAATTACGCCTCCACAGCCACAGCCTTTGGCAACTGGTCCTCTTATGGCAACTGGATTAACCGCATCTGCATTGGCACCGACAGTTACAAAAGCTCCGATGCCATCTCCAGTTTCTCCAGATTTATTGGGCATAACAACAGGTGGATTAGTAAAACCGCCTACAGGATTTTTGGCTGGTGGAGGATATGTAAATCCTTTTACACAGCAAACAGTCGCAAAAAAAACACAAACAGAAGTTCTTCCTGCTGGAGGAATAACATTAACAGGCACTACGACTGCAAAGCCAACATTCTCCATTACAGGCACTACCACTGCGACACCAACTACTACCACGCCTTCTGCTCCGATAATAACTCCAGGCGAAGTCAAAGCTGGTGGAAAAGAATTCTTGGGAAATGTTCAGGAAAAAGTTGGTCTAGGCATTATTTCAGCTACAGGGACGCTCGGACCTGCTACAGGAACTTTGATTCCTGGAAAACCAGCAGCAACAGGTCCAATAAGAATACCAGCACCTGGTGAAACAGGATTTCTTGAGGCTCCTGGAGGGAAAACTTTTCAAAAAATAGATGTTGGCGGAACTACAAAATATGTACCAGTGCCTTCAACTGAGGAATTCCTTTCAGCGAGTTTGAAAACACAGCCTTTCGCAACATTCAAAAGTGATGTATTGAAAACTGCTGGAGAATCATATGATACACAGGCACAGCAGATAATAGCGGCTGGAGGAACTCCTTCTATTACAAAATCTGAATACCTTTCTAATGTTGAAAAAACAGTCACCCCGCAACTTCAGCAAAGCCTGATTCTGCAACAATATCCAGAGCAGATTCAGAAATATACAGTTTCGAACATTTCAAAATTGCCTCAATTGAGTGCGGCTGATATCACTGCACAAAGAGACCTTGAGGCACAAACTTCATTTTTCAGGACAGAACTTGCCAAAGGAAAAGTGCCATTAGGTCTTGAGGCATTAACAGCCACAAATCTTGGTGTTCTTGCTCCTGCTGTTGCAGGAGGAGCCGCAAAAGCTCTTGGATTTACATCTGCTGGAGAAGAATCACTTGCGGCATCCAGAGAAGCCGAGGCAAATCTTCTTGCTCGTGCTTCAATTGCTGGAAGAACTCCTGGTGGAACATTAGGATTCGAAGTTGGTCAGATTGGAGAAACAGCGACAGGGGTTGCTGCGGAATCAATTGCTCTTGGAGTAGGTGCTGGTGCAATAACGAGAGCTGTATTACCTGCTATTACATCAACAACTACTGGGGCTGGACTGGCTGGAAAGGCACTTCTTGTATCGGCTCAGCATCCTACATTGATTAAATATGGTCTCGGCATCGGGCTTCCTGCTGGAATCGAGGCTGCTCAGATTGGGGGTCGTGCATTGTCAGGTGCTCCATTATCTGTCCAGGCAAAACAAACAGCGACGGAACTTACAGAATTGGGCGGATTTGGATATGGATTTGCCAAGACACTGCAATATGGAACTGGCTTAAAATATGAAACTCAGGAAATTCCTCTTGGAAAAACAATAACAGAAAAATTGCCTGGGGGAGGCGTATCAAAAATAGAGCCAGGAGCGCTTCAGGTTTCTAAGACTTTTGGATTTGAATATCAGGGAGAAGGTGCATTAGGCGGACCACCGAACATTTTTGCATCAAAGGAACTTTATCCTGCTCCTACATCATTCCATCTTGGCGGACCTTCATTTACCGAGGCACCTCCACTTTCAACATTCAAAGGACCATCGCTTGTTTCTTCCGCTACATCCGCTGAAGTAATGCAAAAATTGTTTTCAGCCCCAGGTGGAGGTCCAGGCTCTGAGGCACTTGTTGAAAGAATGGGTGCAGTGGAAAAATTCTTCCCAACACTTTATCAGGCAAAGGCACCAGTTTCTCCAAAGGAATTCAAATTGGAATCCTCTTCATTAAGCGAAACACAGAATAAGGCTCTTACCGATGTTGTGGCAAATTATAAGGAAAAATATGTCGAAGTTTATGGAAGCCAGGCACAGAAAATGCAACTTACTCCAGAAACACAAAGAGATGTCGCGGACGTTGATATTCTTTCGAAATTAAGCCAGAAGGACACAGAATCATTGGCAAGGCAGATATCTGGAGATTTGCAGTCAAAAGGCATTCGAGCCCAGGTGGACCCGAATACCCCGACATTGATAGTTAATGCAAAGACAGGTCAGCATCTTGTGGACTTGCATTCAATTGAAGAGCCTGAACCTGCTCAGTCATTTGCATATGGATTCAGCCTACAGCCTGATACGTTCAAGATTTCTGGAGTGCCAACAAGCAGATTGTACAAGGAAGGATTCAGAAAACTCGCATCTGTCGGAACTATACAGCCAACGGAAGATATTATGAGTGAAATAAAATCACTATCTCCTACGCAAAGAATGGGATTATCTCCGACAGAATATTTCCAGGCATTTTATGGGACAAGTCCATCTGCTGGTGCGGTAGTCGGACCAGAGGCACATAGAGCCGCAAAAGACATATCAGATGTTACAAGGATTGCGGAAAATCTTGAATTAGGCACACCTGCCAAGGCACCTTCTATTTCGGCTGCTGAATCATCATATTTATCTGCGTATGGAATGGCTGCAGTTCCTACAGTTCCTGGTCCTGGTCTTCCAGGCGAGATGCTTTTGTTCAAAGATGTACCAAGCATTGCATCAAGCATAGGAAAAGGCTTTGGAAGCACGGCGGTAGGAGTTCCAACATCAACAGCTGGATATGGTCCTTCGGCAACTACTACTGTGCCTTCGATAAAATCAGTTTCTCCTCCATCACCAATGAATTTGCCATTGATTGCGGCATCTCCGACATCTATTCCAGCTGCTCCTTCAGAAGTGTCATCTGTATTTCCGTCAATAAGAAGTCTTATTTCGTCATCACCTTCTATATCAGCCGTGGCATCTCCATCGGTTTCCATATCTCCATCATCGATAACATCTCCTAGCATCAGTGCATCGATTTCACCACCGCCTTCTGTTCCTGTATCTCCAAGTGTTAGTGCGAGTCCAAGTATAAGTCCGAGCATAAGCCCTAGCCTGAGTGCAAGTTTAAGCCCAAGTCTTTCACCAAGTCCCAGCATTTCACCAAGCATGTTACCATTATTTTCATTACAATCTCCTTTTGGAAGTCCTCCTTCCATGAGGGAAGAAAAGAGAGGCGGACTCAGATTAGCACCGTCAAGGCGTCCATCAAAGCCAGGACGTGAAAAGGCAGGTTATGGAATATTGTCCGAGGGTTTATCTAAAGAGCTGTTCGGCAAAGCCACGATTTCACCGACTGCTAAGACGACAGGGAGGGCTATATACTCACCTACGAGTGAATTGGAAAAAGCTGGTATATCGTTCCCGAAGTTCTTGGAAAGCGGTGGATATGTCGGCATGAGCATGGGAAATGTGAAGCTGGGCAAAGGTGGCAAAGGACTGAACATAGGGAAGAATTTGCTGGGCGGAATAAAAGGTAAAATCACGGACATCAGGACGAGATATGCAGGAAGTCCACGGCTCACATCAAAACTGAAGTGATGAAAATGAAGAATGCATACAAAAATGCATGGTATTGCAGGGAATGTGATGCCGTGCATCTCTCTCCTGAAGAATGCGAGGTAATAAGATATGAAAATGAACATGAAAAAGCCAAAGTTGCTTAATAGAGACCCACCAGACTGGCAGATGATGAAGGTGGACGCGGCACATAGGCTCGTAGAGCTACAACAAAAGATGGTTCATCAGAACGAAGAAACCAATGATTTGCTTAGGGCGATTTCCATGCAATTGAACGAATATATAAACAGGGAGAGAATAAAGGTAATTGAATAGTGGGGCGAGAATATGAGTTTCGAAGATGTTGTGGGATATTTTATCATTTTCTGTATTTTCGTGGTTGGATTTATTCCGCTTATGTCAGGTTTTATTATCCAGGGACAGTCGGTTGCGGACAAGAACACAGCTTTTGCACTTGGTCTGATAATACCTTTCGTGATATTGGCGTTCATCATAGCGTTTTTCATAAGACTGCGTGGAGAGAAGCCCTTCGGTGAGTGGTAGCCCTTTGGAGAGTGGTAAGTATGGCGACCTTACGAAATATAGAAAATCAAAGAATAATGAAACGAAAAACGGAGGCAATCGTATGCTAGGACAAGCAACAAGGCAAAGATGGTACATGGCTAGTGAACTCGATGCCATGGACATAAGTTTGCTCAGAGAGATACGAAGGCGAAGGCATCATGGTATTTGAAACTTTGATTGGCGGAGGAGCGCCATTCATAACAGGAATAGTCATATTCCTCGGTCTTGTAATAGGGATGTTTCTTCTGCGACTGCCTTTGGAATTTGCTGTCCTGATAACAGTTCCAGTGATTATGGGAATAGTTGCATACTATATCCCAGCCCTTACGCCCATCACAGCAATCATCATCGGGATAATTATCGGGTTTATGTTTTTAAAAATTGTGCGGCGGTAGCGATATGCATCCACTTACTGGAAAAAAACAAACATTTGAACATATAGAAAAAAGAAGAATGAAATTAATAGGAAGAAAATTATCCGCAGAACATAGGAAAAAAATAAGTGAATTCCAAAAAGGGAAAAAACATTCCGAAGAAACTAAATTGAAAATCGGGCAAAAATCTTTAGGACATACATTATCTGCCGAATCACGAAAAAAGATTTCAGAAACTCGTAAAGCTCGAATATCAGAAGGTAAGATAAATCTAAAATATTCTCCAGAAATCGTCCAAAAACGTGCCGATGTAATCCGAGGATATCGGCATACAGATGAATATAAGATAAAAATCTCTGAAAACTGGCATCTTCAACATCCTCCAGAATCAAGAAAAGGACGTCCAAAAGGCATGAAACATTCGGAAGAAACCAAGAAAATCATCCGAGAAAAGCGACTGCATCAAGTTTTTCCTGTTCAAGATACTTCAATTGAATTGAAGCTCCAGGCTTTATTGACCATGCATGGCATTACATTTTCCACGCATAAACCAATTGAAGGTCAGCCAGATATCTTCATAGAACCGAATATTTGCATATTTGCCGATGGATGCTTTTGGCATGGTTGTGACCAGTGTTTCGAAGAAAAAGACGGAAGGATGCGAAAGCAGAAGGTATGCGATTTGCTCATCGAACAGAAGCTTGTAAATGATGGATATAAAGTCATTCGCTTCTGGGAGCATGATATAAATAGAAACATGGGCAAAATCTTCCAGAGATTACAAATCCATTCGGTGATTATAAAATGAATAAAATAATTCTTTTTTTAGCATTATTTTTCATATTGATAGCGGTCGCTTCTTCTCCAGTTCATGCACAATATAGCAATGGATACAATATGGTATGGCTTCTTGGACATAACGCAATGAAATTTGGCGGTCCAATCAATTTCAGCGACCAGCCTCTTGGAGGCATAGGGAGCATCTGTCTTGGGGGAACTTGCATCAGCAATTGGGGGCAACTGAACTCCTCAATAAATGTCACCCCAACAACTTCCCTTCCAGCATCAAATATCACGCCAGGCGTATTCCAGAGCGGACTTTATAATTTTACGAGCAGTCTTGGCATCGGTGGTACTCTATTCTTGCCAGGATATTCTCTTTGCACTTTGAAAACAAATACCAATGGTCAGGTGACATGCGGAAGCGACCAGACAGGAATCACATCGATAAGCCAAGGCACAGGAATAATCGCTACGCCTAATCCGATAACAAGCACTGGCTCAATTTCATTGGACACGGGTTATACTGATTCAAGATATTTCCAGATTGCGAACGGCATAACGATTCCTGCAAATAACCTTACGAACTTGTCATATTTGGATTACAAAATTCTGGTGAATGCATCAAATATCACAGGATTTCCAGGCACTGTTATCCCAGCGAATAATGTTACCAATGGGACTTTTGCAGGGGGAAATTATACTTTTCCAGAGTGGCTTAACACAAATAATCTGAACGTGACAGGCACCAATGCCAATGCGACTTTCGAGGGTGATGTCCAAATCTATGGGAGATTATATGGAGGCTCCCCAGTGAAAATCGTAGGCGGAGTGAATGTAACGAACGGGAATTCCACCTTTGGAGAGATAACAGTCACATCATGCATTGGATGTGTTATAGTAAATGCCACAGCGAACTTCACATCAATAAACGTAACCAACGGGACATTTCAGAACGTCATCGTAACAGGCAACATCACATTGCAGAATAACAGCATTTTGGATGCTTACATAGTTTCGGTGAACTGGTCGAAGATTACGGATTTCCCTGGAATTTCCATCCCACAAGCCAACATAACCACAGGGATTGTGATTCCGTTCTCGAACACAACTGGCATCGCTTCATTCCAATGTCCGATAACAGGTGAAGTTTTGTCAAACATCACAATAACAGATGGAGTAATTTCTGGATTTTGCATTAATGTCACATCCAATGCAACCAGTCCGCAAAGAGATACCACAGGATTCTATCTTTATAATGACACAAATTTCTATTATTTTAACGAATCACAATTGAATGCCACGATTAATTCTCATATAGATAATCATGGATTCACGATACCATGGACAAACATCACAGGATATCCAGGCGTTACGGTCCCGTGGAGCAATGTGACTGGATTCCCTGGAGTTTCTATTCCACAGGAAAACATCACGACAGGGATAACAATTCCATTTTCCAATGTTTCGGAATTTCCAGGGATAACCATTCCAGCTAATAATTTGACCAACATTTCATATCTGGATTATAAGATTCTTGTTTCTTCCGCAAATATCACGGGAGGCATAGTCGTAAACTGGAGCAATGTAACAGGATTTCCAGGCATCACGATTCCAATAGATACGAACACGACAGGCGATTTGAACTGGAGCAGGATTATTGGATTTCCAGGCGTTTCTATACCACAAGGAAATATCACCACAGGAATTTCGATTCCATTTTCCAATGTTACTGAATTTCCAGGGATTTCCATTCCGCAATCGAACATAACGACAGGGATAACTATACCTGCAAATAATCTCACAAACATTTCATATCTAAATTCACAATTTGAAATAAACTGGAGCAATGTTACTGGATTCCCTGGAGTTTCTATTCCACAGGCGAACATCACAACAGGCATCACGATTCCGATAACAAATACCACAGGAGGAAATTCTGTCCAATGTTCTGGAACGGACAAAGTGGTCAATGTAACTTTATCTAATGGCGTGATTTCAACTATGTGTGCCGCAGATATCAATACGGAAAAAGGCACGACAGGATTTTATCTCTATAATGACACTTCGTTCTATTATTTCAATGAAACGCAATTGAACGAAACAATAAGATTCATAATAAACAATACGGGTATAACAGTTAATTGGAGCAATGTCACAGGATTTCCAGGGATTTCTATTCCACAGGAAAACATCACTGGTGGCATCACGATTCCCATAGACAATACAACGGGAAATTTAAGCTGGGTGAGAATTACTGGATTTCCAGGAGTTTCGATTCCACAGGCGAACATTACAACAGGGATTGTGATACCATTCACGAACACGACAGGGATAACTTCGTTCCAGTGTTCGGATTCCGAAGTGCTGAATAATGTTACCATAGATGGTGGAGTTATTTCTGGCACATGCCTGAATGTTACGCAGAAAAATACCACAGGATTTTATCTCTATAATGATTCTGGGACATACTATTTCAATGAAACACAGTTGAATGATACGATAAATTCGATAGTCAATAACCATGGGGTAACTATACCTGCAAATAATCTCACAAATATTTCATATTTGAATTATCAGATTTTGATTTCACAGGAAAATATTTCCACAGGAATAACAATTCCCATAGACAATACGACAGGTCTTTTGAACTGGTCCAGGATATTTGGATTTCCAGGCGTTACGGTTCCATGGTCAAATGTTACTGGATTTCCAGGCGTTACAGTTCCATGGTCGAATGTGACAGGATTTCCAGGCGTTACTATTCCTCTCACGAACACAACTGGGACAACTTCAAGCCAGTGCTCAAGCCCGAATGAGAGGGCAACCAATGTTACGATAGTGAATGGCGTTTTGACGATTGTTTGCGATAATGTCACAACAACAAATGGCATCACCCTTCCATGGGCAAATATAACATCACCGCCAATAGGCTCTTTTGCACTGGCTCCTGCATCACTGTCCACAACCATCGGGAAAAGTTTCACGGTGGATGTCACTGCTGATTCCGCTGGGCAAACTGTTTCTGGCATAGATGTCATTCTTACATACAACAATTCTCTTTTGAACGTCACCAATGTTACCATGCTCGGACCGCTTACTATAATTCCGATGAATACATGGAATTCCACAAATATCATATTTTCGCAATTGACATTTACGCCTTCCGTTCTTAATGGGTCAGTTGCGAGGATAACATTCGTTCCACTGGCTACTGGAAATGCCCAGGTGGATTTTGTCTATACATTCGGTCTTTCAACCGATTCGAACATGGCAGCTAATACGAGCATTGACATACTTGGTCGTGTATTGAACGGGGTTTATATGGCGAATCCGACTTATAATGAATCAGGGATATCGAGAAACTATACTGTCCAGGGAAGCTCATTGACAGGGATTTTGCCAGACTGGAAAATTATCTACATAAAAGGAACGATGGCTCCGACAACAAATTCCAGCATTCTGATGAATTTTAATGGCGATGCGAATAACAGTTATTTGTATCGCAGGATTCAGGGAGTTCTCTGGCTTTACCAGGCAGTGACAGTGAATCCGCAGAAAAATGTCACATTGGAGCAATATGCATCCGATAAGCCTCGGCAAATCATGATTACGATAAATCGTGAAACCAATACATCATTGATAGGGCAGTTCGAGATTGCAGGATACATAAATTCCACATGGGCTCCTTACAAGACAACGGGCTCATTCCATTATAACGGCTCGGCATATCCATCGACATTTTCGATGTCACCGAGCTTTACACCTTCCAGCTTTATAGTAGTGTCGAGTGAAACAACATGAGCAAATATAATGAATTTAAACGAGGAAATGCATATATGGGCATGTGGAAGCTCCTGGCAGTCATATTTTTGGCATTCATGATTCTTCCCGTGATGACATATGCCGATACAACAATTCAGCATGTTAAAATACCTCTTGTGACAGGAATCGTTACAGTTCCAGCAAATATAAATCTTACATCCCCTTTCAACCTTACAACGCCAGATGGCATGAATTCGACAGTATATGTTGATGTTGTCGGCAATGGATATTTTCAGCCGAATTCTATGATATTCCTTTGGATAGACAACAAGACATGCAATAATCCAAACTTTACAATACCAGTTGGTTCATACTTTACACAGCAGGAAGCACATTTTGATTGCAGAAATATCATAACAAGCCAAGGCACTTACAATTTTACAGCCATGTATTCGAAAGCACCAAGCACACTAAGCACTTGGATAGATGTTGGGTATATCAACAACCCAGTAGGCAATGTAAAGTATGTTGGTGGAACAGACTACTGGCAAGGTGAAAGAGCAACAGTATTTCTTCAACTGCAAAATGCGGATGGTAGTGCAGTAAATAATGCTTCCTGCAACTTTGATATGTATAATACATCAAATCCATTATTGTCACCAATTTACAACAAACAGCCAATGGTATTTCGTGGTGCAGAAGGAATTTATTACTATCAATTTCAAACGATTGGGCTTTCAACAGGCGTTTACCCACTCGATGCACAATGCACATACATCTATGACAATTTTTATTATTATACAGGAATTTCTCCAGTAATAAATGTAACAACTAATGCAGGAAACCCTCTTGGTGGAAGCCCATTCTCATTGAATAGTGGAAGTGATGCACAATATATGCAATGGAACGGGGTGCCCAACATAACTTTACGCTGGGATAATGTTTCAGCAAACATAACACAGCTTGATTTCATATTTACAATGGTAACATCTGGCTCAAGGACATTTAGTTTCTATGCAAAAAATAAAACATCAGGTGGATTCCAGTTCATAGGCTCGGTTGTTGCAAGTGGAAATGGGATTAATGAGCCAGATTTATTTACAAGCAATATACCTCTGGATTTCTTGAATTCAACAGGCTCGGTTTCTATTCAGGTAGTCCAGACGGCAGGGGGTGGCTCAACAAATGTATATTTTGATTGGGCAACTTTGAAGGCATACAGAAATTCAACTTATGTTGCAGAAGTAAAAGGTTCAAGCGAAGTGCATATTTATCCAATTAACATAAGTGACATGCCACAGCAGGTATGGAACTATACCAATAGGTCGCTGACGGAATTTAATTTTCCTATAACAGCAACAACAAACAACACAGCAATAGCACAGGCTGTCTGGAACTATACACCAAATCGAACATTGACGGACTACAACTTGACAGGAATTTCTGGAAATCAAAGTGTCATAATATCAAATCAGAACACCATCAACAACAACATCCTTCAGGTAAACACAACAACACAAAATACATATACATATCTGACAGGGACAATCTATCCGTTTTTGACCGCAATGAATAGTACACTTTCAAGCATCCAATCAACTCTAAATACAGTGGCAAACAACATAGTTACGATTCTTGGAATCACGCAAAGAACAGAAAATAATACGATACAGATTAACACCACAGTGAACGCCATAAATGCAAAGAACTATACGCCTACGATAGTCGTGAACACGACAGTGAACCTGACGAACACGACAAATACGTACAACAATACGCAGGTTTTCAACTACACACAGAACGTGACAGCAGTTTTCAATGTCACAGTCGATAACATAACAAACACATATAATTATACGCAGAACGTGACAGTTGCACCTGTTTTCAATGTTACCACACAAAACGTGACAGTGCAAAATGTGTCGGTTGTGGTGAACTCGACATCGACAAACACAACAAATAATTACAATAATACCCAGGTATTCAACTATACGCAGAATGTGACAGTAGCTCCAGTGTTCAATGTTACACAGACCAATACGACAAATATCTATAATTATACGCAGAATGTGACTGTTTCACCTGTATTCAATGTAACAACACAGAACGTGACGGTCCAGAATGTTACGGTTGTCGTGAACCAGACCGACAGCAACAATACGCAGATTTACAACAATACGAATACATATAATTATACACAGAACGTGACTGCGGTTTTCAATGTCACAGTGGAAAATACGACACAGATTTTCAACTATACGCAGAATGTTTCTGTAACGCCTGTTTTCAATGTGACAGTGGACAATGTGACAAATAATTACAACAATACGCAGGTGTTCAACTATACGCAGAATGTCACTGTTTCGCCTGTCTTTAATGTGACTACGCAGAACGTGACTGTCCAGAATGTCAGTGTGGTCGTGAACCAGACAGATACGAACACGACAAACAATTACAACAATACTCAGGTGTTCAATTACACACAGAACGTGACAGCGGTTTTCAATGTGACTGTCCAGAATGTGACCAATGAATATAACAATACGCAGATTTTCAATTATACAAATATTTACAACAACACGGAAAATGTCACTGTAAGTCCCGTGTTCAATGTCACGACACAGAACGTCACCGTTCAAAATGTATCGGTTGTGGTGAACACGACAAATCTCACTTTCGATTATTCGACACAGGCAGGATATGTCTGGAATTATACCCCGAACAGGACTTTGACGGATTACAACAATACGGAGATATTCACGACAGTGAACGATACGAACTCCAGGGTCATCGACTTGAACATCACCGCGTCCAAAACATATGACTTGCTTCTCATAGTGAACTCGACGGTGAATGCGATTAATCTGGCAATATCCAATCTCCAGGCATCGGTGAACGGGATAATTTCGCAGTTATTCACTATGAATGCGACAATCAACAGGATAGAGAATAATACAATCCAGATAAATTCCAGCATCCAGCAGATTTCATCACAGGTTTGGAATTATTCGAACAGGTCATTGACAGAATTTAATTTCCCGATAAATGTTACAATAAATAGCACAGATATCGCAAATGCAGTCTGGTCTGCATCCACTCGCACATTGACGGATTACAATATGACAGGAATAAACGGGCTACTCGTGGACATAAATGGGACAGTCTATGAAACAAAGAACATAGTGCAAAATGCCGCCAATCTAACCGCGGCAGAGGTATGGAATTATACTTCGAGGGAACTTACGAACGACAACAATACTCAGATTTACATGCTTTTGACAGATGTGAACGGAACTGTTGTCGAAAACAGAAACTTACTCCAAGGCATGAGCAATTTGACCGCTTTCCAGGTTTGGAATGCGACACAGAGAACTTTGACGGATTACAATAATACCAACCTTTCCGCATCTATCTGGGCATATACAAACAGGACTTTGACGGATTACAATACAACTCAGCTGTTCGACATGCTTACAGATGTGAACGCCACTGCATATAGAATAGAAAACAATACGATAGAAATAAATGGCACGACACAAAACACATATAGTCTGCTCCTCGCAATCAACGGCTCACTGGTGCCAAACACTGTTTACATATGGTAAAAATATACAGAATATAAAGAGGGAATGACATAGAATTAAGTGTGCAGGGACAACTATGGATATAATCATCTTTGGAATAATCGTTTTGCTTCTCTTTGTAATGTCTTTTTTAAACAATCGTTTCTCTCTTCTGGGACTTGTGGCTGGAATCGGGCTCATTATGATGGCATTGCTTGTCTATACTGGCGATTTGCAGATGCAGACAGGCACGATAGAGAATGTCCACACGGAACTGAACATGACCAACATAACTGCGGTATATTCGAACGTATCGGATGTGCTGGGAGGAGCGACCTGGATAAAGACAGTCGTATCGATAGTCTTTGGTGCGGCTGGACTGCTGATATTCCTCGGGGCGATATACAAAATCAACATAAAGTAGCGGTAGCGTGGTAAAAAATGGGACTTACAACATACATATTTGTTTTATTTGGAATTTCTATTGCCATGTACTTTGCAGGTTATCCTCCTTTGATTTTCCAGTTGTTTCAATGCCCAGCAGCGACTACACTTTCACAGTGCCAAGGCGTTCAGAATAACTTCTCTGGAGGCATCATAAACCAGATATTTGCCCTGATTACGAATCCCGCTTTTCTCATTTCGATAGGTCTTGCATCATTCGTGCCGTTTTTGACAGGCGGAAATTTCTCGGTACTGTACGTCATCCCAATTGCTATACTCTTTGCCATGGCTAATTTCCTTATTTTGCCAACATCGTTCCTTTTGCAGGTATCAATGCCCGTGGAATTGAAATTTATCCTGCTTGGCTTCATGAACCTATGGCTAATGCTCATAGCTGTCGAGTTCATAAGAGGTGGAGAGTAATGCAAAAGGTTTTTTTGTTTTCTTTTGTCTTTGTGATGATGCTCTTCTTTATGACAACCTCTGTGAATGCATTTTGGTTTAATCTTAGCCAACCATATTGCCGAAATATTACTGTCACTCCAAATTTTACAACAACAAATTATAACTCTTTGATAATCATGAATAATACTGCAAATATCAATATGAATGGTGGTGGCACACTGCAAGTTATAAATTTGCCTTGTGGCGTAACAGGTGAAGTTCCTGCTGGTAATTATTCAGTGAAATACAAAATATCCAAGAATGCAACCAACGACCTTGAATTCTGGATACTTCAGCCAAATGTAACTTCAGGCGTAACATATAATTTTTCCGTTTACTATGGAAATTCAACTACTGGATTTGGCGATAATTCAACGGTGCCTGTATGGGCTGAATTTGATGATAGTTCACAGCTTACAAATTTCTTTACTCAGTCATCAAGCGGAAGCTGTAGCATTGCTGTTAATGCCGCGAACAGTTTTCTTAACATAAGTGGTCAAACAACATTGGCTGATACATGCTGGATTTACAGGAATATAACGGCTGATGTTGGGAAGCTTTATACATTGGAAGTCAGTGAGGCATCCACAGGCGATGTAGCAGGTACAGATTGGGATACCTCAGGATTTTGGATTATGCCACAGAATGCAACCCCAACAGCAGGTGGAGGCGTTACTCCAAGATTTTTCTATACTGAACAACAGGCGGCTGGAAATAATTTTTATTCTCTTTTGCGTGATAATGTATCTGGGAGTGGTCAGGGAGAGTACTGGAATTCCACATCAAATATCTGGCAAAATCAGGCACAGTCATTTAAAATGAATATGACATATGGAACTTATAAAAATTGGTCAATCGCATTGAACACTACTCATGTTACATGGTCTTTGGTAGGAGTAGGCACAACAACAGGACAAACTGGAATAAATTTCAATCAATGGTTCGCCACTGGTGATAATCAATGGCTTACAATTGGGGACAAGGTAACTCCGTTTCGCAGTGCGTTTTTCAAAATAGATTATGTCCATCTTGCACATGGAACTGCAAATAGCAGTGCAATATTGGTAGGCTCAGAGCAAAATCAAAATATCATGTCAATAAGCGTGGCAATAAGCAGTCCGATAGCCAATCAACTGTATAATTCCAGCAATCTTTCATTGAATTATGTTGTTACGCCTTCGGGCGGTGCTGTGGTAAGCTCGTGCGGATATAGCCTGAATGGTGCCGCGAATGTCACATTATCGACTTGCCAGAACACGACATTCATCGCTTCCGAAGGCGGTAATAATATTTCGGTGACTGCACAGGACACCAACAATACAAATTATACATCAACAGTTTTGAATTTCATGGTGGATACGATTTCACCATCGGTTGCGATACAATTGCCACCAAATAATGCATCATACAATACTACTACTGTTCCATTGAATTATACTGCCTCGGATACAAACAGGGATTCATGCAAATATGAATTGAACGGTGTGAACTATACATTGACTGCATGTGCAAATACTACCATGACCGCACCTTCTGGACAAAATATAGTAAAAGTCTATGTGAATGATACGGTAAATTATACATCCGTGGCGAATTCTTCGTTCTTTGTGGATATTACTATACCAACAATTTCAATTTCGTCCCCAATTAACAAGACATATAATGTGACAAGCATCCCCCTGAACTATACAGCTTTCGACCCGATTTCCACAGTTATGTGCAATATAGAATTCAATGGCGTGAATACATCATCGCCAACATGCACAAATACCACATTGACTGCTATCCAGGGAAATAATTATGTTAAAATCTGGGTAAATGATACTGTAAATAACATCAATACTTCCAGAGTTTCATTTTTCGTGGACAGCATATCACCTAGTCTTTCTATACAATTGCCTACCAATACAACATATAATACAACTTCCATCCCATTGAATTATACTGCATCTGATACGAACATCAATACATGCACCAGGGAATTCAATGGTGTAAATGATACTCTATCAAATTGTGGAAATGTTACATTGACAGCTATACAGGGAAGCAATACCGTAAAAGTTTTCGTGAATGACACAGCAAATAATACTGTCATGGCATCCGTTTCATTCTTCGTGGACAGCATCTATCCGCAAATTAATTTGATATCTCCTGTAAATAATTTCATTTACAATTATACTCCAGTTGCAGTTACATATACATTCATTGAGGCTAATGTAAACACATGCATTTATGAACTGGACGGTGTGAATACGACACTGCCAAACTGCATAAATACGACAATTGGACCAGTGAATGGAACGCATATATTCAAGCTCTATATCACCGATGTTGCTGGTAACAGAAATTCAACCACAATAAATTTCACGATAGATACAACCATTCCAATCGTGGACATAACATCACCGACAGATGGCGGTTCTTATGCTGTCACGAACATAACACTTAATTACACTGCCACAGACCCTGTTCTTGGAGTAATTACTGGATGCAAATATGAACTTAATGGCGTGAACACAACATTGCCATCTTCATGCCCAAACACTACATTTATCGCAGTTCAAGGCACAAATACGATAAAAGTCTGGGCAAATGACAGTGCAAATAATTATGGATTCCATATGCATACATTCTCTGTGGACAGCATATCACCATCGGTTGCGATACAGGCTCCATCGAACACAACATATATTTCTCTCCATTCGGTGGACTTGAATTTCACCGCTTCGGATTTGCATCTTTCAACTTGCCAGTACAGCTTTGATGGAGGCGGAACTGTATCGCTACCAGGATGTGCGAACACGACATTGAGCATACCTTCTCTTGGACCACATAATGTGAATGTTTCGGCTACCGATACATACGGGAACATAGGCTCTGCAAAAGTATTCTTTACAGTTACGAATACCGCACCGACTGTGGCAATACAATCTCCATTGAATACAACTTATTATACCAATCTGACTTTCAATTTGAGATATACAGCATCGGGAACAGGAGATTTGGACACATGCTATTATAATGTAAGCGGTGGCACTGTGAATAATACAGTTCTTTCACTTTGCGGAAATACTACATTTTCTGTGCCTGGTTCAGGACAGTATAATTTGACGCTTTTCGTGAACGATACATGGAATAATGCAACAATAACATCCGTTTCATTCACGGATTTCCAGGGAGTAAATCTTTCAGTTCTTTTGCCGAATGGAAGCGCTAATGCTGTCTGGAATGTGATAGCCACAAATGGCACGAACACCACAACATTTACAGGTCTGAATAATCCTGCATTGATTATATCGACATCACTGCCACAAGGCATAGTGAATTTCACTGCAACCGACAATAATTTTGATAATGAATCATGGTATAATATCACGATAAACAATACCATGGGAGTTGTTCAGCATAGCTTTACGCTTTATCCAATAACCAATGTGACATTCTATGATACGCAGAATAGTGTGGCTATACAGAACTGGCTATTGACGATATCAATAAGCAATGGAACTGTTCTTTTCAATTCCACTGTCGCATCT
>Ga0315295_10002003_pt1 | contig 17334 bp, 13 predicted proteins | sample YL17G14_0_MG_FD_204453 | JGI IMG/M metagenome (GOLD analysis project Ga0315295, IMG submission 204453) | Sediment microbial communities from Yellowstone Lake, YNP, Wyoming, USA - YL17G14_0 | ecosystem: Environmental > Aquatic > Freshwater > Lake > Sediment | place: USA: Wyoming | collected... | reverse complement strand
GCATCGCACAGGTTGGTGCGGTTTAGCGCCAGGATACGGCGGCGCATGTCGGCGTTCACCCCCATCGCTAACAGTATGTCCGTGCTCTTCGGTCCCTGCAGCGCAATATCCACCCGCATATCCGCGCCTTCCCTGGGATCGCGCAGGTTGCGGAGGACGGCGTTGTAACCGTAGGCACGCGCCCCCGGCCGGGTGTTATCCACCTTGAATTTTCCGGAAAGCACTCCTTCCAGCCAGGCGCGGTCCTTGTCGTCGTTGGAGGCGTTGACCACCATCAGGAACCGGTCCCAGGCGCGCCGGTAGATAAGCGTGTCATCGATCACCTCAGCGTCCGGGGTTAGGAACTGGGAATAGAGGCTTTCGCCCGGCAACAGCGATCCGCAGTTGTTGGCAACCACTGAATCGAGGAAGGAGGCTGCCTCGTCGCCTTCCACCTGGTAGACGCCCATATGCGACACATCGAACAGACCGGCAGCATGGCGTGTGGCAAGGTGCTCTTCCATCACCGATGAGTACCAGACGGGCATCTCCCAGCCCGCGAAGGGAATGATCTTGGCCCCCATTTCTTTATGCACCTCGTAGAGGGGTGTGCGGCGAAGATCTTCCGCAGGAGGCTTCCATTGGAATACACCCCGGGATTTGGCAGCGCCCGGACCGGTGACCCCAATGAAATAGGGCTTGGCGTCGCCGACAACCTGCCCCTTTGATTTGCCAGGCTTTTCCTCAGATTCGAGCACCACGATGGGACCCGGCATGCGGCGCGACGTGCCATCCGGTTTGCCGTCCAGGTTCATGGAAGTGTAACTATCGGATTGATCCCTCAGCCAGGTGGCTGCCAGGCTGCCGCCTGCTTCCGGGAATGAAAGGCGGTAATGGTCCCAGTCCACGCAGGTCAGGGTACCGGTCACCTCGCCCATGGGGGTGATGATATTGGTGGACTGGGATTGACCGGGTTTGATCTCTGAAAGGTCACTGGAAACTGCATAGTTCAGGAACTGGCGCACATCCTTGCCGGTCAATTCGTATACACCGGTTGAATGTTCGTCATCGAGATAATGAAAATGGGGGTACCCATGAGACGCAGGTTCGAAGTCCATCCCGGCGGAGAGGGCCAGGTCGCGCACCCGCTTGCGGGCATCATTCAGCAGTTTGAAATCCACCTTGGCGCGGCGCAGGTCCTTGCCGCGCGGAGCCGGGACGCGGTGCGGAGTGGCAGCCAGCAGGATGTCTGCGATGATATCAGCCAGTTGGACGGATCTTGCCTCGTCGAAGCCGCGCTGGGTGATCCAGGGAGTACCCAGGCGGATGCCGGATGGGTCGAGAGCATTTGCGTCACCGGGAATGGTGTTGCGGTTGACTACGATGCCAGCCACATCCAGGATGCGAGCCGCGTAGTCTCCTGAGAGGCTGGTACCGTCTGGTCCCTTGATCGTGGACACGTCCACATTGAGCATGTGCGAGTTCGTACCGCCATACGGGATGCGGAGGCCGCGCTCCTTCAGGCGCTCGGAGATTGTCAGGGCATTCTTCAGGGTCTGCTTTTGGAGTTTCTCGAACTCCCTGGTGGAGGCGAGTTTGAAGGTCAGGGCAAGGGCGGCGAAAATGTGCACGTGGGGACCGCCCTGTTCGCCGGGGAAAACCGCCCGGTCGATCTTCTTTGCCAGTTCCGGGTCGGTGGTCAGAATGATGGCGCCGCGTGGACCATTGAGGGTCTTATGGGTCGTGGAGGTGATCACATGCGCATACCCGACCGGCGAGGGGACAACACCTGCTGCCACCAATCCGCCGATATGGGAAATGTCAGCAAGAAGAAATGCCCCGGCTGCGTCCGCAATTTGGCGGAATTTCTTCCAATCCGGGATCCACGGATAGGATGAGTAGCCGCAAATGATCATTTTCGGCTTGTTTTCCTTGGCGATGGTCATCAGGTCATCGTAATTGATCTGCTCGTTATCCGGATCAACGCTGTAGGGGATGATCTTATAGGTCTGCCCGGAGCGGTTGGCAGTGGAACCGTGGGTGAGGTGCCCGCCGTGGAACAGGTTCATCCCCATGACCGGGTCACCGGGCTGGACGAGGGCATGGTAAACGGCGTTGTTGGCAGGCGCGCCCGAGAGCGCCTGCACATTTACATAGATCTGCTCGGGTCTTACATTATTGGCGGCAAACACCTCCGCGCAACGGCGCCTGGCAAGGGATTCAATCAGGTCGGCATACTCGGTGCCCTTGTAAAAGCGCGGATCGGAGTAGCGCCGAAAATCTGCCAGCCTAACCGGGTAATCCAGGATCTCCTTCTGGCTCAGTTTTTGGTCGGTTTTTTTGGGATAACCTTCGGCATAGATATTCTGGAAGGCAGAAGCCATGGCTTCGCGGACTGCCAGCGGTGCCTGGCTTTCGGAGGGGATCAGGATGATCTTGCGCACCTGCCGCTCGGCCTCGATCCGGGTCAATTCATAAACATCGGGGTCCAGGTCAGCCAGGGAACCGCGGAAGAGGTAGTCAGCCATAGGGGGTATCTCCTAGAGAAACATGAATAATCTACTATATATTGCTTATTGAGTATATTCCCCGGATACAGGCTGGTCAAGTGCGGAAAAGCACGAATCGAACTGTTCAGAGTGCACCAGGCAGGTTCCCGTAATAATGGTGGTTATTAATTAAAAAAGTAGGACGGTGTGGGTTATGAAAAACCGCCTTGCGGCGGTCCTGTGGGCGCAATAGGACTCGAACCTACGACCTCCTCTGTGTAAGAGAGATGCTCTAACCAACTGAGCTATGCGCCCGACGGGGCTATTATACCGAGATATTGGCAACTGTGATACACTTTTGCCGAATTCACCCCCTGGAGATACTCATGCGTATTGTCCGTTATCAAACCAAGAACGATCCTGCCAGGTATGGCTGGCTGCTCGAAAATAAGATCGGCTCGATCGAAGGAGATATTTTCGGCGAATACCGCCGTCTGGAAGCAGACACCCCGCTGAGGGAGGTGAAGCTGCTCGCTCCCGCCCAACCCTCCAAGATCCTGTGTATCGGGCGCAATTATGCGGAACATGCCCGCGAACAGGAAGCTGAAGTTCCCCGGGTGCCGCTGTTATTCCTGAAACCCCCTTCTGCCATCCTTAATCCGGGTGAACCCATCGTACTGCCGCGACAATCCCAACAGGTGGAACACGAAGCGGAACTGGTGGTTGTCGTTGGCAAGCGTGGGCGGAATATCACCACCGATGAATCGCACGATTTTATCTTTGGATATACCGTCGGGAATGATGTCACAGCCCGCGACCTGCAAAAGACGGACGGACAGTGGTCACGCGCCAAGGGCTTCGATACCTTTTGCCCGTTCGGACCCTGGATCGACACCGAGTTCGATCCCTCCGATGCGATCATCACCTGCAAGGTCAGCGGACAGCCGCGCCAGATGGCCTCGAGCCGCGACATGATCTTCAATGTGAATGAGTTGATCGCTTACCTCTCATCCATCATGACACTTGAACCGGGAGACATCATTTTCTCAGGCACCCCGGCTGGAATAGGAGCCTTGCTGCCTGGCGATACCGTAGAGGTTGAGATCGAAGGTCTCGGCAAATTGACCAACCCTGTCGTGGCGCAAGCTTGATCTCAATACACTGCATTTCCCTGGATTACTTTTCCGAACAGGTTTTACCAATATGTCTCGTCTCTCCTGGGATGGGCGGAGATTGCTTTACCCTGAAGCAGATCGAAATGACTTTTTCCTGCCTTGCAAACCGGCCTTTTCTGCTGTATCCTTTAATATAATCCTCCAGCATTTTTCCACCCGATCGAAACGGAGTAGACATGAAAAAACCAATCCTGTTCTTCCTTTTTGCCCTGTTATTGTTCGCATGCACAATTCCATCCATTCCAACGCAACCCGTCATTACGGAACCCCCCGTAGTGACCGAACCGCCGGTGGTGACTGAACCACCCATTGTCACTGTGCCGCTGGTTGTCACCAATGTGATCTGTAACGAACTTGCGATCTATCTCGACCCGGCGCTGGCTTCTGGTTATGACTGTCAGACTGTCCCGGAAAGTCCATATGAGATGGATACGTATCCTGAGCATACTGAACTGACGTTGCAAGGATATTTGCTCGCGGAAAAATTCTTCGAGCCTCATATATCAATCTACTCTGTCCAGCGTTTCGATGAACTCAAGCCTGGTTTCGTTCCCGGGTTTGTTTCGTCTTTACAGGCAATGATCAGCGGCGGACCTGCCCCGGTCTTCACCTCTTTCGATACTCCACATCTTCCCTTTCTACCGGTTTTCAACGCCGCACAGGTATTCTTTGCCCAGTATCAGTCTCTGCCCTTCGTGAGTGGGGGAGGCATTCGCTTCCTGACCGAGTTTGCCCAGTATTCCGCGCCGGTCAACAACAACGACCTGTTCTACACCTACCAGGGGCTGACCAGCGATGGACTGTACTGGGTTTCAGCGATCCTGCCGATCAACAACCCGATACTGCCTGCCAATGCCGATAATCCACCCGGAGGTGTGACCTGGGAAGATTTCAGCAATAACTACGAGCCGTATATCACGGATATGGTCACACAATTGAATACACTCCCGCCGGAGAGTTTTCTACCAACTCTGACAGCCCTTGATACGCTGGTTGCCAGCATAACCGTTCAACCTTAAGAAATCATAAAAGGAAAAACCGGACCCTGCGGGTTGCAGAGTCCGGTTTTGATTCTTATTGCATTCGAATGGATTAGCCCCGGAAATCCAGGTCACCTGTCATTCCATCCGTCCAGGAAAGCATCAGGTAGCAGGTTGTTTTACCGATGAGGACGGATTTCAGGTCACCTCTGTGACAATGGTCCGTTTTGCACCGGCCTTGTTGAGCGCCCTGGCAATTTCGGAGGCGTTTTCTTTCTCCACCAGGGCGATCATATTTCCACCTCGCCCGCCACCGGAGAGTTTGGCTCCCTGTGCGCCGGCGGTTCGGGCGGCAGTCACCAGGTGGTCCAATTCCACACTGGAGACCTTCATCGACTGCAGCAGCGCATGATTGGCATCCATCAACCTGCCCAATTCAGCAATGTCACCACGTTCGATGGCCTGGCGCGCATTCCAGACAATTTCACCCACCCTGGTAAATACCTTTTCCCAGTGAGGTTTATTTTCCTGCCAGAGCATACGCACCGCCTCTACGGATTCTTTCGTGGGGGCGGGGATACCGGTGCTGGCGATCATGATCGTGAACGGTTCCCCCACGTGGAAGGTCTTGATCGGCTTCTTCTTGACGAAATAGACAGGCCGGCTAAATGTGATTACGGTATTATCGATCCCAGAAGGGGTTCCGTGGTAGATTTTTTCTGCTTCAAATGCCAGCTTGTTCACCTGTTCATTTGTGAAAGGGTGGCCGAGGAATTCTGAGAGGGCGCGAATGACAGCCACCGAGACGGCAGCGCCCGACCCAAGCCCTGAAGCAACCGGGATGGTGGATTGGATGTACAAGGTACAGGCAGGGGTGTGGGTGACCTTCAGGGCGGAATAAACGCCGTGGACTACAACCGATAGGGGATGCTCAGGGGCGAGGGAGGCAAGCTCCGAGGTGAGATTGATATTTGGGGCTTCGATGATCATCCCGCGGCGCGAATTCTTGCTGACGGTGGCTGTCACCTGCACCTGGGTTACAGGCACTGCCAGGGCAGGATACCCGTAGACGACGGCATGTTCCCCAAACAGGATGATCTTTCCGGGAGCTGAAGAGGAGGTCATAAGGAGGCAGACAACTGCCCTATTTCAGATAAAAGACAGCCAAAACAGCCAATCCCCATAAAACAATGGAAATCTGGAAAGGCCGGTCGGAAAGCAGGATCTCTTCCGGTTCTCCTCCTATCCGCTTCACCTGGATGAGGAAGAGATAGCGGAAAATGGCATAGATCACGAAAGGAATGGTCAGCATCAAAGAGTGGTTGCCGGGGGTTTCCGGTCTGAAAAAAGTATAGAGGGAATAGGCCACGATGGTCGTGCCGGAGACGATCGTAATAAACTGGTCGAGTAATGGTATGGTGTAACCGTCGAGAACTTTACGGTAGGTCCCGGCATCGGGATTTCCATTACCGTCTTCGACCAGCATGGCAAGTTCGGCCCGGCGTTTCCCAAAGCCGAGGTAGAGGGCGAGCAGGGTCATCAGCACGTACAGCCAGGGGGAGAATCGTTCGACCGTGATAAGCGTGGTGCCGGCATGCACGCGCAGGACGAAACCGGCAGCCAGGATGAGCACGTCCAGGATGGCGACATGCTTCAGCCATTTCGAATACGCCAGCATCATGGCAAAGTAGACCAGGATGGTAAGGGCGAATTGCCAGGATAGCAGAAAACCGGGCAGGACGGCAAGCAAGCATAAGAATGAACCTGCTGCGATGGCGGTTGGTACCGGCAGCTTCCCGGAGGCTATCGGCCGGTTCTTCTTCACCGGATGCTGGCGGTCGGCATCAACATCCATCAGATCATTGATTATATAAACTGCACTGGAAATGAGGCAGAATAATCCGAATCCTGCCAACGTTCGCAGAAAGTCGGGCAATTGAAGCAATTTACCGTCAAAGACCAGCGCGGCGAAGAGAAATGCATTCTTCGTCCACTGGCGGGGGCGCATGGTCTTGAGCAGCAGGCGCAGCATGGTTCAATTTTACTTGATTATCCCCTGCCTGGACGCGGTGAAATCAGGAAATCGTTGTTGGTTGGGTAAAATAATCCTCCAATTGGGAGAGGGTAACCTCCTGGTGGAGGGATATAATCACACCATGCAAAAAGTGCGTTTGGACCTCCTGCTAGTCGAGCGCGGCATGGCTGAAAGCCGGAGCAAAGCCCAGGCGCTTGTGATGGCCGGGCAGGTGCGCGTGGAGGGACAGGTGGAATTGAAAGCCTCGACAGCGGTCCCGGCGGAGGCGCGGCTCGACCTGGATAGCGGTCCGCGTTTCGTCTCGCGCGGCGGGGAAAAATTGGAAGCCGCGCTGACCGCATTCCCGCTGGAGGTGGGCGGAAAGGTATGCGCGGACGTGGGCTCGTCGACGGGTGGATTCGTCGACTGCCTGCTGCAGCACGGGGCGGCGAAGATCATTGCCATTGACGTGGGCAAGGGCCTGCTGCACTGGAAACTGCGCACAGACCCGCGCCTGGTTGTCATGGAAGGGACCAATGCAAGGTTTGTGGAAAGATTGCCGGAAGCGGTCAGCCTGGTTACGATGGATGCTTCATTCATTTCGCTGAAGGTCTTGCTGCCCGTGGTGAATGGTTGGTTTGCGCCGGTTTCGTCGGTTAAAACCCCCGATCAAAAGGGAGAGGACCCTGCAGGCGATGTGGTTGCCCTGGTGAAACCCCAGTTCGAAGCCGGGAGGGAGGAGACAGCCCGCTCCAGGGGTGTCATACGAGACCCGCTTATTCATGAAGCGGTACTGCTGGATGTTCTTACCTTCAGTCAGGGATTAGGATATTCCCTGCGAGGGTTGATCCGCAGCCCGCTCCTGGGTCCAAAGGGAAACGTTGAATTCCTTGCCTGGCTGCGCTGGGGGGAGGCCAGTCAGAGCGACATTCCCCAGGAGGTGCGGAGGGTATTGGGTGCATGAACAGAAAAGAGGATTACCCTGCCCCCAGGGTTTCCCGGAAAACCAGAATGTTTAGGAGAATCGTCATGGCAAAAATAGATACACTCGTAAAAGAATTCCTGAGCCAAAAAAAGATAGCCGTGGTGGGAGTTTCAGACCGGCGTGATACCGGCTGCAACCTGGCTTACAGGAAGTTCAAGGCGCAAGGGTACCAGGTCTACGCGGTCAATCCGCGCATCAGCACCTATGATGGGGAACCTTGTTACCCGGATCTGAAATCCATCCCGGAGAAACCGGAAGCCGTTTTCATTCTTGCCAACCCCGGGGTGACGGACCAGATCGTCAGGGAGTGCGCTGACCTGGGTATCAGGCATGTCTGGATGCACTGCATGATGGGCACCCGGCCCGGGCTGGCAGCGAGCATGTCGTCGGTCTCGCTGGAAGCGGTGCAAATGTGTCGTGAAAACGGGATCGCGGTCATCCCCGGTTCGTGTCCGAACCAGTTCTTAAAACCGGATTTCGGTCATTTACTGATGCGCGGCATGTGGCGCACGCTTGGTTTTTTTGGCGTGGATTAGACCAATTCACGGTTCTTTATCCTGGCCGGGGATTTTCAGCCCCGGTTTTGTAGTTAATAAAATCGGTTATACTTTCCTCGCTTGCTGAGTGATTTTCACAGCAGATTGAACCGTCGGGCGAATCCACCCCAATCAATGGTCCATTCCTGGCACCCACCTTATTTGAAACCGCATGTCTGAAAAAATCCGCAACTTCTGCATCATCGCCCATATTGACCACGGCAAATCCACGCTGGCAGACCGGCTGCTGCATCTCACCGGCACCGTGCCCGACCGCGATACCACCGAGCAGATCCTGGATTCGATGGACCTGGAGCGCGAGAAAGGGGTCACCATCAAGGCATCTGCCGTGAGGATGAAATATTCTGCCAGCGACGGGCAGACCTATGAACTCAATTTGATCGACACTCCCGGTCATGTGGACTTCGGATACGAGGTCAGCCGGGCGCTGAATGCCTGCGAAGGCGCGGTGCTGGTAGTGGACGCCTCCCAGGGAATAGAAGCCCAGACGCTTGCCAACCTGTATTCTGCCATCGAGGCAGATCTGGTGATCATCCCGGTGATCAACAAGATCGACCTGCCTTCTGCCCGGCCGGACGAGGTGGCGGAGGATGTAGGCAGCCTGCTTGGGGTGGCGCCCGAAACGGTGCTGCGCGTCTCTGCCAAGGACGGAAAGAATATAGAAGCGGTGCTCGAAGCCATCGTAAGCAAAGTCCCGCCGCCCAAAGTGGACGAGGGGGCAGCCTTGCGCGCCCTGGTGTTCGACTCGCATTATGACTCCTACAAGGGTGTCATTACTTATGTGCGAGTGGTGGAGGGGCTGTTAACCGCCGATGAAAGTGTTCATCTCATGTCGACCGGCGTGGATGTGAAACCGATCGAAGTGGGGATTTTTGCTCCCACGCTGAAACCAGTTCCGACTCTCGCTTCGGGCGAGGTGGGCTATGTTGCCACCGGGTTGAAGACTGTCCATGATGCCCGTGTCGGTGATACGATCACCAGCACCGCCCGTCCCGCCCTGCAACCGCTGCCAGGCTACCGGACACCCAAGCCGATGGTCTTCGCTGGCATTTACCCTGCGGAAGCCGATGATTACCAGTCCCTGCGCGAGGCGCTGGACAAATTGCAGCTCAACGATGCCTCTCTCACCTTCCAGCCGGAGACCTCGCAGGCGTTGGGTTTTGGATTCCGGGCTGGTTTCCTGGGCTTATTTCACATGGAGATCATCCAGGAACGACTGGAGCGCGAATATGACCTGGACATGGTCTTCACCGCGCCGACGGTGGCGTATGAAGTGCTGATGCACGAAGGCTCGACAAAGATCGTTGCTTCTCCGGCTGATCTCCCCGACGAGGGGTTGATCGCCGAGATCCGCGAACCCTGGATGAACATTGAGATCATCACTCCCACGGATTTCTACGGGGCGATCATGGACCTGGTGACCAAGCGGCGAGGAATTTATAAGAGCCAGGAATATCCAGCCCCGCACAGGGTGCAGCTTAATTTTGAAATCCCGCTCTCTGAGATCATCATTGATTTCTTTGACGAACTCAAGAGCCGGACGCGCGGCTATGCCTCGCTGGATTACCAGTTTGCCGAATACCGCATGGATAAGCTGCAAAAACTCGAGATCCTGGTCAACGGCGAGCCGGTGGATGCATTGGCAGCGATCGTTCACGAGAGGGATGCGTATCATAAGGGTCAGCGCTTCATTACCAAGCTTAAGGAACTCATCCCGCGCCAGTTGTTCGATGTTGCCATCCAGGCCTCCTCGGGCGGCCGCATCATCAGCCGGGCAAATGTCAAAGCCACGCGTAAAGATGTCCTCGCCAAATGCTACGGCGGTGATATCACCCGCAAGAAGAAACTGCTCGAAAAGCAGAAAAAAGGCAAGAAACGCTTGAAAATGATCGGCAACGTGGAAATTCCACAAGAAGCGTTCATGGCCGTGCTGCGACTGGGAGATGATTGAGTTTTTTTCAAAGGACTCAAGGCGCGGCCAGGTATGGATTGATAGAACACTTATAAGATTGCGAATGCGCATGATGATGGCTTCGTCATGACCAATTCTCTCTGGAAATCAACCCGCAGGTGGCTGCCGGGGCTGCTGATCAGCCTGGCTGCGATCGCGGTGATGCTTTATTTTGTTGACTTGGAGCGCTTCGTGGATGCGATTCGCTCAGCAAATTTCATGCTACTGCTGGTTGTGCTTGCGCTCGCATTCGTCTGGCTCGGTGTGCGCGGGATTGTCTGGCGCACGATCCTCAAGGGGCAAGCCAAATTCCGGGATGTCTTCCTCAGCCTGTGCGAAGGATACCTATTAAATAATTTTCTCCCGTTTCGGATGGGCGAAATTGGAAAAGTATTCCTGCTCAGCCGCAAGTCCGGACTGGGATTCATGGAAATCCTCCCGACCGTCATCATCGAGCGGATTCTCGACCTGGTCTACGCGGCAACGATTCTTCTAATCGCTGTGCCCTTCGTGGTGGGTGCTTCCGGAACGGGCAGAATTGCTCTCATCATCGGCATCGTGATGGTGATTGGGCTGGTAGCGCTTTTCCTCCTGGCCCGAAATCGAGAACGAGGGTTGGACCTATTTCGCCGCCTGAGCACCCGCTGGCCCGGGCTGCGGACTCAGGGAGTTAAATTCCTAGACTCCTTGTTTTCAGGCCTTTCGATCCTCACGGATGGCTGGTTGTTTGCACGCGTTCTGTTATGGATGACACTTAACTGGGCGATTGCCATTTTTCAATACTACATTTTGATCCTCGCATTCTTTCCCCACGCCACGCCGCTCTGGGCTCTTTTTGGGCAGGGGGCGGTGGCTCTGGGAAATGCGATACCTTCCCTGCCCGGGGCGTTGGGCACCTTTGAGGGGGCATTCGTGGGTGCCATTACACTCTTGAGCGGCGATCAGTCCACTGCACTGGCTGCCGCGCTGACCTCGCACCTGGTGAATTATCTTTCCACTGGTTTCATTGGCCTGTATGCCCTGTCAAACGAAGGGGAGACGCTGATGGGCATTTACCGGCAATTGCGAAGGAAAGAGGTAGTGTAGCGACGGATGGCGTACCCATCCGATGGAGGCATCATGGCACGCAATTATTTCATCACCGGTGGCGCAGGATTCATAGGTGCCAATTATGTCAACCGCCTGTTGGAGCGCGGGGAAAAAGTCACCATCTACGATAATCTCAGCCGGGCAGGGTCCAGGCGTAATCTGACCTGGCTGCAGGATAAATTCGGGCAGGATGGTTTTCAGCTGGTCATCGGTGATGTGCGCGATGCATCCCTTGTAAGGAACTCCTGCCAATCCGCCGATATCATCCTCCACCTGGCTGCGCAGGTGGCGGTGACCACCTCCGTGGTGGATCCCCGCGAGGATTTCGAGGTAAATGCCGGCGGCACATTCAACCTACTGGAAGCGGCACGGCTGAACGGCTGCAGCCCGGTCTTCCTGTATGCTTCGACGAACAAGGTCTACGGCGGGATGGAAAATGTCAGGGTGGTGGAAGACGCCACCCGCTGGCGTTATGCCGACCTGCCGCAGGGCTGTCCGGAGACACAGCCGCTCGATTTCCACTCGCCCTATGGTTGTTCCAAGGGCGCTGGCGACCAATACGTGCGGGATTATGCCCGGATCTACAACCTTCCCACTGTGGTTCTGCGGCAGTCCTGCATCTATGGGCCTCGCCAGTTCGGTGTGGAAGACCAGGGCTGGCTGGCATGGATGATCATCGCGGCTGTCACCGGGCGGCAGCTGACAATCTATGGTGACGGTAAACAGATCCGGGACGTGCTCCACGTGGACGACCTGCTGGATGCCTATGACAATGTCATCGCCCGGATCGGGGAGGTGAAAGGCAGTATCTACAACCTGGGCGGAGGGCCGGAAAATACACTTTCCGTCTGGACGGAATTCGGTCCGCTGCTTGAAGGACTGCTTGGAAAATCCATACCGGTGGCGCGACGAGACTGGCGTCCCGGCGATCAGAAGGTGTTTGTAGCCGATATCCGGAAGGCAGCGGCTGAGCTGAGGTGGAAGCCAAAGGTAGGCGTAAGGGAGGGAGTGGGGAAGCTGTTCCAGTGGGTCATGGAGAATAAAGAGTGCTTCTGAATCCAAAAATTTGAAACCGGTTGAAAAGAAGGGAAATTAATCCATTGGGTTATAATCTGTCAGACTTAAACCATGGCACACGATCAAACCTCTAACCCTTCCCGTTCCACCATCCACCGGCTGGTGTTGTCACTGGGCATCACGCTGGCTTTTGTGGTCGTCGAAATCATCGCCGGAGTGGTCGCAAACTCGCTCGCCCTGCTGACAGATGCGGCGCACAACCTCACCGATGTGCTTGCCCTGGCACTCACCTGGTGGGCGCTGTGGATCACCACCAAGCCAGCCAATTCCGGCAAGACCTATGGCTACCACCGGGCAGGGATCCTGGTGGCACTGGTCAACTCAACCACGCTCGTGGTGATCGCCCTGGGAATTTTCTACGAAGGCTGGAAGCGGTTTGTTTCCCCACCCCAGGTGGAAGCCAACATCCTCATTGGCGTTGGTGTGGCAGCCGTGGCGGTCAACCTGGTGACAGCCCTGCTCGTGCGCCGAGGGAGTGACCAGGACCTGAACCTGCGCAGCGCTTTCCTGCACCTGATGGGCGACGTGCTGTCGACGGTCGGCGCGGTGGTTGCGGGTGTCATCATCCATTTTACCGGCTGGAACTGGCTCGACGCGCTGGTCAGCGTGTTGATCGGCTTCCTGATCCTGTGGAACGCCTGGGGGATCCTGCGCGAGTCGGTGCAGATATTAATGGAATCCACACCTGCTGACATCGATATGGATGCCCTCCAGGTGGACATGCTGGCGGTGGAAGGAGTAAAGGGAGTCCACGACCTGCACGTCTGGAGTATCACCCGCTCGCTGCGCACGCTATCAGCCCATCTGATCAGCGAGGACGTGCCGGTCAGCCAGGGGGCGAAGATCAGGGCAGCGGTGGGGGAGATGCTCACCCATCGTTATGGGATCATCCATGCCACCCTGCAATTGGAATGTCTTGACTGCGCACCCCTCGGTCTGTATTGCGATATCACCGCCAACAACCATAATCATTAACCATGCGGATCCTTTCCGTTCTCACCTACTACCGTCCCCACACCTCCGGTCTGACCATTTATGCGGAAAGGCTGGCGCGTGCCTTTGCCAGGCGCGGTCACCAGGTGACTGTGATGACCACCCGGTACGATAAAACGCTGGCGCGGGAAGAAATGATGGACGGGGTGAGGGTGGTCCGTGTGCCGGTGATGATGCGCATCAGCAAGGGAGTGATTTCCCCGGCCTTCGTCCTGGAAGCTGTAAAACAAATCAGGCGTAACGATGTTGTCCAGTTGCACCTTCCGCAATTCGAGGCTCCGGGTGTGGCTTTGCTTGCCCGTCTGCTCGGCAGGCCTGTGGTGCTGACGTACCATTGCGACCTGCACCTGCCTCCCGGGATCTTTAATCGCCTGGTAAACCTGGTGGTAAAGGTCCAGAATAACCTGGCAGCCTTGCTTGCCAATCACCTGGTGACCTATACACAGGATTACGCTGACCATTCGTCGTATTTATCCCGTTACCGGCGTAAATTGACCCCATTTCTTCCGCCTGTGGAACTTCCACCTGCTGAAAAAAACCAGGTGGAAACCTTTGCAAATAATAATCAAACCAACCTGAAACGTCCTGTGATCGGAATGGTAACCCGTTTCGCGGCAGAGAAAGGGGTGGAGGTTTTACTCGAGGCTTTGCCTGAGGTGTTGAAGGCATATCCTGCCGCGCATGTGCTTTTCGCAGGGCAATACCAGAATGTGATCGGGGAAAAGGAGTATGCGAACCGGCTTGTTCAGCGCATCCAGGGATTTGAAGAGATGGGTGCATGGAAATTCCTGGGCAACCTCAGCCAACAGCAATTGGCAGCCTTCTATCCCAACATGGACCTCCTGGTTGTGCCCTCCTTGAATTCAACGGAAGCCTTTGGACTGGTGCAGGTGGAGGCGATGATGAATGGCATCCCCTGTGTGGCCTCGGATCTACCGGGGGTGCGGCGCCCGGTCCAGATGCATGCCATGGGAAAAGTGGTGCCTGTCGGCAACCCGACCGCCCTGGCAGAGGCGATCCTGGAATTGACCGCAGAGAAAGGGAAATACAAGTGCGATCGAACCGCCCTGGCACGGCTCTACGCACCCGAGGCAGTGGCGGTTGAATACGAGCGATTGTTTACGAAATTGTTGAAAAAGAAATGAAATGCAGCGGTGACCGGTCACAAGGCGGGAAGAACGGTTTTCGTGCAGAGGAGTCATGAAAGATTTCCTGTACCTCCACCTGCGTGACCTGCCTTACTTCAGGGCTTTGATCCGCGCGGTGGAAGCGGAGTATTACCATACCTTCGATCTGCCTGCCCCGCTCCTTGACGTTGGCTGCGGGGATGGACATTTCGCCTCCCTTGTGTTCGACCGGAAGATCGATGTGGGCCTCGATCCTTGGACCAGTCCCATCCGGGAAGCCGGTCGGCGCGGTTGTTATGCCCTGCTCACCCAGGCAGACGGTTCGCAGGCGCCTTTCAGGGACGGCACTTTCGCCAGTGCTTTCAGCAACTCGGTCCTTGAACACATCCCGCATATCGATGCCGTACTGGCAGAAACTGCCAGGGTGCTCAGATCCGGCGCCCCATTCTATTTCAATGTGCCCAACGAAAAATACCTGTCCGAATTGTCACTGGCGCGCCTGCTGGGATCGGGATACACCGAATGGTTCCGCAGGGTCACGCGCGTCTCGCATGCGGATGGATTGCAGGTCTGGCAGAAACGATTGGAAAAGGCTGGTTTCGCACTGGAGCGCTGGTGGCATTATTTTTCTCCGGCTGCGATGCGCGTGTTAGAATGGGGCCATTATTTCGGATTGCCCTCCCTGGCAGCCAGGAAAATTACTGGAAAATGGCTGATTTCTTCATCCCGATGGAACCTGTGGATCACGGAGAAAATCCTTCGAAAGTACGCCTCCGCACAACCTGTGGAGGATGGTGCATTCACCTTTTATATCGCCCGGAAGAGATAGGGTCGGTCCCTTGAGCGCCTGCCATCAGGCAGGCAGAAGCGACCGCAGAAGACATGGCTTTCGACGATCAATATTTCAAATCCCACACCTATAAAGAGGTCTCGTTCGCCAGGTATAGCCAGTACTGGTGGTCGAACCGTTTCTATGCCATCCTGGCGCGCAGGTATGCCAGGCCCGGGGGGCGCGCTCTCGAAATTGGTTGTGGTCTTGGTCATCTCATCGGACAGCTGGACCACAGTTTCGAGGCTTACGCAACTGATGTCAGTCCATGGGCGTTAACCCAATCCAAACCAATCGCGAAACGCACCGGTCTCCAGGTTGCCAGCGCTGAAGATATCCCCTTCGCCGGGAATACTTTTGACCTGGTCATCATCAAGCATGTCATCGAACACCTGCCGCACCCGGATTCTGCGATCGCTGAACTGGGACGGGTGACAGCACCGGGCGGAGTGCTGATCCTTTCCACACCCAACCTGTCATCGCTCTTACGACCCTGGAAAGGTGAAAAATGGATCGGGTTCCAGGATCCCACCCATGTATCGCTCAAGGCACCGTCGGAATGGCTGGAAAGGATCCAGCAGGCAGGCTTTCGCCTGGTGAAGACGTTTTCGGACGGTTTCTGGGATGTGCCTTACATCCCGCTGGTTCCCAAAGTCCTGCAGAAATTGATCTTTGGTTCGTTGGGTGGTCTTCAGGCCGTGATAGGCCTGCCTTTCTTGCCATTACGCTGGGGTGAGAGTATCATGGTGGTAGCCAGGAAAATCAACATGGATAATGAGAATTAATGACCAAAGAAAACAATCCTCCTGAAATGGAAGAACCCAGCATCCTTGATTACCTGAAATCAAGGCTGAAATTTTGGGAACACAGGCAAGAATCGAAGCCAATCCCCGGGGGGACAGGAATGGCGCCAGTCGTTGAAGCCAGGACTTCGGCGGTACGAAAAGAATCGCCCAGGCAAGCTCAAGCGGGAACATCAGACTCCCCTGAACAGATCTTGAAAATCTCCCCGCGGCGTTATCGCTGGCCGTGGCGGTCGCTGCTGGCACTCTTTTTTGCCCTGCTCGGACAGCGATCCTTTGAACCATCAGGCACTCGATCCCTTCTTCCCGGATTGATCTTCTATGGATTTGGCCTGGCCTGGCTCATTCTTGCCATGCTGCGAAAGGAATGGGCTCCTTCTGTTTATCCGGAGCCGGGTACTCGCAGCGATATACTGAAGGTGCGCCGCCTGCCGCTCATCATAGCTGTCATCCTTTCGGCGGCAGCATTCATGACACTCGGCGGCAACCTGTTCACGCCGGTGAATGTCAGCCTGTGGATCATGGCGATCATTTCCTTCGCCTGGAGCTTCTGGCTGACGGACGAAAACCGCCCGCGGTTCTGGCAGCGGGTGAAGGATTTTCTCAAGCGCGATCGCTGGCAGGTCAATATCACCCGCTGGAGCCTGCTTGCGCTGGCGGTGGTTGTTGTGGTGGTTTTCTTCCGTGTTTACAACCTGGGAGGGGTGCCGTCGGAGCCCTTCAGCGACCATGCGGAAAAGATACTGGATGTGTACGATATAACGCAGGGCTCTGCCCACATCTTCTTCCCGCGCAATACCGGTCGTGAAGCCCTTCAGATGTATATCACCCTGGCGGTTGCCTGGCTTTTCAATACCGGGCTGTCGTTCCTGAGCCTAAAGATCGGGACTGTCTTCTGCGGGCTGGCGACCCTTCCGTATATGTACCTGCTCGGCAAGGAGTTCGGCGGCAGGCGGCTTGCCTTGCTTGCCGTTTTCTTTGTCGGGATTGCCTACTGGCCGAATGTGATCAGCCGGGCGGGGCTGCGTTTCCCTCTTTACCCGCTATTCGTGGCTCCCACGCTCTTCTACCTTCTTCGGGGGCTGCGGACTTGCAATCGCAACGATTTCATCCTCAGCGGGCTTTTCCTTGGTCTGGGATTGCACGGCTACAGTCCTTTTCGGATCATGCCCATCGTGGTGGTGGTTGCGCTGGGGTTATACCTGCTGCATGCCCAATCCAGGGGCAACCGCAAGCAGGTGATCGTCTGGCTCTCCATGCTGGTCATCATAGCATTGATCGTTTTT